>Ga0187892_10002679_pt1 | contig 34656 bp, 38 predicted proteins | sample MA1701073metaG_FD_139345 | JGI IMG/M metagenome (GOLD analysis project Ga0187892, IMG submission 139345) | Bio-ooze microbial communities from a basaltic lava cave in the Kipuka Kanohina Cave System on the Island of Hawaii, USA - MA170107-3 metaG ... | reverse complement strand
GGGCTAGGACTCCTCGGCGCTCCACTGTCCGGGCGCCAGTCCCTGCAGCGTGTACGGGCCGACGGCCGCGCGGATCAGCCGCAGCGTCGGATGGCCCACCGCCGCGGTCATCCGCCTGACCTGGCGGTTGCGCCCCTCGCGCAGGATGATCTCGATCCACGCGGTGGGGATCGCGGCCCGGCGGCGGATGGGCGGCTCCCGCGGCCACAACGCGGGCGGCTCGGGGATCAGCCGGGCGCGCGCGGGCCGGGTGCGCCCATCCGGGAGCGCCACGCCCTTCCGCAATCGCTCGAGCGCCGCGGGCGCCGGGATACCTTCCACCTGGGCCCAGTAAGTCTTCTCCAGCCCGTGACGCGGGTCGGCCAGTCGCGCCTGGAGCGCGCCGTCGTCCGTGAGGAGCACGAGCCCTTCGCTATCGTGGTCGAGGCGGCCGGCCGGATAGACGTCGGGCACCGGCACGTAGCGCGTCAGGGTCGGCCGTCCCGCCTTGTCGGTGAACTGGCAGAGCACCCCGAACGGCTTGTTGAGGAGGATCAGCACCGCGCGAGCCCGGGGCCGCGTCACTCCGGCTGGAGCCGCGCCATCTGACGCGGGTCCAGCTCGAGCCAGACCTTCTCGTCCATCTCGAAGACCTCGTGGGGACGGGCCGTGACCCGGAGCGCCAGCGCGCCCCCCACCGGCCGGACCGTGTAATCCCAGTGCTCGCCGAGATAGGCGCGCTGCACGACCTGGCCCGCGATCACGGCCGCGCCCTCCGAGGCCGGCGGCGGCTGCCGGTGCAAGAGGATGGACTGCGGCCGCAGCGAGAAGCTCACCTGGCCGTCGAGCGCCTCGGCCTCGGGGAAGCGGCGGCGGGGGATCGCGAAGTGGTCGAAGGCGACCTCGGCGCCGCGCACGAGGCCGTCCAGCAGGTTCGTGCGCCCGATGAAGCCGGCGACGAAGCGCGTGCGCGGCCGCGCGTAGAGGGCCCGCGGCTCGTCCACCTGCTCGACCCGGCCCTGGTTCATGACCGCGATGCGGTCGGAGGTGACCATGGCCTCCGCCTGATCGTGGGTCACGTAGACCGTGGTGATCTGGAACTCGTCGTGCAGGCGGCGGATCTCGTAGCGCATCTCCTCGCGCAGGTTGGCGTCGAGGTTGCTGAGCGGCTCGTCCAGCAGCAGCACCGTCGGCTGCACCACGATGGCGCGGGCCAGCGCCACCCGCTGCTGCTGGCCCCCCGACAGCTCTTGCGGGTACCGCCCGCCGAGATGGCGCATCTGCACGACGTCGAGGATGCGTTGCACCTTGATCGCGATCTCGGACTTCGGTAGGCGCCGCACTTCCAGGCCGAAGGCGACGTTTTCCTCCACCGTCATGTTCGGCCAGATTGCATAGCTCTGGAAGATCATGGACATGCCGCGCTTCTCGGGCGGCAGCGTCGAGGCGGGCGAGGAGATCAGGCGGCCGTCCATCTCGATGGTGCCCTCGCTCGGCGTCAGGAATCCCGCGATCATCCGCAGCGTCGTGGTCTTCCCGCAGCCCGAAGGCCCGAGGAGGGAGACGAACTCGCCCGGGGCCAGGGTCAGGCTGAAGCGGTCCACCGCGGTCACCGCGTCGAAGCGGCGGCTCACCCCGGTGAGGACGAGCCGGCTCAGGTGGCGGTTCTCCGGAGGAGGAAATCGCGGCCGACCACCCGGAAGCCGATCAGCACCAGGACCACCGTGACCACGACCAGGATGAGGCCCATGGAGGAGAGCACCTCGAAGTTGCCCTCGTCGCTCTTGTCGAAAAGCAGGACGGAGAGCACCTGGGTGCCGGTCGTGTAGAGGAAGATGGCCGAGGACAGCTCCCGGGTGGCCGGGATGAAGACGAGGATGAAGGCGCCGGCCAGCCCGCGCCGCAGCAGGGGGCCCACCACCCGGCGCAGGGCCAGGAGCCGTCCGCCGCCCAGGATGCGCGCGGCGTCCTCGAGCTCGGGATTGATGCTGCGCAGCGCCGCGTCGCTGTTGGTGTACGCGATGGGCAGGAAGCGGGTCGCGAAGGCGAGGATGAGGATCCACGCGGTGCCGTAGAGCACGAGCGGCTTCGAGGTGTAGGCGGCGTAGAAGCCGATGGCGAGCACGATGCCCGGGATCACGAAGGGCGCCATGGCCACGTAGGTGAGGGCGCGCCCGAACGGCACCAGGCGCCGGGCCACGATGTAGGCGATGGCCAGGGCCAGCCCGAGCGCGATGAGAGAGGCCGCGGCCGCGTACACGAACGTGTTCGGCGTGGCCGTGCGGGTGGCGGGCTGGTCGATGAGCACGAAGCGGATGTTCCGCAGGGTGAGGTTGTCGAGCGAGAAGCCCCGGCCCCACGCACGGGCGAACGCGGCCTGGAGCACCACCAGCATCGGCAGGAAGAACGACAGCGACGTCACGAACAGGCAGTAGCCGAGCAGCACCCAGCGCCAGGGCCCGAGGCGGACCAGGCGCCGCTCGCCGCCCTTGCCGGTCAGGGCCACGTATCCCTTGCGGGCGATGAGGCGATACTGCAGCCAGAACAGGAACACGGTGATGAGGAGCAGCGGCATCGAGTAGGCGGCCGCCACCTGCACGCGGGGCGGGAACTCGAACATCTGCCACAGCATCGTGGTCATGACCTGGAAACGGGCGGGCAGGGCGATGAGGGCGGGGGCCCCGAACAGCGCGATGGCCTCCAGGAACTCCACGATGAAGGCGCCCATGATGGCGGGCAGGGCGAGGGGCAGGGTCACCCGGAGCGTCGTGCGCAGGGCGCCCGCGCCGAGCGTGCTCGCCGCGTCCTCCATCTCGGAGGAGATCAGGTCGAGCGCGGAGCGGGTGAAGACGAACATGTAGGGGAACGAGTAGCAGGCGATGACGAGCACGAGCCCGGTCATGCTGTAGACGTTGAAGGGGCCCGCGGCCGCTCCGGTCAGCGCGCTGTAGGCGCGGTTGAGCCGGCCCGCGTTGGGGCCGGCCATTAGGATCCAGGCCACCGCGCCCAGGTAGTTGGGCATGATGAAGGTGCCGAGCACCGCCGCCCACACCAGACCCTTGCCCGGCATGTCCGTCCGGGACACTGCCCAGGCCATCGGCACCCCGAACACGATGCAGAGAACGGCCGCGGCGAGCCCGACCACCAGGGAGTTGATGAGCGCCTCGATGTAGCGCCAGCGCCCGTAGGCGGCCGCGTAGTTCTCGAGGGTGAACGCGCCCGTCTCGGGGTGCTGGAAGCTCGCCCACAGGAGCCGGGCGAGCGGATTGATGACCAGAACCAGGAGGAGCGCGATGAGCAGCAGCCACACGAAGACGGACTTGTCGAGGTGCCGCCAGCGCCGCGCGACCGCCGCCGCGTCTGTCACCGCGCGATCAGATCCCGAACGTCTCCCGGAACTGCTCCTTGACCTCCGGGATGCCCTTCTCGATCTCGGCGGCGGTCGGCCGGATCGTCTTGACCTCCGCGATGGACTTGCCGCCCGCCATCGGCTTGACGTGCTTGTTCACGGGGTCCTGGTGCTGCTGCACCATCACCTCGTTGCCCTCCCGGCTCAGGAGGTACTCCATCAACAGCTTGGCCGCGTTAGGGGCGGGCGCGTTCTTCAGGATGCCGGAGGCCGAGACCATCAGGATCGCGCCGTCCTCCGGATAGACCACCGCGAGGGGATTGCCCTTGGACTTGCTCTCGAGCGTGGTGGCCGACGGCCCCGCCGCCACGATGCTCTCCTTGGCGTTGAGCATGGTCACGGTGTCGTTGATGGAGCGGCCGATGCGCGGCTTGTTCAGCTCGAGCTTCTTGAAGTACTCCCAGCCGTAGAGCTTCCGCATCTGGACCACCCAGGTGCCGACGTAGCCGCTGAAGCCGGGATGCCCGATGGACACCTTGCCCTTCCACTTGGGGTCGGCGAGGTCGGTCCACTTCTTCGGCGCCTCCGAGGCTGCCACCACGCTCGTGTTGTAGGTGATGAGCACGAGGCCGGCCGCGGTGGCCACGAAGAGATCGTCCGGATCGTTGAACGAGCGGAAGGCGTCCACCAGCTCGGCGAGGTTCTTGGGCCGGTAGGACTGAAGCCACCCGTCCTGCTTCATCTTGGTGTAGTGGCTCTGGTCGGTGGAGCTGATCACCGAGGCCTGGGCGATGCCCGCCTTCTGGTCCTGGGCCAGCCGCTGGTAGGCGACCTGGGCGGTGGTCCGGACGTAGTTGCACTTCACGCCCGGGTATTTCTTCTCGAAGCCCTGGCAGAGCGCGGCCGCGGTCTCCGAGTTGTAGTGGGCGGTGTACCAGGTGAGCTCCTTCTCCTTCTTGGCCGCTTCGTGCAGCGCCTTCTCGCCGTCGAACGCGACGGCGGGCGTGCTCGCCACGCCGACGATGGACAGGACCGCGAGGAAGAACAGTCGGATAGACGTCATGGGCGGCTTCTCCTCTATCGTCCGGTGAAGCGGGGCGCGCGCTTCTCGACGAAGTGGGCCACGCCTTCCTTGAAGTCGTCGGTGGTGAAGCTCTGGCGCATCTCCTCGTTGGCGACGGAGGTCGCCTCCGCCAGCGTCTGGAACTGCGCCTCCCAGAGCTGGCGCTTCATGATCCGCATCGAGCGCGGCGACACCAGCTCGGCCATCTCGCGCGCGTAGGCGCGTACGGAGTCCATGAGGGTGGCCGCCGGCTGCACCTGCGCCACCAGCCCCATCGCGAGGGCTTCCTGGGCGGTGATCTTGCGCGCGGAGAGCAGCAGGTCGAGCGCGTGCTGCAGGCCGACGAGACGCGGCAGCATCCAGCTCACGCCGTGCTCGGCGATGAGTCCCCGCCGGGAGAACGATGTGGTGAAGACCGCCCTGTCGGCGGCGATGCGCAGGTCACAGTAGAGGGACACGACCAGGCCCAGACCGGCGGTGGCCCCGTTCAGCGCCCCGATGATCGGCTTGGGGATGGTCGGGAAGTAGGCGTAGGGGCCGCGGAAGTCGGGCCGGGTGTCGTCGGGCTCGGCCCGCGTCGCCCGCTCGTCCTCGGGGGAGGCGCCCGCGCCCGCGATGCCCGAGAGCATCTGCATGTCGGCGCCCGCGCAGAAGCCGCGCCCGGCCCCCGTCAGCACGATCACCCGCACCGCCTCGTCGCGTGCCGCCTCGTCCATCGCCTGTCGCACCTCGCGCCCCATCACCGCCGTCCAGGCGTTGAGCTTGTCCGGGCGGTTGAGAGTCACGGTGGCGATGCGGTCGCGCACCTCGTAGATGATCTGCTCGTAGCCCATGTCTCACGCTCCCTCGCGTTCTGGTCCCGGGGCGTGCATCATAGCGCGCCCGGGAGGGGGTCAGGTCTTGAAATACGACATCGCACCGCGTCGAAATGTCGTAATTCAAGACCTGACCCCAGATTGGCGGTCACCGGGCGGGCGACGCGGAGTCGGCCCCGCGCGAGAGCCAGCGCCAGACCCGCTCGGGCGTGATCGGGAGCGAGCGGATCACGACCCCGAGCGGGGCGAGCGCGTCCTCGACCGCGTTGGCCACCGCCGCGGGTCCGGGGATCGCGCCGCCCTCGCCCACGCCCTTGGCCCCGAGCGGCGTCACCGGCGAGGGATGCTCGAGGCGGCCCACCTCGATGAGGGGTACGTCCATCGCGGTGGGCTTGAGGTAGTCCACGAAGGTCGAGGTGAGGAGCTGGCCCTGGTCATCGTAGCGGAACTCCTCGAGGAGCGCGGCGCCGATGCCGTGCGCGGTCGCCCCGTGCACCATACCCTCCACGATCAGCGGATTCAGCTCGCGGCCGCAGTCGTGCACGACCACGTACTTGAGGATCCGGACCAATCCGGTCCGCCGGTCGACCTCCACGAGACAGCAGTGCGCGGCGTTGGAGAAGACGAGCTGGGAGCGGACCCGGCGCTCGGCGTCGACCGGCTTCGCGAGCGGGTTCTGGTGCGCGTGCCGGGACTCGAGCCCCGGCTCCTCGCCGGGCGGCAGGCCGAGCACGTCGGCATACGCGGTGCGCGCGAGCTCGGCGAAGGAGAGCCGCCGATCCGGCGCGCCCCGGACAGCCACCGCGCCCCCGCCGAGCTCGAGGTCGGCCACCGCGACCTCCAGGCGGTGCGCGGCCAGACGCAGGAGCTTCTCCCGCACGCGCGCCGCCGCCCCCACCACCGCGCCGACGTCGGTCACCGAGAACTTGTTGGAGTAGTTGCCGGAGAGGTAGAGCCAGGGCGTGGTGGTGGAGTCGAAACCGCGCGCCACCGTGACCGCCTCCGGGTCGAGCCCCAGCTCGTCGGCCACGATCTGGGCGACGACCGTCTCGTAGCCCTGTCCGCTCGGGGGATCACCTAGAGCGACGCGCACGTGCCCATCGGGCTCCATCCGGACCATCGCCGCTTCCGCCGAGCCCGACGCGGCTCGCTTGCCGGTGATGATCTCGTAGGAGGCGAGGTTCGTCCCCGCCGGCTCCACCGACGTCGCGATGCCGATGCCGAGCAGCCAGTCTTCGCGGCGCGCGCGAGCCTGCTCGTCCCGCCGGCCCGCGTAGTCGAACCGCTCGAGGGCGAGGCGCAGCGTGGCCGGGTAGTCGCCGCTGTCGTACTGGGCGCCCGGCGGCGTCGTATAGGGCATCTGGTCCGCGGTCACGTAGTTGCGCAGCCGCAGCTCGGCCGGATCGAGTCCCAGGCGGCGGGCCAGCAAAGCCATCGCGCGCTCGATGGCGAAGCACATGAACGGCTTGCCGATACCGCGGTTGGCCCCGCTCGGGCATTTGTTGGTGAGGACCGACCAGGCCTCGTAGCGGATCGCGGGGATCCGGTAGCCATTGGCGATATTGCCGAGCTTGATCAGGTTGTGCTGGGTCGGGGTGATGAGGTTCTTGCCCTCGTCGGCGATGTCGCGGACGCTCAGCGCCAGCACGGTGCCGTCTCCGCGGTAGGCCAGCTCGACATCCATGATCCCGTTGCAGGCGTGCATCAAGGCGGTGAGGTTCTCGAGGCGGTCCTCGATCCACTTCACCGGCCGGCCGGTCTTCCGGGCGAGCAGCGCGCAGATCAGCAGATAGGCGGGACGGCGCTTGTTGCCGAAGGCGCCCCCGATGTCCGGACAGGAGAGCCGCACCCGCGACTGGGGGACGCCGAGCGAGGCGGCCAGGATCGAGATGGTGAGGCCGGGCCGCTGATCGTTGGTCCAGAACTCGAAGACGTCGGTGCCCGGATCGTACTCGGCGATGCCCCCGAAGGTCTCGAGCGGGGTCGAAGCGTAGCGCTGGATCGCGAAACGCTCGCGCAGCACGCCGTCCGCCCGCCCCATGGCCGCGTCCACATCCCCATAGGTGAGCGTGTCGTGCCAGACGACGTTGGTGCCGAGCTCCGGGTAGAGGAGCGGGGCCCCGGGCCGGATCGCGAGCTCCGGGTCGACGACCACGGGCAGCGGCGCGTACTCCACGCGGATCCGCTCCAGGGCGTCTTCGGAGGTGGCGCGATCGACGGCGGCGACCGCGGCCACCGGCTCGCCGACATGGCGGACCCGATCCACCGCGAGGCAGTAGTCGGGCACGACTGCGGTGGTAGGGATGAGTGGACGAACCGGCCCCGAGCGCGCGGCCGCCTCCGCTCCGGTGAGGACGGCGAAGACGCCCGGGAGGGTCTCCGCCTCGCGCGTCTCGATGGCCACGATCCGCGCGTGGGCGTGCGGGCTCCGGAGCATCGCCGCGTGCAGCAGGCGCGGGCGGCCGAGGTCGTCCACGAAACGGCCGCGACCGGCGACGAGCCGTCCGTCTTCCTTGAGCGGCAGCGGCCGGCCGACCCAGCCGCCGGGCATCCGTCCGTGGCTCACGCGCTGGCTCCAGACGCCGCCGCGCGCCCGGCGGCGGCCTGCTCCACCGCACGGACGATGTTGACGTAGCCCGTGCACATGCAGAGGTTTCCGGAGATGGCCTCGCGGATCTCCTCCGTCGAGGGCGCGGACTGATCGGCCAGGAGCTCGGTCGTGGTCACGATCATGCCGGGCGTGCAGAACCCGCACTGCATCGCGTGGCAGGCGCGGAAGGCCTCCTGGAGCGTGCTCAGGCCCTCGGCCGGGGTGAGCCCCTCGATCGTGGTGACGCTCGCGCCCTCGAGCTGCGCCGCGAAGAGCAGGCAGCTCCGCACGCTCCGTCCGTCCACGAGCACGGTGCAGGCGCCGCAGACCCCGTGCTCGCAGCCGACGTGGGTCCCGGTGAGCCCGAGGTCTTCCCGGAGAAAATCGGCGAGCGATCGCCGCGCCTCGACCACGCGCTCCACCGGCCCGCCGTTGACGGTGAGGCGCACCGCGAGGCGCTCGCGCGGGGCCGGCATCAACGCCTCCGCGGAAGTCGCGGGAGGGCCTGCAGCAGCGCGCGCTCGGTGAGCACGGTGGCCAGATGGCGGCGATAGTCGGCGGAGCCGTGCACGTCATCGGGTGGATCGCAGTCCGGACCCGCCGCCGCGCCGGCCCGGGCGGCGGTCTGCGCGTCGAGGGCCGCGCCGGCCAGCAGTCGCTCCGCGCCGGTGAGCCGGAGCGGGCGGTCGCCGATCCCGAAGCCGACCAGGCGCGCGTGCTCGACGCGTGAAGGAGAGTCGGAAGCGGAACAGACCACGGCTGCGACGCCGGCCAGGGCGAAATCGCCGGGGCGCCGCGCGATCTCGACGAAGCCCCATCCCGGTTCCTGGGCGGGCACGTGGGCCCCCGTCAGGATCTCGTCGGCCTCGAGAGCCGTTGTGAGCAGGCCGCGGAAGAACTCCGACGCCGGGATCACGCGTGTCCCGCGCGGCCCCGTCGCGCGAAGCTGCGCGTCCAGGGCCACGAGCGCCGCGGGCAGCTCCGCCGCGGGATCCGCGTGGGCCACGCTGCCACCGAGCGTGCCCTGGTTTCGGATCGCCGCGTGGCCCACGTGGCGTGCCGCCGCGGCCAGGAGCGGCGCGCGCTCGCGGACGGCGGGCGACGCCGCGAGCGCGGCATGACGCGTCAGGGCCCCGATCTGGAGCCCACCGTCCGGCGTGGGCTCGATGCCCTCCAGCTCGCGGACGCCGTTCAGGTCCACGAGGACGGCGGGGCGGACGAGCCGCATGTTGAGCATCGGGACCAGGCTCTGCCCGCCGGCCAGGAGCTTCGTCTCCCCGTGGCCCGCCGCGAGCAGCGCGGTCGCCTCGGCCAGGCTCCCAGCGCGGGCGTAGCGGAACGGCGCGGGCTTCATGTGCTACCTTCGGGACGCAAGCCACCCATCACGCGTCGAGGAGAGCCATGAAGATCCACCACCTGTTCGTCGATCAGAAGGGCGAGTCGCACTTCGAGGACATGGAGATCCCTTACACGGAGTCCGGCCGGGCCGGGCGGCTCTCGGCGCGCCTGCCCGCGACCGGGATCATTTTCCGGGAAGTGTCGCCCGACTACGATCTCGACTGGCACCCGGCGCCGCGGCGGCAATACATCATCAATCTCGACGCGGGCGTGCAGATCACCGCGAGCGACGGCGAGTCGCGCAAGATCGGCGCGGGCGAGGTCATCCTGGTCGAGGACACGTGGGGCAAGGGTCACCTGTCCAAGGCGCTCGACGGTAAGCTCCGCCACTGCATCTTCGTGCCGGTCGAGTAGCCCCGGCCGCTGAAAAAGGTCCAGCAGATGGGCCCTCTTCAGCGGTCGTTCGCCAGCACGAGGGTGCCGGCGGCCGAGAGCATGCCACCCATGCCGTTGACGAGTGAGCAGCTGGCCCCGGGCACCTGGCGCGCGCCGCACTCACCGCGGAGCTGCCGGGTGGCCTCGATGATCGGGAAGATGCCGTACATGCCCGAATGCGTGTAGGAGAGCCCGCCGCCGTTGGTGTTGATGGGCAGACTGCCACCCGGGGTGGACCGGCCCTCCGTGAAGAACTGCACGCCCTCGCCCGGCTTGGCCACGCCGAGCGACTCGAGCATGATCGGCGGGCCAGAGGTGAAGGCGTCGTAGAGCATCACGTGGTTGAAGTCCTTGGTCGAGACCCCCGCCATCGAGAACGCGCGCTCGCCGGCCAGGCGCGTGGCCGCGCTGGCGGTGAGGTCGCCCATCTGGGTCACCATCACGTGCTCGGTCGCCTCGCCGAAGCCGCGCACGTAGACCGGCGGCTTGGCGCAGTCCTTCGCTCGATCCGCGCGCGTGAGCACCACCGCGCCGCCCGCGTCGGTCACGAGGCAGATATTGAGCAGGTTGAACGGGTAGGAGACCGGGCGCGAGCTGAGCACGTCGGCCACCGTGATCGGATCACGGAAGCGCGCCTTGGGATTGAGGGCGGCCCACTTCCGGGTGGAGACCGCCACCTGCGCCCACTGCTCCAGTGTGGTGCCGTGCTCGTGCATGTGACGGGTGGTGATCATGCCGAAGTAGGTGGTGGCGCCGCCGAAGCCGTAGGGAAACTCGAACTGCCCGCTCAGCGCGGTGTCGCGGCTCCGGGTGACCCCGGTGCCGGAGCGGCCGCTCTCGCCGTGGGAGACCACCGCGACGTTGCAGAGGCCGTGGTATAGCGCGGCCACCGCATGGCCCACCATGATGATGAAGGAGCAGCCGCCTACCGTGGTGCCGTCCACGTAGCGCGGCTTGACCCCGAGGGCCTCGCCGAGCGTGGCCGGGGAGTGCTGCCCGGCGGTGAAGATGCCATCGACGTCGGAGACCTTGAGGCCCGCGTCGCGGACGGCGTTCGAGATCGCTTCCAGATGCAGTGAGAGTTGGCTCGTGTTCGGCAGCGTGCCGATCTGGTCGCTCTCGTCCACGCCCACGACGCAGGCGACATTGCGCAATTCCCGCTGCCGGTCGGAAACCGTGGCCATGGCGCTCACCGCCTCGGCTGGAACAGGGGCAGGGTCACCTCGTCGCTGACCTTCGTGAACACGACTTCGACCGGCATGTCGCACTTGACCGCCTTCGGGGAAGGCTCGACGTTGATCAGGTTCGACATCATGCGCGGGCCTTCTTCCAGCTCGATCATGGCCAGGACGTAGGGCGGCTTGATCTTCCACGCCTTCTGGAAGGCCTGGTGCGCGATCTCGAAGGAGTGGAGCTTTCCGCGCCCGCTCGCCTGCATCCAGCCCACGCGTCGAGAGTGGCAGCGCGGGCACAGGATGCGCGGATAGAAGAAGACGTGGCCGCACTCCTCGCAGCGGGGCAGCATGAGCTTCTCGGCTCGGCAGCCGTCCCAGAACGGCTTGGCCTCCGGGGTGATGGGGCTGGGCAGCGGGCGATCGACGTCCATGGGGCTCCTCTCGCGCGGCGTGGTGACGACGAGACCGCAGAGACTGTACGCGGGGGCGGGGAGGGTGTCAACGAAGGCGGCGGCGCTCAGACCGCGGGCTCCCCCGCGGTCACCGCGATGCACTGCCCCGAGAGGTTCTTGGCCGCCTCGCTGCAGAGGTACACGGCCAGCGTCGCGATGTCCTCGGCGGTGTCAGTCTGCGGTAATTCTTACCGCGTGACTCGTGTAGCTTTTTCCGCCCTTCTTCCCGCGATCTCGGTCGCCGCGCGGAATCGCGCGGAGTTGTACGCGCGGGCGGGATCCAAACGCCTGGCACGCGGGTTGCCAATACGAGCGCAGGAGGTGCGCCATGACTATGAACATCAAGACGACGAAGGAACGAATCGTATCCGCCGTGGTCGGGCTGTCGCTGGTCTCGCTCGCGGCGGTGGGGTGCGGGACCGTGACGGGTGCGGCGGTGGGTGCGGGCGCGGGCGCCGCGGTCGGCGCGGGCACCGGGTATGGAGCCGGCAAGGGCGCGCTCATCGGCACCGGAGTCGGCGCGGCCGCCGGCGCCATCTATGACTTCACCAAGAAGTAGAGTAGGGAGGAGCTCATGAAGCCGTACAAGGCATTGGCGGCGGGCATCATCATGGCCGTTCCGCTCTGGGCGGGCTTCGCCGGTGCTCAGAGCAAGCCGAGCTGCGAGCAGGCCAAGGCCGCCGCGCCGCAGAAGGTGGAGGGGAAAGTCGCGGCAGTGGACCAGGCGAAGGGCAAGGTCGCGCTGGTCGCGTCCGACGGCAAGACGCACGAGTTCCAGGCCGACAAGGAAACCCTGAAGGACCTCAAGGTGGGCGACCGGATCGAGGCCAACCTTCGCTCGATCCCGAACTGCTGAGCGATCGCTGAACGTTCCATCCGGCGGCGGGGCCGGAAGGCCCCGTCGCCGTCCTTTTCGAGTTTCTGGCCGTCGGCGCCCGGATACGCTACGATCCAGGCTCACATGAACATCCTCAAGAGCTTGGCCGTGAGGGACGTCGCGGAAGCGACGCGTGCCATCCCGGTCATCGATTTCTCACCGGCTTTCCGGACGGATGCCGGTGAGCCGGGCGCCCTCGAGGCCCTCGCCGCCCAGGTGCGGCACGCCAGCGAGACCGTCGCCTTCTTCTACCTCGCCGGGCACGGCGTGCCGGACGCGGTGGTGGACGCGGCCTTCGCGGCCTCGCGCGAGTTCCACGCCCTGCCGCTCGAGGAGAAGATGCGGCTCTCGATCAACGAGAACAACATCGGCTATCTGCCGGTGAACCAGTCCATCCAGAAGGCCTCGACCGTTCACAAGGCGACCCGGCCGAACTACAACGAGAGCTTCTTCATCAGCCACGAGCGCGCCGCGGACCACCCGGACGTGGTGGCGGGCACGCCCCTGCGAGGCCGCAATCAGTGGCCAGCTGGGCACGAAGCGATGCGGGCGGCCATGGTCACCTACTTCCGGACGCTCCAGGGCGTGGGAGAGCGCATGCTCCCGGTGCTGGCCCGTGCGCTCGGGGATGCCGGCGGGCCATTTCGCCCCGTTCTTCGCCGGCGAAGCGCACATCAATCTGCGGTTCCTGCACTATCCACCGCAGGACGTGAGCGACGACGAGCAGTTCGGGCAGGGCCCGCATACCGACAACTCGTTCATCACCATCCTGGCCCGCATGGAGGTGCCCGGACTCGCGGTGCGGCTGCCCTCGGGCGAGTGGCTCGCGCCGCCGGTCATTCCCGGTACGTTCCTCGTGAACCTGGGCAACATGATGAAGCGCTGGTCCAACGACCGGTTCCTCTCCACGCCGCACGCGGTGCTCAACGAGTCCGGGACGGACCGCTACTCGATCGCCTTCTTTTATAGCCCGCTCCCCTCGGCGGTGATCGAGTGTCTGACGAGCTGCGTCGGGCCTGACGACCCGCCGCGTTATCCGTCGGCGATCTATGGCGATCTGGTGCTGGAGTTCTATAATGCCAACTACTTCCACCGGAAGGGTTATGTCGAATAGACTGGTTGCTCACCCGGTCAGACACTGAGCAACAACACACGGACCCTGGGGCGACGGACCTTGACGATGCGCGGGATCGGACGGGCGGCGGTGATGGCCGGGCTGGGGGCGCTCCTGCTCGCCCCGGCGGGGGCTTGGGAGGATGCCGAGGCCTCGGATCGTGGACACCGAGGCCGGCACCATCACCATCACGGCTTCCGCGGCTCGCACTTCCACGGGTCGCACGTGTTCATCGGCCCGCGATTCTACGTCGGCCCGCGGTTCTACTATGGGTCCTACTACTCCTATCCGTACTACCCCTACTACGGCTACTACTACGGGTACGCGCCGCCCCCGGTCGTGGTGACCCCGCCGCCGGTTGTCCTCACGCCGCCGCCGACATCGTACGTCGAGCGCCCGCCGTCGGCGGCCCAGTACTGGCACTACTGCCAGGATCCGGCTGGCTACTATCCCGACGTCCAGCAGTGCCCGGGCGGCTGGATCCAGGTCGCGCCCAGACCCTAGTAGTAGGTCATGGGTCCTGCAAGACCATCCGCCGGTAGGCTTCCGCCGCTTTGAGCTTGCCGCGACGGCCCTGCTCGGCGGCCCACTGGGTGATCATCTCGGTGGGATCCCACTCACCCATCTGGCTCTTGTGCGCCCGGAGCGCGGCCAGCTTCACGTCGAGCACCTCCGAGATGTCCACGTAGGTGTCGGCCTTGTCGGAGCCGTGGATGTATACCTGCCGCACCTCGTGCGGGTCGAGCCCTTCATCCAGCAGCTCGGGAAAGATCAGGCGGGTGCCCGCCGACGGGAACACCGCGTCGAGGGCCACCTCGGCGGCGGCACGATGGTCTGGGTGATTCATGTAGGTCGTGCCGTAGAAGCGGGCGCCGGGATCGCCGCAGAGCACCGCCTCGGGACGGTAGCGGCGGATCAGGCGCGTCAGCTCCCGGCGAAGGCCGATGGAGGGCTCCAGCATGCCGTCCTCGTAACCGAGGAAGAGTGTCTCCTTCACGCCCAGGATCCGGCAGGCCTCGCGCTGCTCGTCCTCCCGGATGGCCACCAGCGCATGCCGCGTCATGTCGGGCGGCGTGAATCGATTCGAGCCCGCACCCCCGCTGGTGATGCACACCGCGATCACCTCGCAGCCGGCCCGCGTCCACTTGGCAAGCGTACCGCCGACCGTGAACTCCTGGTCGTCGGGATGCGCGTGAATGCTCATCGCCCGCGCCGGCGCGGGCGGCTCTTTCGGCGGAGTTGGTTTGCGGTTGCTCTCGGTCATTCTTATCTGGGGGGGAGCGGCGCCGCTCCTCCCCCAGACCCCCCCACCACATTGATCATGCGCTCTGCCGCCATCATCGTCCCAGCGCGTCCCAGCAGGTGCGCGCCATGCGGCCGATCAGCGCGTTGGCCGCGGTGAAGCCGGGGGTGCCGTCGGGCAGCGCGACGGGCACGCGGTCGGTGTAGGCGGTCAGGATGAAGAGCGGCCGGTCGTCCTGGTAGACGATGCCCGCGTCCATGAAGCCGCGCGATCCCGTCCCGGTCTTGTGCGCGATCTTGGTGCCGAGCGGCAGCTGCGAGGGCAGGCGCGCCTTGAGCTTCTGCCAGGACAGGATGTCGAGCGCCAGCCGGCAGAGCGAGGGAGTGACCCCGAGGCGCGCGGCCGCCGCCGGGTCGGCGGCTCCCGTGAGCATGAGCTCCAGCAGCAGCCCCTGGTCATTGGGGGTGGTGCTGGTGACCTGCTCGAGCGCGTGGTCGGGGCCGAGCCGCGGCGGGATGCCGAACCGGTGAATGGTGCGGGTCATCCCGACCGCTTCGCAGAGCCGCTGGATCTCGCCGAGCCCGACCAGGTCCACCACGAGCCCGGTACACGCGTTGTCGCTGACGATGATCATCATCACCAGAGCGTCGCGGAAGGTGATCGAGAAGCCGGGGGTCAGGTGCTGGAAGGTGCCCGAGTCGTTGTCCTGGTACTTGGCCTCGATGGTGACCTTCTGATCCAGCGCCAGCTTGCCGTCGTGCACCGCCTTGAGCGCGGCCATCAGGATCGAGATCTTGCGCGTGCTCGCCGACGGCACCGGCACGTCGCCGAGACGATCGGCGCGCGCACCGCTCGAGAGGTCCTTCAGGTACCAGCTCGTCTGAAAAGGCAGCGCGTCGCAGAGGGCGTTGAGACGACCGGTCAGCTCGTTCATGGCGGCTAGCCCTCGAGCCCGAGCCCGGGCATGGTGAAGGCGGCGCGGCCGAGCTCGGCCGCAAGTCCGCTTCGCTGCTCGGGCGTGAGCGCCACCAGCGGCGGGCGCACCGTGACCCACGCGGCGTCGCCGCCGTAGCGCGCGATGGTGGCCTTGAGCGCGGGGATCATGGGATAGCGCTGGACGATCGCACGGATCTCGTCGAGGCGCGCCTGCTGGGCATCCGCGTCGGCGGCCTGCCACTCCCGGAACAGGCGGGCGATCGGCCCCGGGTTCACGTTGGCAGTCGCGCTGATGCAGCCGGCCCCGCCGTTGCGCATGTTAGCGAGCAGGAAGGTCTCGCTCCCCGCGAAGACGTCGAAGCCCCCGCCCGCGAAAGCGTCGAGCATGGCCTTGGTGTTCTTCCAGTCGCCGGAGCTGTCCTTCACCCCCGCCACGATGCCGGGATACGCCTTGAGCAGCCGCTCGATCAGGGCCAGCGTGATGGGCACGTTCGACACCGGCGGGATGTGATAGAGGTAGACCCGCAGCCGCTGGTCCCCCACTCGCTCGATCACCTCCGCGAAGTTCTTGAAGAGCCCGTCGTCCGAGACGCCCTTGTAGTAGAAGGGCGGCAGCATGAGCACGCCGCCCGCGCCGAGCTTCATGGCGTGCGCGGTGAGCCGCACCGAGTCGGTCAGCGCGCAGCAGCCCGTGCCCGGCATGAGCCGTCCGGGATCGATGCCGCCCGCCACCAGGCGGTCCAGCAGCTCCAGCTTCTCCTCGGTCGAGAGCGAGTTGGCCTCCGAGTTCGTCCCGAACACGGCCAGCCCCACGTCCTGGGAGAGCAACCAGCGGCACTGGCGGACGAAGCGCTCGGGATCGGGCGACAGGTCGGCCTTGAATGGAGTCACGACCGGGGAGAGGACGCCGGTGATGCGCTCGGATGTGCTCACGGTGCGCTCCTTGAGCCAGAGTGGCGTTACGGGCAGTCATGTTAGCGCGGGGCGGCGACTGTGGCTAGCGGCCGGTCAGATCGGCGACCGAGCGCAGCGGGGTGCCGTCTTTGCGGGTGATGGCGCGGCGCGCGGGGGCGGTCTGGTCGCCGAAGGTCGGCTGCCAGCAGGAGTGCTTGCCGGCGCCCCCCACTACGATCACCGACACATTGTCCGCCGAGCGGACGGCCGGCACCATGGTGTCGAGCGCGTCCTTCGCGCCTCGCTGGATCAGATGCTCACGGTATTCTTCCCCGAGCCGGGCGAGCGGGAAGCGCGCGTGCTCGAACAGGAACTCCTTGACCTGGCGCTTGCTGAACCCGTCGCGCGCGATGGTGGCGGCGTGCTCGGGGCCGAGCGAGAGGACCGGGTGGCCGCCGGCCAGGATATTGTTGCTGCCCGCCTGACCCATCGCGCCCGCGATCACCTTCAGGATCCCGAAGCCGGTGTAGCTGAAGTGGTCCTGGATGTTGTGGGGCCCCTCGCAGCCGATCGCGGTGACGGTGCTCGTGTCGGCGGGAAAGCCCGCCTCGACGTGAAGCGGCTCCCACGGGCTCGCCTCTTCGTTCTCGGCCACGCAGTAGGCGATCTTGGCCGGGCTGCCCTGGGTGGCGCGGTCGCCGGTGCCCGGCAGGCCACCGCCCACGTTCATCAGCAGGAGCCGCACCGCGCGCCCGATCGTGAGATTGGCGCGCGAGCCCTGGCCGAAGGCGTTGTAGCCGGAGTTGATCCCCACCTCGCGGGCGATGGGCCCGTTGACGATGAGCAGCGGCGCTACCGGATGCGTGGTGGCCTGGATCGAGTCGAGATTGAACGCGGGATCGGCGAGGGCCTCGATGGCCGTGATCACCACCGGGAGATACTCCGGGCGGCAGCCCGCCATCACCGCGTTGATCGCGATGCGCTCCACGGTGGCCTCACCCTGGCGCGGCGGCAGCACCGCTACGACTTCGCGCGACTCACGGTCGGTGCAACGCAGGAACTCCCGCACGTCCCCTTCGGTCGGAGGGACGATCGGCAGCCCATCCGTCCAGCCCTGAACATGGTAGTGGCGGTTGATCGCCGAGTAGCCGCCGCCGAGGCGGAAGATCTTGGCGGCGGGACCGGGCGCGCTCATCCGCGGATGACGGCCTTCCGGACGGCCTCCACGGCGAGCTCCGCCTTCTTTCTGACCTCGTCCTCGCGGATGCCCCCCAGCGGGTGGGGGATCAGGGCCAGGGGCAGATCGGCGAGGCCCCGGTTCTTCGATTCGAGCCGGGCGAGCTGCTCGAACTCATACGTCCCCATGACGACGGTGGGAATCCCCCGCTGCTCCAGCACGATGGCGCCGTGGATACTCCACGACGTGCACGACCCTCAGTCGGCGCTGCCGACCAGGACGAAGTCGCACGTCGTGAGCGCGGCGAGGATGTCGGGGTTGGGCGCGCCCGCGATGCCCTTCTCGCGCTTGACGACGTCTCGAACGCCGTAGCGTTCCTTCAGGCGCTCGACCACCGCCAGCATGAGAGTGCCCGCGTTGGCCTTGCTGTTGTCGAGGATGCCGGCCCGCTTGCCCTCGAGGCTCGGCAGGCGTGGGGCCAGCCCCGAGGCCAGGATGCGCGGATCGGCGGTGGGATCGTAGAGGGTCTGCTCGTCCTGGCTCATCGCCTCATCTCCTTCCGGTCGTGCAGCAGGGTCAGCATCCGGTCCACCCCCAGCTCGAGGCAGCGCTTGATCTCGTCCCGCGTCGCGCGGTAGCGGTCCTCGCCCTGGCCGAACGGGTCGTCGACGTCGCCGGCCTCGCCGGCCAGCTCGTGCAGCGTGAGGATCGGCCGCCCCTGCGCCTCCTCGTAGGCGCCGATCGTCTGGCTCTGCTCGGCCGTCATGGTCACGATCAGGTCGGCCGCGGCCACGATCTCCCGGTGACGTCGCAGGTCCGTGGAGGCGAACGCGCCCTCGGCCAGGTGGATATCGTCCTCGCGCAGCACGATGCGCGCGTCGAGCGAGGGGATCATCCCATCGCGGGCATGGTTGGCGATGCCGCCCGAGCGGACGCGGACGCTACCATTCACCCCGCGTGCATCGAGCATCTTCTCCAGGAGGAGGTGGGCCATCACGCTGCGGCAGGTATTGGCGTGACAGACCAGCAGGACGTTGGTCAACGCGCCTCCCAGGGAGACTGCCAGAAGCGAACGCCCTTGCCGAGATCCTTCCACTCGCTCTTGGGCTTCTCGCCGAGGGTCCGGCCGAAGCTGGTGCCGGACGGCTCGTGCAGGTTCTTTCCGAGCGTGTCGGGGAAGAGCTTGGCCAGTTCCTCGGGCTCGAGTCGCCGGTCGGCCTCCACGCGGCGAATGGGCTCCGGCAGGGCCATCAGCGTGTAGCCGTAGCCGAAGGAGTGGAAGACCTGCCCGTTGATGTGCCCGGCGCCCTCGCTGGCCAGGAACACCACGAGCGGGGCCACGTTGTCGGGATCGCGCTCGGTGCCCACCGCCTGCTCGCTCGGCCACTTGCCGGTCTGCTCGAAGACCTGCCGCCCCCGCGGGGTGGAATCGATCATGCGGGTGGCCCCGCTCGGCATGATGGCGTTGGAGGTCACGTTGTACTTGGCGAGCCCGTTGGCGGTGGACCAGGAGAGGCCGATGATGCCCGCCTTGGCCGCTCCGTAGTTGGGCTGGCCGGGTGAGCCCAGCGCGGAGACCGACGACATGGAGATGATGCGGCCGTACTTCTGCTCGCGCATGGCGATCGAGGCCGCGCGGGTGCAGAAGAAGGTGCCGTCGAGATGCACGGCCAGCACCGCGTCCCACTCCTCCTTGGTCATGTTGAAGATCATGCGGTCGCGCAGGATGCCCGCGACGTTCACCAGGATGTCGATGCGGCCCCACGTCTTGACCACCTGCTCGACCATCTCGGTGGCCTGCTTGTAGTCGGCCACCGAGCCGTAGTTGGCGGCGGCGGTGCCGCGCGCCTTGACGATCTCGTCCACCACCTGCGCGGCCGGGCCGGTGGCCACCCCTTCGCCGTCGAGCCCTGCGCCCAGGTCGTTCACCACGACCTTGGCGCCCGCTTTGGCGAGCGCGATCGCGATGCCGCGGCCGATGCCGCGGCCCGCGCCCGTCACGAGCGCGGTCCTGCCCTCGAGCAATCTGGCCATTGGTCCGCTCCTCGACTACGCGGTCGCCCGCGCGAGCGGTCCGCGCAGGAGCCGTCCGGGGTGCGCGCCGGTGTGCTTGCCGTCGCGCAGCAGGATCTCGCCGTTGACCACGGTGGCCGCCATGCCGCGGGTGCGCTGGATCAGCCGCTTGGCTCCCGCGGGCAGGTCCCGCACCACCTCGGGCAGCTCGGCCGCGATGGTGTCGGGATCGAAGACCACGAAGTCGGCGGCCATGCCCTCGCGGATGAGCCCGCGATCGGTGAAGCCCCAGTAGCTGGCCGGCACGAAGGTGAGCATGCGCACCGCCTGCTCCAGCGTGAGCGCCTGCTTGGTCCGGACCCAGTGGCTCAGCAGATAGGTCTGGAGCGACGAGTCCATGAGCTGGGAGACGTGGGCGCCCGAATCCGAGAAGGTCACCACCGTCTGCGGGTGCTTGATCAGCTCCAGCGCGAGCTCCTCATTCTCGTTGGCGATCGGCTGGAAGAAGAAGCGGTCCATGTCCCTCTCGAGCGCCAGGTCGATCATGGCCTCGACCGGGTCGATGTTGCGCTCGCGGGCGATCTCGGCGATCGAGCGGTGCGGCGGATCCACGGCGTCCATCAAGAAGATCCAGTCGTAGGCGGCCCGGCGCGGCTCGGCCCCGATGGCGCGGCGGCTGTCCCGCTCCCGGGCGGCTTCGACCAGACGCCTCCGCAGCTCCGGGTCGCGCAGTCGCGCCTGCTGCTCGGGGAGGGGCAGCGCGCGGAGCTCCTTCCAGACCGGCAGGCGGTCGAACGGCAGGTTGGTCTTGAACGAGAGGACCACGCTGAGCGCGCGGCTGTGGACCTGGGCGAACATGCGCCCGCCCGCCGCGTTGGTCTCCTCGATCAGCCGCACGTAGTGGCGCCACATGTCGGGCGCGTCCCTGCGGGTAAAGAGACCGAACGTGATGGGTCGCCCGGTCTCGACGGCCAGGCTCTTGAGCCGCTTGTGGTAGTCGGGCAGGTCGGGATGATCCAGCTTGCGATCGACGCCTTCCCCCGCCAGCTCGAAGATGCCCGCGTTCAGCTCGCCCATCGCGCCGACCAGTCGCCGCACCTCGTCCCAGGCGGCCATCCGGCTCGCCACCGGCTTCCCGCCGGGAGTCTCATGGCTGGGTGATCGGGAAGTCGTGAAGCCGATGGCGCCGGCCTGGAGCGCGCTGCGGAGCTCGCGCTCCATCGCGGTCAGGTCGGCCTCGCTCGCCGCCTCCTCGAAGGCGCGCTCGCCCATGACGTAGGTGCGGAGCGCGGAGTGGCCGATGTAGCCCGAGTAGTTGATGCCCTTGGGCAGCGACTCGAGCGTGTCCAGGAATTCGGGGAACGTGGTCCAGCGCCACTCGATGCCCGCCTCCATGGCCTCGGCCGCGATGTCCTCGGCCCGCTCCAGATTGCGGATGACCAGGTGCCGGTCGGCCTTGGCGCACGGGGCGAGGGTGAAGCCGCAGTTGCCCATGACCACGCTGGTGATGCCGTGCCAGCAGGAGGACGTCCCGAGCGGATCCCAGAAGATCTGGGCGTCCATGTGGGTGTGGCCGTCCACGAAGCCCGGCGCGACGACCCGCCCTTCCGCGTCGATCACTTCACGGGCGCTCTCGCGGAGTCGACCGATGGCGGCGATCCGGCCGTTCGTCACCCCCACATCGCCGCGGTACCGCGGCAGGCCGGATCCGTCCACCACCCATCCGTTCTTGATCAGCAGGTCATAGGCCATCGCGCTGGCTCCTCTCGGCCCCGCCGGGGTCTCTCTTGAAAACGGCCCCATGGTACCCCACGAGTTCCCGCTCCTCAATGATCCAGGGACTTGCGGCTCGCGTCCGCGTAAGCCCCTGGATCGCGTCTCATCCGCTGCTCCCGCCGGCACCCTCCTCGGGAGGCGATGCGGCACATTGCGCTGACCACGCCCGCGGCGCTATGCTCGCCGCGATCTCGAACCCCCTGGACAAAGAGGGCCCGCTATCAAGTCGAGACCGCTGGTGACCGTCCTCGTGCTCGCGGTCCTCGCCGCGCCGCTCGCCGCCGAGGGGCAACAGCAGGCAGGAAAGGTCTATCGGGTCGGGACGCTCTTTTCAGCGTCCCGGGAGGACGCGGTGCCCCGGATCGCCGCCCTCGAACGCGGCCTCGCCTCGTTGGGCTATGTCGCCGGGCAGAACGTCGTTTTTGTGCATCGATATGCTGATGACCCCAGGCTGACGAGAGTCGCCGAGCTTGCCGCCGAGCTGGTCCAGGCCGGCGTGGACGTCGTCGTGACCGCGACCAATCCAACCACCGCCGCCATGATGAAAGCGACGAGCACCGTCCCCATTGTGATGGCCGTCGGGGTCGAGCCGGTGTCGGCCGGTCTGGTGGCAGGTATCACGAGGCCGGGCGGCAACGTCACGGGGCTCACCTTCGATGTGGACCCGGCCCAGCTCGCGGGCAAGCGCCTGGGGATCCTCAAGGAGCTGGTGCCATCACTCGCGCGCGCGGCCGTCCTCTGGAATCCCACCTACGGCCCGGGGGGCCTCCGCTTCAAGGGGACGGAGGACGCGGGCCGCAAGCTGGGGATCGCCGTCATCTCCGCGCGCGTGACGGAACCTGGCCAGCTCGAGCCTGCCTTCGCCGAGTTGCAACGCGCGCGGGCCCAGGCGCTCATCGTCATGTCGGACCCGATGACGGCCGCACAGCGGAAAAGGATCGCGGAGCTGGCGGCCTCGCACCGTCTCCCTGCCATCTACGCTCTGCGGGAGTTCGTCGAGGCGGGGGGTCTCTCCTCCTATGCCACGAGCCTGGTCGATCAGTACCGGCGCGCCGCCGGCTACGTCGACCGGATCCTCAAGGGGGCCAAGCCCGGCGACCTGCCCGTGGAGCAGCCGACCGCGTTCGAGCTGTGGATCAACGCGAAGGCGGCGAGGGCGCTCGGCCTCACGATCCCGCCCTCGCTCTTGCTGCGGGCGGATCGGGTGGTCGAGTAGAGGTATTCAGCTCCGGCCTCGGCTGGCCGCGGGAGGGCACATGGATCTGGGCATCTTCGACCACCTCGACCGCCGGGACATGCCGTTGGCCGACTTCTACGAGCTACGGCTGCGCCTGCTCGAGAAGTACGACGCGGCGGGCTTTTACTCGTACCACCTGGCCGAGCACCACGCGACGCCGCTCGGGCTGGCGCCCGTGCCCGGCATCTTCCTGGCCGCGGCCACCCAGCGCACCAGGCGCATCCGGCTCGGGCCTTGCGTGTACTGCCTGCCGCTCTACGACCCGCTGCGACTCATCGAGGAAGTGTGCATGCTCGACCAGCTCTCGCGGGGCCGGTTCGACTTCGGGGTGGGCCGCGGCATCGTGCCCTACGAGATGGCGTACTTCAATCTCCATCATCTCGAGACCGAGGAGATCTACCGCGAGGGGCTCGAGGTGATCCTGCAGGGTCTGACGAGCGACGTGCTCGAGCATCGCGGGCCGAAGTATGTCTATCGGAAGGTCCCGATGATCCTGAAGCCGCTACAGAAGCCGCACCCGCCGCTCTGGTACGGACTCGGCCAAATGGCGGGCGCGGAGTGGGCCGCCACCAACCGCGTCAACGTGATCACCAACCTCCCGGCCGAGATGTCGGCGCCGCTCTTCGACCGCTATCGGGAGGTGTGGCAGCGCAAGCACGGCGACGCCGCGGTGCCCCGCCTCGGTATGGGGCGTCACGTCGTGGTGGCGCCCACCGAAGGGCAGGCCATGGCCCTCGGCCGCTCCAACTACGCGGTGTGGTACGCCAACCTCACCAAGCTCTGGCGCGACTTCGGCTCGATCCCGGCGCGCTTCGCCCAGGACTTCGACGAGGCGCGGCGTCGGGGCGTGGCCATCGCGGGCACGCCCGCCCAGGTGCGCGAGGAGATCGAGCGCCAGGTGGCGACGAGCCGCGGCACCTACATGACCTGCCGGTTCATGTTCGGCGAGATGACCGAGACGGAGGCCGCGGCCAGCATCGATCTCTTCACCGCCGAGGTCATGCCGCACGTGACCGCGCTGGCCCCGCCCGTATGAAGCTCGAGGGCCGGACCGCCTTCGTCACCGGGGCCAGCCGCAATATCGGCCGCGCGATCGCGCTCGCCTTCGCCGCGGAGGGCGCGGATCTGGTGCTCAACACCCGCGCCAACCGCGACGAGCTGGAGGCCGTCGCGGCCGAGTGTCGCAAGCACGGCGTGCGCGTCGCGCCCGTGCTCGGCGACGTCGGTGACGCGGCTGCGGTGGAGGCCATGGTGAAGGAGGGCACGGCCGCGCTCGGCGCGATCGACGTGCTCGTGTGCAACGCGGCGATCCGGCCGCACAAGCCCATCACGGAGACGTCGCTGGAGGACTGGCACCGGGTGATCGCGGTCAACCTGCACTCCGCCTTCTACCTGGCCCGCGCGGTGGTGCCCGGCATGAAGGCGCGCGGGCGGGGGAGTATCATCGCGCTCGGCGGGCAGTCGAGCCTGACCGGGCGGGCCGGCACCGCGGCGGTCACCGCGGCCAAGACCGGGCTGCTCGGCCTCGTGCGGGCGCTGGCCGCCGAGCTGGGGCCCTCCGGCATCCGCGTCAACATGGTGGTGCCCGGCACCATCGACACCGAGCGGCGCTACGCGGAGTGGTACCCTGAGTTCCGCCAGGCGCCGCCGGGAGCGCCGGAGCGACTGCAGCGCATCCCGCTCGGCCGGCTGGGCCGCCCGGAGGAGATCGCGGAGGCGTGCCTGTTCCTGGCCTCCGACGCGTCGGCCTACATCACGGGCGACACGATCCGCGTCATGGGCGGCAGCATTATCGGGTAAGAGAGGAGAACAACGTGGCCGCACAGGCGATGGTGCTCGAGTTCGGGATGGGCGTGGACGTGCACGGAGAGGAAGGAACCAAGGCCGCGTGCCGAGCCGTCTCGGACGCGATCCGGCACTCGAGCCTGCCCCTCTTCACCGAGGTGCGCGCCAAGGGTGGCCGCATGCTGGTGGACGTCACGGTGGGCGTGCCCGATCCCGGCAAGGTGGACGTGGAGCGCGTGAAGAAGGAGCTGCCCCACGGCGAGGTGACGGTGCGCCCGGTGCCGGGTGGGCTGCGCGTGCCGAACGCCGACACCATCATCGCGTGCGCCGCGATCACGGTGAGCGTGGAGTACCCCGGACGATGAGCGCCCCCGGCGTCGGTCTCAAGCGGCTGCAGCACCTCGTGCTCTGGGTCTCCAACGTCGAGCGCAGCGCGCGCTTCTACTGCGACGTCCTGGGATTCGAGGTGAAGGCGCGGTACCCGAACGCGGCCTTCCTGCGCATCGCGGGGAGCAGCGAGGATCATCATCTGGGTCTCTTCGAGCAGCCCGGCGTCACCGGCCCCGACGAGGGCGCGGTGCGCATGTACCACTCGGCGTGGGAAGTCGGTGAGCTGACCGACCTGGTGCGGGCGCGGCGGCGGCTGATCGAGGCCCGCTCGCTCGTGGGGTCTTCCGATCACGGCGTGAGCCTCTCGCTCTACGCCAAGGATCCCGACGGCCTCGAGTTCGAAGTCTTCTGGACGGTGCCCGGCGGCCGCCAGGTGGGCACACGGGCGCTCGATTTGGAGGGCGAGCTGGCCCGCCGCGGCATCCCGATGCCCCAGGAGATCGACGTCGCCCCGTCCACATGACGTGTAGCGATGACGTGTAGCGGCTGCGGCTTCGAGGCGCCCGCCGACTTCGCGTTCTGTCCAAAGTGTGGAGGCAGGCTGGCCACCGCGAAGGCGGCGCCTCCCTCGCCGACAGCCGCGGCGGACGGCGACCGCCGCCCGGTCACCGTGCTCTTCGCGGACCTGGCCGGGTTCACCGCGCTCAGCGAGGGACTCGATCCCGAGGACGTGCGCGCGATCCAGGCCGACCTCTTCCGCGAGATGTCCGCGTCGATCGAGCGCTACGAGGGGTTCGTCGAGAAGTTCGTGGGCGATGCGGTGATGGCCGTGTTCGGTGCTCCGCGTGCGCACGAGGACGATCCCGAGCGCGGCCTGCGTGCCGCGCTCCTGATGCGGGAGCGGATGGGCGGGCTCAATCGCCGCTGGGAGCGGCGGGTGGGGCGGCCGCTCGCGCTCCACATCGGGGTCAACACCGGCCCGGTGGTGGCGGGCCGGATCGGGGCGACCGCCGATGCCGCCTACGCGGTGACCGGCGACACCGTCAACACCGCCTCTCGCCTGCAGAGCGCCGCGCCCTCGGGCGAGATCCTGATCGGCGACGCGACATATGCGCTCACCCATCACGCCTTCGCGTTCGCCCCGCGCGAGGAGGTTCCGCTCAAGGGCAAGAGCGAGCCGGTGGGAGTCCATCGCCTGCTGGGCCCGCTCGCGGACCCGCGCTCGGCCCGCGGCCTCGAGGGCCTCGGGCTGGCCGCGCCCCTTGTCGGCCGTGAGCACGAGCTGCGCCGGATGGTGGCGGCCTTCGACGACATGCGGGCGGGGCGCGCCCAGGTGCTGAGCCTCATCGGCGAGCCGGGAGCGGGGAAGTCGCGGCTGCAGCGGGAGTTCTTCGCGCGCCTCGAGGCGGCCGGGCGCCTCGAGGGCACCACGATCCGCCGCGCGACGTGCTCCGCGCTGGGTGAGCAGACCTACGGGGCGGTGGCCGCGCTCCTGCGCGACGCCTACGGGGTGGCGCACGGCGATTCCGTGGAGGACGCGCGGAGCAAGCTCGCGGCGGGCCTGGAGACGCTCGGGGTGGGTGCGGATGATCGCGCAGCGATGGTGGCGGCGCTGGCCCAGGTGCTCGGGCTCGAGCGCGACGACGCGCGCATGCGCCATCTGGAGCCCGAGCAGCTGAAGCGCCAGATCTTCTTGGCTACCCGCGCCTTGGTGGAGCGGCGGCTCGCCGGCGGTCCGCTGGTGCTGGTCGTCGAGGACCTGCACTGGGCAGACGCCGCCTCCATCGAGCTGATCGGCGCGGTCGCGGACCGGCTCGCCGATCGCTCGCTCCTGGTCCTCCTGATGTATCGTCCCACGCTCGAGCCGGACGCGCTGGGCACGAGCCAGGCCCCGCATACCGCGATCGAGGTCATGCCCCTGTCGCGGTCCGCCAGCGAGGACCTCCTGGCTGCGTGGTTCGGTGACTCGACGCACCTCTTCCCGGAGCGCCTGCGGGCCCTGATCCTGGAGCGGGCCGGAGGCAACCCGCTGTACCTCGAGGAGGTGGTACGCGCCCTGGTAGCGGCCGGGCTGCTGGTCCGCGACGGTATGGCGTGGCGCTGCACCGCGGAGGCCGCGACCGCGCAGGTGCCCGCCACCCTGCACGGGCTGCTGCTCGCGCGTCTGGACCGCCTCGACGTCGCGGAACGCCGGCTCATCCAGGAAGCGGCCGTGATCGGGCCGCGCTTCGAGCTGTCGCTGCTGAAGACGGTCTCGGCCGAGCCCGGCGCGGTGGACGCGGTGCTCGACGCGCTCGCCGGCGCCGAGCTGGTGACGGCGGGGCCGGATCGCCGGTTCCGCCACGGGCTCCTCCAGGAGATCGTGTACCAGAACATCCTCGTGGCCCGTCGCACCGAGCTGCACACGCGTGTGGGCACGGCCCTCGAGGCCCAGGGCGTGGGCGGCCCCGAGAGTCTCGAACGACTGGTGGCCCTCGGCCACCACTGGGCCCTCGGTGCCGACAAGCGCCGGGGCGCGCGGTACCTGATATCGGCCGGTGACTGGGCGCGCAGCTTGTATGCCAACGCGGACGCGATTCTGCACTATCAGCGGGCCCTCGACGCGCTCGAGCACTGCGACGCCCCGGCCGCGGCCACGCAGATCGAGACGGAGCGGCTCGTGGCCCGGGAGCGGATGGCCGACCTGCTCGGCCCGACCGGACGGCGGGCGTCCGCGCTCGGCGAGTACGAGAGCGTCGAGACCGGATACCGCGCGGCGGGGGACGCGGCGGCCCAGGCGCGGATCCTTCGCAAGATGGGGGGCCTTCACTGGGACGCTGGCGCGCGGGCGCGGGCGCTCCAGTGCTTCGAGGCCGGGCTCGCCCTGCTCGGCGACCATCGAGAGCACATCGAGCAGGCGCACCTCTACCAGGAGATGGGCCGGCTGGCCTTCCGCAGCGGCGACAGCCAGCGGGCCGTCGAGTGGGCGGAGCAGGCGCGGCTGCACGCCGAGCGGCTCGTCGGCGACCCCGCGCTCGACGCCGATGGGCGCGGGGAAGCGCTGACCGCCGCGGCGCAGAGTCACAACACGCTCGGCGTCGCGTTTGCCCGCCTGGGCCGACTGGAGGAGGCGGTCGGGCACATCGAGCGCAGCGTGGCCCTCGCCCGGGAGACCGGGCTGCTGCAGGCGGCCTGTCGCGGGCTCGCGAACCTGAGCGTGCTCTACAGCACGCTCGATCCGGCCCGGGCGATCGAGGCGGCAGCGGCCGGTCTCGAGATGGCCAAGAAGATCGGCGACCTGGGCTTCCAGTCGCGCCTCTACACGAATCTCGCGGTGGCCTACTGCGCGCTCACCAACCGCTGCGACGAGCAGGGGATTGGGGCGGCGCACGCCGCCATCGATCTCGATCGACGCCTCGGGCAGCTCGATCACCTCGCGGTGCCGCTGATCGTGCTCGGGCAGATCTACCAGTGTCACGGCGAGCCGGCCCGCGCGATCGCGCACTACCGGGAAGCGCTCGCGCTCGCCGAGGAGGCCGACGAGCCGCAGCTGCTGTTTCCCTGCTACGATGGCCTCGCCACCGTCCACCTGGACCTGGGCGACGAGGGGCAGGCGGAAGAGTTCTTGCAAAAGGCCCAGGCGGTCTGCGAGCGCGCTGGGCTCGAGCCCGACGCGCTGGTGGTACTGCCGTTCCTGGATTGACGCGAACACGACTCGGATAGAAAGGTACTCGGCTCATGGCGTCCATTCCCCTTCGCCCCGGTGATCCCGCGCCCCACTTCGCGCTGCCCGCGGTCAATCGAGAGGGCGCTCGGCGACTATCGCGGTCGCAGTCCGGTCCTGGTCGGCCTGTTCCGCGGCCTGCACTGACCCTTCTGCCGGCGCCAGCTCGTGCAGCTGGGCACCACGCAGGACAAGCTCAAGGCGGTGGGCGTGGAGACGATGGCGGTGGTCAACACCCCGCTGGAGCGCGCGCGGCTCTACTTCAAGTACCGCCCCGCGCGCGTCCTCTCACCGCGGACCCGGAGGCGGCGACGCACCGGTTGTTCAGGGTGCCCGACGGCGTGCTCGTCGAGGACGAATCGCAAGCCTCGTGGCCCTCGGGGACATTCACGATGGGCCAGCTGCAGGCGTCACTGGTCAATCCCACCGGAGAGCTGCCCGCGCCACAGAATATCTTCCAGGCGATGGAGACCCTGAACCAGCGGGACGGGTTCGAGAGGACCGAGATCGACCAGCAAATCGCGGCCACGCACGCCTTTCAGCTGGGCGGGCACTTCCTCATCGACCGGGAAGGGATCATCCGGTGGCTGCAGATCGAGGGCATCGAGCGGATCGGCGACCTCGCCAAGTTCCCGAGCGACGAGGAGATCGTGGCCGCGGCCCGCGGCCTCTAGGCCGTTCCCTGCTATGATGGCCTCGCCGCCGTTCTCCTGGACCGGGCAGATTGACGCGAAAACGACCCGAATAGAAAGGTGCTCTGCTCATGGCGTCCATGTTCCTTCGTCCCGGTGACCCCGCCCCGCACTTCGCGCTGCCCGCGGTCAATCGAGAGGGCCAGGTCTCGCTCGACGACTATCGCGGCCGCAGCCCGGTCCTGGTGGGCCTATTCCGCGGTCTGCACTGACCTTTTTGCCGGCGCCAGCTCGTGCAGCTGGGCACCACGCAGGAGAAGCTCAAGGCGGTGGGTGTGGAGACGATGGCGGTGGTCAATACCCCGCTGGAGCGCGCGCGGCTCTACTTCAAGTATCGCCCCTCGCGCGTGCTGCTCACCGCGGACCCCGAGGCGGCGACGCACCGGGTGTTTGGGGTTCCGGCAGGCGTGATCGTCGAGGACGAATCGGCGACCTCGTGGCCCCAGAGCGTCACGATGGGCCAGTTCCTGGCGGTGAAGATGAATCCCACCGGGGAGCTGCCCGCGCCCGAGAATCCCTTCGCGGCGATGGAGACCCTGAACAAGCAAGACGGTTTCGAGCCGACCGAGACGGACCACCAGATCGCGGCCGCGCACGGCACCCAGATGACCGGGCACTTCCTCATCGACCGGGACGGGATCATCCGCTGGCTGCAGATCGAGGCCGCGGAGCGGATCGGGGACCTCTCCAAGTTCCCGAGCGACGAGGAGATCGTGGCCGCGGCCCGTAGCCTCTAGGAGATCACCCCATGGACATCGCCATCCCACTTTTCGAGGGCATCACCGCGCTCGACGCCATCGGCCCCTACGAGGTGCTCTCGCGCCTGCCCGGGGCCCGGGTGCGCTTCGTCGCGGTGACCGCCGGCCCCTATCGCACCGACAACCGCCAGCTCACGTTGCTGGCGGACGAGCCGCTGTCCGCGGTGCCGCATCCGGAGGTGGTCATGGTGCCGGGCGGCTTCGGGACGCGCGCGCTCGAGGCGCCGAACCCGCTGCTGGACTGGATCCGCGCGGCCCACGCGACGAGCCAGTGGACCACGTCGGTCTGCACCGGCTCCATGCTGCTGGCCGCCGCGGGCGTCCTGAAGGGGCTCGAGGCCACCACGCACTGGATGTCGCTCGACCGTCTGCCCGCGGACGGCGCGCGGCCGGCCCTCAAGCGCGTGGTGGAGCAGGGCAAGGTGATCACCGCGGCGGGCGTGTCCTCGGGTATCGACATGGCGCTCACGCTGGCCGCGCGCATCGCAGGCGACGACGTGGCCCAGGCCATCCAGCTCGGCATCGAGTACGACCCGCAGCCGCCGTTCCGCGCCGGCTCACCCGCGACCGCTCCCGCGCACATCGTGGAGGGCCTGCGCGCGCGGATGCGGGCGCGGATGGACCGCGACGAGGCGGCCGCATCCCGGACGGCCTGACCCGCGTCCGGTCATGGAGCGCCGCCGGCTGGGTCGGACCGACATGGACGTGAGCGTGCTCGGGTTCGGCGGTTCCGAGATCGGCTACGAGCGGGCCGGCCGGCGCACGGTGGCCCGCCTGCTCGGTACCGCGCTCGACGTGGGCCTCAACGTGATCGACACCGCCGAGTGCTACGAGGAGAGCGAGACGCTGATCGGCGCTGCCCTGGGTTCCCGCCGGAACGAGATCTACCTCTTGACCAAGTGCGGCCACCCGCGCGGGTACGGCCGCGGCGACTGGCGCGAGGCCTCCCTCCTCTCGAGCATCGAACGCAGTCTCAAGCGCCTGCGCACCGATCGGCTCGACCTGATCCAGCTCCATAGCTGCGAGCTCGCCGACCTCCGGAAGGGCGAGGCCATCACCGCGCTCGCGCGCGCGCGGGAGCGCGGATGGACGCGCTACGTCGGCTACAGCGGCGATGGGGAGGCGGCGCGCTACGCGATCGAGTGCGGACGCTTCGACACCCTGCAGACCTCGGTGAGCATCGCCGACCAGGAGGCGCTCGAGCTGACGCTACCGCTGGCCGTGAAGCGGGAGATGGGCGTGATCGCCAAGCGGCCGATCGCGAATGCGGCGTGGCGCTACGCGCGGCGGCCCGCCGAGCCCTACTACCAGCCATACTGGTCGCGGCTCCGCGCTCTTGACTACCCGTTCCTGCGTGACCGCGCCGAGGGCGCGGTGGCGACCGCCCTGCGCTTCACGCTGGCCGCGCCCGGGGTCCACACCGCGATCGTCGGGACCAAGCGGCCGGAGCGCTGGCCGGAGAACGCCCGCCTGCTCGAGGCGGGCCCGCTCCCTGCGGCCGATATAGAGCGGATCCGCGCCCGCTGGCAGAAAGTCGTCCAGCCCTCCTGGACCGGCGAGGTCTAACCGCCAAACGACTCGGACGCACCCCCGCTCGAGCGCCGGCTCCGCCGGCGCACCGCGCAGTGGGGGAGGTTCGGAGGGGGCCACCCGGGCCCCCTCCGACTAAATCTGGTAGCGCTTGATCGCGGCCTGATCGAAGGCGAGCCCGAGGCCGGGCTTGTCCGGCACCACGAGCTGGCCGCCCTCGATCTTCGGGGTCTCCTCGTAGAGGCGCAGCGTCCACGGCATGTACTCGACGGTGAGCCCGTTGGGGATCGCCGCGATCAGGTGCACGTGGATCTCCGGGATCAGGTGGCTCACCACCGGCAAGTTGAAGGCCTCGGCCATGCCCGCCACCTTCATCCACTGGGTGATGCCGCCCACGCGCAGGAGATCGATCATCACGATGTCGATCGAGCGCGCCTCCAGGAGGTGGCGGAACGGCACGATGCCGTAGTGGTACTCGCCCGCCGTGATCGGGGTGGCGAGCGCGTCGGCGATGCGGGCCAGGCCCGGGTAGTCGTCGTGGGCGGTCGGGTCCTCCAGCCAGTAGAGCTGATAGGGCTCGATGCGTCGGCCGACCTCGATCGCGTGGTGGACGCTCCAGAGCTGGTTGATGTCGCACATGAGGTCCACGTCGGGGCCGATCGCCTCGCGCATGACCCGGACCCGCTCGATGGAAGCCGCGATGGTCGGCTCGCTTCCGCACTGCATCTTCATCTGGCGGAAGCCCATGTCGCGCAAGCGTGGCCCCGCCTTGGCCAGATAGTCGACCGGGTGGGGCCGCATCAGCGCGCCGCTCGCGTAGGTCGGCGCGCGGTCCCGCAGGCCGCCCAGGAGCGCGCACACCGAGCGGCCGGCCGCCTTGCCGGCCAGATCCCAGCAGGCCATGTCCACCGCCGCGAGCGCGAGCGAAAAGATGCCGCCCGGCCCGGAGCCGCCTGCGGCGCGCCGGCACTTGGCCACGATGGCCTCGGTCTGGCGGGGGTCCTCGCCGACCGCGAGGTGCGCCAGGCCGTCCACCGCGGCCCGCAGCGCCGGGGTCAGCGCGCCGCCGAAGAAGGTGAGGCCGATGCCGATCAGCCCCTGATCGGTTCCGAGCTCGAGGAGGACGAACTCACGCGTGTCGGTGGGCGCGGGCAGCCCGACCACCAGCGGATTGTCGGCCGGAGTGGAAAGGACCCGCGTGGTGACGTGGGTGATCTTCATTTCTTGTACTTGCCGGTGAGCTGGGGCGTGGTGCCCTCCTGTCCCTTCTCCTGCCGGTCGAGACGAGTCTCGCGCGACCACGTGCGCTTCAGCTCGTCCCGGATGTTGAACTGGAGCTTGCCGAGCCCTTCGGTCTCCAGCTCGATGCGGTCGCCGTCCTGGAAGCCGGAAAGCCCGCGGTGGTTGGTGCCGGTGGCCAGGATGTCCCCCGGCTCGAGCGTGTGGATGCTCGTCACCCACTCGATGCAGCGCGGGATCTTGTGGGCCATGTCGCTCGTGTTGAACGACTGCTTCACGGTGCCGTTCACGCTGAGCCGGATCGCCAGCTTGTGCGGGTCGGCGATCTCGTCCGCGGTCACCAGGTAGGGCCCGATCGGCGCGAAGGTGTCCCGCGACTTCATCTGGTAGAAGGTGTTGCCGGTGGGCAGCAGCCCGCGGGCCGAGCCGTCGATGAAGTTGCAGTAGCCGAAGATGTACTCCATCGCGCGGGCCGCTGGCACCGCGGTGGCGCGCTTGCCGATCACCACCGCCATCTCGGCCTCGCCCTCGAAGATGGTGGCGGGCACGTCGGGCAGCACCATGGTCTCGCCGGGGCCGATGACCGCGCCGGGCGACTTCATGAAGGCGTTGATCGGCGCCGGCTCGCTCCGGGTGCCGTCCTCCATGTAGTTCACCGCCATGCAGACGATATTGGTCGGCTTGGGTAGCGGCGGCCGGATCCGGACCCCGCTCACCGGAATGGGCTTGCCGCGGCCGGTCGCCTCCTCGATCCGCTTCCGGTAGTCCGCGAAGCGGGCGATGAGCCCGCTCATGAAATCGCCGGGCCCGGTGTGCGGCATGTCCTTCACGCTGTCCGAGACGTCGACCACCGAATCGCCACGGAGCACGCCCAGCCGGTAGTCGTCGAAGAGCAGTAGTTTCACGGTGTCCTCCTGGTTGAGCCGCGTTGCCTCGAAAGCCGCCCCATCCTACTCGCGGGTCGGGGTGTTGACAACGGCCTCGGCCGCGGCGACCCTCTCGCTGAACTCCATTCCCGGGAGGAGCCCAATGAAGGGACGGGTCGCGGTCCTGAAGGCCTACGGAGGTGAGTTCGAGCTGCGCGAGTATCCGGTGCCCGAGGTGGAGCCGGGCGCGATCCTGGTGAAGCTGACGCGGGCGGGCGTGTGCGGCTCCGACCTGCATATCTGGCGGGGCGAGATGAAGGAGCTCTACGGCGCGCTACCCAAGGACCTGACCTTCGGCCACGAGATGGCCGGGCGCGTTGAGCGACTGGGCGCGGGTGTCACCACCGACTCGATGGGCCGGCCGCTGCGGGAGGGCGACCGCGTGACGTACTGCTACTTCTTCCCGTGCGGGCGCTGTCCGGTGTGCCTGCACGACGAAATGGGCTCCTGCCCACGAAAAGTCCGGCCGAACCGGGTGGCGGGCACCGCGCCCTATTTCAACAACGCCTACGGCGACTACTACTATCTGCGCCCCGGACATTTCGTCTTCAAGGTGCCGGACGAGATACCGGAGGACGTGGCCACCCCGATCAACTGTGCGCCCTCCCAGGTGCTGTACGGGCTGCGCAAGGCGGGCTTCCGCGCCGGCCACTCGCTGGTGGTGCAGGGAGCGGGCGGGCTCGGGATCAACGCGGTGGCGGTGGCGCGCGACATGGGCGCCGACACCATCATCGTGATCGACCGGCTCGCCGAGCGCCTGGCCCTGGCCCGCGCGTTCGGCGCGGACCATACGGTGAACGCGACGGAGATCGCCTCCGCGGACAAGCGAGTCGACGCGGTGAAGGCGCTCACCGACGGCTTCGGGGCGAACGTGGTGGCCGACTTCGTCGGCTACGCCGATGTGATCCCGGAGGGCCTGCGCATGCTGAGGGGCGGCGGCTGCTATCTCGAGGTGGGCAGCATCTCGCCCGGCAACGTCTTCTCCTACGACGCCACCGCGCTGGTGCGGGCCAACGCCCGGCTCGTGGCCACGTCGAACTACTCGCCGTGGGCCCTCGAGCAGTCGCTCTCGTTCATGCGGCGCAACCTCACCCGCTTCCCGTTCGCGCGGGTGATCTCCCACGTGTTCCCGCTCGAGCGCATCTCGGAGGCCTTCGCCCAGGCCGACTGGATGCAGCGCGGCGGCGACCCCGCCGGCGTCTCCCGCGCGGCCATCTCGATGTAGATCTG
>Ga0187892_10002678_pt1 | contig 34666 bp, 38 predicted proteins | sample MA1701073metaG_FD_139345 | JGI IMG/M metagenome (GOLD analysis project Ga0187892, IMG submission 139345) | Bio-ooze microbial communities from a basaltic lava cave in the Kipuka Kanohina Cave System on the Island of Hawaii, USA - MA170107-3 metaG ... | reverse complement strand
TCTCCCGTTGGGAGAGAGGGATTCATTCACGTTTCCTCTCCCCCTTGGGGGAGAGGGCAGGGTGAGGGGGAGAGACGGAGCAACGCCATGACGGACAAGGTGCAGGTGGAGATCAAGGCGCCGCTCGCCACCCTCACGTTGAACAAGCCGGAGCGGCTGAACGCGGTCGACTTCGAGATGTGGGAGGGTGTGGTCCAGGCGTGCCGGGCGGCGAACGCCGCGCCGGACGTGCGCGTCGCGGTGCTCAGGGGCGCCGGTGGCTGCTTCTGCGCCGGGCTGGACGTGAAGGCCGGCTCCACCCTGTCGCGCCTCGACATCGAGGGCGCGCCGGCCCGGGCGCTGCCGGCGATCCGCGAGCACCTCGCACACCTGCAGTCCTGCTTCACCAGCCTGGAGACGCTGCGGGTGCCGGTCATCGCCGAGATCCAGCGCGCGTGTCTGGGCGCGGGACTCGAGCTGGCGCTGTGCTGCGACATCCGGCTGGCGGCCGAGGGCACCGTGTTCTCCATTCCCGAGGTGCAGCTCGGCATCGTGCCGGACATGGGCGGCACCCAGCGCCTCCCGCGCACCATCGGCATCGGCAAGGCCAAGGAGCTGATCTACTCGGGCCGCCGGATCGACGCCGCCGAGGCGCTCCGCATCGGCCTGGTCAACGCCGTGTATCCGGCGGGTGACCTCGCCGCGCGCGTCGCCGAGCTCGCCGCGGAGATCGCCGGCAATGCGCCGCTGGCCGTGCAGGCCGCCAAGCGCGCCATCGACGGTACGTACTGGGCCGACCGCGAGAGCTGGCTCGAGCGGGAAGCGTTCGAGGCCGCCGGCCCGCTGCTCTCGGAGGACCGCGGCGCCGGGATGCGAGCGGCCGCGGAGCGCAAGCGCGCAGACTTCAAGGGCAGATAGGCCACCCACCGGAGGAGTCCATGGCAGACCTCTGCGAACTCGGAGCACGCCCGCCGCTCGGGGAGGTGCCGGCCCGCATGCACGCCTACGTGGTCCGGCCGGGCCGCTTCGGCCAGCCGCGCGAGGCCTGGAAGCGCGAGATCATTCCCACCCCCTCTATCGGGTCGGACGAGGTGCTGATCTACGTGATGGCGTCGGGCATCAACTACAACAACGTGTGGGCCGCGCTCGGCACGCCGGTCGACGTCATCGCCGAGCGGCAGAAGCTCGGCGAGCCCGAGGACTTCCACGCCGGGGGCAGCGACTGCTCCGGCACCGTGTGGGCCGTCGGCCGCGACGTGCAGAACGTGAAGGTCGGCGACGAGGTCATCGTGCACAGCGGCTGGTGGCGCCCGGACGATCCCTGGGTGCGATCCGGACGCGATCCCATGCTCGCGGAGAGCACGCGGATCTGGGGCTACCAGACGAACTACGGCAGCTACTGCCAGTTCGCCCGCGCGCAGGCGCACCAGTGCATCCCGAAGCCCGCGCGCCTGACCTGGGAGGAGTCAGGGTGCTTCCTCCTCTGCGCGTCGACCGCCTACCGCATGCTCATGGGCTGGGCTCCGCACACGATCGAGCCGGGGGACGTCGTGCTGGTGTGGGGCGGCGCGGGCGGGCTCGGCAGCCTCGCGCTCGAGATCACGCGGGCCCTCGGCGGGCGCGCGGTCGCGGTGGTGTCCGACGAGGCCAAGAAGAAGTTTTGCCTGGAGCACGGCGCCGTCGGCGTGATCAACCGGAACGACTTCACTCACTGGGGCAGGATGCCGGACACGAGCGACGCCCGCGCGTACGGCGACTGGGCCAAGGGCGCGCGCGCGTTCGGCAAGGCGACCTGGGATGCGCTCGGCGAGCGGACGAATCCGAAGATCGTGTTCGAGCATCCGGGCGAAGCGACGTTGCCCACGTCGGGCTTCGTCTGCGCCACCGGCGGCATGATCGTGATCTGCGCGGGCACCACCGGCTACAACGTCACGATGGACCTGCGCTACCACTGGATGCGGCAGAAGCGCTTCCAGGGCAGTCACCTGTCCAACGACGAGCAGGCTCTAGCGGTGACGAAGCTGGTGGCCGACGGCCGCGTGGACCCGTGTCTGTCGCGGACGTACGGCTTCGACGACATCCCCGAGTGTCATCAGCTGATGCTGGAGAACAGGCACCCCCACGGCAACATGGCGGCGCTGGTGAATGCGGAGACACCGGGCCTCGGGCGTAGGTAGAGCCCGTCCCGCACCCCCTCACCCTGCCCTCTCCCCCTCCCGGGGGGAAGGGACATGAGGAGGAAAGGCCCTTAGTACCAGCGCGGGTCGTCGGGGAGGACCGCGACGGCGCGGCCTTCGACGTGCAGGATGCGCGGGCGGATGGCAGGGACCGGAAGCGTGCCGAGCCGCTCCACGACGTGCTGGGCGGACCCGGGGCCGGCGTTGGCGATGAGCTCGAGGTTCTTGAGCGTGGGGAAGCGCATCGACATCTCGCGGCGGTGCCTGGCGGCGATCGCCTCGTCCGGGGTCAGCCAGCTGAGCGCCACGATCTCCCGCCCGTCCGCGGTCGGGGCCTGGCCGTCGGGAGTGACGGCCGCGAAGAAGCGCGTGTCGAAGCGGATCGGACTTTCCTCGGGCGTGATCCAGTGGGCGAAGTACGCCAGCCGGTCGGTAGCCAGCGTGAGCCCCTCCGCGCGCAGCATCGCGAAGAACGCCTCGTCACGCGCCTGGCACGCGGTGCGGTGCTCGTCGAACCGCCCGCGATTCTCATCGGTGAACCGCACGAACCGGCCGTCCGGCGCGTACGCGAGCAGCACGCCGACTTCCTCGAACGCCTCCCGGATGGCGCCGACCCAGTAGCCGAGCGCCTCGCGCGGCGTCAAGCCCAGGCGCGCGGCCGCCTGCGGGCCCGTGAGACCGCGGCACAACCGCTCGACGTCGGCGGGAATGTCGTGGGCCTCGACCTTTCCTCCCGGGAACACGTGATCCCCGCCCGCGAACCGGCTGGCGGCGTGCCGCTGGATCAAGAGCGTCTCGACCAGATCCGGCGCGCGATCGCGCAGCAGGACGAGCGTGGCCGCGGGCGATGGGGTTGTGGGAGCGGTCATGAGCAGCGCGTTCTCGGCTCTGGGCATTCTGACATGGCCGGCGAGTCCGGCCAAGCGGACACACGGCTGCCGGGCGAAAAAACTGTTGTTGAGCATCGCCGCGAGTGAGACACTCCGGCGGGAATTGCGGAGAGCGAGTGGTTCATCACGGTCTGGGAGGACCATCATGGGCGCTGAAGCGAGGATCAAGGAACTCGGCATCACGTTGCCGACCCCGGGCAAGCCCGTCGGCAACTACGTCCCGGGCGTGCGGGTCGGCAATCTGCTGTTTCTGTCCGGCCACGGGCCCGTTCGCGACGGGGTCCCGAAGGCGCGCGGCAAGGTCGGGCGCGACCTCTCGACCCAGGAAGCCTACGAGGTCGCGCGTGAGGTGGGCATCGCCCTGCTCGGCTCCGCGCGCTACGTGCTGGGCAGCCTCGACAAGATCAAGCGCGTGGTGAAGGTGCTGGGCATGGTGAACTCCGCCGAGGGCTTCGGCGAGCAGCCGAAGGTGATCAACGGCTTCTCGGACCTGATGATCGAGGTCTTCGGCGAGAACGGCCGGCATGCGCGCTCCGCCGTCGGCATGGCCGAGCTGCCGATGGGCATTCCCGTCGAGGTCGAGATGATCGTGGAGCTCGCGCCCGAGGCGGCGCCGAGAGCGGCCGCCCGTCCCGCGCGCGCGAGCAAGACGCGTCCGAGCGCGCGCAGGTCCAAGCGCCATCGCTAGGAGTCTGTCCGACTCTTCGGCGACGCAGAGCCCCCCTCCGAGTGACTAGACGCGGTCGGTAAGAAGCAGCCGCGGCAACAGGTCGAGGGCCTCGCCGATCCGGGGCCCGTACCAGGAGACGAGCTTCCCGTCGATCAGGTGAATGCGCCCGCTGGCGACGGCGGGCACCTCCGCGTGCTCGGCGAAATCGGCGAGGTGCGCCGGGCGGAAGCGATAGGGTTCGTCCGGCAAGAGGATCACGTCCGGGCGAGCCTCCGCCACCTGCGCGAGTGAGATTTCGGGGTAGCGCGTTGGCAGATCCCCGAACACGTTGTCGCCGCCGCACACCCCGAGCATGTCGTGCACGTAGGTGTCGCGGTTGATGGTCATGTACGGGTGACGCCAGATCGGACAGAACACGCGCGCCCGCCGTCGTCCCGCTGACCGCCGCTTGATCTCGGCCAGCTGCGCCTCGAGCCCGCCCGCCAGTTCGGCCCCGCGCTCGGCGGCTCCGATCAGGACGCCGAGCTCGCGCAGCAGCCGGATGCCGTCCCCGACCGTGCGCGGGTACGTCACGTAGACCGGAATGCCCCAGCCGCGCAGCGTCTCGACGTGCTCGCGGACGTTCTCCTCGACGTTGGCGATGACCAGATCCGCCCCGAGCTCCCGGATCACGTCGAGCTTGGGGTTTTTCTCGCCCCCGACCCGCGTCCGGCCCGCGAGCCCCTCGCGCGGCTCGGAGCAGAAGATGGTGCAGCCCGCGACGGCGGAGCCACGGCCGAGCGCGAAGAGGATCTCGGTGATGCTGGGGATGAGCGAGACGATCCGTTGCGGCGGGGCGGCGAGCGTGACCGCGACGCCCGAGGCGTCGATGAGAGGCGCGGCCGTCAAGGCTTGGTGGCGCGCTCGGAAAGCCGCTCCACCAGGGCGATGACGTCGCGCATGCACTCGCGCAGCTCGGCCTCGGCCTTCCTGGCCGTGTCCGCCTGGCCGGCGTCCAGCGCTTCCTCCAGGTTCGTGACGGCGATCCCGAAGGCCTTCAGCAGGCGGCGTGTGTTGTCCTCAGCCATGGCTTACCCCGAGGGTATCACGCTGCGCAGGTATACAATCGGACGAGTTCACCCGTGCCCGTCCTGACCCGCGCCGCCGATCTCCTGTACCGCGCGCTCTATCACGGCGTGCTGGCCCGGCTGCCCGAGCGTACCGCCGTCGCGCTCGGGCAGTCCGGTCTACGACGGTTGCCCCTGGATCACGTGCCGCTGCTGCGCAACACCGATCCACGGCTCGCGGTGCGTCTCGGCGGCGTGAGGCTGCCGAACCCGCTGATCCTGTCCTCGATGTACTACGACACCGACATTCTCCGGCGCGCCATGGGACTCGGGTTCGGCGCCGTGACCGCGAAGAGCATCACGCGCGCGCCACGACCCGGTCATCCCGAGCCCAACCTCGTACGGATCCGCACGGCAGAGGGGCCGGGGCTCGTCAATTGCAACGGATTCAAGAATCCGGGCCTCCAGGCCTACCGCCGCGCGCTCGCGGACCTGCCGCACCGCGTTCCGCTGATCGTCGCCGCCGCCGGCGAATCCGCCGACGAGTACGTGGAGGTGGTGGAAGGACTGCAGGAGTTCGGCGATCTCGTCGAGATCAATATCTCGTCGCCGAACACGCGGCTCGTCTACGAGTGGTCCACGCGGCCATCGGAGCTCTCCGCCCTCTTCCGCGCGGTTCGCAAGGCGACCGAGAAGCCGCTGATCGTGAAGATCTCGCCCGATCATCGCGAGGCGAACGAGACGTGGATCGTTCCCGCCGCGCTGGAGGCCGGCATCGGCATCGTCAACTGCGGCAACACGCGACGTGTCGAGGAGCCGCGGCTGTCGCAGCGCGCCGGTGGCCTCTCCGGGCCCGCGCTGTTCGCCGCGACGCTCGACAACGTGCGCGCGCTGCGCGAGCGATTCGGCGCCGGCGTCGAGATCATCGCCACCGGCGGCATCGACGACACGGACAAGGCGCTGGCGGCGCTGGTGGCGGGCGCGAACGCCTGCGGCTACTTCACCGGATTCATCACGCGCGGCCCGATTCTGGCCCGTCTGATCCTGGACGCGCTCCTGCGGACCCGGCAGTAACCCACAGGCTATCCACATATCCACAGCCATCCACAAAGATGGAAATTGCACGTCCTGACGCGGTTCCACAGGGGGGGCCGCAAAATGTGACGGTGCGGCCGTCCACAATGAACAGCAACCGTGCACAGCGCAGGACTGGCGCAGGCCGCAGGCTGGCAACTCGCGAGAGCGCGCATCTGGCGCGGTGAAACGAGCGCTTGACATGATTGTGATCGCTTCCCTAAGGTGATCACCGTCGAGCGCGCGCGCCGCTCGGACATGGATCGCGGATGTGCGCAGAACTGTTTCGCACGCCTGGACAGCACAGAGGGACACCACGCATGGAGGCCAGCCGGAAGCCACTCGCCAAAATCGAGGGCAGAAAGCGGATGCGGCTCAGCGGACTGACGGTGGCCTGGCGCGGCACACCGAACCTCGACGACTGGGTCGCCTACATCGTCGACGGAACGAAGTCGAGAAAGCTCATTCTCGCCGACCACGTCCCCGAGAAAAAGATCAAGGCGCTGCTCGCCAGGATCCAGGGCCTGTCGAAGAAGGAAGTGGAGAAGCTAGCCAAGGGCTAGCGGCTTCACCGTGGCCACGGTCGTCGGGTCGTCGGCCCAGATGGCCGGATCGCCGTCGACGTAGAGCTCGACCGTGTTGCCGTCGGGGTCGTCCACGTAGATGGACTGACTGACGCGGTGATCGCGGATGCCGCGGATCGGCACCGCGCGGGCATCCAGGAGCGCCTTGGCCTCCCGCAGCTCGTCGAGCGAGTCGCCGATCTTCAACGCCACGTGCGCCAGGCCGACAGCCGACTCGGGCGGGCTCGGCGCCTCGCCGCCGACGGTGAGCACCGCCAGGTCGTGGTGGTTGGCGCCCGCCGAGAAGAACACCATGCGGCCCGGGAAGCGCGCCACCTCCCTCAGCCCCAGCACGCCCGCGTAGAAGCCGACGGCGCGCTCGAGATCACGCACCTTCAGCACCACGTGTCCGACGCCCTGAACCTTCATGCAGTCCTCCTGTGTAAATCGAAGGGGGCCTCGACGGCCCCTTCCGAGCCTCCCCCAGAAACGGGGTTGCGGCGGCACAGCCGGCGCTCGAACACCGCGTTATCTCACGCCAGCTTCGTCCAACATGATGAGCCGATTTCTTCACCGTCTCGAAGCCGGCGCTCGAAGAGGAACACCAGATGCACCGTGCTCGCTCCGATCGGCTCCGATCGGGAACCCATTCTCCGATAGGCTCGTAACCGGGCCGCTCGCGATTCAGAGGGCTCCCCGCTGGGCCAGGCTCGCGAAGCGCTCCCGCCCGATTATGACATGGTCGTGGATGCGCAGGTCGAGCAGCTTGGAGCAGTCCACGAGCTGACGGGTCAGTCTCAGATCCTCGCGACTCGGGGTCGGGTCGCCGCTCGGATGGTTGTGGAGCAGGATCAGGGACGCGGCCGACTCCAGGATGGCGGGCTTGAACACCTCGCGCGGGTGCACGAGACTGGCCGAGAGGGTCCCCTCGGAGACCACCACGTCGCGGAGCAGCCCGTTCTGCGCGTCCAGCAAGGCCACGCGAAACACCTCCTTTTTCAGATCTTCCATCAAGGGCCCGTAGCGGGCGAACACTTGATCCGGGCTCGACAGCACCACCCGTCCGAGCCCGTTCCGCGAGCGCAGGCGCCGCGTCAGCTCGAAGGTCGCGGCCAGGCGCACCGCCTTCACGCGGCCCAGACCGGGCAGTGCGGCCAGCTCGCTCACGCTCCGGCTGGCCAGCTCCGACAGCGAGCCGTAGCGGGCGAGCACCTCGCGGGCGACGTCCATCGCGCTCTGCCCGGGAACACCGGTGCCCAGCTGGATCGCGAGGAGCTCGGCGTCGGCCAGCGACTCCGCGCCTTTATGATACAGCCGCTCCCGCGGCCGGTCCTCCAGCGGCCAGTCGCGGATCTGGGAGGCCGCGCACATGGCCTTCCGGGTACCACGCTGGATCAGCGCGGGTCAATGTGGTGAGCGGGATACACGAGGGGGGTGTCCTTCCGGTGCCACTGTGAGGCGCCGGTGACATCCGACGGAGCAGGCGATCAGGTCAAGCGGAAGCGGGCGCGGCGGCTCAGACGGAGAGCGCGGAGGCTGCCGTCGCGCGATCCGACAGAACCCGCGCCACGATATCGCCCAGCCGCTCGAGCGCCTTGAGCCCGTGGGCATCGATCACCAGCGCGAGGAACGGGACCGTCTCGTAGCGACGCACCAGCGAGACGTGATCGCCGGGGAGACACGCGAGGATGTCGCCCTGGATCGCCCGGATCGCCTCGCGCTGCGCCATGATCACCTCCGCCCCCGGCAGCTCGCCTTCGGGCACCAGGGCCGGCAGCAGCCGCGCTTCCACGAGCACACAGGCCAGGCCGGTGACGACCGCCTGACGGATCTCGATGTCGACCGCGGGCCTCGAGCCGTGGCCCCTGATGCTCTCGAGTGCGTTGTGGGGCGTACCGGCGATCGCGTAAGCCATGCCGCCGAGGGCGTGCAGCCCACGTGCCACAGGCGTGTCGAATGCACAGTGGCGAAAACACACGCGGGGCGCCGGCGCCGCCCGGCTCGTGTCACGCTGATTGCTGACACGTGTCAGCCCCACGTCTCTCGTGTGACGACGACGTCAGGCCCGGCGGGAGGCGCCGGGACCGGCGAGCTCCGCGGGCTGCTCGATCACGATCTGCCGTGGCTCGTCGCCGAGGCCGCTCAGCGTGACAGTGATCGTGCGGGCCGGAAGCAGCGGGAGCAGCTTGTCGGCCCACTCGACGAGCGTGACACCGTCACCGTAGAGCAGCTCATCGATGCCGATGTCGAGCAGCTCCGTCAGGCTGTCCGCGCGATAGGCATCGACGTGGTAGACGGGCAGCCGCCCCTGGTACTGGTTCACCAGGACGAAGGTCGGGCTCGTGACATCGGAGCGGACGCCCAGGCCGCGGGCCACGCCCTGCAGGAAGCAGGTCTTCCCCGCCCCGAGCTCGCCGGTGCAGGCGACCACGTCGCCGGGTCCCAGCCGGGCGCCCAGCCGCTCGCCGAGCGCCTGTGTGTCCTCGGGCCGGGCCGCGACGACGGCTTCGGTCACTCTCATGCGGCGGCTCCGGCCCGGAGCGCTCGCAAGGCGGCCGGGATGTGCGCGATGATGTCGCTCGCGATCAGCCCCTCCTCGCCCTGCTCGGCGCGCGCGAGGTCGCCGGCCAAGCCGTGCAGCAAACAACCTGCCTGCACGGCCGTCAGCGCGTCCAATCCCCGCGCGAGGAAGGCTCCCACCATCCCGGTGAGCACATCCCCCGAGCCGCCGCTGGCCATGGCCGGATTGCCGGTCGGATTGATCCAGACGCGGCCGTCGGGGCTCCCGATCACGGTCCTGGCGCCCTTCAACGCGAGATGCACGCGGTAACGCACGCAGACGTCGCGGACCGTCTCGGGGCGGTCGGACTCGACCTCCCGGACCGTGCGCCCGAGCATCCGCGCCATCTCCCCGGGATGCGGGGTGAGCACGCGGGGCGCGGGCGCCGGCGGGAGTAGCTCCAGGTGACCGGCCAGCGCGCTCAGCGCGTCGGCGTCGACCACCATCGGCTGCTTCACCTCGGTCACCAGCGCGCGGGCGAGCGCCTGCGTCTCCGGATCGAGCGAGAGGCCGGGTCCGAGCGCGACGGCCTCCACGCGGGCGGCCAGCTCCAGGATGCGCTCCCTGGCCTCGAGCGACAGCGCCTGCCCGGCCGTCTCCGGCAGCGGCTCGGTCATGTGCTCCATTCCGAAGCTGGCGACGATCGGCTGCTGGGAGGCGGGGGTGCCGATGGTGCAGAGCCCGACTCCGCTCCGCAGGGCGGCGCGCCCGGTCAGCCCCGCCGCCCCACTCTTGCCGACCGAGCCCGCCACCACCACCAGATGACCATAGCTGCCCTTGTGGGTGTCGGCGCGTCGCGGCGGGAAGTGCGCGCGGATGTCCGATGCATCGAGCAGGAACGTGCTGATACCGCGCGCGACCTCCGCGGGGGGAATGCCGATGTCCACGACCTCCACCCGACCGGCATGCGCGGCGCCCGGGTACAGCAGCAGGCCGCGCTTGTAGGCCGCGAAGGTCGTCGTGAGCGTGGCCCGGACGGTCAAACCCGGTACCAGGCCCCGATCGGAATCGAGCCCCGAGGGAACATCGAGCGATACGACGGGCCGGCCCGCGGCGTTGATCGCCTGGATCGCCTCGCCGGTCAGCCCGTGCGGCGCGCCCGTGACGCCCGTGCCGAGGAGCGCGTCGACGATCCCGTGCGCCTCGCCGAGGGCGCGACCGAGCGCCGGCAGGGCGGGCACGGCCACGATCTCCTCCACGCGGCCGCGCCAGCGCGCGAGCGCCTGGGCCGCATCGCCCTTGACATCCATCCGGCGGCCGACCAGCAAGACCCGGACCGCGGCGCCGGCGGCGCGGAGGCGCCGCGCCACGACGAAGCCATCACCGCCGTTGTTGCCCTTGCCGCAGACGATGACGATGGACTTCCGACGCAGGGGGCCCCACTCGCGGGCGATCCAACGCGCCGCGCCGATACCGGCGTGCTCCATCAGCTGCGGGCCGGGGATGCCGAGCTGCTGGATCGCGCGCGCGTCGAGCGCGCGCATCTCGGCCGCGGTGAAAACCGGCTGCACGCCGCTCAGGGTGCCCCGGTGAGCAGAGGGGCCGACCGGGTGAGGAAGTTCGCGAGGACCGCCGTATAGGTCTCGCGGTAGGTCGTCCGGGCCGCCTTGGGGAGCTCGATGTGGAGCGCGCGCTCGGAGGCGCCGAGCATGCCCGCTCGCTTCGCTGCCGAGGCCGTGTACCGTACCGGGTCGAGCGCCTCCACCCACACCTCGAGCCGTGGGGTGGCCGAACCGGTGACGCGCGCATCGCGCATCCGCTCCAGGAGCGTCTTCAGCCGCTGGGCGTCGGCGAGCGCGATCCCGACGGTGGCGATCTCGACACGCCCGGCGCTGTCACGGTGCCCGTTGCCGTGCACCTCGACGTAGAGCCGCAGCGAGCCCTGGGCGGCCTCGGCGACCAGGCGGCTGTAGGTCTCGTACACCGCGCGCGCCGCCTCGGTCTCGGTCTCGAGCCGGGCGGGCGTGCCCGGCACGCTCTCGGTGGGGCGGTTCACGTTGAACCGGCGTCCCTCCCGGTCCAGCTGGGAGAAGCCGGTCACCACGACCGCGCTCCATCCCGTGAGCCGGCCGAGGTCCCGCCCGATGAGATGCGTATCGCGATCCGAGGTGCCGTGCGGGGCGGCGATGACGAAGCCGGGGCGTCCCCTCCTGACCTCGAGGCTTCCCTGCTCGAGCTGCACCGCGCGCGGAGCCCGCGGCCGATCGGCCTCTCGAGCGAGTCCTGCGCAGCCCTGGAGGAGCACCGCGAGTCCCAGCCCGAGGCTACCCAATCGAAGAGGGCCTCGACGGCCCCCTCCGAGCCTCCCCCAGGAATCGGACTGGGCCGGCTTCGCCGGCGCTCGATCTTGGGAGCCGGCCTCGACGGCCCCCTCCCCTACCCAAGGAATCGGTCGCGCCGGCAAAGCCGGCGCACGAACGCGGCCTCGTATCACGCCAGCTTCGTCGAGCATGATGAGCCGACTTCTTCACGGCCTCGAAGCCGGCGCTCGAAGCGGAACGTCGCACGCGCGGCGTTCGACGCAGGCTGGCGTCCATCTCTCCGACAGGCTCCTACGGGCGCCCGCGGCTCTCACCGGCGGGCTCCGCGATGAGCATCGCCTGGGCGAGCGCGTAGTCGCCGTCGTGCGTGAGCGACAGGAGGACGCGATCGCCGCCCTTGGCCGTGGCCAGGACGCGGCAGCGGCCGTGCAGGATCATGACCGGTGCTTGCCCGGGATCCCGCCGCACTTCCATCTCTCGCCAGCTCACCCCCATGCTGAGTCCGGTCCCGAGCGCCTTCAGCGTCGCCTCCTTGGCCGCGAAGCGCGCGGCCAGGTGCGGGATGGGATCGCGGCGTCGGCGGCAATACGCGATCTCGCTCTCGGTGAACACGCGGCGCAGGAACCGCTCGTCCCAGCGCTCCACGATCCCGCGCATCCGCGTGATCTGCGCCAGATCCACCCCGATGCCCTTGACGGCTAGTTGATCCGGGGCAGGTTTTTGATCAGGGGTGGGCACCCGGGCTGGCGCCCGCCCGCCCCCGTCGGTATCGCGCGCACGCTGGGTCATCTGCGCGGCGTCAGCCGTTGCAAACCGATCATCTTCCAATGGCCTCGCGGAGGAGGGTGGCGAGCTCGTTGGCGACGGCTTCGATGTGACGCTGCTCCCGACCCTCGACCATGACCCGCGCCAGCGGCTCGGTGCCGGAGTATCGCAGCAGAATGCGCCCGTTCCCGTTCATGCCGGACTCGAGCCGGGCGACGCTGTCCGACAGCGTGGGAATGCTCTCGAACGGCCGCTTCTCGCGCACCGGCACGTTCACCAGCACCTGCGGGAACTTGGTCATCGACGAGGCGAGCATCGAGAGCGCCTGGCCCGTCTCGCACATGACCGCGAGGAGCTGGAGCCCCGACACGATCCCGTCCCCGGTCGTGGCATGATCGAGGAACAGCAAGTGACCGGACTGCTCGCCGCCCACATTCGCGCCGATCCTGAGCATCTCCTCCAGCACGTACCGGTCGCCCACCTGCGTCTTGACCGTTCGCACGCCCATCGCCGTCAGCGCCGTGTCGAGGCCGAGATTCGCCATCACGGTGGTGACCACGATGCCGCCCTTCAGCCGCCCCCGGGCGGAGAGATGCTGGGCCATGATCGCCAGGGCGTAGTCGCCATCGCGGATCTCGCCACGCTCATCGACCGAGATGAGCCGGTCGCCGTCGCCGTCGAACGCGAGGCCGAGATGCGCCCCCGCGGCCACCACCTTCCGCTGCAGCGCTTCCGGATAGAGCGCGCCCGAGCGCCGGTTGATGTTGCGTCCATCCGGGCGCGCGCCGCTCACGAGCACGCGGGCCCCGAGACTGCGGAACACACGCGGCGCTACCCGGTAGGTCGCCCCGTGAGCGCAGTCGAGCACGACCGTGAGCCCCGAGAGATCGGCGGAGCACGCGCGGCGGGCATGCGCGATGTAATCGTTCTCGGCGGCGGCGTAGTCGATCCGGCGGCCGAGCTCACCGCAGGTGGCGCGGGGCGCCCGGTCGGGCTGGCGGAGCTCCTGCTCGATCTCGTCTTCCCACGCGTCCGGCAGCTTCGCGCCTTCCGACGAGAAGATCTTGATCCCGTTGTCCTCGAAGGGGTTGTGCGAGGCCGAGAGCACCACCCCGCCGTGCGCCTCGAGCCGGCGCGTGAGGAACGCGATCGCCGGCGTCGGCAGGACGCCGACCGTGTAGACGTCGGCGCCGGCCGACAGCGCGCCGGAGACGAGCGCCCCCTCGAGCATCGGCCCGGACAGGCGCGTGTCGCGGCCGACCACGAGCCGGACCTTGCTGACGCCGTGGTGAGCGAGCAGCGTCGCCACCAGCTGCCGGCCCAGCCGCCCGACGAGCTCCGGGGTGAGCGGTTCCTGGTTGGCGACGCCCCGGATGCCATCGGTGCCGAACAGACGATTCATGATCGCGGCTCTCCCCTCCCCGGCAGGTTCCGCGGCGAGCCGGGTGGCGCCAGCACCACGCGGATCCGCGACGGATTCACGCGCAGCACCGTCACCCCGTGCGGCACCGAGATCTGTTCCGGCAGCAGGCGAACGGTGGTCTCGCCGGCGTGGCTGTCGGCGAGGTTGAGGCGGGCCTTCACCTGGTCCGGCCCGAGACGGGCCAGGGTTCCGCGCAAGCCGTGGAGCTGTACGGTGATGGTCTCCGGGAGCTCGCCCGTGATCGCGAGACCCGGCGGCACCGCGTCGACCTCCACCGGCACCGCCACGATCAGGTCGGATTTCTCGGAGGTCATGACGAAGAACCACAAGGCGGTCGAGAACGCCAGCGCCAGCAGCTTGAGCTCCCAGTGGCGCGTGAGCCAGCTCACTTGCGCCATCCCTTGGCGGGCGCCCACCAGCCGATCCGGCCCTTCGCCGGCGCCTCGCCCCCCGAGAACAGCTCGCTCAGCCGGCGCCGCAGCGCTTCACGATCGATCGGCGTCTCCATGGTGCCGTGCACCGCCAGCGAGATCCGACCGCTCTCCTCGGAGACGACCAGGACCACGGCATCGGTCTCCTCGGCCAGGCCGAGCGCGGCGCGATGCCGCGTGCCCATGGCGCGTCCGAGCTGCGTGTTGCGCGACAGGGGCAAGAAGCATCCGGCCGCCGCGATGCGGTCGCCGCGGATGAACGCCGCGCCGTCGTGCAGCGGCGAGTACGGCAGGAACAGGCTGATCAACAGGTCGGCGGAGATGCGCGCATCGAGCGGCACGCCGAGCTCCGCGTAGTTCCCGAGACTCGTGCTGCGCTCGAGCACCACCAGCGCGCCAATGCGCTTCGAGGCGAGCGCATCCGCGGCCTTGACCACGTCATCGAGGATGTGACTCTGCTCCTCGCGCGCGCCGGCCATCATGCCCTGCAGCAACCGGCTCTGGCCGAGCTGCGACAGCGCCCGCCGGAGCTCGGGCTGGAACAGCACGATCAGCGCGAGCACCCAGAACGACCAGAAGTTCTCGAGGAGCCAGCTCGTGCTGAAGAGCTCGAATCGCCGGGCCAGGAACGACGCGGCCAGCAGACCACCCAGGCCGAGCAGCATCTGCACGGCGCGCGTCTCCTTGAACATCACGAAGACGCGATAGAGCACCACGGCCACCACCAGGATGTCGATGGCGTCGCGCAGCCGGAATCCCTGCAGGAGGGCCCACACGGCTCAGCGGTCCCGCGCGCGTCGGATGGCGGACGCGACCTTGACCGCCTGCATGGTCTCGGGCACGTCGTGGGTGCGGATCAGCTGGGCGCCGGCCAGCACGGCGGCCGCGGTCGCCGCCAGCGAGCCGGGCAGACGCCGCGCGGGATCCTGCTCGCCCGTGAGCGCGCCGACGAAGGATTTGCGCGAGACCGCCAGGCAGAGCGGGCGGCCGAGCGCGCGGAGGCGCTCCAGCCGCGAGAGCACCTGACAATCCCAGTCGTACCAGCTGACGCCCTGCTCGCGGAAGAAGCCGATCCCGGGATCCAGCACGATCGTGTCCTCGGGCACGCCGGCTCGCCGCGCGAGCTCGAGGCTCTCGCGAAGCAGCCCGAGCACCACCTCGATCGGACGCGCGCCCACGCCGTCGTCGCGCTCGGAGGCCATCGCGATCAGCCCGGCGCCGGCCTGCGCGACCAGCGGCCCGAGCTCGGCATCGGCGCGCAGCCCGGTGACGTCGTTGATGATGCGGGCGCCCGCCTCGAGCGCCGCGCGGGCGGGGAGGCGCCGGCTCGTATCCGCGGAGATCGGCAGGTCGACCTTGTCCCGGAGCACGGCGATGGCCGAGCAGAGCCGGTCGGCCTCCTCCTCGGCCGCGATGCGGGTGGCCAGGTAGGGAGCCGTGGACATCGCCCCGACGTCGAGGATCGCGGCGCCCGCGCGGGCCATGCCTTCGGCCGCGCGCACCAGCACGTCGCTCTCTCTGACCACGGAGCCCTGGTAGAACGACTCGGGGCTCACGTTCAGGACGCCGATGATCGCGACGTCGAGGTCATCGCCGACGGTGACGCCGGCCAGACACGCTCGATGCGTCATTTCACGCGCTCTCCCAGCCAATCGGAGGGGGCCTCGACGGCCCCCTCCGAGCCTCCCCCCGGACCCGGGTTGCGCCGGCGAAGCCGGCGCTCGAAGCGGAACACCACCCGCGCGGCGCTCGGTCTCGAACGGGCGACCATTCTCTGACAGGCTCCCAAGACGAAAATAGCATCGACCACGAGGCCGATGCCGCGGAAATCCGACGCGTCTGGCCGGCGTCAGACGGGCGTCGGCGTCGGGGCTTCCTGAAGAGGCGTCACGCGCAGCAACCGGGCGATCTCCTCACCGTCGAGGGATTCGCGCTCGAGCAGCGCGCGGGCGAGCAGGTGGAGCTTCTGGATGTTGGACTCGATCATCTGGCGGGCGCGGGACGCGCAGTCCGTCACGATGCGCTTGATCTCGGAGTCGATGAGGATCGCGGTGTCCTCGCTGTAATCCTTGGCGCGCGACATCTCGCGACCAAGGAAGATGTGCTCCTCGCTCTTGCCAAACGTGAGCGGCCCCATCTTCTCGGACATGCCCCACTCGCAGACCATCTTCCGCGCCATCTCGGTGGCCTTCTCGAGGTCGTCGCCGGCCCCCGTGGTGCGCTGGTTCAGCACGATCTCCTCCGCGGCCCGGCCGCCGAGCAGGATCGTGATGCGGTCGATCAGATACTCCTTCGAGTAGTTGTAGCGGTCGTCGGTCGGCAGCTGCTGCGTGAGCCCGAGCGCCCGCCCGCGCGGGATGATCGTGACCTTGTGGAGCGGATCGGCGCCCGGCAGCAGGTCGGCGACCAGCGCGTGCCCGGCCTCGTGGTACGCGATCGTCTTCTTCTCGGCATCCGAGATGATCATGGACCGGCGCTCGACGCCCATCAGCACCTTGTCCTTGGCGTTCTCGAAGTCGATCATCTCGACGATCTTCTTGTCCTGGCGGGCCGCGAGCAGCGCCGCCTCGTTCACCAGGTTGGCCAGGTCGGCCCCGGAGAAGCCAGGGGTCCCGCGCGCCAGCACCTTGAGCTCGACGTTCGGAGCCAGCGGGATGCGGCGCGCGTGCACCTTGAGGATCTCCTCGCGCCCCTTCACGTCCGGCCGCGCCACCACCACCTGCCGGTCGAAGCGGCCCGGGCGGAGCAGCGCCGGGTCGAGCACGTCCGGGCGGTTGGTGGCCGCGATCAGGATCACGCCCTCGTTGGTCTCGAAGCCGTCCATCTCCACCAGGAGCTGGTTCAGGGTCTGCTCGCGCTCGTCGTGGCCGCCGCCGAGTCCCGCCCCGCGATGCCGGCCGACGGCGTCGATCTCGTCCATGAAGATGATGCACGGCGCGTGCTTCTTGCCCTGCTCGAACAGGTCGCGGACGCGCGAGGCGCCCACGCCGACGAACATCTCGACGAAGTCGGACCCGGAGATCGAGAAGAACGGCACGTTGGCCTCGCCGGCGATGGCCTTGGCCAGGAGCGTCTTGCCGGTGCCCGGCGGGCCGACCAGCAGCACACCCTTCGGGATCTTGCCCCCGAGCTTCTGGAACTTGGGCGGGTCCTTGAGGAACTCGATGATCTCGCGGAGCTCCTCCTTGGCCTCGTCGACGCCGGCCACGTCCTGGAACGTGACCTTGTTCTGCTTCTCCGAGATCAGCCGCGCCCGGGCCTTGCCGAACGAGAGCGCCTTGGCCCCGCCCCCTTGCATCTGGCGCATGAAGAAGATCCAGACGCCGATGAACAGGAGCATCGGAACCCACTGGAGCAGGATCGCGTACCAGGGATTGTTGTCGGGCGGCTTGACCTCGATCTTCACGCCCTTGTCGCGGAGCGACTTCACGAGATCGGGATAGTCCGCGGTGAAGGTGCGAAACGCGGTGCCGTCGCTCAACCGGCCGGTCACCGAGTTGCCCCGAAGCGTGACTTCACGCACCTCGCCGGTGTCGACCTTCTTCAGAAAGTCCGAGAAGACGATCTCACCGCGTGGGGACTGGTTGGCCTGGAACAGATTGAAGAGGAGGATGACGATCAGGCCGATCACCATCCACAGAGCCAGGTTTTTGTAGAATGGATTCATCGCGGCTGATTATACCATGCGAGGTGGAGCCGGCTACCCGACGCCCGGATGGCCTCCACCCGCCGGCCCCCCCTCCAGCACCGCGATGTCCCGGAGATATCGGTACTGGCCGTCGTGATCGAGGCCGTAACCCACCACGAACTCGTCCGGGATCATGAACCCGACGTAGTCCACCTGCACCTCCACCTCCCGGCGGGCCACCTTGTCCAGCAGGGCGCACAGGGCGAGGCTCCTGGGGTGGCGCGTCGCGAGGTTCCGGCGCAGGTAGCTGGCCGTCCGGCCGGTGTCGATGATGTCCTCCACCACGATCACGTCGCGCCCCTCGATGGACATCGACAGGTCGCTGGTGAGTCGGACCACCCCCGAGGAGCGGGGCGCGGAGCCGTAGGAAGACAGCCCCATGAAATCGAGGGTCAGCGGCGGCGGGATCGCCCGGATCAGGTCGGCCGTGAACACGACCGCGCCCTTGAGGATGCTGACCAGCAGCGGCGCGCGACCCGCGTAGTCCCGGCGGATCCATCGTCCCAGTTCAGCCACCCGGGCGGCGATCTCCTCCTCGGAGATCAGCACGCGGCCGGGACGGACATCCATGCGCTCGCGCGGTTACTTCGCGGTCACGAAGGTCGGCAGGGCGCGCTCGGTGCGCACGCGCTGGGCCATCTGCGCGGCCTCCTGGCGCCCCTTGAACCCCCCCACCCGCACGCGATACCACGTCTGTCGGTCGTCACCAGGCGTCGTCGCGATCTGGGCGTCGAATCCGCCGTCGGCCAGCTGCTTGCGGATGCTATCCGCCTGGTGCGCGCTCTTGAACACGCCGACCTGCACCGTCCACTCCGACCCGCGCGGCTGGCGGGCTTCGACCGGCACCGCGGGCTCCCCCGCAGTCACCGGGCTCGGCTTGGACGGATCGGGCTCGGGGACGCGCGCCGTCTCGGCCGGCCGAGGGGCCGGGTGGTTCACCATGGGCCGCGACGCATCGTCGGCCGCCAGCCTGGCCGCGGATCCACCGGAGCCCGCGACCCGGCTCGGGGGCGGTGTCGCGCCGAGCGGCGCCGTCAATGTCTGGTAGAAGGTGAGCTTCTCCTGGACGGGCGCGGCGTCGGTCGCGCTGCGGCGGGCGGCCGGCGTCGGCTTCCTCGGCTCGGCCAGGACGACGGGGGGCGTCTGGCGCGCCCACTGCCGACCGACGAGCATGCCGAGCGCGAAGGCGAGGCCGATGATGAGCACGCCGATCACGCCGAGGGCGAGGATCTGTCCGGCCGGGAGCGTGCTGCGTCGCCTCGGTCGGGCCACCGCAGGCGGCATCACATGCTCTCCGGGGCCGAGACGCCGAGCAGCCCGAGGCCGTTGCGCACCACCTGCCCCACCGCGGCGCAGAGCCCGAGCCGGGCGACGGTCAGCGCCCGGTCGGCCGTGATGATCCGGTGAGCCTTGTAGTACGGGTGGAAGATCGACGCCAGCTCCGTGAGGTAGTAGGCGACGCGGTGCGGCTCGCGTGCGCGCGCCGCGCCGGCGACGAGCTCGGGGTATTGCAGCAGCCGCTTGATCAGCTGCTGCTCCTCGGGGAGCGTGAGCGGCGTCAGATCCGTCTCGCTCCACGGCGGGACCGTGACGCCCTGCTCGGCGGCGGTCCGGAACAGGCTCGCCACCCGGGCGTGCGCGTACTGCACATAGAACACCGGGTTGTCGGCGGACTGCCGGGTGGCCACGGCGAGGTCGAACTCGAGCGGGGTGTCATGACGGCGCGTCAGAAACGTGAAGCGGGCCGCGTCGCGCCCGACCTCCTCGAGCAGCTCCTCCATCAGCACGAATTCGCCGCGTCGCTTCGACATGCGGACCGGCTGTCCATCGCGCAGCAGCGTGACCAGCTGGACGATCATCACGTCGAACCGCTCCGGCGAGTGCCCGAGCGCCTGCATCGCGGCGCGGATCCGCTGCAGATAGCCGTGGTGGTCGGGTCCCAGGAAATCGATGACGTAGTCGGCGTGACCGAACTTCTCGAAGTGATGGAAGCCCACGTCGACCGCGAAGTACGTCAGCTCGCGGTCGGACTTGCGCAGCACGCGGTCCTTGTCGTCGCCGAACGCCGTGGAGCGGAACCAAAGCGCGCCGTCCTCGGCGAAGGTGTGCCCCGCCCGCTCCAGCTCGGCGATGGCGCGTTCGGGCAGCTCCGCCCCACGCACCTCGCCGCGTTCGTGGACCCAGCGATCGAAGCGCGTCCCGTACTCTTCGAGCACGCGCCGCTGCCCGGCCACGATCTCGTCGACGGCGCGCTCGCCGAGCAGCTCCAGCCGCTCGGCTTCGGGCCGTCGCGCGATCTCGCGCATCCGCGCGGGCTCCGCCGCGAGCCACGCCTGCACCATGTCGACGAGGTACTCGCCCGGATAGGAGCTCTCGGGCAGCTCGGCCGCCTCGCCGAGCGCCTGACGCAGCCGCACGTCGACGGAGCGCGCGAGCGCCTCGAACTGGTTGCCGGCGTCGTTGACGTAGTACTGAGACTCGACGGCGTAGCCCTGGGAGCGGAGGATCCGGGCCAGCGTGTCGCCGACGGCCGCCGCGCGCGCGTTGACGATGACGAGCGGCCCCGTCGGATTCGCCGAGACGAACTCGAGCAGATAGCGCTCGGCCTGGCCGACGTCGCTGTGCCCGAAGCGGTCACCCGCGAGCAGGACCTCCTGGAGCGCTTCGGCGCACCAGCGCGGCGACAGGAACACGTTGAGGAACCCCGGGCCCGCGATCTCGAGCCGCTCGACGGCGGGCGTCTTCGGAAAATTCGCGACGATCGTCTCGGCCACACGCCGGGGCGGCTGTCGCGCGTGGCGGGCCAGGGTCATGGCCACGTTCGTCGCATAGTCGCCGTGTCGCCCATCGCGCGGGGTCTCCCAGCCGACGGCCTCGGTCACGGGCAGCCCGGCCCCGCCGAGAGCCTCCTTCAGCGCGTCCGTCAGATGATCGGTGATGGTCCGCGGCATCGTGGGCTCTGACACCAATCGCCGCGCATGGCGGCGATGGTTCGATCATACGACGGGTTCCCGAAGGGCCAAAGGAATTCAGAGTCTCAGCAGTGCGCCGTCCGCAGTGACGCACGCGTTCAGCGCCATGTTCTGCGCCTTGAATGGCGCCACCCGCAGGCCCTGGCGGGGCGAGCAGCCGGCACAGTCCCGCCACCAGCACCGTCTTGCCCGCGTGCGAGGCGGTGCCCTGGAGCATCAGCGCATGCGCCAGCCGGCTCATGCGCGGAGCCAGCGGACGAGGCTCGGGGCCAGGAAAGCGGTGGCCAGCACGAGCGCCGACGCCCAGCGCGCAACGGCGAGGGCGCGATCGATGGCGCGTGGATCGGGAAGCGCGCCGGTCCCGAGCCGGTAGTGGCCGGGCTTCTCGAGCGTGACGCCGACGGCCCCCGCCATGGCGGCCATCGGACACCCCGCGTTGGGGCTCGCCGTCAGGCGCGCGTCCCGGCGGAGTATGCGCCATGCGCCCGCCGCCGATCCGGCAGCCAGTGGGCTCGCCGCGATCAGCGCGAGCGCGGCCAGTCGCGCCGGCACGAAGTTCAGCACGTCGTCCAGCCGGGCCGAGGCGCGACCCAGGAAGTCGAGCTCGCCGTGCCGATAGCCGATCATCGCGTCCGCGGTGTTCACCGCGCGGTACAGCCAGGCCGCCGTGAGCCCGCCGAGGACGAAGAAGCAGAGCGGGGCCACCCACGAGTCGGTGAGGTTCTCGCCGAGCGACTCGACGGCGCCGGAGCTCACGGCCCCTGCACTGAGCTCATCCGTGGGGCGGCTGACCAGGTGGAGACCGAGCTCGCGGCGCGCGCCGGCGAGATCGCCGACGACCAGGTGGCCACGCACGAGCTCGACGGCGTCGAAGAGGCCACGGAGCGAGAACGCGCACTTGAGGAGCCATCCCTCGACCAGCAGCGCGGCCGGCTCCGGCACGAGGGCCAGCGCGCGCCCGGCCAGCAGCGTCGCCGTGGCCGTCACGGCGAGCACGACGGTGATGAGGACGAACCCGGAGACGAGGAGCACGCGCGGGCAACCGGGCGGCGAGCGCCGCCGCCCGGCCGCGATCAGGCTGCCGATCCAGGCCACGGGATGCCAGCGGCTCGGTGGCTCGCCCACGAGCAGGTCCAGGAGGACCGCCACCGCGAGCACCGTCATCGCAGGTCGAACAGGAGCGGCAGCCGGATCCTGAGCGGGCGGCGCGGGAGATGCTCGGGCAGCGGGATCGGCGGCAGGTTCCGCACGGCATCCACCGCGGCCTCGTCCAGCACGGCGGACGACGACGAGGAGACCACCTCCACGGCGCGCACCTTGCCGGTCGGCTCCAGCAGCACCTCGAGCTCCACCGTGCCCGTCACGTGCTGCCGTCGTGCCGCGAGTGGATAGCGGAGCGACTGCTGGAGGCGCTCGCGGAAGCGTCGCAGATAGGGACCGTACTCCGGTGGGACCGCCCCCCCTCCCTCGCGGGCCGGCGCCAGCGCCACGGGCGGCCCCGCGCCGCCCCCGGCCGCGCTGCCCCGCCGTGTCGCCTCGGCGCTGAAGACGCCGCCGGCAGAGCCTGTGCTGCTCGGCACGCCCGTGTCGCTACCGGTCGCGGGCGACGGCGACGGGCGGCTCACGCTCGCGGCTGCCCTGGCCGGCTCGCCGCTCGTGACCGGAGGGGGCGCCGTGGGGTGCGGGGTCGTGATCGGCGCCGCGGCGGACGGCGGCGGCTCGATCGGTGGCGAGGCCAGGCTGACCGGCGGCACGAGCGCGGACAGCGGTGCTTCGACGGGCGGCTCGGCTCGTTCGACCCGCGGCGGCTCCTCGAGGGGCGCTGGCGCGGAGAGGGCGGGTCGCGGCGTGTCGGCCTTCGGCGCCTGCGTCCTCGGCGCCCGGGCCGCAACCGTCGGCGCCGACGGTATCCGGCGGGGAGCTGACGGTGGCGGATCAGGCGCACGCGTCTCGCTCGCGGCATCCTCGCGCACGAGATCGACGAACAGCGGCGTGGGCACGAGGACGCCGGTCAGGATCAGCGCGGCGCCGACGGCGGCGGCGTGCAGCAGCCCCGAGGTCCCGAGCAGCAGCACACCGCGCGGACCGGTCATCGATTCCGCTCCTGCCACTGCCGGATGCCGTCACGCAGAGCGGCGCCGACCACCTGGGCCACGGTCCAGCCGAGCTCGCTCGCGGGGCCGCCGAAGCGGGGCCGCGGGCCGCGCCGCGTGGCGGCGATCACCAGGGCGTCGGTCGAGGTGCCGCTCACCGGCCCGCCGTCCGCCCCCCGGAGGCCCGCCTCCTGGAAGGCCAGCACCTTCACTTCCGTCGCAGTGATCACCGCGTTCACCAGCGCCGCGGGCTCGGGATCCGCATCCAGCACGACGATCGTGTTGATGGTGCCCGCCGTCCACGGCCGCACCGGCTCGCGCCCGGCCGCTACGCGGTTGCTCAGCCCGACCGTGGCCACCGCCAGGGCGCGAAGGCCGTGGGCGTCCTGCTCCGCGACGACGGCGTGCTCCGTCCACGCGGAGGTGAGCAGGCCGACATAGGGCGCGGCGATCGCGTGGCGCGAGGCGAACGCGTCGAGGATTCCCGCGGCGTCGGCGCAGTCGTGGTTCTTCGGTACGTGGACGTTGATGGCCGCCCGCGCCTCCTGGAACCCGCCGAGGTGCACCGCGCAGGAGAGCGCGCGCATGATCCGCGCGCTCCGCACCACCACCGCCTCGGCACCGATGTCGACCGTGACGCCCTCGATCATCGACATTCAGAACCGGGCGCGGAGGCCGGCCAACACCAGCGTGCCCAGCGCGGGGAAGCCACGCACCTCGGCGTACCCTTCGTTGAGTAAGTTCTGCACCCGCAGCGTCGCCTCCAGCGCCTGCAGCACGCCCCACTGCGAGACGATGCGATACGTGCCGCCCGCGTCCACCCGCGTCCAGCCGCTGTTGAACACGTTGCCGAAGTTATCGAACTGGCGGGAGCGGAAGTACACCTGCGTGAAGAGGGACAGCCGCGGAATGGGCTCCCAGGTCACGCCGACGTTCCACATGTGGGCCGGGATGCGCGGCAGCGGGTTGCCGGTGTCGAGGTCCTTCGTGTCCGTGTAGGTGTAGCTGGTGGAGGCGACCAAGTTCGGCAAGATGTCCATCTCGCCCGTGAACTCGAGCCCTTGCGAGCGGGCCCGGCCGGCATTGGTCACCGTGATGAAGGGAAACACCGAGGTGGGCACGAACTGGATCAGGTCCGTGAAGTCCGTGTGGAAGTACGTCGCGCCGAGGCGGATCCGGTCGCGCCAGAGCTTCTGGTCGATGCCGGCGTCCCAGGACACGCTGCGCTCCGGCTTGAGCTCCGGGTTCGAGAAGCCCGGGAAGAACAGGTCGTTGAGCGTCGGCGCGCGGAAGCCGGAGCCGGCGCTGCCCCGGAGCCTGGTGCCGGTCTCCTTGACCAGGTACGCGATCGAGCCACGGCCCGTGGTGGCGCTGCCGAACGCGCTGTTGTCCTCGTGCCGGAAGCCGGCGCTGACGAAGAGCCGGTCGAAGAAGCGGAGCTGTTGCTCGAGGAAGACGGCGGGCGTGTGCGTCTGCGAGCGGAAGACACCTCGGTTGTTGCCCTGCTCGTGCCGATACTCGAGACCGAGCGTGGTCGTGCTCCAGGTGCCGAGAAAGAACGCGTTCACCCACTCGCCCTCGCGCCGCTCCGTGTCGATCTGGGCCTTGATCGGGCTCTCGAACGGAAAGCCGGGATCGGGCCCATCCTCGAACAGGAGAGAATTCGTGTAGCGCGAGAAGCGCGCCCGGCTCTCCCACCACGGCAGCGGGCGGATCTTCCCGTCCAGCGAGATCACGAGCGTGTCGCTCTGCTGCTTCTGGTTCGGGTCGATGATCGGCACGATCGGCTGGGGCGGCGGGAAGATGAACTTCACCGGCAGGCCCGTGTCGTTCCGGTTGTACCGCCAGCTGAACGAGAGCGCGCTCTCGAGGGGGAGCGACAGCCCCAGGCGGCCGTTGAAGGCGTCGAGCTCGGAATTGTCGTTCTTGAACTGCCCGTTGCTCTCGAAGTGCGAGGCCGACAGCGCATAGTCGAGGATTTTCCACGCGCCGGACAGCCACGTCCGCGTGGCGAGCGTGTCGTAGTTGCCCGCCTCCTGCTGCACCGTGGCCGAGAACGGTCCCTTGCCCTTCTTGGTGATGATGTTGACGACGCCGCCGATCGCGTCGGCGCCGTAGAGCGTCGACTGCGGCCCGCGCACGACCTCGATGCGCTCGATGAGATCCGCTGAGAGGTCCGACAGATCCACCTGCCCCGTGGTCGGGCTCTTGACCCGCACGCCGTCGACCAGGACCTGGACCTGGTTCGAGTTGGCGCCTCGGATGCTCAGCGTGCTGATCTTCCCGAAGCTGCCGGTGCGCGTGATCTCGAGGCCGGGCACGTTCCGGAGCGCCTCGTCCACGGTGGGATAGTGATATGTCTGGAAATCCTCGCCGGCGATCACGCTCACCGAGCTGCCGAGCTGCGTCGTGGGTGTCTCGACCTTCGTCGCCGTCACCACCACCGGGTCGACCCGCTTGACCTCGTCCGTCTGCGCCATCGCCGAAGACACGATCAGCAGCGCCAGCATCATTCCGAGTCCGTGTCGCATGACCGCTCCTTTTGCCTCGAAAGGTTGGTCTCCGTGTGATGACCGCGGTCAGGTCTCCTGACTCGTGGATCGGCGCCGTCGCCCGGCCTTCCCGAGGCGCTCATCGTCGCCCCAGTGGCCCCCATCGAACGGGTTCGGGCTTGGCTCCCCACTCACAGTGGCGGGACCGTGCCGGATTCGGCCTGAGTCGGCCAGCACCGGCTTCCCTTGAAACCGCGGCGGTTCACTCGCTAGGGCGTCCTATGCACCTCCCTTCATGCGCCCGGCCACACCACCTGCACGGTGGGCCGCCGGCTCGCGGGATGCTTGTCCACGACCACGCGGCAGCCGTACACGGCCTCCAGCGTCGCTTCGTCCAGCACCGACTCCACCGGCCCTTCCCTCACCGCCGAGCCGTCCGCCAGCAGGAGCAGGCGATGACACAACTCGCCGGCCAGATTGAGGTCGTGCGTCACCAGGATGATGGTCAGCCCGCTGCTCCCGTTCAACCGCCGCAGCAGCCCCACGCATTCGGCCTGGTAGCGCAGATCCAGGTGCGAGGTGGGCTCGTCCAGCACCAGGAGGCGCGGCCGCTGGCAGAGCGCGCGCGCGAGCAGGGCGCGCTGACGCTCTCCGCCGCTCAGCCGGTCCAGCGGCTCCGCGCGGAGCTCGAGCACGTCCATCGCCGTCATCGCCTCCACCGCGATCCCACGGTCGCCCTCGCTCTCGAAAAACCGGCCAGGCGCGTGCGGAAAGCGGCCCATCAGCACCAGCTCTTCGACCGTGTACGGGAAGCCCTGCGGCAGCGACTGGGGCACCACGGCGATCCGGGTCGCCACTGCCGCCCGCGTGAGCCGCCGCACGCGCTCACCCTCCAGCCTGATGTCGCCGGAATCCGGCTCGAGCACGCGGGAGAGGAGCCGGATCAGCGTCGTCTTGCCCGAGGCGTTCGGCCCGATGACGCCGAAGATCTCGCCCGCCGCGACGGTGAACGAGAGATCGCGGATCGCGAAGCTCCTGGCCGTCCGGTGCGGCACCGGATAGGCGAATCCGACGCGGCCGAACTCCACGAGCGCGGTCACGGCCCGATCCGGGTGGCGCGGGCGCGCAGCAGATAGATGAAGAAGGGAGCGCCGCAAAACGCGGTGATCACGCCCACGGACAGCTCGGCCGGGGCGATCAGGTTGCGGGCCAGCGTGTCCGCGGCGAGCAGGAACACGCCGCCGGCCAGCAGCGCGGTCGGCACCAGCACGCGGTGGTCCGGGCCCAGCAGCATGCGCAGCGCGTGCGGCACGATCAGGCCCACGAAGCCGATCGGCCCCGCGAACGCGACCACGGCCGCCGTCAGGAGCGCGGCCCCGGCGAAGATGCGCCGCTTCACGCGCTCGGCGTGCACGCCGAGCTGGAGCGCGCCCTCCTCGCCGAGCGCCAGGAGATTCAGCTGGCGGGACTGGCCGAGGATCAACCAGAAGCCGACCGCCGCCACCACCGCGAAGACGGCCAGCCCGCCCACCGGGATCGGCGCCAGGCTGCCGAGCAGCCAGTAGATGACGCCGCCCAGCCGGTCGAAGTCCACGATCGAGATCAGCACCGTGATGGCCGACGAGAAGAAGATGCCGACGATCACGCCCGCCAGCAGCAGCGTGTGGACGGGCAGGCCGCCCGCGCGCGCGGCGATACCGTAGACGGTCAGCCCGGCGATGAACGCGCCGGCGAAGGCGAACGCGGTCAGGCCGAGGGCGTCGAGCACGCCGGCGCGCAAGCCGAACACCTGCGCGATCACGACGCCGAACGCGGCGCCGCTCGACACGCCGAGCACGGAGGGCTCGGCCAGCGGATTGCGCGTGAGCCCCTGGAATCCCACCCCCGCGACGGCGAGCGCGCCGCCGGCAAGGAGCGCGGCCAGGATGCGCGGCAGCCGGAGGTCCAGCACGACGACCTGCTCGAGCGCCGCCGGCGCGCGGCCGGCCAGCACCGCGAGGACCGAGCGCGGCGACACGGGCGCGCTGCCGACGAACAGCGCGACGAGCGCGAGCCCGGCGAGCACCAGCGCGAGCGCGCCGAGCACGGCGAGCAGACGCGTCCCCGCGGTCACGGCGGTCTCGCCCCGAAGGCCTCGGGATGGATGAATCGTGCGAGCTGCTCGAGCCCGTCCACCACGCGCGGCCCGTAGCGGTGCATGAGGTTGCCGTCCGCGTTGTAGAGCCGCCCCGCTCTGACCGCGGGCAGCGCGCTGAACCGCTCCCACTTCTCCCGCGCCATCACCCCCTGCCGCGAGCCGTGGCTGGCCAGGATGATGATCTCGGGCCCGCGCGCGACGGCGGCCTCGAGGCTGTAGCGCGGATAGGGCGCGCCCCCATTGGCGGTCACGGAGTCGGCGCCTGCCAGCGCCAGGAGCTCGGAGACGAGGACGCCGCGGCCGGGCACGATCAGCGGCTCCGGCCAGATGACGTAGAGCACGCGGGGGCGGGGCAGCCGGGCCACGCGGTCGGCCACCAGCTTCACGCGCCGATCGAGCGAGGCCACGAGTTGCTCGGCCGCCTTCTCGCGGCCGCTCAACGAGCCCAGGCGCGCGATCAGGTCGAGCACGTCGGCGACGCTCGACGGGTTTACGCGGTAGACCGGCAGCTTGAGCCGCTCGAGCTGGACGAAGGTCTCCTCGCGATTCCCCGCCGGGGTCACCACCACCAGGTCCGGCTTGAGCGCGACCACCGTCTCCAGGCTCGGGGCCAGCATGCCGCCGACGCTGCGCTTCTTGCTCGCCTCGGCCGGATGGTCGCAGAAGTCGGTGACGCCGACCAGGAGATCCTGCGCGCCGATGGCGAAGAGGATCTCGGTCACGCTGGGCACCAGCGAGACGATCCGCTTCGGCGGCCCGGGCAGCGTCACCGTGTGGCCGAGCGGGTCGGTCACGGTGAACGCGTGCGCCGGCCCTGCCGAGCAGAGGACCAGCAGGGCGAGCGCGGCGGCGCGCGTCAGCATCGCGTCGCGCATGCCCCCCACCACCAGCGCCGGCACGCGAGCGGTCCGCCGCCGCGCGCTCATCACAGGCGGTCGGAGACGCCGGCGGACTTGAAGGTCGCCATCTCGGTGAGGATCTTCACCGCCGCCTGGGCCAGCCCGATACAGAGCGCCGCGCCGGTCCCCTCGCCCAGGCGCATCCTGAGGTCGAGATACGGATCGAGGCCGAGGGCCGCGAGCGCGCGCTCGTGGCCCGGCTCGGTCGAGCGATGGGCGGCGAGCAGAGAGCACCGCGTCTCGGGCTTGATCGTGACGGCCGCGAGTGCGGCGGCGGTGGCGATGAAGCCGTCCACGATCACCGGGATCCGGAACGCCGCGCCGGCCAGGATCACCCCGACGAGCCCGGCGATCTCGAACCCGCCGAGCTTGCCCAGCACGTGCAGCCCGTCGCTCGGATCGGGCCGGTTCACGTCGATCGCGCGCTGCACCGCCTGCGCTTTCCTGGCGACCGCCGCCGGATCGATCCCGGTTCCCCGTCCGGTCACCTCCTCGACCGGGGCGCCGGTGAGCGCGGCGGTGATTGCGCTGGCCGCGGTCGTGTTGCCGATTCCCATCTCGCCCGTGCCGATCAGGTCGAGCCGGGCGCGCTCCCGCTCGACGAGCTCGATCCCGACCTCGATCGCACGCACCGCCTCCGCGCGCGTCATGGCCGGGCCGCTGGTCATCCTCCGGGTGCCGGGCGCGATCGGCCGCGACACGAGCCCGGGGTCGGGAGCGAGCGGCACGGCGACGCCCAGGTCGGCGATGACCACGCGCGCGCCCACGTGGCGGGCCAGGACGTTCACCGCCGCGCCGCCGCGCAGGAGGTTCTCGACCATCTGCGCCGTGACCACCTGCGGATACGCGCTCACGCCCTCGGCGGCGACGCCGTGATCGGCGGCGAGCGTGAAGATCACCGGATGGCGGAGCGGCGGCGGGCAGGCGCCGGTGATCTCGCACAGCCGGCGCGCCATCTCTTCCAGGCGCCCGAGGCTGCCGGGCGGCTTGGTGAACTGGTCGAGACGCCGCTGGGCCTCGCGCCCGGCCGGGCCGGAGGGCGCGACGATGAGCTCAAGGAGCTTCTGGAGTGGCGTCATGCAAGTGACCGGATACAGGCGTGTCCTTGACCGTCACCGGGAGCCCCGCCACCATCAGCGTCACGCGGTCGGCCGCGGCGGCCAGGCGCTGGTTTGCCCGCCCCAGCCGGTCGGCGAAACGCACGCCCACCTCCGTCGGCGGGTGGACGCCCGCCCCGACCTCGTTCGAGACGAGGATGATCGAGACGAGCCTCTCGTTCAGCAGCTTGGCCATGTCGTCGGCGGCGGCCACCACGGCTGGCTCATCCTCGCCCCGCTGCATCAGGTTCGCGACCCATAGCGTGACGCAGTCCACGACCAGGAGGTCGCGCTGCCGGGCGACACGGCGGCAGGCCGCGACCACGTCGAGCGGCTCCTCGACGGTGAGCCAGTCGCGCGGACGCTCGGCGCGATGCCGCGCGATGCGGGCGCGGAGACTCGCATCCTCGGGCGAAGCGGTGGCGATGAAGGCAGTGGGGAGGCCGAGCGCCTGGGCCTGGGCGAGCGCGAAGCGGCTCTTGCCGCTCCGGACGCCGCCGAGAATCAAATGCGAGCGATGGACCGCCACCCAGGTCCTCCCGCGAAGACCGGTCTGGAGTGCCGGTGTCCGGGCAGGTCTCCTGGCTCTCGGATCGTCCTACTCCCCACGCCTTCCCGGCGAGCACGCCAGTGGCTTGCCGTGGGTTTCGTCCCCGATCACAGTGACGGGGTCGCGGCGGATTCGCACCGCCTTCCCTGGGGCCCGCACTCCGTCGGGCCACCCGGATACCGCGAACGCCCCGACCCTAGCAAACACGCCCACCCCGGTCAAGCCGGGGTCAGACCCCTGCATTCCTCCACTCCGCCGATCGGCCCCAGCCAACGGCAAGAAAGTAGGGTCTGACCCGAGTCGGGAAAATGTTAAGAAAGAAAGGCCTGACCCCACGAGGAGGAACCGAGATGGGACATTGGGACACGATCGAGGTTGAAAACCGGCCGCTGCGCGTTTTCGTCGACGTGCGGGCCGGCGGCGACAGCGTTCCGGGCGTGGTGGTCATCCAGCACGGTCCCGGCGTGGACCGCTTCATAGAGGAGCAGGTGGCGGACCTCGCCCGTCACGGCTACGCCGCGGCGGCGCCCGATCTCTACCACCGCCAGCCCGCGGACGGGTCGGACATGGCCACCCGCATGGGCCGGCTGCGTGATGACGAGATCCTGGCCGACGTGGACGCGACGATCGCCCATCTGCGACGCTTGCCGGACCTCCGCGTCGGTGAGCTCGCCGTGCTGGGCTTCTGCATGGGCGGTCGCGTGACGTACTTGCTGGCCGGGGCGCGCCCGAAGGCCTGGCGCACGGCCGGCGTCTTCTACGGCGGCAACATCATGAAGCCCTGGGGCGAGGGGCCCGCGCCCTTCGATCTCACGCGCGATATCGCCTGCCCGGTCGTCGGCTTCTTCGGCAACGAGGACACGAATCCCTCGCCCGCCGATGTCGACCGGATCGACGCGGAGCTCACCGCATACGGGAAGGCGCACGAGTTCCACCGCTACGACGATGCGGGACACGCGTTCCTGAACTTCACCAACGCCGAGCGGTATCGACCGGCGCCGGCCAAGGACGCGTGGACCAAGATGCTGGACGTCCTGAACCGCCACCTGCGCGGCGCCGCGGGGTGAGGACGGCTACTGCTGGTAGCCGTAGAGGCGCCAGGCGCCGTTTTCCAGGCGGGCCACCTCGAGCTCGCGCTGCCAGGAGAGAAACGACACCCAGCGGTTGACCACGGCCAGGCGCCCGGAGATCTCGCCGGTCGAGTACACCCAGGCGTGCCGACCCACGATGCGCACCTCGTCGATCCGGACCTGGGCGCGTACCGCATCGTAGACGCTGTACAGCACGTTGAGCTGCTCGCGGAGGGCGGCCTTCGTGAACGGTCCCGTGCGGTACTGGTCCGACACGTGGCTGAGCACGCCCCCCGCGTCGCGCGCCTGAAATCGACGATTCGCCTCGTCGAGAGCGGCTTGAAGCTGCTGGACCACCTCCGGCGGCGCGGCGACGCCAGGGGGCGGCGGCGCGGGCGGCGAGGGGTTCGGCTGAGCGCCGGCCGCGCCGATCATCGGCTCGGCGACTGACAGCGCGGCCAGGATCACGAGCGCGATCCAGAACGGCCTCGCGCGGCCGGCGAGTGTGGAACCCGTCATCTCGTCCGACTCTAGTCAGACACCTCGCCGAGCGTCAAGCCGCCCGCTCGTGCCGGGGGGGTATTGTCAAGCGCGGCGGGCGCATGCGACACTCCGTCCACCCCGCTGGAGGACCCTCGCAGCATCGATGGAGGACTGACATGAGGAAACGACCCGTCGCCCTCGTCGCCGCCGGTCTGGTCCTGCTGACCTCGAGCCTGGCCGGCGCCGCCGACAAGAAGGTGATCCGCATGTGGCAGACCGAGACCGAGCCGCAAACGCTCGCGGTCCTGAACCAGATGGCGGCCGACTACGAGAAGATCCGGCCGGACGTGTCGATCAAGATCGAGGGCCTCGCCTGGGGCGACCTCGAGAAGAAGCTCACGGCCGCGCTCGCCGCCGGTGCCCCGCCCGACGCGGCCCACGGCCAGCCCATCACCTGCGCGTCGTTCGCGGCCAAGGGCCTCCTCCGCCCCCTCGACGATCTCGTCGAGGCGATCGGCAAGGACAACCTGATCGACAGCTTCCGCAACCTCTGCCGGCGCGACGGCAAGTACTACGGCGTCGGCCATTCGCCGGCGTCGTCGGTCTTCGTCTACCGCAAGGACCTCCTCGCCCAGAAGGGATTGAAGGTCCCCAGGACGTGGGACGAGCTGATCCAGGTCGCGCAGTCGCTCCGGGAGACGAAGGACGGGCAGGTCGCCCGCTACGGACTCACCATGACCGGGCAGCCGCTCTTCGTGAACATCGGCGTGGGCGAGCTCCTGAAGACCAACGGCGGGCGGCTCTTCGACCCGGAGGGGCGGCCCACGCTCACCGAGAAGCCGGTGATCGAGCTCCTGGACTTCTACAAGAAGCTGAACGGCGTGCTGCCGCCCGGGTGGGCCAGTCACAACTACCTCGACACCTTCGCGAACCTCGCCACGGACAAGGCAGCCATGCTCTACCAGGCCTACGGCCGCGGCGTGGGCTACATCGAGAAGTACGCGCCCAAGGAGCTCGCCGATCCGGAGCACTTCGCCGTCGCCGACAAGCTGATCGGCCCGTCCGGCAAGACGCCCGCCGCCCAGCTCGACTGTGAGCCCTGGATGGTCTTCAAGGACGCCAAGGGCGGCAACGAGGCGGTCGAGTTCCTGAAATTCTTCTACAAGGACGACAACTACATCCGCTACCTGCATACGGTGCCCATCCACATGCTGCCGATCCTCAAGTCCACCTATCGCAACCCCAAGTACCAGGACAACACGACGATCCGCAAGTGGAAGCCGTGGGTGGACATGCAGGAGAAGTTCTTCAGGAACGACTGGATCAAGCCCGTGCTCGTCACCGACTGGAGCGACATGCAGAAGCCCTACCTTCTCGAGGTGATGGGCTCCGGCATCCTGGTCGACATGGTCTTCGACGCCGTGAAGGGCATGCCCTCGGCGGACGCGGCGGCCAAGGCGCAGAAGCGTGTCGAGGAGCTGCTGGTCAGCACCGGCTATCTGAAGAAGTAGCCGTTGGGTCTCTCCGCTGGCGCGGCCGCCCGAGGGGCCACCCTCCCGGCGCGGCCGCGCCGCCGGCTCTCGCCCGCGGCGCTCGGCGTGCTCGGCGTCCTACCGGCCCTCGTGCTCATCGCCGGCCTCATCCTGTATCCCGTCGGCTACGCCATCTGGCTTTCCTTCTTCGACAAGCACTCGTTCTTCCCGACGGAGCGATGGGTCGGCCTCGGCAACTACGCGCAGATTCTCCGGGACGTGGAGTTCTGGGAGAGCCTCTGGCGCGGGGTCGTGTATGCCGGCAGCACGACGGCGCTGCAACTCGTGTTCGGGGTGGCGGCGGCGCTCGTGCTGCATCGATCGTTCAGCGGCCGCACGACGGTCCGCGCGCTGGTGCTCTTCCCGTACATGCTGCCGACCATCGTGGCGGTGATCGTGTGGCGCTGGCTCCTCAACGAGACCTACGGGCCCGTGGACCACATGCTGGTCCGCTGGGGCCTCGTGCGCGAACCGATCGTCTGGCTCGGGATCGACCACATCATGACCTCGTTGATCGCCATGAGCGTGTGGCAGTTCACGCCGTTCGTGATCGTGACGGTGCTCGCGCGGCTGCAGACGATCCCGCCCGAGCTCTACGAGGCGGCGCGCGTGGATGGCGCCGGCGCCTGGCGGCGGTTCCACTTCATCACGCTGCCGCAGCTCAAGGCGGTCCTCTTCGTCGTGATCCTCCTCCGCGGCATCTGGATGTTCACGAAGTTCGACACGGTGTGGCTCTGGGGCGAGGGGGCGGGGGCCGGTCGCGAGATCAAGACCCTCCCGATCTACGCCTTCATGCGGACCTTCACCTACTACCAGGCCGGCTTCGGCGCGGCGCTGGCTGTCATCATGTTCCTGATGCTGATGGTGGCGACGCTGATCTACTTCCGGCTGTTCTGGCGGGAGGAGGAGACGGCGTGAGGCGGCTCGCCCGGCACGGAGGGCGCGCGCTGCTGGGCGCGGCCGCGCTCGGGCTGGCCTCGCAGGCGGCCTTGCCTCTGCTGTGGATGCTCTCGACCTCGCTCAAGCCGCCGCGTGAGGTGTTCGCCATCCCGCCCACCGTGATCCCGGCCACGCCCACGCTCGAGAACTTCTCCCGTCTCGTCCGCGAGACGGCGTTCCTCACCTACTTCGCCAACAGCATCACGGTCTCCGGCTTGACGGTGTTGATCACGATCGCGATCGGCGCCACCGGCGCCTACAGCCTCACGCGCTTCGTGTTCCCAGGCCGCGAGACGATCGCCAAGCTCATTCTCTGCACCTACATGTTCGCGCCGATCATGATTGTGATCCCGATCTACGTCCTCGCGCGCAAGCTCGGGATCGTCAATACGCACACGGCGCTGGTGCTCTCCTACACGTCGTTCTGTCTGCCGTTCTCGCTTTGGCTCCTTCGCGCCTTCTTCCAGTCGATTCCGGTCGAGCTGGAGGAGGCGGCGCACGTGGACGGCGCCGGCCGGGCGCGCGCGGTCGTCTACATCGTGGCGCCGCTCGCGCTGCCCGGGCTCATCGCCACCGCGATCTTCACGTTCACGCTCGCGTGGAACGACTACCTCTTCACCCGCATCCTGGTGTCCTCCGACGAGCTCAAGACGCTGCCGGTCGGCGTGCAGGACCTCTTCGCCGCCGCCGTCGTGGACTGGGGGCTCATCATGGCCGCCAGCATGCTCATCACCGTTCCGGCGCTCGCCTTCTTCATGGCCGTGCAGCGCCACCTGGTCGCCGGCTGGGGCAGCGGAGGACTCAAGGGATGACGATTCAGGTCGGGCTCAAGATCGTCGTGCGAACGCTCGCGGAACGCCATGGCAGCGGGTCCT
>Ga0187892_10002676_pt1 | contig 34671 bp, 26 predicted proteins | sample MA1701073metaG_FD_139345 | JGI IMG/M metagenome (GOLD analysis project Ga0187892, IMG submission 139345) | Bio-ooze microbial communities from a basaltic lava cave in the Kipuka Kanohina Cave System on the Island of Hawaii, USA - MA170107-3 metaG ... | reverse complement strand
TAAATGAAACGGCCATCACAAATCATGCACGGTTACCGAAATGGGAGATGTCTGAGCGTGGGGGCAAAAAATGAAGTGGGTGAATTTCCGGGCGTCAATGGACGGTTGCCGCAAGGACACAAATGTTCGGCATAGAAGTTGAGATACAATAGATGATTGAATCGGCGAGAGATCATCAGTAAAACTCTGGTAAAGCAATCAAATCTTAACCGGAGGAAACTTGATGACCCCCGCCGATGTAATCAAGACAGAACCACTGCTCTTTGACAAGCTCCTGGAACCAATTAGCGCGCCGCTGCAGCAGCTTGATCAACACCCGATCTCGCAAGCCGCAAAGAAGTTGACCTATGCGGCCTTCGTCCGCGTGCTGTTGTTTCGCATCTTCGATCAAATCCGCTCCCTGCGCGACCTGACTTTGGATTTGAAAACCAAGCCAGAGGCCCGACTGCTCAACCTGCCGATCGTCGGCCTGAGCACTCTGCACGATGCTTTTGCCCGCTACCCGGTTCAGTGGTTGATCAGTTTGATTCAGCATCTGACGGCCCATTATCCACTCGCCGAGATTGATGAACTCAAAGCCCTCGGGGAAATCTGGGCCGCAGATTCTGCCTACTGGCCGGTGGTCAATCAGCTCGGCTGGCTCGCCAGGCAGGGACTTCAAGGCGTCCGCTTGCATCTCGGCTTGTCACTGAACACGATGTGTGCGGCGGCCTTCAGGCTGACCTACGACTCCGCCTCGAGTTCCTCGGAGAAAGCTTGCCTGTTGGCGCTGGCCCAAGCCGGCGTAACTTATGTAATGGATCGCGGCTATGTCAGCATTGCCTTCTGCCGGGAGCTGATGGAGCGGCGGGCATTCTTTGTGCTGCGCGAGCGCAACAACTTGCAGTTCAGAGCGCTGTGTGAATTGGCCGTGGAGACTTATCGCTGTTTGTCACCACTGAATTCGATCAGCGATCAAATCGTCAAATTGATGCGCGACAAAGACGGGACCATCCTGCGCCTGGTCAGTTTCACTGTCGGCGGTCATCAGTTCCGCTGGTTGACCAATCGCTTCGACTTGGCTACGCATCAGATCGTTCTCCGGTACGCTTGGAGGTGGCAAGTTGAACTGATCTTCAGAGCTTGGAAACACACGCTCGGCGATCTCCATCTGATCAATCTCAGTGAAGCGGGTATCGCTGCGCAGTTTCAGCTTTTGCTGTTGGCCGCGATTTTGTGGACGCTCTTGCAGCAAATCGCTGAGTCGTTGGCCCCGACAGTTTCTCCGACTTCGGGGATGGAGCAACCGTCACCGAAAGCCAAAATAATCACGGCTCAGGTGAGCCAGATTTTTCAGGTCGTCTGGCGTTTGCTCCACTCGGCGCTCAGGCTTTGCAAGAATTGCTTGGCTCAAAGCTTCTCGTATTATCTCAAAGAACGTCAGGCCTTAGCTTGATGAATCAATTACTATGCCGAACGCTTCTGCTTTTGGCGTCTGCTCCGGTCAAAAATTGGTCAAAAGCTTATTATGGCAAGTAATAGCGCTTTTGCTTGGGGTGCAAGAGGCCGTGGGTTCGAATCCCGCCGTCCCGACTTTTAGAATCAATGACTTACGGGCGTCTTAATGACGCCCGTTTTGCTCTGGAGACTCATTTGGGGACTTATTCGAATTTTCACAAACTGGTTGCAGGCCGTTTATCGCGAATGCAATCCCTTCTCTGTCCATCAATGAATAAGTGACCACCTAAATGATCTGATTACAAATGACAGATTCTGCTCCAAGAGGGCTAGCGAGAGCTTCTCGTTATTGCGAAATGCTTGGGACTTGGCCTTGGCGTACATTGAAATTCAAAATGTCACATTCAGATGAGAAGTCTCAGCCACAACTATTTGCGCTTATTTGGAAGGTGCTGTTATATTGGTGGCCTATGGACGTTGCGAGACACCTATACTCCCTGGCGGTATCAGTAATCCTGAGCGTGGGGCTATTAACCTCTCAGGTGTGCAGTGTGGTCTGCGCTTCTTCCAAGTGTGTCGCATCAGCGACGGTTAAAAGATCGGAGCAGAGCCAAAAGACCGAGCACTGCCATCAGCACAAGCCGCAGCCGGAACCACAGCAACCAGGCGGCTCACACGAATGTCTGACGCACGATGGCGTCGTTTCGCTTCAACCAGCGAATCAGCTTTTAAACCTTCAGTCGCTACAGCAGATTCAGCCCGCCATGATGGAGCCTTCCATGCCGGCCGACCTGCTGTTCGGCCATTCGACGAATGAGGCGTTGAAAGACAGGCTCTTCAGGTCACCTCCACGTTCTCCGCGACATTCAATCCTTCGAATTTAGTCCTCCTGCTCGTGAATTGTAGCCAGGCGGGGCCGTGGTCTGCCCCGAAGAAGGCCTGAGCGCATTCTCAGGCAATCGTCTATTTTCACGACTGTCAAAACAACAGGAGGATTAAGTCATGCACGGTAGCAAGCCGCAGGTGGCTTCCCCTCGTGGGAAGCGCGCAGTCTATCGGATTGCGATCGCATATATCTTTCTCGCATTTTTTCTTGCAGCGTCTCTGACACAGCCGAGAGTGGAAGCCGCGCGGTTGTCGCAAATGTCCTCAACGCAATCGGCCCTACTTCAATTGCCCGGAGCAATGGCTCCGCGTGATGAACGCACAGGTCATCAGAGACCGACGCCCATCAATCAGCAGGCCGCCGCCCAAACTCCCGCGCTCGGACTTGAAGACTTTGAGCGCATGGCTCTGCGGGGAAATCCCACACTGGCTCAGGCTGAGGCCGCAATTCGCGCCGCTGAAGGGCGTCGCGTGCAGGCCGGGCTGCTGCCCAATCCGGTAATCGGCTACGCGGGCGAAGAGTTCGCCTTTCGCGCCTTCGGTGACAAGAGCGAACACTTGGGCTTTATAGAGCAGACCATTCCGCTGGGCGGCAAGCTGGGAAAGAGCCGCCGCGTCTTCGCGCAAGAGAAGGTCCAGTCCGAGCAGGAAGCCATCGCGCAGAGGCAACGCATCCTCAATGGTGTGCGGATGCTCTACTACCGCGCGTTAGGCGCGCAGCAACTCGTCGAAGTCCGGACCCAGTTGGCCAGGCTCGCGCGTGAGGCGGTCAAGATCACAGGCGAGTTATACAACGTCGGGCAGGCGGATCGGCCCGACGCTATGCAGATCAGAATCGAAGCCCAGCGGGCGGAACTCGATCTGGTTATGGCCGAGAATGAGTACGATCAGGTCTGGCAGGAACTGGCCGCCGTCGTCGGCAACCCATTTCTCGAACCTGCGCCCTTAACCGGCGAACTGGACAAGGGGCTGCCTGTGCTTGAACAGGCAACCTTGCTGAATCAGTTACTGACGAACAGCCCGGAGATCAAGCGCGCACAGGCCGGAGTCGAACGCGCCAAGGCCGCATTGACCCGCGCCAAGGCCGAAACCGCGCCCGACCTCTTTCTGCGCGGCGGATTCGGTTACAACCGTGAGTTGTTGGAGCGGGAGATCGGGTTGAACCGCCGGACGGGGCCGGAAGCGCAGGTCGAAATCGGTTTGCGGATTCCGCTCTGGAATCGCAATCAGGGCGGCATCGCCGCCGCCGGCGCCGAACTCGAAATGGCTGAACGCGAAGTGCGGCGCGTCGAACTGCTGCTGCGCGCCCGGTTCGCGTCGTCGTTCAGAACCTACCTGAACGCGCTGCGGGTGGCGACGCGGTACGAACAGCAGATTGTGCCGGAGGCGCAGAGCGCCTACGACACTTATCTCAGGAATTTTCGCGGGATGGCTGCGGCATATCCGCAGGTGCTGATCGCGCAGCGAACGCTCTTTCAGGTGCGCGCCGAATACGTCGAGGCGCTGGTAAATACGTGGCAGAACGCGGTGCTGCTGCAAGGCTACATGCTCAGCGGCGCGCTTGATGCGCCAGGCGGAATGACAATGGAAGGCGGCAATCCGGCCAATTCGGACGACCGTGATTAACATCAGTGAATTATTCGAGGAGTTATTGCAATGGAAAAGATGAATTGGATGCGAAGAAAGTTTTTGCAGGGTTCGAGCCTGCTTGGCGCGAGTTTCCTGTTGGGACGAACCGTTTCGGCGCAACACGAAGGTCATCAGACGCCGAAGCCGGAGCCGAAACCAAAATCCGGCAAGCCGCAAACAAATAAACCGGCGGGGCCTGAACACGATCACGCAAAAATGATGGCCGAACAGACAAAGCAGGCGACCGGCCAGTACGTACCGGTGCAGACGCCTGATCTGCCGAAGCTCGAATACACTCTCGATGAAGGTGTGAAAGTTTTCAATCTGCGCGCAGAGGTTGTCCATTGCGAGCTGATGCCCAAATCGCACATGGGGCCGGCGCGTAAGATGTTTGGCTGGGGATACAACGGCAGCGTGCCGGGGCCGATGATCGAAGTTGTCGAAGGCGACCGCGTGCGCGTCATCTTTGAAAACAAGCTGCCCGAAGCCACGACCATTCACTGGCACGGCTTGGAAATCCCGATCGAGATGGACGGCACGCCATACATCAGCCAGCCGATGGTCGAGCCGGGCGGCGTATTTGTCTACGAGTTCACGGTCAACCAGCACGGCACATTCTTTTATCACTCGCACGGCGCGATGCAGGAGATGATGGGCATGATCGGGCTATTCGTGATTCACCCCAAAGTTCCCCACTCGCCGCGCGTGGATAAAGACTACGGCATCATCTTGCAGGAGTGGGCGTTGCTACCGAACAATGACGTGCCCAATACACTTTCAATGGAGTTCAACTGGTTGACGATGAACGGCAAGTCTGCGCCTGCCACGACGCCGTTGATCATCAAGAAAGGCGAGCGCGTGCGTTTACGCCTGGTCAATCTCGGTATGGATCATCATCCGATACATCTGCACGGTATGCAGTTCTATGTGACTGGCACGGAAGGCGGGCGCGTTCCCGAATCGGCGTGGTTTCCGGGAAATACGGTGATCGTCGGCGTGGCGCAGGCGCGCGATGTCGAATTCGTCGCGCAATACGAAGGTGACTGGATGCTCCATTGCCATATGCCACACCACATGATGAACCAGATGGTCTCGATGGTCGGGCCGATGGCGATGTCGCACGGCAGCGGATCGCAGACCGGGTTAGGGATGGAAGAGGGGATGGGAGTGGTGCGACAAGGGCACGCGCTGAGCGAGGACTTGGGGCCGGGCTTTGGTCGCGGGATGGGGATGACGACAGCAGAACAGAATGTTTCGCACGCCGTCGGGCAGCAGACGCCGATGCCAACAGGCTTATACGTCTGCCCGATGCACCCGGAAGTGCGCTCGAATAAGGAAGGCAAATGCCCGAAGTGCGGCATGGCGCTGGTCAAACAGCAGACGCCGGAAGTCTACACCTGCCCGATGCATCCGGAAGTCGTCTCGACCAAAGCTGGCTCGTGTCCGAAGTGTAAGATGACGCTGGTGAAGAAACAGCAGACGGCGGTCGCCCTGACCGAAGAGGAGAAGAAGAAAGTGCCCGGCTACCCGCAGGACATGATGATGATCGTGGATGACGACGTGGCGAAGCCCGAAACCTGGGGCCTGGCGCCGGGCTGGACGGCCTCGCTGATGGGGATGATGAACCTGGTGCGCGTGTTGCCGGAGGACAAGTACGACAAGATCATGGCGATGATCAAAGAAGGCAAAACCGAAAAACCGAAAACGACGCAGGAACACAAGCACGGCGAAGAGTGATCTCTCGTCGAATCTCAATGCGTGGGGCAAGACGCCGTCTCGTCTCACACTCCCGATGCCCAAACATGAAAGGTAACCCCGATATGAATAAACTCCGAATCAGCATCGTTCTCGCAGTATTCCTTTTCCCCATTCTGGCGTTCGCGCAGGTGCGCGAACTGCCTTCACCGGCCGGAGCCGGCAGCGGCCAACCCAACCTGACTGTCTCGCCGGATGGCCGCGCTTACCTGAGCTGGATCGAGCGGTTGGGTGAGGGGCGTTTCTCACTCCGTTTTTCAACGCTGGAAAAAGACAGATGGTCGGCTCCGCGCGTCATCGCTGAAGGCTCGAATTGGTTCGTCAACTGGGCCGATTTTCCTTCGATGGTCGTGTTGCCCGACGGCTCACTGGCCGCGCACTGGCTGGTCAAGAGTGGGCCGGGGACTTTTGAATACGATGTCACGATCTCGCGCTCTTTTGACGGCGGCAAGACGTGGGGCAAACCATTCGTCCCCCATCGCGACGGCGTGAAGGCGGAACACGGTTTTGTTTCGCTCTTCGCCGCGAAAGATGGCGCATTGGCGGCAGTGTGGCTGAACGGGCGCGAGATGAAACCGGATGAGGGCGGACACGGGCACGGGCGCGGCAGCATGACTCTGCGCTATGTGAAGATCAAACGCGACGGCGCGCTCGTGGACGAGGCGGCGCTGGATGCGCGCGTCTGCGAATGCTGTCAAACCTCGGCGGCGATGACCGCCGACGGGCCAGTGGTCGTCTATCGCGATCGTTCCGATCACGAGAAAGAAATTCGCGACATCTCCATCGTCCGTTTGAAAGCCGGCAAGTGGAGCGCGCCGCGTCCGGTCTTCGAGGACGGCTGGCAGCTCAACGGCTGCCCGGTGAACGGGCCGGCGATTGCTGCCTCGGGCCGGCGCGCGGCGGTCGCGTGGTTCACGGGCGCAAACAACGCTCCGCGCGTGAAGCTGGCCTTCTCCGACGACGCCGGCGAAAGTTTCGGCGAGCCGATCACGGTGGATGACGGCAGTACGGTTGGCCGAGTGGATGTGCTGTTGCTGGCGGACGGCAGCGCGATGGTCTGCTGGCTTGAGAAAGCGCCCGGCGGCGGCGAAGTCCGCGTGCGCCGCGTGAGGCCGGACGGCAAGTGCGATCCGTCCATCACCATCGCTCCTTCCGGCACGGCTCGTTCCAACGGCTTTCCGCAGATGGCGCGAGTCGGAGAGACGCTGGTCTTTGCCTGGACAGGTCCGCGCGTGCTGACCGCTACTATGCCGTTGCCCTCTCAGAACTCAGGCGTGGACGCTGCGCTGGCCAAATACGACCAGGCATTTCGTGGCAAAGATGTCGCCACGATCAGGAATCTGCTGGCTGATGACGTGCTGCTCTATGAACACAGCGTGCGCAACGTGGGACTGGCGGATGTCTTTGATAATCACCTGAAGCCTGAGATCTCCGAATTTGAAGATATGAAGGCTGAGTTCACTGATGTGCGGATCACGCCGGGCGGGAATATGGCGCTCGTCACGCGGCAATACAAGATCGAAGGCAAGATGCGGGGCCGGGACATCACGGCGGCGGGAAACGAAACAATGGTGTGGAAGAAAGTGGGTAGCGAGTGGAAGATCGCGCACATCCACTATTCGCATCCCTGTCCCAGACCCGCGGCGCAACCAAAGTAACTTGCCTGTGCGGTATCAGTCGCAACCAGACAAAACTTTTCAAATCGCAATAACCCACTACACCTTCATTGGAGGCATACTATGTTGAGAATCATTGCAAACACACCCAGGCGAAACCTGCTGGTTCTTTTACTGTTGACCAATTCGTTCTATGCCGTCTTTGCGCAGTCGGCGACTGCCACGTTGACAGGCACGGTGACGGATGACGCTGGCGCGGTCGTGGCTGGCGCGACCGTGACAATCACGGATGCCGCGAAGCAGTTGGAGCGGCAGGTGACGACCAACTCCGACGGTGTTTTCATCCTGCCGCAACTCCCGCCGAGCCGCTACAAAATCAAAGTGCGGCGCGCCGGATTTGCGACTGCGGAATTACCCGATATAGTGCTCAATGTCGGCGACCAGAGTTCGATCAGGATCCAATTGAAAGTCGCGCAGGTCGGTGAAACAGTGACGATTACGGAGGCCACGCTGGTCAGCGATGCGCCGGTGGTGGCGACATTGGTCAACCGGCAATTTGTCGAGAATCAGCCGCTCAACGGGCGCAGCTTCCAAACGCTGGTCGAGCTATCGCCCGGCGTCGTGATCACGCCGTCGAACCTGGTTACGCCGGGACAGTTTTCGGTCAACGGACAGCGCGCGGGATCGAATTACTTCACGGTGGACGGTGTCAGCGCGAACTTCGGCTCGACGGCTTCGACGACGCTCTACGAGACTGCCGGAGGCGGCGTGCCTTCGTATTCGTCGCAAGGCAGCACGGCCAGCCTGGCCTCAGTGGACGCCGTGCAGGAGTTTTCGATTCAGACTTCGACCTATGCGCCGGAATTCGGGCGGCAACCGGGCGCACAGGTACAGCTCGTCACGCGCTCCGGCGCCAACGATTTTCACGGATCGCTCTTTGAGTACCTGCGCAATGACAAGTTCGACGCCAACAACTTTTTCGCCAACGCCAACAACCTCGCGCGACCGCCGATCCGCCAGAACGATTTCGGCGGCGTGATCGGCGGCCCCGTGCATTTGCCCAAATCCATCTTCGGGCCGATGGGATATGACGGGCGCAACCAGACATTCTTTTTCTTCTCGTATGAAGGGGTGAGGCTGCGGACGCCGTTCGTGACCGTGCCCTTGCAGGTTCCTTCGCTGGCTGCGCGGCAAAGCGCAACCGGTGTCCTGCGCGACATTCTCAACGCTTTTCCGCTGCCGACCGGCGCGGCTTTCGCCAACGCTCCGAACGCCGCGCCGTATCAAGCCGCGTTCTCCAAACCATCCACGCTGGACGCCACCAGCTTTCGCATTGACCAGAACTTCGGTTCGAAACTGTCGCTGTTCGGGCGCGTCAACCACGCGCCTTCCGTGACGGACGAACGCGCGCGCTTCTGCGCGGCAAGTTGCGTGGCGCGGCTGGACCATAAAACCGACACCTACACGGTGGGGGCGACCATGACGTTCGGCGTGCGGATGAGCAATGATCTGCGCGTCAATTACAGCAAAGCGGGCGTCAACCAATCGTACTTCATTGACAATTTCGGCGGCGCGATTGTCCCGCCGCAATCGAGCCTTTACCCGCCGTTCACTTCGGGACCACAAGGATACATTTACATTGAAGTTGATCCGGCGGGCGACAACACCATCAGCGATGGGTTGTTTTCGGATCAAAAACAGCGGCAATTCAATATCGTCAACAATCTGTCTTACGCGGTGGGCGGACACGCGCTGAAGTTCGGCGTGGATTACCGCCGCCTCGCGCCCAGCGCCGACAGCGGCACGTACCGGCGGAATTTCATCTTTCCGAGCATCACGTCGCTGGTGGGCGGCGTGGCGCCGACGGCATCCATTGTCGCCATTGACGCGGTGCTCCGCCCGATCTATCAAAACTTCTCGGCCTACGCGCAGGACACCTGGCGTGCGACCAATCGGCTGACGCTGACTTACGGTCTGCGTTACGAAGTCAACCCGGCGCCTTCCGAACAAGACGGGCGCGAGCCGGTGACGGTGGCGACCTTGAATAACCCAACCAGCCTCGCGCCGCGCGGGACGCGCTTTTACGAAACGACCTTCAACAACTTCGGGCCGCGTGTGGGAGTTTCCTATCAACTCTCACAAAAGTCCGGCACGGTCGTGCGTGGCGGCTTCGGCGTGTTTTACGATTTGGGCTACAACTTCACCGGCACGGCGTTCAGCACGACGCTTTACCCGAACGCACGCACCTTGTCTTTGACCAATCAGACGTTCACGTCTCCCTCGGCAGCCGTGCAACCGCCCGCGGTCAATCCCAATCCGCCCTACCCGCGCATCTTCGCTTACCAGCCGGATTTCAAACTGCCGTACACCCTGCAATACAACCTGGCCATCGAGCAGGCCATCGGCGCGAGCAACGTGGTCAAAGCGACATACGTTGGCGCGAACGGCAGACGCCTGGGACGCGTGACGACGCTGGTCAATCCGGGCTTCTTCACGCGCATTGACGCGGTGACGAACGATGCCACGTCGGATTACCACGGGTTGCAGTTGCAGTATCAGCGGCGGCTATCAAAAGGATTGCAGGCCTTGGTTTCCTACACCTATGCCAAATCGCTCGACATCGTGTCTGAAGAGTCGTTTCAGAACCGGCAATCGCCGACGGGCCGCTTCGATCCGAAACAGGATCGCGGCCCGTCGAGCTTCGATCTGCGGCACGCCTTCAATGCGGCCATAAGCTATGCCATTCCATCGCCGTTTGCCGATGGCGCGGGCAAGGCCATCTTTGGCGGCTTCGGCATCGACACGATTGTCCGCGCGCGTTCGGCCACGCCGGTCAATGTGCTGTCGGGGCGCGACCCCTTCGGTCTGGGCTTCACGACGGTTTCGCGCCCTGATTTGGTAGCGGGGCAGCCGCTCTATCTGAATGACCCGTCGTTCGCGGGCGGCATACGGTTCAATCCGGCGGCTTTTGATGGGACTACGCCCATTGCGCAAGGCCGGCAAGGCACGCTCGGACGCAACGTGTTGCGCGGCTTTTCGGCTCGACAAGTTGACGTAGCCTTGCGCCGCGATTTCAAGCTGGTCGAATCGCTGAATCTGCAATTCCGTTTGGACGCCTTCAACCTGTTCAACCATGCGAACTTCGCCAATCCCACCGGCATTCTGACGAGCGCGATCTTTGGGCGCGCGACACAGATGTTGAGCAGCGGGCTGGGCGGACTAAGTCCGCTCTATCAAATCGGCGGGCCGCGTTCGCTGCAACTGGCGCTGAAGCTTCAGTTTTAAGCGACGCATCAGGCGTGAGGCGGGCAAGGAAGGCGCCGTCTCACGCAGTTCATCGGCGGCGAAATGCCCCTGACCACATCAGAGAGGATCATCTGCATGAAACATAAACTGACCGTGACCGTGCTGCTCTGCGGCGGCTTGTTCGTGACCGCCCAGGCACATGACCTGTTTCTCAAATTCGACAGCTACTTTCTCAAACCGAACAGTAAGAACGCCGTGCGGTTGCTCAATGGCACGTTCCGCACCAGCGAAAACCCGGTAGCGCGTGACCGGATGGCGGATGTCAGCCTCATCAATCCGAATGGCGGGCGCGCAAATCCACCTGCCGCCGACTGGCGTGATGAAGGCAAAATCGCCGTGTTGAGCTTCCAGACAGCGGAAGCCGGAACTTACGTTGCCGGCTTGTATACAAAGCCACGCGAGATCGCGCTCAAGGCCGCGCAGTTCAACAACTATCTCGCGCATGATGGGCTGCCCGACACGCTGGCCGCGCGCAAAAAGAATGGAGAACTGAACAAGGACGCCCGCGAGCAATACTCAAAACACGTCAAAGCGATCTTTCAGGTTGGCGAGGCACACACAGATTCGTACAAAACGCCGCTCAACTATCCGGTCGAGATCATTCCACAGCAGAATCCATACGACTTGAAGGTGGGGCAGACGTTGGAGGTGTTGTGCGTGAAGGGTGGTCAGCCGCTCGCGGGCCAATTCGTGCTGGCCGGACGCGAGTTGAATGGAAAAGAACTGGCCGCGCCAGGTGTGCGCACGGATCAGAGCGGCCTCGCGCGCATCGCGCTGAAGGGGGTGGGCAAATGGTACGTCAAGTTCATTCACATGGCGGCGGTCAATGATGCGCAGGTCAACTACGAATCTAAATGGGCGACACTGACCTTCGAGGTGAAATGAACCTGGTTTGCGCGGCTACTCATCAGGCGTATGCCCTACGAAAATTTCGGATCAAAGGAAAATCTAAAATGAAGAGACTATTGATGAGTGTTGTTTTCGGTTTATGGCTGTTTTCCATTGTCAGCTTTGCGCAAGTGCGCGAACTGCCTTCACTCACCGGGCAAGGCAGCGGCCAACCTAATCTGGCCGTCTCGCCTGATGGCAGTGTTTACCTGAGCTGGATTGAACGGCTGGGCGAAGGGCGTTTCTCGCTGCGCTTTGCCGTGAAAGAGAAAGATCAATGGTCGGCGCCGCGTGTCATCGCTGAAGGCTCGAACTGGTTCGTCAACTGGGCGGACTTTCCCTCAATGGTCGCATTGCCGGACGGCTCGCTGGCGGCGCACTGGCTGGCCAAAAGCGGAACGGGTACGTTTGAGTACGACGTGACGATCTCAAGGTCATTCGATGGCGGCAAAACCTGGGGCAAGCCCTTCGTTCCGCATCGCGACGGCGTCAAAGCCGAGCACGGCTTCGTCTCGTTGTTTGCAGCGAAGGATGGCTCTCTGGCGGCTGTATGGCTCGACGGGCGTGAAATGAAGCCCGGCGAAGGCGGTCACGATCATGGCCACGGCAATATGACGTTGCGCTACGTGAAGATCAAACGTGACGGCGCGCTGGCCGATGACGTGGCGCTAGACACGCGCGTCTGCGAATGCTGCCAGACCTCGGCGGCGATGACCGCCGATGGTCCGGTCGTAGTCTATCGTGACCGCTCAGAAGCGGAGAAGGAGATTCGCGACATCTCCATCGTTCGGTTGAAAGGGGATCAGTGGAGCGCGCCGCGCCCGGTCTTTCAGGATGGCTGGCAACTCAACGGCTGCCCGGTGAACGGGCCTGCGGTGGCGGCCGCCGGTCAGCGCGTCGCAGTCGCGTGGTTCACGGGAGCCGATAAAACATCGCGCGTAAAGCTGGCCTTTTCCAACGATGCGGGCGAGACCTTCGGTCAGCCGATTGTGGTAGACGATGGCAATCCGGCAGGCCGTGTGGACGTGTTATTGCTCGATGACGGCGGCGCGCTGGTCTGCTGGCTCGAAAAGCTGCCCGACGGCGGCGCGGTTCGTGCGCGTCAGGTGAAGCCGGGCGGCCAGCGCGGTGAGGCCATCACCGTCGCGCCTTCAGGCACAGCGCGTTCCAACGGCTTCCCGCAAATGGCGCGCGCCGGCGACACGCTGGTCTTTGCCTGGACCGGTTCGCGTGTAGTCACCGCCGCGATGCCGTTACCCAGCCAGATCGGTTTGTCGAAGCCTGGTGTGGAAGCCGCGCTTGCCAAATACGATCAGGCCTTTCGCGGTAAAGATGTCGGCGTCATCAGGAATCTGCTGGCTGAGGACGTGTTGCTCTATGAACACAGTGTGCGCAACGCCGGCCTCGCGGACGTCTTCGATAACCACCTGAAGCCTGAGATCAGCGGCTTTGAAGACATGAAGGCTGAGTTTACTGATGTGCGTATCACACCGGGCGCGGACGTAGCGCTCGTCACGCGGCAGTACAAAATCGAAGGCAAGATGCGAGGCCGGGAGATCACGGCGGCGGGAAACGAAACAGATGATCAGGAACAACGGAAACGCCGACCTGAGAATTGACGCGGTCTCGGTCGTATACAAAGATCAAGTCCACGGCGAGGGCGCCACGCGCCATCGCCACTGAAACCCATCACAAAAATGCCTTACGACACTCCTTCACAGAAGAGCCTCCTGCGCGATCTCAAGCCGCTGTGGTTGTTGATCGCGCTCGTCGCCATCACCGCGCTGCATTACGAGACCGTCGGAGGCAGCCCGTTGTTGCACGAAATTTCGCAGAGGCTCTACTACCTGCCGATCATCTACGCGGCATACTGCTACGGCCTGCGCGGCGGCTTGACCGCTTCGCTGATGAGCGCCGCGCTTTATTTCCCGCACATCGTTCAACACTGGGCCAACAAGTTCTCCACGATCAATCAATACGCGGAAACCATCCTCTTTCTGGTGGTCGGCGTCGTCACCGGGTTGTTGGCGGGTAATGAGCGGCGCGAGCGCGAGCGCAACGAACAGACGAACCTTGAACTGCAACGCGCTTACCACGAACTGCGCTCGACCGTGGATCAGTTGTTGATTGCGGACCGCCATTCATCGCTCGGTCAGATGTCGGCGGCGATTGTCCACGAGATTCGCAACCCGCTCGGCGCAATTCACGGCGCGGCTGAAGCGCTCGAAGCAATCGTGCCGCCTGAACACGAGAAGGCGGAATTTCTGACCATCATCAAGCGTGAGGTCGAGCGTCTCAACGGGCTGGTCACGGATTTCCTGCAATTCGCGCGCCCGCGCACATCGGAGATGCTCCCCGTCCCGCCGCGTGAAGTGATTGACTCGGTGGTCAACCTGGCGCGCAAGCAGGCGGCGCAAGCCAATGTGCAGATCGAGATCGCCGCCGCCGACAGATTATCGCCGGTGAGGCCGGCGCTGATGGACGCGGAGCAGATGAAACAGGTTCTGATCAATCTCGTCCTCAACGCGATTGAGGCAATGCCTGACGGCGGACGGCTGACCATCGGCGCCGATCAGGCCGACGACGGGTTGTTGCTCTCCGTGCGGGATACCGGCAAGGGGATTGATCCGGCGGTGCGCGATAAACTTTTCAGCCCGTTCGTCACAACCAAAGCGCGAGGCACGGGGCTTGGCCTGGCAATTGCGTATCGTTTGGTGAGCCAGCACGGTGGCCGCATCACCGCTGAAGATGCCGAAGAGGGAGGCGCAGTCTTCCGCATTTGGTTCCCTCTCAAACAGATGGCCGTCGGCGCTCATCAACCGCAAACCAACACAAGCTGAGGAGAAAAGAGATGATCCAACGACGCGTGTTCCTGAAGGGCGCGGGCGCAGCGGTCGGCGCTCCGATTGTGAGCGCGGCGGCGGCGACCGAACGCATCGTGGTGGCGACACAGAGCGTCGCGCCGCTCAGCCCCGATGAAGCCGCGCGCAACGAGGATTACTGGCGAGAAATTCAACAGGCATTTACGGTTGACCGCGGCAAAATCTATCTCAACAGCGCCGGCGTCAGCCCCACGCCGCGCATTGTGACTGAAGCCACGGTTCATCACGCCTGGCATCAGGAGAAAGCGCCGTCCTACACGCTATTCAGCGAGATCCCGCCCGGAATGGAGAGCGTCCGGGCGGGCCTGGCGAAGATGTTCGGCTGCGACCCGGAGGAAACGGCGATTGTCCGCAATGCGACCGAAGCGTTGCAGACCGTGCTGCTCGGCGTCGGATTGAAAGCCGGCGACGAGGTGTTGACGACGACACAGGATTACTGGGCGATGCTCGATGCGTTGGAACAGCGGCGGCTGCGCGATGGCATCGTCGTCAATAAAATCAAAATTCCCACGCCATCCGAATCGCTCGACGATCTCGCCGCGGCCATCGAACAATCCATCACGCCGCGCACGCGATTGATTCTGGTCTCTCATCCCGTCAACCTGACCGGACAGCATTTCCCGGTCAAGCGCATTTGCGAGATCGCCCACCGGCGCGGCGTCGAAGTCTGCGTGGACGGCGCGCAGTCGTTCGCGCAGCTCGACATCAAACGCGACGACCTCGACTGCGATTATTTCGGCACGAGCCTGCATAAATGGCTGATGGCGCCGAAGGTGACCGGAATGCTCTACGTGCGGCGCGAGAAGATCGAAAAGCTCTGGCCGCTCTTCCCCGCGCCGGAGCGGTTGAAGAACGACATCCGCAAATTCGAGTATTCGGGCACGGGTTCAGCCACGCCGCTCGCCATCGCCGAAGCCATCACGTTCCACAACCTGATCGGCGTCAAACGCAAGGAGGCGCGTTACCGCCGTCTGACCGGCTACTGGGTCGAGCAGTTGAAAGAACTGCCGAACGCGCGCTTCCACACTTCGTTCGCGCCTGGCATGAGCAACGCCATTGCGACGGTCGAGATTGTCGGGGTCAGTTCCTTCGATCTGATTGATTACTTGCTCAAGCGGCATCAGTTCATCGTTTTCAACGTCGCGCGCCGAACCTCGGAGTTCCAGGGCATCCGCGTCAGCCCGAACCTGCACACGACCTTGCAGGAGTTGGATTATTTTTGCGAGGTGATGCGGCGTGTGGCGAAGAACGGATTGCCGAAGCCGGCCTGATCGTCCGACTGCGGCAAATCAGACATCGCGTTGTCTGATTTGCCGCAGTCGGACGGGCAAGTCAGTAGCCTGACCAGGCGGCTTGTCATTAGCCGCTGCGCGGCGGGGTAATGCCAGCGCGATCTCGCGCAAAATTCGATCTATGCAAGTACTGCCGCATTCATTCGGCGATGCCACGGCCTTGCGCCGTGGAGGTTCACGATGGTTGCTACCATACCATCACGATGGTTGCTATTTGCACAGGTCGAAAAATTTGGGCGATGGCAAGCCACGCGGTCGGGCTACTGACACTCTGTTTTCTGGCATTGACTTTGCTTGAAGATTCTCCATCAGAAGTCGCAGCGCATCTCGGACTGCGGCAATGTAAACGCAAAAATTCGATCAATCATGAAGCCAGGCAATCGTGCTCTGACGGCTGCGGCTGCCGGGCTGAGGTTTACCTTTTCCACCCCAGGAGGATCAACCATGCAATTACAACGAGATTTCACCGACCGGACTGATAGGAGCGGTCGTAAACTACGGAGGGTTTGCGGTCTGTGGCTGCTGTTGGGAGCGCTGACCGCGACGGTCTTCGGGCAAACGTTTCAAGGCAGTCTGCGCGGCGCCGTGCGAGACAGCGGCGGTCAGGCAGTCGCGGGCGCGACTTTGACTTTGACCAATCCCGCGACCTCGATTGCGCGTACGACCGTTGCTAACGATTCAGGCGAATACGCCTTCGAGCGGATCGATCCCGGCAGCTATGTTCTGACCGTGACCCGCGACGGCTTCAAGAAACTCGAACGGCGGAACGTCACCATCGAAACACAGCAGCAGTTGTCGCTTGACCTCCATCTCGAGATCGGCGACGTCAACGAAAGCGTGACTGTCACCGATGTCGTGCCGCTGATCGAAGCGACCAACGCGTCGGTCGGGCAAGTCGTCAACAAACAGTTCCTCGACAATCTGCCGAACTTCGGGCGCAATCCGTTTGCGCTCACCACCATCTCGCCACAAGTATTGCTGGTCGGCACGGTCGGCGAGGTCAGGCAACAAGACCAGACCGCATCCTCGCAGATTTCGCTCGCGGGCGGGCCGGTGCGTGGCAACAACTACCTATTCGACGGCGTGCCGATCGCCGACATCGCCAGCCGCGCGGTCATCATCCCCTCAATCGAGGCCACCAGGGAAGTGAAGCTACAAGTCAACAACTACGACGCCGAAGCCGGACGCACCGGCGGCGGGCTGTTCAACCTGACGGGCCGCTCGGGCGCGAATCAGGTTCACGGCTCGATCTTCGGCTTCATCCAGCCGCAGGGATTGCAGGCCAACACCTTCTTCGCCAATCGCAGCGGCATCAAGCGTCCCGATGCGCCCTACAAGCTCTATGGCGGCAGCTTCGGCGGGCCGGTCTATATCCCGAAAGTTTACGACGGGCGCAACAAAACCTTCTTCTGGTTCGCGTCCGAAGGCTATCGCGCGACGACCTTCCGCACCGAAATCTTCACCGTGCCGACCGCGCTCGAACGGCAGGGCGATTTTTCGCAGACCAGGAACAACGGTCAGCCGGTGGTCATCTACGATCCGCGAACCACGCGCCCTGACCCGAACAATCCGGGCAAATTTATTCGCGATACTTTCCAGGGCAACAGAATTCCGCTCAATTTTCAGGACCCGGTGGGCCGCGCGCTGGCCAATGCCTTTCCCGCGCCGAACCGTCCGGGCGATGCGAACGGGCGCAACAACTTCGCCGCCTCAGGCCCGCTCGCTGATCGCGCCGATCAGTTCTACGCCAAGCTCGACCACAACTTCGGCGCGCGCTATCAGCTTTCGGGCAGCTACATCACCTACGGCAGCCGCGAGCCGCAGGAGGATTACTACGGGACTGTCTCAAATCCTGCCGGCTCGTTGCTGCTGCGTCGCGTGCATGCCGTGACGGTCAATAACAACTTCACGCTCAACGACACGACCCTGCTCTTCGCCCGTTACGGCTACAACACCTTCGACGACATTGTGGAGACCAGCAGCGCGGGCTTCGACATCGCGCAACTCGGTTTCAATCCGGCTTTCGCGCAGTCGGTCGCTTTCAAGAAATACCCGCGCGTGCTGATCGCGGGCAACACCTACGGCACGGCGTTTCGCGGCGCGCTCGGCTCGCGCGATCCGTCGCCGCGCACCTGGTTCGGGCACAACCTCTATCTGGGCGGATCGAAATTGATCGGACGCCACAGCCTGAAGGCCGGGTTCGATTATCGCAAGCTGGCGGTCGAATTCTTCAACATCGGCCACTCGACGGGCGAATACACGTTCAATCGCGCCTTCACGCAAGGGCCTGATCCGAATGTTACGACCGTGGCAGGCGGCAACGAGATCGCCAGCCTGCTGCTTGGAACTGTGGCGAGCGCCAATGTGCCGATCAGCACGCCGATTTCGGTCTTCGTCAATTACTTCGGCGGCTACGCGCAGGACGACTTCCGCATCTCGCCGAAGCTGACGCTCAATCTGGGACTGCGCTACGAGTACGAGCAGGGCTTGCAGGAGCGCAACAACAATTTGACCGTCGGCTTCGATCCGCAGGCGAGATTCCCGGTTCAGGTGGCGGGGTTGAATCTGACGGGAGGATTGATCTTTGCCGGAGTCGGCGGCGCGCCGACGCAGCAGACGCGCGCGCAGAAAAACAAGTGGGGGCCGCGCCTCGGCTTCGCTTATCAATTCAATGACAAGACGACGTTGCGCGGCGGTTATGGGATTATGTGGGCGCCGCCGATCTTCTCGGCGCTGCCGACGGTGGCCGGTTATGGCGCGCTCGGCTTTTCGGCGCAGACCGATATGGTGACGAGTCTCGACGGCGGACTGACTCCGGCCAACTTCCTCTCGAACCCGTTCCCGAACGGGCTGGTCAGACCGACCGGATCATCACTCGGGCTGTTGACGCAGGTCGGCCAATCGGTTTCCTTCGTGGATCAGAACCGCAAGGCGGCTTATTTGCAACAATACTCGCTCGACCTGCAGCGCGAATTGCCGGGCAACGTCGCGGTCACGCTGGCTTACACGGGCAGTCGCGGCACGCACCTGCAGATCGGCGGCATCGCCAACGGCGCGCTCAATCTCAATCAGCTTCCGCCGCAGTTCCTTTCGCGGACCGATTTGCAGAACCGCGTGCCCAATCCCTTCCTCGGCACGGCGGCGGCGCGCGGTCTGCTGGCCGGAGCCACCGTGCAGCAGGCGCAATTGCTGCGCCCCTTCCCGCAATTCGGCGACGTGCTGATGTTCGGCGCGAGCGGCGGGAATTCGTTCTACAACTCGCTGACGATCAAAGCCCAGAAACGTTTGTCGCAGGGGCTGCAATTCCTGACCTCTTACACGTGGAGCAAACTGCTCGATAACATCAGCGGGCAGACCAACGCGTATGTGCCGGGCGCGCCGGTCAACATCCTCAACGCCGCCGACCGCCGCGGCGATTACGGCCTGTCGAGCGTGGACGCGCCGCATCGCTACCTGTTGAGCTTCACTTACGAACTGCCATTCGGCAAAGGGAAGCGGTTCGGCGGCAATCTCAATCGCGCCGCCGACCTGCTGCTCGGCGGCTGGCAGATCAACGGCATCGCGACTTACGCGAGCGGCTGGCCGATCCCGATCACGCAGGCGGTCAACAACACCAACGCCTTCACGCTCGGCCAGCGCCCGAACCTCGCGCCGAATGCGCCGATTGAAACCTCCGGCTCGCTCGGCTCGCGGATTGACGGGACGTACCTGAACCCGGCGGCGTTCACGGCGGCGGCGCCGAATACATTCGGCAACATTACGCGCTCGGTGGATGCGCGCACGCCGAAGTTCCGCAACTGGGACTTGTCGTTCGCCAAGACGGCGCATATTTACGAACGACTCAACGTGCAGTTCAGAATGGAAGCCGTCAATGCCTTCAACACGCCACTGTTTGCCGGCCCGAATCCGGTCTTCGGATCGGCGACCTTCGGCAAGATCACGGCGCAGGCCAACCGGCCCCGACTCGTGCAACTGATGCTGCGGTTGGGCTGGTAATTTCCACTTTGCGCAGCGGCCAGGGCTTTTGCAAAGTCGCTCGGATCGGCCGCAGCCTTTGGAGCGCGGGGGCTTGGAACCGCGCTCCAAAGGCTGCGGCCGATTTATGCGCAGGCTTAAGATTACTCGTCATTGTCAAGCGAAAGAGGGTCGAGACGACTTTGCAAAGGCCCTGGCGCAGCGGCAGAGGCGCTCTCATGAAGCTCTGCTGCTGTGTATAATCAGACGTTCGCCGGGAGATAACAGACCTGAGGTGTTCATGTCCGAAAAGACGATTTTACTCGTGGATGACGACGCGAGTTTGCGCCGCGTACTCGCGCATCATCTGACCGAAGCCGGTTATCGCGTCCTGACCGCCGTGGACGGTAAGGCGGGCCTGGACCTGTTCACGGAAGAGCAGGTGGAGATGGTGATCACCGACATCCGGATGCCGGAGATGAGCGGGCTCGATCTGTTGCGCCGCATCAGGGTGATGAATCCGGAGACGGTCGTTCTGGTCATAACGGCCCACGGTTCGATTGAGACGGCGGTGGAGGCGATGAAGCTCGGCGCGCACGATTACATCACCAAGCCATTCAACCGCGAAGAACTGCTGCTGACCGTCGCTAAAAGTCTTGAATACACCGCGCTCGTGCGCGAAAACCGCTCGCTCAAACAGTTCATCGAGAGCCGCTTCTCGCTCGACAATATGATCGGAACGTCGCCAGCGATGCGTCGCGTTTACGCGCTGGTCGAAAAAGTCGCGCGGGCTGATCTGGCGGTCTTGATTACGGGCGAAAGCGGCACGGGCAAGGAGTTGATTGCGAAGGCCATCCATATGGGCAGCGCGCGGCGCGACGGGCCTTTCGTCATCATCAACTGCGGCGCGATTCCTGAAGGGCTGCTCGAATCGGAATTGTTCGGTCATCGCAAAGGCTCTTTCACCGGCGCTTACGCCAACGCGCGCGGCAAGATTGAAGCCGCCGATAAAGGCGCTGTGCTGCTCGATGAGATCGGTGAGTTGTCGCTGGCGTTGCAGGTCAAGCTGCTGCGCGTGATCGAAAGCGGCGAATTCACGCGCGTCGGCGAGACCGCGCCGCGCCGCGCCGACGTGCGCTTCCTCGCCGCCACGAACCGCGATCTTTCAAAGATGGTCGAGGACGGGCGCTTCCGCGAAGATTTGTATTTCCGGCTCAAGGTCGTGCCGATCCACCTGCCGCCGCTGCGCGAACGCCGCGAAGACATTCCGCTGCTGGCCGCTCACTTTTTGAAGGAAGCGGCGCAACGCTATCAGCGTCCGGCGCTGCGGTTCGAGAAGGACGTCTTTCGCTACTTTCAGACTTATGCGTGGCCGGGCAACGTGCGCGAGTTGAAACACACGGTCGAGCGGTTGGCTGTGATCGCCGAGAGCGACAGCGTCAGCGTTCGTGATTTGCCGGAGAATTTGACCGCGACGACCGGCAACGCGGCCAACGTCCTGATCCAGCTTCCGGACGATGGCCTTGACCTGGAAGAGGTCGAGCGCGAGATTCTGCGCCAGGCGCTCGACAAACACGGCGGCAATCAAACGCGCGCCGCGCAATACCTGAACATCACGCGCAGCGCGTTGATCTACCGAATACAGAAGTACGGATTGCAACAGGCGGAGGAGAATGCTTGAACGGCGCGGGATCAAACGGGCAGGCCGAGGGCGGTGCGGGCCGCGCGGCGGACTTTGCGGCAGGCGCTCACGGCCTGTTTCGCTGCGGCTTTGCTGACAGTGTTTCCAGGATAGCGATAGATCACAGAGAAATCATTCAAGAAGTCCAGTTCAGGTTGGAGAATGCTCCACCTTCTCGATCCATTCAAGCGTGATCGGCTTCATACATCACCTTTCCTCGTTCGACGATCTCCCGCATAAAGCTGTCGCCAATCTCCAGGCGGTACTGAAGCTGCTCAGGTGTCCGCACCAGCAAATCCATCGGGAGCGACAGAGAAAGTTGCTGCCGGATCTTGAATGCCTGTATGAAATAATCTTCCTCGAATTGCATCACCACCAGCAGGTCTATATCGGAATCCGGCCTCGGTTTCCGATAGGCGTAGGAGCCGAAGAGAATGATCTTTTCCGGTTTGAATTCCTCAGCAATCCGCTGGCAGATTTTTTTTATGTACGCCCGGCGCTTGGCTGGGGAGTCGGCGAGTCGCTCCCACTCCTCACGGGTCTGCATCCATTTCCAGGCTTCTGCCGGCGGTTCGGCTGCAGCCTTGACGGAGCGAGACTTTCTCCTGACGGTCGTCGCCGTAGCTTTGGCTGATTTGATCGCTGATTTTATGTTTGCGGCGCGTTTGCTCATCTTTTCCTCCACTGTCAAAACCAGAGCAAGATAATAAAGAATCCGGCGGAGATTAGCCAAAGATTCGAGCAGATTTCTCGCGCCAACGCCGCGCATATTTCAGCCCAGTCGCGCCATCAACTCTCCGACTTCATCAGCGAGACGTTTGGCTTTCGCCACTGGCAGTTTCCCATTGATCGCGGCTTCAGCGCAGGCCGAAAGATGCTCTTTGAGCATATCGCCCTGCACACGCCGCAGCGCGGCAATGACTGCGCTGATCTGATGCGCGATTTCAACGCATTCGCGCTCGTTCTCGATCATCTGCTGTAAGCCACGCACCTGGCCTTCGATGCGCTTCAGGCGCGGCAATTGCCTGGAATGGTCGGCAGACGCATCCTTGCGCCTGTTTCCGGAATGGTTCTTCAAGTTTGCTGCCTCCTCTCTCTGATCTTGGGTTAGCGAAGGGGGTAGCTTACGGCGGCATGCTCGGCACTGCTGACGCGCCGCCGCACGGAATGGCGGGGCGCCTCGAACGCCCCGCCGCTCCTTCGACTACCGATCAATTAACTAAATTGTCGGAAAACAGACACCGCCTGTTTGTTTTCAAACACTCTGAGCGGATTATGTCTATCCGCGCCGCTCAGTTGCAATCTCTGTTTTCAAATCCGTCGAAATTATTTATTGAGAGAGGCAGGCCGCAATCGCGGAGATGAACGAGGCCATCACCGATTTGCGCCGAATAAGCAACAAGCCCAATCGGTAATGGCTTCGGGAATCTTTCGATGGGGTGATGATGAAAAGCTACTGCGCCTCGGTGAGCTTCTCGACGAGAATCTTCCCGTCATGCTTCATACCTTCGACGGTCACTTTGACGTGATCTTTCTTCTGCGTCTTCTCGAACAGAGCTTTTGCAAGCTCGTTGCCCTTCGCGTCGAAAGGATACCACTTGCCGTCGGCGAAGATGCCGTAACCGCTCTTGACGCACTCTTCCATCAATCCGCATTCTCTGGTGTGTTCGGCGGCGAACTTCATGGCGTCTTCCGGGTTGCCCTTGGCGTGGTCAGCGGAGCACATTACGTCGGCGACGTAACCGGTGAGTTTTACCTTCTCGTGCGCAGAGACGAACGAAGCTACGAATAGCAAAGCGATCAGGCTCGGAAAAATTGGCTTCTTCTTCACTTTATCAACTCCTTGTGTTTGTTTAGATGTTGGTTTACCGCAGATTGAGGATGGCTTCTATTGCTTGAGCCATCGCAGCCATTACCACAACACCGGAAATTATAAGCAGATTGCGTGCCGCGTGATGGAGAGCAGAGCTAACGCTTGATCGCAGCATAAATATGCGTCAGGCGAAGGTTGGGCGCGCGGATTTGCGGCGATGAACTTCGTCTGAAAACAGACACCGGTCAGTTTGTTTTGATGAGTACCAGCCAGCCAATCTCATCCTGCCGCTATTCGGCCGGCGTGACTCAGCAGCCGGGAATAAATCCTGCAATCAGAAATATGTAGTGAGGTGGATCACCGCCGGAAGGCGGCTATCCCCCCATCTGGTATGCCACTTGCCCAGATGTGAGATGGTTGAAGCTTGGGAGAAGACTTATGAAGAACGAAAGACTATCTGTTTCGATGTTGGCTTTGCTGATATTGGCGTTCGCGCCGGCAATCTTCGCTCACGGCGATGAAGATCACGGCGATAAGAAACCGGTAGCGGCTGGGCTGGGAATGATTGCGCGCACGGCGCGCGCTGGCGATTACGAGGTTATGTTGAAGCATCCGGCGCTTGAGCCGTTGCACGAGCGCCGGGCGCGCATCTTCATCACGCGCTACGACACCAACGAGCCGGTCAAGGATGCGACGGTCAGGCTGGTGATCGCGGGCAAAGGCGCCGCGCCAATCAACGTGAACGCAAAGGCATCGGCTCAGCCGGGCGAGTTCGAGATCGTTCTGCCTCCGCTCGATCAGGGGAGCTATAACCTCTCGGCTGATGTGACGGCCGGCGGGACGAGCGGGACGGCTGAATTTGGCGCGATCGCAGTCGAGGAAGCCAAAGCGACGTCGGCGACAGAGAGTGGGAACGCATTCGGCGTATGGGGCGCGTTGCTCTGGGTGTCGGGGCTTGCGGCATTGGTGGTGGCGAGCCTCCAGGGCTTTCTCATCTGGCGCCGTCGCGCAGTGGTACAGCAGGAAGCATAAGGTGGAAACAAGGAGACGAACAGGAACCACGATGATGAACAGGATTTGTTTCCGCCATTTGCGCAGTTTGATCAGCGCCGCTTTGTTGATCGCGTTCGGTCTAGGGGGAGGCTCGGCGCGAGCGCAGGAATTTGTTAAGGGGCCTGCGCGAAGCGGCGCTGATCAAACACAACAGCCGATGCAACAGCCAACGGCCGAAACGCTGCCGCCGGCGCCGTTGACTTCGCGCCAGTTCGTCAGCCCTGCGGGTTTGACCATCGAGAAGCTTGTCGAAACAGCCCTTGCGAGCAACCGTGATCTGCTGGCCGCGCGACAGAATCTGGCCATCGCGCGAGGGCGGCTCATTCAAGCCGGCCTGCGTCCCAATCCGACAGTTGATTTCGAGCAGACCACCGACTACCTGGCGGGCCGCACGGGCGAGGGCGGCGCGAGCGTCGGCGTCTCACAGGTCTTCGAGCTTGGCGGCAAGCGCAGCAAGCGCGTCGCCGTCGCTCAGCTTGAATACGACCGCGCAATCGCTGAAGCGCGGGCGCTGGAACGGCAGCTCGCGGCCGATGTCCGCGCCGCTTACGCGCAGGCGTTGGCCGCCGCCCGCCAGCTCGACACCGCCGAGCAGTTGATCGCGCTCGATCAGGATCTGTACCGCGTGACTGAGGCGCGGCTGCGCGAGGGCGATGTCGCTTCGCTTGATCTCTATCTGGTGCGCGTCGAGATTGACCGGCTGCGCGCGCAGACCGTGCAGTATCGCGCTGATCTGGAATCGCAATTGATCACATTGCGCGCGCTCGTTGGCCTGGCGCCGTCCGAATCGCTCAGGCTCGCGCCCGCGCCCGACCGGCCGGCGTTGCTGGAGATGGAGATCGAGGCCGCGACCGAGATCGCGCTGCGTGAACGCGCCGATCTGCAGGCTGCGCGGATCGCGGAAGAGTTTGGCGAGGCGCGACTTCGTCTGGCCGAATCTCAGCGCACGCCGAACCTAACCGCCACAGTGCGTTACTCGCGCCAGAGATCGGTCTTCGAAAAAACGCCAATCGGAACCCTGAACGACGTTGATCAACTGCTCACCGTCGGCGTCTCGGTTGAGATTCCTGTGCGCAACCGCAATCAGGGCGAGATCGCCGCCGCCGCTGGTGAGCAGACGCAGGCGCGTTACCGCCGCGAATTCGTCGAGTCAATCGTCAAGCGCGATGTGGCGCTGGCCTTCAACCGCTACCGCGCGGCGGCGCAGGCGCTGGCCATCTACGGCAATCAGGTCATGCCGCGCGCGGAGCAGAATCTGCGCACGATCCGCGCCGCTTACAACCTTGGCGATCTGCAAGCGCTGGATGTGGTCGCCGAGCAGCGTCGCCTGGTCGAGAACCAGACGCAGTACAACGCCGCGCTGCGCGACTATTACTTGAGTCTGGCCGAGCTGGAGAAGGCGCTCGGAGCGCCGCTTCCGGCTTCGGTTTTTTCATCAACGCCGGTTACGGCGATGACTGGAGGCGCTGCGCCCAAACCTTAATTTCAATACACGGTCTGTTCAGGCCGCGAAGAGGAGGAGGAGTTTTATGAAGAAGTTGATGATCATTGGATTGGTAATCGGATTGGCGGCGTCCGCCGCCGCTTGCTCGGCGAGTCAGGGAACAGGCGGCAGCGCTGCCACAACGTCAGCGCCTGCGGCGCCAGCCGCTGCGACGCAGAGTGGAGCGGCCAAAGACGAGATTCCGGCGGCGGTGCGCCACGCTTTCACTAACGCGCAGTCAATCACCAAGCAGCACAAAGACCTCTCGAACGAGCAGATCGCGAGAGTCGAGAAGCAGAGCGGGATGAAAGTCGCCGATAAAGACCATCATTCCTTCCTGGCCTTCGCCACTGAGGGCGGCAAGCGCAAGCAGATCGGCGCGGCGACGATTGTAAACGCGCAAGGGCGCGATCTGGTCGTCGTCTACGCCAGCGAGAATGGATCGCCGGTGATTAAAGAGGCACACGGCGAAGGCAGCGGATTGCCGCAGGCGTTCCTCGATCAGTTCAAGAACAAAGGTCACGACAGCAAGCTGCGCCTGGGCGAGGACATCAAGCCGCAGGGCCCAGACAACGCGCTTGCACGCGCCGCGACCGACGCCATTCGTCTCGACGTGATGACTATGCAGGCGCTTTACGGCTCGGCTCATACTCATTGATTGACTATGAAACTTTCACCGCACAATCAACGGTTCAGGCTCTTCGCCCTCGCGCTCGGACTGAGCGTGGCGTTGCTTTTCTCGTTTTCTACGAGAACGTCGGCGCACGGAGACGAGGATCACGGCAAGAAGTCCGCGCAGCCGGTCAATCCGCAAGCCCCGAAGCCGCGCACGGCGGAGAGAAACATCCAGACGCCGCAGGGACAATTCCGCGTGCGCTTGCGGCAATTGCCTGCTAATCCGCGCGACGGCGAAGAGGTGCAATTCGAAGCCGCGATCACCGAGCGAGTCGAGGGCGGTTTCGGCAGCGGAGATCAGCCGCTTGCCGACGCCAAAGTGACCGGACGCGTCACACGCGCTGACGGCAAGACGGTTGTGGCGAACAATTTCAGCGCACACAAGGAAAACGATCAAGGCGTCTACGGCGTGCACTATGTCTTTCGTGAGCGCGGCGATTACAAGGTGATCTTCGCTGCGCGCACTTCGGACAATCGCGCTCTCGAAGCGGATTTCCCGGTCAACGTTGCTGCCGCCCCGATGAATCGGGCTTTCTGGGGCGGATTGGCGCTGCTCGCGTTGATCGTGATCGGGATCGTCGCGGGCGCCTATTTTGCAATCAGGCATCGCGGCATCGCGGCAGGCGCGGCTATGCAGCGCACTGTGCCGCTGGCCGTCGGGGCGCTGGCGTTCTTTGCCATCGGAACGGCGGCGCTCGCTTACTTCGAGCCGCCGAGCCAGCGTCGCGCTAACTTGGCAATGCCCGCGACTGAAAGCGACGGGCATTCATCGGGGGGCGATGCCGGGCTAGGTGGAGCGGGGACGACCATTATGATCCCGAAAGAGTCGCAACTCCTGTTCGGCATCCGCACCCGGCCCGTCAGCGAACAGAAGATCGTCAGCGGTCTCAAAGTCACGGGCGCGGTCGTCGCGCCGCCGAATGCGAAAGCGAAGATCGTCCCGCCAGTCGCGGGCCGCATCACGCTCGATTCACGTTTGACCGTCGGCTCCCCGGTCGCGCGCGGGCAGCGCATCGGCTCGGTCGAGCAGGTGCTGAGCGCGCCGGAAATCGCCGGGCTCGAATCGCAGCGCGCGGCTTTGCGTTCGCAGGAGCTTCAGCAACTGGCAGCCGTGCAGCAGTCGCGCACTCGATTGAACGCCGCGCGCATCGAGCTTGAGCGCGCGCGCAATCTAGTCGAGATCGGCGCCGCATCGAGGAAGCGCCTGCAGGAAGCTGAGACGGCCTACAAACTGGCTGCTCAGGAAGTGGCTGCCGCTGAAGCGCAGGCGGAAGTCGCTAATGCCGCGGTGGCGCTGGTCACACCGTCACGCGCATATCCGCTGCTCGCGCCGGTCGCAGGCATGATCAGCAGACTGAACGCGACGACCGGACAACAGGTCGAAGCGGGTGCGGAACTCGCAGAGATCACCGATCTTTCGCGCGTGTGGCTCCAGGCGGCGGTCTTTGAAAAAGACCTGGCGGCGGTGCGCGGCGCTCAGCGAGCTTCGTTCACCGTCACCGGCTATCCGGATCAGGTCTTCCAGATCGGCGGCAATAGCGCCAACCAAGTGGTCTCGGTCGGCACAATGGTAGACCCGCAGACGCGCACCGTGCCGGTCTTCTACGAAGTGACGAATCCTGGCGGTCGTTTCCGCGAAGGGATGTTCGCCGAGATCACGATTGATACGAGCGGCGCACAATCGGTGCTGGCAGTGCCCAAGCAAGCGGTGATCACGGAACAAGGGCTCACCTTCGTCTTCGTCTTCACTGGCGGTGAGAGCTTTGAGAAGCGCGCCGTCGCGCTCGGCGCGGAGGGACAGGAGTTTTACGAGATCAAATCGGGGCTTCAGGCGGGCGAGCGCATAGTTGTGGAGGGCATCTATCAACTGCGCTCGTCGCAGCCGGGGGCCTGACGACACTGATCGTCTTTCGTCGTGCGAGTGGCATAGGAGGAGAAGGAGGGACAATGTTCAGGAAGGCTTTGTCACTCGCGCTGGCCGGCGCGCTGATCTTCACATTGATCGGCGCGCCGCCGGTCTTCGCGAAGTCGGCGGAACGCGATCAGCTCAAGCACGAGCAGCGTGCCGAACGTCGCGGTGGTTACTACAACAACGGTGGCTATTACGGTAACGGCCATTCCAACGATGGTTATTACAACAACGGCCACAACAATGGCGGTTACTACAATAACGGCTACTACAACAATGGTCACAGTAATGGCAGTTATTACAACAACGGCTATTACAACAATGGTTATGGTAGTGGTTACTACACCCGCCGCCCGCACTATGACAGCGGCAGTTTCAGAAACCGTCTGCATCACGCATTCGGCGGCCACTGACGCAGAGCCTCTCTTCCGCCGGGGGGAGGTGGAGAGAGGCGCATGGCAGGGCGCAGTGGGTCTTGCCCGCTGCGCCCTCCATTTTCAAGCGTAGTTGAACGGGCGCTGCTTTTCCGAAGCGAGTCGTGAAGGAAGTTTATGCTCAATGCGATCATCCGCTGGTCATTACAGAATCGTTTGCTGGTCGTGGCCATCGCCGCGCTGGCGCTGGTCGGCGGGACGTACATCGCCATCACGCTGCCGGTGGACGTGCTGCCGGACCTCAATCGTCCGACCGTCACGATTCTGACTGAAGCGCAGGGACTCGCGCCGGAAGAGGTCGAGACGCTCGTCTCGTTTCCGATTGAGACGTTGATGAACGGCGCGCCGGGCGTGACGCGCGTGCGCTCGCAATCGGGCATTGGCCTGTCCATCGTCTACGTCGAGTTCGATTGGGGCACGGACATCTACCGTGATCGCCAACTCGTCGCGGAAAAGCTCAATCTCGCGCGCGATCAACTGCCTGCCGGAGTGACGCCGGTGATGGGGCCGATCTCGTCCATTATGGGCGAGATCATGCTGGTCTCGATGCGCTCGAAGAATGGCGCGACCAATCCGCTGGACGTTCGCACGCTGGCCGATTGGACGATTCGCCCGCGCCTGCTGACGATTCCAGGCATCGCGCAGGTCACGGTGATCGGCGGCGGCGTGAAGCAGTATCAGGCGCTGGTTTCGCCTGACAAACTCAAGCAGTACGGCGTGACATTGCAGGAGATCGCGGCGGCGCTCGAAAAGTCGAATGTCAATTCGACCGGCGGCTTTGTTGACGCGCAGTCGCAGGAATACCTGATCCGCAATCTGGCGCGCTTTTATTCGCTCGATGAACTGAAGAACACCGTTGTCGCTTATCGCAACGGCACGCCGATCAAACTCGGCGATGTGGCGAATGTCGAGTTCGGCCCGAAGATCAAGCGCGGCGACGGTGGCACGATGGGCGCGCCTGCGGTGATTATGGCGATCTCGAAACAGCCGGGTTCATCCACGCAGTTTTTGACGGTCAAGATTGAGGAGGCATTGAAGGAACTGCAAACCACGATGCCGCCGGATGTCGAAATCAACTCCGAGTTGTTCCGGCAGGAGAATTTCATCAACGCGGCAATCAGCAACGTGATCGAGGCGCTGCGCGACGGCGCGATCCTGGTCATCATCGTGCTGTTCCTGTTCCTGCTCAATTTCCGCACGACGTTCATCACGCTCACCGCGATTCCGCTTTCGTTCATCGTCACGTTCCTGGTGCTGAAAGCGTTTGGCGCGTCTATCAACACGATGACACTCGGCGGATTGGCCGTCGCAATCGGCGAACTCGTTGACGATGCGATTGTGGACATCGAAAACGTCTTCCGCCGCCTGCGCGAGAATCGGCAGAGTCCGCAGCCCAAGCCGGCGCTGCAGGTGATCTATCACGCTTCGCTCGAAATCCGTTCGAGCATCGTCTACGCCACATTCATCGTCGGATTGGTCTTCGTGCCGCTCTTTGCATTGACAGGAGTCGAAGGGCGGCTGCTCGCGCCGTTGGGATTGGCTTACATCACGGCGCTCGTGGCTTCTTTGATTGTCAGTTTGACCGTGACACCGGTGCTGGCTTCGTTCCTGCTGCCGCGAATGAAGGCGATGAAGCACGACAAAGATGGCTTTCTCGTGCGCTTCCTCAAGAAGTGGGACGAAAGATTTTTGCGCAAGACGCTGCGCCATCCCTGGGTGGTGATCGGAGCCGCGATCTTGTTGTTCGTTGCCACAATTGCCACGCTGCCGTTTGTCGGCACTGCATTCCTGCCGGAATTCAACGAAGGGACGCTGACGGTCAATGTGCTCGCAGAACCCGGCACAAGCCTGGCCGAAAGCAACCGCATCGGCGCGATTGCCGAAAAGCAACTGCTCGCGATTCCCGAAGTCAAATCCACCGGACGCCGCACGGGGCGCGCCGAACTCGATGAACACGCGGAAGGCGTGCATTACACCGAGATTGACGTTGACCTGAAAGAGAGCGAACGCTCGCGTGAAGAAATATTGAAAGACATCCGCGACAAGCTGGCTGTGCTTCCCGGCGTGAATATCAACGTCGGCCAACCCATCTCGCACCGCATTGACCATCTGCAATCCGGCGTCCGCGCGCAAATCGCCGTCAAGCTCTTCGGCGATGATCTCGCCACGCTGCGCGCCAAAGCCGAAGAGATCAAAAACGTGATGACGACGGTCGAGGGCGCGACCGACGTGCAGGTCGAGAAACAAGTCCTCATCCCACAAGTCCGCTTCAACGTCAATCGCACCGAGGCGGCGCGCTACGGCCTGCAACCGGGCGAAGTGGCCGAGACGCTCGAAACGGCATTGAACGGTCGCAAAGTCTCCGAAGCAGTCGAAGGGCAACGCCGCTACGATGTGGTCGTGCGCTTTGACGACGCCTCACGCAACGGCCTCGACGCCTTGAAGAACGTCACGATTGACACGCCGCAGGGGACGCAGATTCCGGTCTCCGCCGTCGCCACGATTGAAAATCTGCCGGGGCCGAATCAGGTGCTGCGCGAGAACACCAAGCGCCGCATCGTCATCCAGTCGAACGTCGCCGACCGCGATCTCGGCTCCGTCGTGCGCGATATGCAGGATCGCATTAAGGCGCAAGTGCAATTGCCCGAAGGTTACTTCCTCGAATACGGAGGACAATTCGAAGCCCAGCAAGAAGCGACGAAGCGGCTGTCCGTGCTGACGATCTTTTCTCTGATCGCCATTTTCTTCGTGCTGCTCAAGGCGCTCGGCGACTGGCGTTCGTCATTGCAAGTGATGATCAACGTACCGCTGGCGCTGATCGGCGCAATTATTGCGATGCTCATCACCGGCGGCGTCTTTTCCGTCGCAACGCTGGTCGGCTTCATCTCGCTGGTCGGCATCACTTCACGCAACGGCATCATGATGATCTCGCACTATCTGCACCTGATGCGTGAAGAGGGCGAAGGCTTCACTGAGGAGATGATCATTCGCGGCTCGCTCGAACGGCTCGTACCGGTTTTGATGACGGCGCTGACGGCTGGCCTGTCACTCATCCCACTTGCGCTTGCGGCGGGACAGCCGGGCAAGGAGATCCTGCACCCGCTGGCAGTGGTGGTGCTCGGAGGCATTCTCACCTCGACGCTGCTCGATCAGCTCGTGACGCCGGCGGTCTTTTACAAGCTCGGCAAGCCGATTGCCGAGCGCGTGATTGCCGAACGCAAAACCGAAGGCAAGGACGATTTCGGCGAAGACCGCATACGCGAAGCTGATGCGCCGCCATTCATCAAAGAATTGCCGGAGCCGGTAGCCGGCGATTGACACGCGCCCCGCGCAGGATCGACACGCGCCCCGCGCAGGATCGGGGCGAGGAGGAAAACGTATGAAATTGTTCGGAACTATCTCCGCCGCGATCCTACTGGCCTTTGCGCTCACCAGTGTTCCCGCGCAATCGGGCCGCGCATCGCAACCGGCGACTGCGCCGCAGGATCAGAACAAACGGACACAGGATCAGAAAAAACCGGGCGACGAGACGATCCGCATTGACACCGATCTGGTCGTGCTCAATGCGACCGTCACCAACGAGCGTGGCCGCTTCGTCGCCAACCTGAAGCAGAGCGACTTCTCCGTCTACGAAGACGGAGTCAAACAGCAGCTCGAATACTTTAACACCGGCGACCGCGAGCCGATCAGTCTGGGGATTATCTTCGACACGAGCGGCAGCATGGTTGACAAGATTGACGGCGTGCGCGACGCCGTCGAGCACTTCGTCAAAGCGGTCGCGCCCGGCGACGAGATATTTCTGATCCAATTCAGCAATCGCGCCGACCTGGTGCAGGACTTCACCGACGACAAACGCCGCATCCTGAGCGCGGTTGACCGGCTCCGCCCGATTGGCAGCACGGCGCTCTACGACGCGATCGTGATGGGCCTGGATCGAATCGGCGAAGGCAAACACCGCAAGCGCGCATTGATGCTGCTGACCGACGGCAACGACACGTCGAGCAGAATCAAGCTCAAAGACGCGGTCGAGCTGGCCCGCGAATCCGAAGTGATCATCTACGCGCTCGGTATCGGACACGGCGAGCGTGGCTCATTCGGTCACGGAGGTCACGGAGGCGGCATCATATTCGGTCGTCAGAACAGAGACACGGTTGATATGGACGTACTGCGCGCCTTCGCCGATGCCACCGGCGGCGAAGCTTTCTTCCTGGAGAATGCGCACAGAGGCGGGCGCGACCTGGTGGACGAGGCGGCGCTGCAAGTCGCCGACGAGCTGAAGCAGCAGTACACGCTCGGTTATTACCCGACGAATACACGCAAGGACGGCTCTTTTCGCAAGATCAGAGTCGAGGCGCTCAATAAATCGCTGCGCGTCCGCACCAGGCGCGGGTATTACGCTCAAAGCTGATGATCAGACGTTACAAAGAAATCTTCTTCGGTTTACTGCTTGGGCTGGCGATGTGGGCGTCAGATGCGCTGATGCACACGATGATGCCGATGTCCGGCAAAGACCATCAACCGGCTTTCGTGCAAGAGCTGCTCTACCCTGATGGGCCGCAACTCATCACTCGACTGCTGTTCGTAGCGTTCGCGCTCTTCATCGGCTGGCTGCTCTGGCGCAGCAACAAGCGCGAGCGCGAGGTGCGCGACCTGGAACGGAGGATGGCGGTCTTTCACGAGCGGACGATCAATCCGGCGACGCTCATCATGGATGAATGCAACACGCTGATCAGAAGCGGCGGGCTGACAGGCGAGACTCTGGAGTTGGTCAAAGAGATTCGCAGTCACGCCCGGCAGATAGACGACTTCGCCAAGGACTTCCCGCGCCGCTCCGTCGCGGCAGACGGGGAGAGAAACACTCAACAGTCGTGAGCGCGGAGACTGAACTCGCGTTTTGAGGAGAGATCATGCCTACCCCGTATGGAATTGAGATCATCGAAAATTGCCTGACGTGCAAGCTGCGCGCCGACCGTATGTTCTGTGACCTGCCGGCCGAGACGCTGGCGGCATTTGATGCGATCACCTATGCGAACCTGCACCCGCACGGCGCAGTGTTGTTCGTAGAAGGACAGGAGCCGCGTGGAATCTATGTGGTATGCAGCGGGCGTGTGAAGCTATCGACTTGTGGACCTGACGGCAAAACGATCATCCCGATCAAATACGGGCGCGTGTCGTTTGAGTATCAACGCTTCGGCGGCGTTGAAAAGGCCGACCGGTTCCGCATCGGCTGGCAATTGAACTTCTAAAAGGAGAAGAGAGTTATGCAAGATGAAACCAGAGAACAAATACATACGCGGTTACTTGGTGATGAAGCGGTGCGCGCGAGCCTCTCGCTGCGCGCATATGAGATTTACGAACAACGCGGCTGCGCGCCTGGCTGCGAGCTTGAGGACTGGTTACATGCGGAAAACGAGATGCTCCCGCCTTTGATCGAGGAAGAATTGCAACGCGGCGCCGAGTCGCAAGCGGCATCCGATGAAGCGCAAGCCAAGAAGCCTGCAACAGCGGAAAACAAGCCCGCGAAGAAGGCCGCTCGCCTCTTCAAGCGCAACAAACCGGCGAGCGAGCAGGGCGCATAGGCTCAGAGGGAGGAGTTGAGCATGAGCAAACAAGCAACTACCGGATCAGTGATCGGCTACGGCTACAGCCGCACGCTTGATCTTCCATACAGTCAGGCCGTCGAACGCGCGCGCGAAGCGCTCAAGGCCGAAGGCTTCGGTGTGCTCTGCGAAATCGACATCAAAGAGAAACTGAAAGAGAAGCTCGGCGTTGATTTCCGCAATTACGTCATCCTCGGCGCGTGCAACCCGCCGCTCGCCTATCAAACGTTGCAGGAGGAGTTGGGCATCGGTCTATTACTTGTCAGGTCTCACGACATCGTGGACTGATTCTTAATTGAGAAGCGGCTCACGACATCGTGGACTGTGAGTGATGCTTCGGTGGCGAAAATCGCTGGGACGCCCATTTGACGGGCATCCC
>Ga0187892_10002675_pt1 | contig 34672 bp, 38 predicted proteins | sample MA1701073metaG_FD_139345 | JGI IMG/M metagenome (GOLD analysis project Ga0187892, IMG submission 139345) | Bio-ooze microbial communities from a basaltic lava cave in the Kipuka Kanohina Cave System on the Island of Hawaii, USA - MA170107-3 metaG ... | reverse complement strand
TCGCTCTTGCATGGGTGACGTCTCTCTCCACGGCATGGCCCCTCCTTCGAGGCCACGACGCTAGAAGTGCCGTGCCACCCATGTTCCCGGTCCGAGGTGTCACCCATGTAGCCGGTTTGTACCGATCATGCCGCGCCGACCGAAGCAGCTCACGTTCACCGACTACCGCGAGCGCGTAGGTCGAGGGGGCCCACGCCCCGGCGCGGGTCGGCCGCGTGGACCGCGGCCGCACGTGCTCCATCGCGAGCGTGCGCTCGTGCCGGGAGATTGCCCGGTGCACGTGACGCTGCGCGTGAAGGCGCACCTGCCCTCGCTCCGCGAAGGCCGGTTCGTCCGCGAGTTCCGTCGTTCGCTCGCGGAGGCGTGCGAGCGGGGCGCGTTTCGCGTCAACCACTACTCGCTCCAGGGCGACCACGCGCACCTGATCGTCGAGGCGCGCGGCAAGGAAGCTCTTGCCTGCGGTATGAAGAGCATCGCAGCGCGCCTCGCGCGCGCCGTGAACCGGGTCGCCGGCCGAAGCGGCCCGGTGCTCGATGGCCGCTACCACCACCGCTCCCTGCGCTCGCCGCGCGAGGTGCGCCGCGCGCTCGCCTACGTGCTCCTGAACGCGCGCCGCCACCTCGCGAAGCGGCGCCATGTTTCGAGCACGGCCGCGAGTCTCGTCGATCCTGCGAGCTCCGGGCGCTGGTTCGACGGCTGGCGCTCGGGGGCCTCGGTCCACGTGCCGGTCGCCGTTGGGGCGCCCGAGGTCGCTCGCCCGCGCACCTGGCTGCTGCGAATCGGATGGAGACGACACGGGCTGGTCGATCCCACGGAACTTCCGACGGCGGCCGCCTAGCCTCGCCCGCCCTACAACGTTCGAGCGAAGAACGCCTCGAGCTTCGCCCACGCGTCCTTCGCCGCCGCGGCGTGGTACGACTCGCGCCGCTCCTCGCAGCAGAAGCCGTGGACCGCGCCGGGGTAGTTGTCGATCGCGTAGTCGCAGCCGAGCGTGCGGAGCGTCTCGTCGATCCGCCGCACCTCGTCCTCGGGGATGAAGAAATCGAGCTGGCCGAAGAAGAGGTGCAGCGGGCAGCGGATCCGGCTCGCGCGGCCGAGCAGGGCGCCGATGCCGCCGCCGTAGAAGGGCGCGCACGCGCGGAGCTCGCCGGGCAGCTCGCACACGGCGAGGAAGCTGAGGCGCCCGCCCATGCAGAAGCCGGTGACGCCGATCGGAGCGCCGCCGACCTCCGGCGAAGCGCGCAGGTGCGCGAGCGTGGCGCGCAGGTCGTCGAGGAACTGGGCGTCGTCCAGCTTGCGCATCAGCGCGATGGCCTTCGGCAGCTCGTCGAACGACGCCGTGCTGCCCGGCCCCTGCCGGTGGTAGACGTCGGGCGCGATCGCGACGTAGCCCATCCGCGCGATGCGATCGGCTTCCTTCTCGAGATTCGGGACGAGGCCGAACGCCTCCATCAACACGATCACTGCCGAGCGCGGTCCGCCGGCCGCCGGCCTCGTCACGTACGCGGGCATGCGCCCGCCGCCGCTCGCGATGAGGGTCCGCTCCCTGCGCAGGTCCATGAGTCAGGTCGCCGCGCCTTCCTCGGTCTGACGCGCGAACTGGGTCGCGAGGGCGACGGTCACCGACAGCAGCACCGGGCCGAGGAAGAGGCCGAGCATGCCGAAGGCCGCGAGGCCGCCGAGCACGCCGAAGAACACGACCAGGAAGTGGATGGGGACGTCGCCGCCGCTGATCAGGAGCGGGCGCAGCACGTTGTCGATCGAGCTCACGAACACGAGTCCGTACAGCGCCATGCCGATGGCCATGGTGGTGCTGCCGCCGAGCAGCAGGTACACCGACGCGCCGGCCCAGAGCAGGGCGGGACCCGCCGGGATGAACGAGGCGACGAAGGTGAGCGCGCCGAGCGCCACCGGCGAGGGCACGCCGAACAGCGCGTAGCCGATGCCCGCGATCAACCCCTGCACCAGCGCCGTGCCGATCAGGCCGAACACCACCGCCCGCACCACGCCGCCCACGTGCTCGAGCACGGTCGGCGCGCGCGGGAAGGCGATGCGGACGAAGCGCGACGCCTGCGCCGTGAGGTGCTCGCCTTCCACGTAGAAGAAGAACAGGCAGAGCACGGTGATCGTGAACTTGAAGGCGTTGCTCGCGAGACTGCTCGCGAAGGCCGCGAGCTGCCCCGACACCTGGCTCGCGTAGCGCGTGACGTACTGGAGGACGGCGGTGGGCTCGATCACCGACTCCGCCCGCAGCTTGCCGAGCCGCTCCGCGAGCCAGGGGCGTGCCAATACCCAATCCGGGAACGGCGCGCCGGAGTCGAGCCACTCGCGCACGACGCCGATCAGGTGGGTGGCCTCGCTCGCGAGTGCGACCAGCACCCACGCCACGGGGATGCCGACGCCGAGGGCGACGGCGGCCGTGAACAGCCCCGCCGCGACGCGCGGCCGCTTCGTCACGCGGGCGACGGTGCGATAGAGCGGCCACGTCACGTAGGCGAGGATCCCCGCCCAGATCACCGGCACCACGAAGGGCTGGATCACCCAGTACGTGGCGACGAGGAGGCCGAGGCCTCCGCCGACGCGCGCCGCGATCGCGCCGGCGCTCGTGTCGCTGCGCGCCGCGCTCACCGCGGCGCCTCGAGCAGCGCGTCGAGGGCGGCGAGCGCGTCGCCGAGGTCGCTCCGCACGAGCACGCTGCGGATGCCGAGCTTCTCCGCGGCGGCGACGTTGCTCGCCGCGTCGTCGAGGAACAGGGCTCGCTCCGGCGGGATGCCCCCGAGCCGGTCGAGCGTCAGGGTGAAGATGCGCGGGTCGGGCTTGCGCATGCCCACCTCGCTCGAGTCCACGATCACCTGGAACAGCTCGTCCGCCGGCACGAGCTTGCGCCAGCTGTCGCGGAACTCGTGGGCGTTGTTCGTGATCAGCGCGGTGCGATAGCCGCGCGCCACGATGCGCTGCGCGCGCTCCACCATGGCCGCCCGCGCGCCGCCGCCCGCGCCCATCAGCGCGAAGAGCCGGAAGGGATCGCTGTCGATGCCCTCGGCGCGGCCGAGCGCGATGATCGCCTCGCGCGCCTCGACGAGCGGGATCTCGCCGCGCTCGAGGCGGTGCCAGGGATGATCGGTGTCCTCGTGGTACGGCCCGAACACGATCTCCATCACGCGGCCCGGCTTCGCGCCGAGCGAGGCGCCGAGCTCCTCGGCGGCGTCGAAGGGCGAGGGCGTGAAGACGCCGCCGAAATCGAACAGGACTGCATCGATGTCAGACGTCATCCACGGGTCCTCGTGCCGGGCGCGAGGAGTAGCGGACCGGGGCACGGTCGGCCCGTTTCGGGTGGCTCGCGGCCGAGCCGCTCAACGGGGCTCGCAGCCGGCGAGCTTTGCCATCAGCTCCAGCGCTTCGTCCTGCTCCGTGTGCAGCGTCAGGCCGTCGACCCCGAGCTCCTGCCACGCACGGAAGCGCTCGCGGATGCGCTCGGCCGGGCCGATCAGCGCGGCCTGGTCCACGTACTCGTCGGGCACCGCGGCGATCGCCTCGTCGCGGCGGCCGGCGAGGAACAGCTCCTGGATGCGCGCGGCGGCCTCGGGGTAGCCGCGTCGCGCCATCATCTCCTTGTGGAAGTTCTTCGTCTTCGCGCCCATGCCGCCGACGTAGAGCGCGATGAACGGCTTCTGGGCTTCCACCGCCTGCTTCACGTCGCTCGTGAGGTTCACCTGACAGCCGGCCTGGATCTTGAGGTCGCCCCACTTGCGGCTCGCGCGCGCGAGGCCCTCGTCGAGCCAGGGGCGATACACCGCCTTCGTCTCGGGGTTGTATCCCATCGGCAGCCAGCCGTCGGCCAGCTCGGCGGTGAGCTTCACGTTCGCGGGCGTGCCGGTGCCGAGGTAGATCGGCGTGCTCGGATCGGTGTGCAGCACGGACTTGAGCGGCTTGCCGAGGCCCGAAGAGCCCGGCCCGCGGTAGGGAAGGGCGATCTCCTTCCCGTCGTGCGAGACGGGGCCTTCGCGGCGCAGCACCTTGCGCACGATCGTGACGTAGTCGCGCAGGCGCACGCGCGGGTCGCCCCAGGGCTGGCCGTACCAGCCTTCGACGATCTGCGGGCCCGACAGCCCGAGGCCGATGATCACCCGCCCGCCGCCCGCGAGCTGGTCCACGGTGGACATGGCGAGCGCGGTGGCGGCTGGCGTGCGCGCGGCCGCCTGGATCACGGCGGTGCCGAGCCGGATCCGCTTCGTGTGCGCCGCGAGGAACGCGAGCGGCGTGATGGCGTCCTGCCCGTAGATCTCCGCCGTCCACACCGAGTCGAAGCCGAGGCGCTCGACGAACTGCACGCGCGCGACCGGCACCTTTACCTTCGGGTTCGCCCAGGGCAGAGCCAAGCCGAGCTTCATGCGCACCTCACGACGGGGCGGCAGTATACTCGGCCGCGTGCTGCGCGGTCTCACGCGTCTCCTCGGCAGCCTCGTGCTGCTCGCGCTCGCGGCCGCGCTGATCGGCGTCGCCTGGGTCGCGCTGCGCGTCGCGACCTACGAGCAGCGCGACGACGCGGACTCGATGCAGGCGAAGGCCGCCGCGCTCGCGGCCATCGCCGAGGCCGCGAAGGCGGCGCCGGCCGGGCGCCCCAACTTCGTGGTCATCCTGTTCGACGACCTCGGCTGGGGCGACCTCGGCGCCTATCGCAGCCAGGCGCCCGCCACGCCGCGCCTCGACCGCCTCGCGGCGCAGGGCGCGGTGTTCGAGAACTTCTACGCGGCGGCGCCCTACTGCACGCCCTCGCGCGCGGGCCTCCTCACCGGACGCTGGCCGATCCGCAGCGGGCTCACGCAGGTGGTGTTCCCGGCCGGCCACGCGATCGATCGCGTGCAGCGCGCGACCGGCCGGCCGATCCGCCTGCCCGCGGACGAGATCACGCTGGCCGAGGCGCTCCACGCCGGCGGCTACGCCACGATGATGGTGGGCAAGTGGCACCTCGGCGCCGAAGCGCCCTCGCTGCCGAACGACCTCGGCTTCGAGCACTACCTCGGCGTGCTGCACAGCAACGACATGCAGCCGCTTCCGCTCTGGCGCGACCGCGAGATCGCGGAGCCGCATCCGCTCGACCAGCGCACGCTCACGCGGCGCTACACGAACGAAGCGGTGGCCTTCGTCGAGGCGAACCGCGAGCGGCCGTTCTTCCTCTACCTGGCGCACAGCTTCCCGCACGAGCCGCTCCACGCCTCCGCCGAGCAGGCGGGCAAGAGCTCGTCGGGGGTGTACGGGGACGTGCTCGCGGACCTCGACGCGAGCACCGGCGCGATCGTGGACGCGCTCGAGAAGCTCGGCCTCGCGCGGAGCACGCTCGTCCTCGTCACCAGCGACAACGGGCCGTGGTTCGAGGGCAGCGCGGGCGCGCTGCGCGGCCGCAAGAACGACACCTTCGAGGGCGGCATGCGCGTGCCCCTGATCGCGCGCTGGGCCGGGCGCATCCCGGCCGGCCAGCGCATCGAGGACGTGGCGGCCGCGATCGACCTCCTGCCCACCGCGCTCGGCCTCGCGGGCCTGCCGCTGCCGGCGGACCGCATCGTGGACGGCATCGACCTCTGGCCGCTCCTGTTCGGGCGAGGGCGCGAGCCGCTGCCGGAGCGCCCCATCTTCTACTACCAGGACCGCACGCTCCACGCGGCGCGGCTCGGGCGCTGGAAGGCGACCCGACGCCACGGCGTGTTCGGCGGGCTCGCGGCGGACTGGAGCTTCGTGCCGCTGATGCCGAAGGGGCCGTGGCTGTTCGATCTGGCGCGCGATCCCGACGAGTCGTACGACGTGTCGGCGAAGCGGCCCGAGGAGCTCGAGCGGCTCGAGGGCGTGATGCGCGAGTTCGAGTCGGACCTCGCGCGAAACCCACGGGGCTGGCGCAGATGAGCCTTGCCCCGGGGCCGGCCACGATGGAAACTGGCTCGGCTTCGGGGAGGGGCGGATGGCCGGAAGCGGGCGAGACGGCTCGGACTGGCAGCGTCTTGCCGTCGAGCGAGCCGGCGTCGGGATCTTCCAGCTGGGACCCGACGCGGCGCTCTGGCAGGTCAATCCGGGCTTCAGCCGCATGCTCGGGGTCTCGGCCGCGGAGCTGATCGGCCGCGACCTCGCGAGCCTGGTGCACCCGGACGACGCCGCGGCCTGCCGGAGCTGGGGAGCGCGGGCGCTCGCCGGCGAGGTCGATGCCTACACGCTCGAGCTGCGTGTGCTCCGGCCGGACGGAGCCCGCGTGCGGCTGGAGGCGGCGTTCTCCGTCGCGCGCGACGAGGCGGGGGGCTGCCGTTACAGCGTGGGGGTCGTGCAGGACGTCTCGGCGCGCCGGGAAGCCGAGCGGGCGCTGCGCCGCCGCGTGGCCGACTTCTTCGCGGCGTTCGACGCCGTGCACGCGCCGATGGCGCAGAGCGATCCGACCAGCGGCCGCTTCTACCGCGTGAATCCCCCCTTTTGCGAGCTGACGGGCTACTCCGACAGCGAGCTGCTCGAGCTGACGATCGAGCAGCTCACGCATCCGGAGGACCGGGGGCAAGGCCCGGCCGTGATGGCCGGCTTCGTTCCCGAGCGGCGCTACCTCCGCAAGGACGGCAGCACCTTCTGGGCGATCCTCTATGCGAGTCCGATGCTCCACGACGCCGGCGGCATCTTCCGCACGCTCTCGGCCTGGGTGGACGTCAGCGAGCGCAGGGAGGCCACCGAGGGGTTGCGCCTCAGCGAGGCGCGCTTTCGTACGCTCGCCGAGGCCGGCCCGTTCATGGTCTACAGCACCGACGGCGACGGCCTGCCGACGTACCTCAGCCCTTCGCTCGCCGACTATCTGGGCCTCGACGTCGAGGCCTTGCGCGACGGAGACGTGCTGGCGCGCGTCGTCCATCCCGACGACACCGAGCGTGTCGCCGAGCTGCGCGCGCCGGGTCCGGCCAGCGCGACCGCCGAGATCCGGCTCCGCCGCGGGGACGGCGCCTTCCGCTGGTTTCTCGCCCACACGGTGGCATTGCGGGACGAAGCGGGCCGATTCCTCCAGCGCATCGGCAGCCTGACCGAGATCCACGACCGCAAGAGCGCCGAGCTCGCGCTGGCGCAGAGCGAAGAGCGCTTTCGGCTGGCGAGCGAGGCCGTCGACGGGCTGATCTACGACGTCGATCTCGAGACGGGCCGTGTCTACCGCTCGAGCGGCCTCCAGAAGACGCTCGGCTGGTTGCCCGAAGAGATCCCACCGACGGTCGCGGCCTGGCGCGAGCTGATCCATCCCGAGGACTACGAGACGGCCGTGCGGCATGGCGCGCTCGCGATGGACGAAGGCCTCGATGCGGTCGCGCTCGAGTACCGCGTAAGGCACAAGGCGGGCCACTGGATCGACCTCTGGGACAACCAGCGGATCCTGCGCGACACCGCCGGGAAGCCGCTCCGCGTGGTCGGGCACAGCATCGACGTGACGGCGCGCAAGCGCGCGGAAGAGGCGTTGCGGGCCAGCGAGGCGCGGCTCGCCGCCCTCGCCAACGCGACTCCGGCGCTGTTCTGGAGCACCACCGCCGACGGCACGAACGACTGGGCGAGCGAGGCCTGGCTGAAATACACCGGCCGTCCCGTCGCGGAGCCCGGCCAGTGGACCGCGCTGCTGCATCCGGAAGACGCAGAACGCACGCGGATCGCGTGGGAACGCGCGCTCGCGCAGCAGACCGACTTCGTGATCGAGAACCGCATCCTGCGGCACGACGGCGAGTACCGCTGGTTCCTCACGCGGGCGGTGCCGGTGCGGGACGATCTCGGCGCGCTCGACGGCTGGATGGGCGCGACGACCGACATTCACGACCTCAAGCTCGCGGAGCACACGCTGCGCGAGAGCGAGGGGCGCTTCCGCGTCCTCGCCGACGATTCGCCGCTACTGATCTGGGTGAACGGACTCACCGGCTGCGAATACGTGAACCGGGCGTATCAGGAGTTCCTCGGCGTTCGCGACGTGGACGTGCTGGGCTTCGACTGGGCTCGCTTCGTCCATCCCGACGACCGCGAAGGCTACGTCGCCGCCTATGCCGAAGCTTTCGCGGACGGTGCGCCCTTCGAGCAGGAGTTCCGCTTCCGGCGCCACGATGGCGAATATCGCTGGATGCTGTCCGTGGGCACGCCGCGCTGGGACGCCGCCCACCAGTTGCTCGGCTACGTCGGCTCCACGCTCGACATCACCGATCGCAAGCTCGCGGAGTCCGCGCTGCGCGAAGACGACCGCCGCAAGGACGAGTTCCTCGCGACGCTCGCGCACGAGCTCCGGAACCCGCTCGCGCCGATTCGCAATGCCGTCGAGGTGCTGCGGCTCGCCCCCATCGAGCATCCGGACCTGGCGTGGGCTCGCGACATGATCGACCGGCAGGTCGAGCAGCTCACGCGGCTCGTCGACGATCTGCTGGAGGTCAGCCGCATCACGCGCGGCACCCTCGCGCTGCGGACGGAGCGGGTCGTTCTCTCGGAGCTGTTCCGAGGGGTCGTCGAAGCCAACCGTGCCTTGCTGTCGCTGCACGCCCACCGGCTCGAAGTGACGCTGCCCGCAGAGCCGCTGTTCCTGCGCGCCGATCCGGTTCGACTCGCGCAGGTGATCGGGAACCTGATCGACAACGCCGTGAAGCACTCTGCGCCGGAGAGTCGGATCCAGCTCTCCGCCGAGCGCTCCGGGGCGGATCTGCTGCTGGCGGTTCGCGACGGCGGCAGAGGCATGACGCCGGAGGAGCTGTCGCGTGTGTTCGAGATGTTCTACCAGGCCGGCGATCGCACGCAGCGCAAGCCCGGCCTCGGCGTCGGGCTCGCGCTGGTGAAGCGGCTGGTCGAGCTCCACGGCGGCACGGTGGAGGCGCGAAGCGACGGGCTCGACCGGGGCAGCTGCTTCACCGTGCGGTTGCCGCTGATCGAGTCGAGCGCCGCGTCCGAGCCGAACGCGCTCGCGCCGGAGTCTCCGGCGCCGAAGCGGCGCCGCGTGCTCGTGGTGGACGACAATCGGGATTCGACCGCCTCGCTTGCCACGCTCCTCACGCGGCTGGGTCACGTGGTGGAGACCGCTGCCGACGGCATCGAGGCGTACGAGGTGGCCGAGCGCTTCCGACCCGACGTCGTCCTGCTCGACCTCGGCATGCCTCGGCTCGACGGCTACGGCACCGCGCGGCGGATTCGCAGCGAGCCGTGGGGTGCGCGCATGCTGCTGGTGGCGCAGACGGGCTGGGGGCAGCAGTCGGATCGGAGGGAGGCAGAGGAAGCGGGCTTCGACTTCCACCTCACCAAGCCCGTCGAGTTCGACGCGCTGCGAAGGATCCTCGCCGACCTGCGCGAGGCCCGCCCTGCATAGCGCCGCGCGCGGGGTCGCTGCGTTCGCCCTCGTCGGGCTGCTGGCCGGCGGCTGCGGGCCGTGGGGACCGCAGGGCATCATCGCGGGCGGGCCGTTCCTCGGCGCCGCGAGCGCCGCCTTCCCGGGCGATTGGTCCTTCAGCGACGCACACCCGCTCGTCGCGATCGAGACGCGCGGCGCGTGGCTCCGCCACTCCGTCACGATCCTGTGCGTGGCAGCGGACGGCAAGCTCTACGTGATGGCGCGGCACGCGCCCCGGAAGCGCTGGGTGCAGGATCTCGGGCGCGATGCGCGCGTGCGGCTGCGCGTGGGCGACGAGCTCTACGCGGCCCGCGCCGTGCGGATCGGCGCCGGGCCCGAAGGAGAGGCCGTCGCGCGCGCGTTCCTGCGGAAGTACGTGGGCGTCGAGGCGGAGGAGGCGCGGCCGCTCACCGGGCCGCCCAGCGCGGGTGACGACCACGCCGAGGTGTGGACGTGGCGGATCGATCCGCCGGAGCCCGGCGCGTGAGGCGCGCGGCGCGCGCGCTGCTCGTGCTGGCGCTCCTCGCCTGCGCGTTCCTCGCCTGGGCGCGGCTGCTCCACCCGGGCCCGCTCGGCCCGATCCCGGGCGGCGCGCTCGCGGGCGAGCCCGCCGCCGCCCCGCCGGCCGACTGGAGCTTCGCGAACCGCGAGGACTACCTGCTGGTCGAGAGCCGCGCCTTCACGCTGCCCTGGTCGGGCCGCGTCTGGTTCCTGGCGCACCACGGCCGGCTCCACCTGCTGCTGCCCGGCTTCTTCGGCGACGATCTGAAGCGCCGGGTCGACGCCGACCCGCGCTTGCGCGTCGAGATCGACGGCAAGGTCTACGAACAGGTCGCCGCGCCCGTGACCGACGACGCGGAGATCGGCGCGCTGATGGCGCCCGTGCTGCGCCGCCAGTTCGCGATCGAGATCGGCGGCGACGTGCGCCGCGTTCCCGGCGCCACGCGCGCTTCGCTCTTCGTCTACCGCCTCGACGACCCGCGCTAGCGAGGCAGCTCCTCGGGCAGCTCGGGCGCCCACGGCGAGCCGTTGATGTGCGAGCCGCCGTCGACGAAGAGCGTGTTGCCCGTGACGTAGCGGGAGTCCTCGCTCGCGAGGAACAGCGCGACGCCGCCGATGTCCTCCTCCGGGTCGCCCATGCGGTGCATCGGATGCTGCGCGAGCAGCTGCTTCTCCATGGCCGGGTTCGCGTCCATCACCGCGCGGTAGGCCTCGGTGGCGGCGGCGGGGCAGATGACGTTGCAGAGGACGTTGTACGGCGCCCACTCGCGCGCCGCGGTGCGCGTGAGCGCCCGCACCGCTTCCTTCGCGGCGTTGTAGTGCACCGTGTACATGTGCGCGTTCACGCCGTTCAGCGAGCACAGGTTGATGATCCGCCCGCCGCCCTGCTGCTTCATGTGCGGGAAGACGGCTTGCATCGACCAGAAGTTCGAGAGGAAGCCGACGCGGAGCGCCTGCTCCATCTCTTCGGTGGTCTTCCACTCGACGCGGCCCATCGGCGGCCCCGCCCAGGCGTTGTTCACGAGCACGTCGATGCGGCCCCAGGCGCCCTGCGCCGCGGCGACCGCGGCGTTCACCTGCGCGCAATCGCCGACGTCGGTGCGCACGAAGCGCCCTTCGCCGCCGAGCGCAGCGAGCTCGCTGGCCGTGCGCGCGCCGGTCTCCGCGTTCCACTCGGCCACGAGCACGCGCGCGCCTTCGCGCGCGAAGCGCCGCGCGATGCCCCGGCCGATGCCCTGTCCCGCGCCCGTCACGAGCGCGACCTTCCCCGCGAGCCTGCCCATCTCTCCGCTCCCTCGGTTGACTGCCCTGGGTGAGCGCAAGAGAATACGCCGTGATGACCGCAAGCGAAGCGCGCAGCGAGGCGAAGCCGAGCGGAGGACTCAGGGTTGGGGCGGTCTTTCCCACCTGCGAAATCGGCAACGATCCCGCCGCGATCCGCGACTTCGCGCAGACGGCGGAGGGGCTCGGCTACTCGCACCTGATCGTCTACGACCACGTGCTCGGCGCGGTCCACCAGGGCCGCGAGCCGAAGCTCACCGGGCCCTACACGGAGCGCGATCCCTTCCACGAGCCGTTCGTGCTCTTCGGGTATCTGGCTGGGCTCACGCAGCGGATCGAGCTCGCCACCGGCGTGATCATCCTGCCGCAGCGGCAGACGGCGCTCGTCGCGAAGCAGGCGGCCGAGGTGGCCGTGCTGTCGGGCGGGCGCCTGCGTCTCGGCGTGGGCACGGGCTGGAACTGGGTGGAGTACGAGGCGCTCAACGAATCGTTCGGCACGCGCGGCAAGCGCATGGACGAGCAGGTGGAGCTGCTGCGGCAGCTCTTCCGCGGCGAGCCCATCGACTTCGAGGGGAAGTACCACCGCATCGATCGCGCGGGCATGCTGCCGGCGCCGCCGGCCCCGATCCCGATCTGGTTCGGCGGCTTCACGCCGAAGGCCATCGAGCGCGCCGCGCGCATCGGCGACGGCTTCCTGTTCGGCGCGGCGTCACGGCCCATGCAGGCCCTCTGTCAGGCGCTCCGGCAGGCGCTCGACGCGGCCGGCCGCGCTCGCGCGCCCTTCGGCATCGAGAGCGTGATCCACTACGCCGAGGGAGAAGAGCGCTGGCGCGCCGCGGCCCAGGCGTGGAAGGCGCTCGGCGCCACGCACTTCTCGATGCGCGCGATGGACACCGGCGCGGCGCTGATGGGCGAGAAGACCGCGGGCTTCACCGCCCCTCGCCAGCACATCGACGCGCTCGAGCCGTTCATCCGGGCGGTGCGGGACGTCTAGACTTCGCCTCGAGCTCGCGCATGTCCCAGCGCGGCCGATCGCGCAGGAAGGTCATCACCTCGTCCGCCTCGAGCGGCACGCAGTAGAGGAAGCCCTGCACCTCCTCGCAGCCGAGCTCCCGCAGCGCCTCGAGCTCCTCGATGCGCTCGACGCCCTCCGCCACCGAGCGGATGCCGAGGCTCCGGGTCATCGAGATGACCGCGGCGACGATGCCCGCCGAGGTGCGGTTGTTGTCGAGGTCGCTGACGAAGCTGCGGTCGAGCTTCAGCGCGTCGGGGGAGAGCTGCTGCAGGTAGCTGAGCGAGGAGTAGCCGGTGCCGAAGTCGTCGAGCGAGATGCGCACGCCGATCCGCCGCAGCTCGCGCAGCGGGCGCAGCATGCTCTCGTCCTGCCGCAACAGCGTGCCCTCGGTGATCTCGAACTCGAGGTGCGAGGGCTCGAGGCGCATCTGCTTCAGCAGCGTCGCGACGCTCTCGAAGAACTTCGGGCTCTCGAGCTGCGAGCTGGCGAGGTTGACCGCGACGCGCGGAGCCTCGAAGCCGGCGTCGTGCCAGCGCCGCAGGTTGCGGAGCGCCTCCTCGATCACCCAGCTGCCGATCGGCACGATCTGACCGGTCTTCTCCGCGATCGGGATGAAGTGGGAGGGCGGCACGGCGCCGAGCACGGGGCTCTTCCAGCGGATCAACGCCTCGAGCGTCGCGGGCGCGCCGGTGGCGAGGTCCACGCGCGGCTGGAACACCAGCCGGAACTGCTGCTCGGAGATGGCGACCTGGAGCTCGCGCTCGACCTCGAGCCGGCGCTGCGCGGCGCTGTTGAGCGACGGGCGGAAGAACTGGAACTGGTTGCGCCCGCGCTCCTTCGCGTGATAGAGCGCCGTGTCCGCGTTCTTCATCAGGGTCTCGGCGTCCTGTGCGTCGGCCGGGAAGAACGCGATGCCGATGCTCGCGCCGCCGGCCACGCAGCGCCCGGCGGTCTCGAACGGCTCCGCGAGCTGGTGCAGGATGCGCTGCGCGACGTCGCCGCACACGTCCGGCGACGGCACCGAGGGCAGCAGGATCGCGAACTCGTCGCCGCCGAGCCGCGCCAGGCCGCCCTGCGCCTGGCTGCGTCCGAGCCGGCCCACGACGTCGGAGGCGCGCACCACGAGGCGCAGCCGCTCGGAGACCGCGCGGAGCAGCTCGTCCCCTGCGGCGTGGCCGAGCGAGTCGTTGACGGTCTTGAAGTGATCGAGGTCGAGGTAGAGCAGCGCCATCGAGTGCTCGCGCTGGCGCGCGCTCTCGAGGGCCTGGCCGAGCTGGCGCGCGAACAGGTGGCGGTTCGCGAGGCCGGTGAGGCCGTCGTAGAAGGCGAGCTGTCGCACCGCGCGCTCCGCGCGGCGGCGTTCGGTCACGTCGCGCAGCACGGCGAGGCGCGCGCCCCGCACGCGGTCGGTGGAGGGGGCGTCGGAGACGTGGATCTCGTAGAACCAGGTCGCGCCGGAGTGGGCGAGCGTCACCTCGGCGCGGCCCTCGCCGGCCTCGCGGACCTGCGTCACCAGCTTCGGCCAGTAGTGGACGAGCGCGCGGCCGGGCTGCCACGGCTCCGAGGGTGCGGCCTTGCGCAGGAGCGCCTGCGCGGCGCGGTTCGCGTAGATCACGTGCCGCTGCGAATCGAGCAGGAAGATCGCGTCGCCGAGCGCGTCGAGCAGCGCCTGCTGCGCGCGGGCGAGCAGCGCTTCGAGCGGGTCGCGGCGCAGGGCCAACGCGAGCAGGCCGGCGCTCGCCACGAGGCCGAGCGCCGACAGGTCCACGGTTTCGCGGACGCCGAGCGCGAAGCCGGCCAGGTTCGTGGCCCACGGTCCCGCGACCGCGAGCATCACGCAGACCGCCTCCTGCCCGTAGCGCGGCCAGAGCGAGGCGTAGTGGCGCCCGAGCCCGCCGAGCGCCAGCAGCAGGCAGCCCGACGAGAACGCCGCGTGCACCCAGAACCAGGGGCCGGACTCGACGGCCACGGCGCTGAGCGGCCCCAGCTGGCTCTGCCCGTCCTCGAGCCAGAGCAGCCGCTGGCCGGAGGAGCTCGAGAAGGCGAGCGCGATCGTGATCGCCGGAACGCAGAGCAGGGCGACCCGCAGCGGCACCACGAGGCGGTCGCGATCGGTCACTTCGAAGGCCGTCCAGAGCAAGGCGGGCCCGAGGCAAGCGATGCCGACCAGCGCGATGCGATGCAGCCAGACGCTCGCCGCGAAGTCCGCGATGAGCAGGTCGGCGGCGTGGCACGTGAGCCAGACCACGATCGCGAGCAGCGCGACCACCACCGGGGCGACGCCGGCGCTGCGCCCGAGCAGGATCGGCGCCAGCGCGCCCGGCACCGTGCGGAACTGGAGGCGGAACGCGAGCAGTGCCACGAGCGCCGCGGCCCCGAACATCGCCGCGGGCAGCAGGTGATGGAGCTGAGCCGGGTTCACGGGGGGCCATCCACGCGAGGATGCAAGGCTTTTCGGCCGCCCCCCGACCCCGCTGGAGCGGCCTCAGCGGGCGAGCTGGTCCGGGGAGGAGATGTCCTGGTCCTGGCCGTGGCAGCCGCCCGCGAAGTCCCAGGCGGTGAAGCTCATCCACGCGAAGAGGCCGGGGCTCGCCTGGTGCGCGAGCCGGTTGCGCGTCGCGCCGCGCGCGATCAGCTCGCGGCCGAGCCGATCGCGCGCCGCGATCGTCACCTGCGCCGGCCAGCCGCCGGCGCTGCGCACGACCTGCCGCGTGCCCGAGACGAGGTCGGCCTTCTCGCCGTCGCGCATCAGGAAGCCCGCCACCACGCGGTCCTCGTCGCCGAGCCGGAAGCTGAACGCGAGAAACGCGTCGCGCGCGCCCGCGATGCCGTAGCTGTACGCCCCCCGCGTGCTGCGGTCGTCGGCGCGCACCTGCCAGCTCCGGTCGCGCATGTCGAAGCCGGCGACCTCGATGCGCCGCCCGCGCAGCGTCACCACGCCCTCGAAGCGGCAGGGTTGGTCGAGGTGCCCGTGTCCTCCGGCGACGCCCGCCTCGTGGACGGGGATCAAGCCGCGGTACTCGAGATCCACGTCGAGCAGCTCACCGTCGCGGTAGCGCACGCGGTAGCGCGAGCCTGGCTCGAGCGTCTCGTAGCGCAGGCCGGCGAGCGACAGCTCGTCGAGCTCGCCGGCCGGGAAGGGCAGGTGCCAGTGCGTGCGGTGATAGAGCGCGCGCCACGGCTCGTGCGCGCTCGCGTCCCAGATCGTCACGCCGAGCGCGGCCACGCCGAGATTGCGCCGGAACAGCGGGTAGAAGGTGCCCGACAGGTCGTAGCGCGGGTCGCCGAACGAGAACCAGCACGTCTCCGTCCACCACGGATCCGCCGACGTCGGCGCGTGGAAGCGGTCGTCCTCGCGGCGCACCATCAGAGGAGCTTCGCGAGCGGCTTCGCGGCGAGCCCGGCGAGATAGGGCCAGAGCGCGATGCGTCCGGCGCCGAGCGCGCCGAACAGGCGCAGCCAGCGCTCGTCTTCCGCCGCGGGCGCGGCCGCGACCCGCGCTGCGAGCGCCGCCTGCGCGGCGCGCGGATCGGGCTCGTCCCGGCCGAGGGCCTCCGCGATCCGCTCGCGCTCGGCCGCGCGCACCGAGGCGCCGAGCCGGTCCGCCGCCTGGAGGTGGAGCAGCAGGAGCGCGTGGCCGCGCGCCCGCGCCTGGAGCGCGGCCGGCAGCGCAGGCAGCACCACGCCCGAGAGGTCGGCCGCGAGGGAAGCCAACACCTCCGCCTCCTCGCTCGCGCCCGTCGCGACGGGCGGCGGCCCGGTCTCGAGCTCCACGCCCGCGAGCGCCGCCAAGGCGCGCGGCAGCAGCAGCCCGAGCAGCGCCGCGAGCGAGAAGTAGACGGTGCGGTCGAGAGATGCCGCGCCCGAGTCGAGCGCCGCCTGGCACGAGACCAGCATGCGCAGCATCACGAGCGCGCGGTACCACGCGATGCGCGCCCGATCCGCAGGCAGGCCCGTGCGCTCCGACCAGCGCGAGAGCTGCGCGTCGAGATCGCCGATGCCGTCCGAGAGGTGATGACCGCGGAAGGCGAGCCAGCCGAGATCGTCGAGCGGATCGCCGAGATGCGCGAACTCCCAGTCGAGCAGCGCGGTGACGCGGCCTTCCGCGTGCAGGAAGTTCCCCGGCCCGACGTCGCCATGACAGAGCGAGATGCGGTCGGCGCGGCGCGGCGCATGGCGCGCGAGCCAGGCGAACGCGAAGCGGCCCAGCGGAGCGGGGCGGGTGACGCGCGCGTCGAGCACGCCGCGCCAGAGCGCGAGCTCCGCGCCGGCCGGGTCGTCGGGCGCGGGGCGCGCGAAGCCGGGCAGCGCGAGCCGGCTGGCGTCCACCGCGTGCAGCGCGGCCAGCGCGTCCACGTAGGCGTCCATCACCCGCGCGCGCGCCGCAGGCTCGAGGCCGTCGAGCGAGTCCGCGCCCGGCGCGCGCTCGACCAGCAGGGCGTCGCCTTCGGGCTTCGCCGCCACGAGGCGCGGGATCGGCACGCTCCCGCCCGCGAGCGCGCGGTACACCGCCGCCTCGCGCGCGAGCGTGAGCTCCGTGCCCGCCATCGGGCCGTCGCCGGTGTCGGCGCGCAGCACGCGCTCGGCGCCGTCGGCCAGCGTCACGAGCCAAGTGGCGCGCGACGCGCCCGTGCCGGCGCGCACGCTTCGCTCCACGCGGGCGCCCGTGGCGCGCTCGACGAAGCTGCGGAGCCGCTCCTCCAACCCGAGCGGGCGCGCTACTGCTTCGCCTTCTCGGCCTCCGCCGGCAGGTCTTCGTAGTACGGCGCCAGCTTGATGAGCGCGCTGCCGGCGGCGAAGACCCGCTCGAACACGGACTCGGGGATGTCGGCGCTGCGGCCCTCCTCCTGGGCGTCGCGCTGCAGCGTCTTGATCCGCTTGTACCGCGGCATGGTCTCGTCGAGGCCCTTGCCGGACTTCAGCGCTTCGGCGAGGCCGCTGGCCGCCGTGTCGAGCATCTTCACGGTGTCCTTCACCTGATACATCGCGTTCTGCTGCGCGAAGTTCTGGATCCCCACGTCCTCGAGCGCCTGCTTCAAGTCGCGGGTGGCAACCGCCAGCTCCTCGGCGTACTTGGTCACCCGCGGCTGGTCCCACTTCGCGAGCTCGGCGCTCGCGGCGCCCGCGGTGACGGCGAAGGCGGCGACCACCGCCGCGGCGATTCCTCTGAACATGCGCTTCCCCTCCTGGATGGCGGCCCAGGCTACCACGGGACGGCCCGCGATCGGCGGCTTTTCGGGGGAGCGGCCTACCGTTCCCCCGGCAGCGCCTCGATGGTGAGGGAGCGCCGCTGCTCCTGGCGTCGGCGTTCCACCTCAGCCCAGGCTTCCATCTCGGCGGTGCGTTCGCGCAGCTTCGCGAGCAGCTCGCGCCCGCGCGCGGCTTCGGCTGCGTCGGCCGGGCCGGTCTGTCGGACCACCTTGCGCTCGAGGTACACGCCGCTCCCGTCGCTCGCGTAGGCCTCGACGCGCAGCACGTTCTCGCCCTCCGCCAGGCTCACGAGAGCGTCGAAGGAGCCGTCGGGAAAGAGCCGCGCCGCGCGCGCCGCCGAGCCCGTCGTCGCGTTCTGGATCACGACGCGCGCGACGTCCACGAACGCGAGCTCGCGCAGCGCGGTCACGAGCTGCTCGGGCTCCGCGACGCGCTGCGAGCGACCCTCCGTCCACTCGGCCATCTGCGCCAGCACCTCGGTCGCGGCGGCGCCCTCGTCGCCGAAGGCGAACGCGAAGATGCGGATGCCGGCCATGCCCGCCTCGCGCGCCGCGAGCAGCGCCTCGCTCCGCCCGCGGTCGCCGCTGAACACCGGCAGCGACGGCGCGCCGTCGGAGAGGAAGATGATCGCGCGCTGCGTGCCGTCCGGGGCGGCGCCGGGATCGGGCGCGAGCATCTGGTGCGCGGCCACGAGCGCCGCCTCGTAGTTCGTGCCGCGCAGGTGCTCGCCGAGGTGCGTGCGCAGCTCGGCGAGCGCGCGCTCGAGCCCGGCCGGCGTGCTGCCGAGCGGCGCCAGCACGTGCGCACGATCCGAGAAGCCGATCAGGCCGGTGCGCAGGCGCGGTCCCGCCACGCGCGCCGCGAGCACGCCCGCGGCCTCGAGCTCGGCGGCGAGGATCGTGTCCTCGAAGTCGAAGCTGTCGCGCATGCGCTTCGCGAGCTCGGGCCCGGCGAAGCCCGTCGGCTGGAAGGCGGCGACGAGGCCGGGGTCGGTGCGTCCCTCGGGCCCGTCACCGTCGAGGTCGAGGCCCGACGGATGGAGCGTGCTCTCCGACAGGTCGAGCACCAGCGCGATCTCCCAGCGCGCGCTCGCGCCGCGGCCCGCGCCGCCCGTCACCTCGACCAGCGGCAGCCGCGTGGACGTGTCGGGTGTGGGCGCGTCGAGGCGCAGCGCCGGCGGCTCCGCCGCCGCCGCCGGCGGCTCCGCGGCCGCCGCGAGCGGCAGGCACGTCGCGAGCGCGACGACGAGGGCGGCACGGGCGCTCACCGGGTCCAGCATGCCACGGCTCCCTCCCGAAGTGGGGGCGCACGGAATCCGGCCCCTCTATCCTGAGCGCTTCGCCGGAGCGGACGCCGGCGCGAGGAGCCCCGATGCCCACCCGAATCAGACCCTCCGGCGGCCTGGAAGGTTTCGCCGTGCTCGTCACCGGCGGCGGCACCGGTATCGGCGCAGCCTGCGCGGCGCAGCTCGCCTCCGACGGCGCTGCGGTCACCATCTGCGGCAGGCGCGAGGCGCAGCTCGAGGACGCCGCGAAGCGCATCGCGGCGCGGGCCGGGCACGGCGGCAGCGTGCAGTGGATCCGCTGCGACGTCACCGACGAGGAGCAGGTCGCGGCGGCGATCCGGCGCACGCTCGAGCCGACCGGGCGCCTCGACGGCGTGGTCGCCAACGCGGGCGGCGGCGGCGGCCTCGGTCCCTACCACGTGCAGGACACCAAGGAGTTCCTGCGCGTGCTCCACCTGAACGTGCTCGGCACCATGCTCTGCATCAAGCACAGCGTGCCCCACCTCGTCGCGGCGGGCGGCGGCTCGTTCGTGGGGATGTCGTCGATCGCGGGCCACGTGGTGCATCCGTACTTCGGCGCGTACACCGCGGGCAAGGCGGGCATCGAGGCGATGATGCGCAACGCCGCCGACGAGTTCGGACCGCAGAAGGTGCGCTTCAACGCGATCCGCCCGGGCTTCATCTCCACCGAGATCATGGCGGGCATCCCGCGCGACCACGCCACCTATCGGAGCTACATCGAGAACACGCCCATGAACGACGTCGGCGAGCCCGAGGACGTGGGCGACCTCGCGCGCTTCTTGATCGGCCCCGAGTCGCGCTGGATCACCGGCACCTGCATCGACGTGGACGGCGGCCACCACCTGCGGCGCGGCCCGAACTTCGGCCACTTCATCGAGCCGATGCTCGGCAAGGCGGTGATGGGCGGGAAGGTGCCGGAGAAGCAGTGACGACGCGCGAGGAGCTGAGGGCTCGGTTCACCGGCCCGGGTGGGATGTTCGAGATCGTCGAAGAGACGGTGCTCGGCGAGCGCATGCGCGTGTTCAAGAACCGCCCGCGCGCGCTGCGCGAGGTGCTCGCCACGTCTGCGGCGCACGGCGAGAAGGAGTACCTGGTCCAGGGCGACACGCGCATCCGCTACGCGGACCACGCGAAGCTGGTGGCGTCGCTCGCAGCGGCGCTCCGGGAGCGCTTCGGCATCGGCAAGGGCGATCGCGTCGCGATCCTGGCCGAGAACCGCGTCGAGTGGCCGCTCGCGTTCTGGGCCACGCAGGCGCTCGGCGGCATCACCGCCGCGCTGAACGGCTGGTGGACGGCCGACGAGATCGCGTACGGCGTCGGGGACAGCGAGCCGAAGCTGCTGATCGCGGATCGCAAGCGGCTCGAACGCGCAGGGAGGCTCGACGTGCCCGTGCTCGAGATCGAGTCGGGCTTCGATGCCTTGCTCGCGCACGCGCCGGGCGCAGCGCTTCCGGACACGCCGATCGACGAGGACGACCCGGCGGTGATCCTCTACACCAGCGGCACCACCGGCCGGCCGAAGGGCGCGGTGGCGTCGCAGCGCTCGGTCATCGGCTTCGTGCAGACCACCACGCTCTCGGGCGCGGAGACGATGCTCGCCGAGGTGATGGCGGGGAAGATGAAGCCGCCGGATCCCCTGAACCGACCGCAGGTCGTGTTCCTCGCCACGTCGCCGATGTTCCACCTCTCGGGTCTCTACGGGAACATCGTCATGCAGCTCGCGCTGGGCGGTAAGCTCGTGATCCGGCCCGGGCGCTTCGACCCCGAGGCGCTGCTGCAGCTGATCGAACGCGAGCGCATCACGGGCTGGGCCGCGCTCGGCAGCATGGGCCCGCGCGTCGCCACGCATCCGAACCTGGCGAAGTACGACCTCAGCAGCGTCGAGAACATCGGCTTCGGCGGGGCGCCCACCACCGAGGCCGTGCAGGAACTGATCCGGAAGGCCTTCCCGAACGCGAAGAGCAACCTCGGCATCGGCTACGGCAGTAGCGAGTCCGTCGCGGTCTTGGCCACGATCCGCGGCTCCGACTACAACGAGCACCCCACCTCGACGGGCCGGCTCGTCGCCACCATGGAGGTGGAGATCCGCGATCCCGACGAGAAGCCGCTGCCCGAAGGGCTCGAGGGCGAGATCCACATCCGCAGCGCATACACGATGCTCGGCTACTGGCGGAAACCCGACGCTACGCGCGAGACCATCAAGCCCGGGCGCTGGCTCGCCACCGGCGACATCGGCCGCATGGAAGGCGGCCTGCTCTACATCAACTCGCGCGCGCGCGACATGATCCTGAAGAACGCCGAGAACGTGTATCCCGCGGAGATCGAGAACCGTCTCGAGAAGCACCCGGCGGTGCGCGAGGCGGCGGTGTACGGCGTCGACCACCCCGAGTGGGGCCAGGAGGTGAAGGCCGTGATCGTGCCCGAGCCGGGCGCGACGCTGGACACGTCTGCTCTCACGCGCTTCTGCGCCGAGACGCTCGCCGCGTACAAGGTGCCGACGAAGTGGGAGGTGCGCGCGGAGCCGCTGCCGCGAAATCCGTCGGGCAAGATCCTGAAGAACGTGCTCGCGGGTCAGGCGCAGAGCGCGTTCGTGGAGGATTGATCGTGGCCTCCGGCGAAGAGCTGAAGCTCTACTACGACTACAAGAGCCCGTTCGCGTTCCTCGCCGCCGAGCCCGCCTTCGCGCTGCCCGAGAAGTACGCGGTCGATCTGCGCTGGATCCCGTTCCAGCTGCGCATCAAGGGCAAGGGCGAGCGCAGCGAGTACTCCGAGTGGAAGGCTCGATACTCGTACCTCGACGCGCGGCGCTGGGCGAACCGGCGCGGCGGCTTCCGGATCCGCGGGCCGAGGAAGGTCTACGACTCGCGGCCCGCGCTGATCGGCGGCCTGTTCGCGACGCGCGAGGGCTGCTTCCGCGACTACACGCTCGGCGCCTACGCGCGCTTCTTCGACCACCGACTCGAGCTCGATCTGCCGGAGCAGGTGGCCGGCTTCCTCGACGAGCTGGCCGGCGCGGGGACGGGCGCGCGCTACCTCGCGTACCTCGCGGGCGACGGCGGGCGCGACTTCGACGTCGCGATGGAGGAGGCGCATGCGGACCACGTGTTCGGCGTGCCGCTCTTCTTCTTCCGCGGCGAGCCCTTCTGGGGGCACGATCGCATGCCGCTGCTCGAGGAGCGGCTCGGGGAGGCGGGGCTACGGCGATGAGCGACACGGTGGCCGACATCAAGAAGAAGCTGGTCGAGACGGCGCAGGAGCTGCTGCGCAGCGGCCTCGTCGAGGGCACGGCCGGGAACCTCTCGGCGCGCTTGCCCGACGGGAACGTGGTGCTGTCGCCCTCGTCGCTCGCCTACGAGACGATGACGCCCGACGACCTCGTGGTGGTGGACCTCGACGGCAAGGTGCTCGGGGGCGAGCGCGCGCCGACCAGCGAGAAGGCGCTCCACCTCGCGTGCCTGCGCAAGCACCCGGAGCTCGGCGCCGTGATCCACTCGCACGCGAAGTACGCCACCATGTTCGCGATCACGCGCAGGCCCATCCCCTGCGTGATCGAGGAGTTCGACGTGTTCGTCGGCGGCGAGGTGCCGGTGGCGGACTACAAGCTCACCGGCTCCGACGAGCTCGGCGAAGAGGTGTCGCGGCACGTCGGCGAGCGCGGCGCCGTGCTGATGGCGAACCACGGCCTGCTGACGGTCGGCAAGGACCTCGCGGGCGCGCTCAAGGTGGCGCGGCTCGTCGAGCGCACGGCCGAGATCGTGTGGGGCGCGCAGGCGCTCGGGAAGGTGGTGCCCCTGCCCGAGGAGACGATGAAGCGCTTCGCTCCCATCTACAAACTGCTGCGGGGACGCAAGTAGTTGGACGCAGCGGCGCGCGTGGTCGAAGACGGCTACGCCGTCCTCGAGCGCGCGATCGAGCCCGGGCTCGTCGCCGAGCTCGTCGCCGCGATCGACCGGCGCATGGTGGAGCTCGGCGTCCCGTTCGGGCCGAACGAGTTCCTCGGCATGCGCACGCGGCGCCTCTTCAACCTGCTCGCGCGGGACCCGCTCTTCGCGCGCGTTCCGCTGCACGAGGCGGTGCTGCCCGTGGTCGAGGGCGTGCTCGATCCCGGGTGCCTGCTCTCCTCCCTCACCGCGATCGAGATGAGCCCCGGCGAGACGGCGCAGCCGCTCCACGCCGACGACGGCTCGATCCCGTTGCCGAAGCCGCACGTGCCGATCACGTGCACCGCGATCTGGGCGCTCACCGACTTCACCGAGGAGAACGGGGCGACGCGCCTCGTGCCGGGGTCGCACCGCGGCGACCACTCGCCGCGCCGCGACGAACGCGACGCGCCCTCCGTCGCGGCGGTGATGCCGGCGGGCAGCGTGCTGGTCTATCACGGCAGCCTCTGGCACGGCGGCGGCGCGAACGCGAGCGCGTCGCGGAGGCTCGCGATCATCTGCAACTACTGCGCGGGCTGGCTGCGCCAGGAGGAGTGCCAGCTCCTCGCGCTTCCGCGTGCGCAGGTGGCGGGCTTCCCGCCGCGCCTCCAGGCGCTCGTCGGCTACGGGACGTATCGCGGCCTGCTCGGCCACGTGGACCAGCAGAGCCCCGCCGAGTGGGTGAACCCGGACGCTGCCACCGAGATGGTGTGGCGCAGGATCCGGCGCTAGCGCGCGGCCCCTACTCGCTCGCCCACACGATCGCGCCCGCGCGCAGCGCCAGCCGCACGCGTGCAAAGGCCCGCACGTCGGCCGCCGGGTCGCCCTCGAGCGCGACGAGGTCTGCGTCGAGCCCCGGCGCGATCCGCCCGCTCCGTTCCGTGGCCCCGAAGCGCTCGGCCGGCGCCGCGGTGAGCATGGCGAGAATCTGCGCGTAGGAGAGGCCGGCCTCGGAAAGGAGGCCGTACTCCTCGCTCGGGTCGAAGTCCTCCATGTAGCCGACGTCGGTGCCGAACAGGAGCTGGCCGCCGGCGGCGGCGAAGCTCTGCACCTGGTCCTGGGCCACGCGGATCAGACTCGCCACCAGCTCGGGCGGGAGCTGCGCGCGCTCGAACTCGTACGGCCACAGCATCAGCGTGGGAACCAGCGCCATGCCCCGGCGCTTCATGTCGGGAACGAGCGAGCGATCCCACGGGCCCGCGCGCTGGTCGGGAAAGGTGTGCGCGATGATGTCCACACCGCCGTCGACCGCGGCGCGGGCACCACGGCTGTCGGAAGGATGGGCGACGACGAACGCACCGCGCGCGTGCGCCGCCTCCGTCACGGAGCGCACGATCGCGACGTCCATCACCACCACGGAATCGGGCGTCGCGAGGCCGCCCGTGAAGAGCTTGATGCCGTCGGCACCCGCGTCGAGCCGCTCGCTCACCGCGGCGCGCGCGGCCTCGGGTGTCGCGAGCTCCGGCAGCCGGAACGGCCGCAGGTAGAAGGGGCTTCCGCCGACCGCCACGAAGCCGAGCCCGGTGGTCCGGATCTCCGGTCCGAGGAGCGTTCCGCGCCGGACGCGCTCGCGCAGGCGCACCCCGGCTCCCAGGGCCGAGCCCGTGTCGAGCACGTGGACGAAGCCGTAGCGGCCGAGCATGTCTCGCAGGGGGCCCGCGGCGAGCGAGCCCGGCAGCCAGGCGCCGGCCACGAGACGCGGGGAGCCGAGGTGCACGTGGCTGTTCCAGAAGCCGGCCGTCACAGTGAGCCCGGTGCAGTCGAGGACGCGCGCGTCGCCGGGCACGGGCACCGCGTCGGGCGGGCCCACCGCGGCGATCTTGCCGTCGCGCACCACCACGACGCCGGAGTCGATGGGCGCCGCGCCCGGCGCGGGGTAGATCCGCGCCCCGACCAGTGCGATCTCCCGTGCGGGCGGGCCCGCCGGCGAGCACGCGAGCGCGAGCCAGGCCAGCGCCGCGAGGCGCCTCACGAAGGCGGTCCGACCAGCCCGTCGAGCGATCCCACCACGGACCCGCGCAGGATCGGCACGCACGCGGGGGGAAGCTCGGCCGTGAGCTCGACGCCCGCGTCGAGGGCGCGCGCGAGGAAGCCCGGCAGCGCGCGCATCGCGCCGCTCGGGATGTCGTGCAGCACGAGCAGCGTCCACGGCTGCGAGCGCAGCTCGGCGAGCGCGCGCTCGGGCCAGCCGCTCGGGTCCTCCCAGTCGCGCGGCACGCAGTTCCAGAGCACGCACGTGTAGCCGCCGTCGCAGAGGTGCCGCACCGCGCCCGCGCTCAGCAGGCGCGGGCCGAGCACGCCGCCGGCGCCGTAGGGACGGAACAGCCGGTCCGCGTCGGCGAAGTCGCCGAGCGCCGCCTGCGCGCGCTCGATCTCGCGGCGCGGGGCGTCGGGGTCGCTCGTGGCGCCGAACTCGACGCGATGGCTCCACGTGTGGTTCCCGATGCGGTGCCCGTCCGCGCGGATGCGCTCGAGCAGCGCGCGGCGCTCCGGATCGCGCGCCTCCTTGCCGCACACGAAGAACGTCGCCGTCGCCTCGGCGGCGGCGAGGGCGTCGAGCACACCCGGCGTCACGTCCGCGAAGGGCCCGTTGTCGAAGCTGAGCGTGAGCTTGCGCGCGCCCGTCACGGGAGGAACAGCAGGTCCGTCGGCGGCCCGGGCGCCGGCGCGGCGGTCTCCGTGAGGCGCTCACCCGTGGCGGCGTCGAAGACGTGCACGCCGGTGTCGCTCGCGCCGTTGTGCGGATAGTAGAGGAGCCCGGTCTCCGGATCGTAGGCGAGCGTGGGCGCGAAGTAGTCGAGCGAGACGATCCACTCGGGGCCCGGCGCGACGCCGCCCGGGATCGAGAACGGCAGGAGATGCGACGACAGCAGCAGGTCGGTGCTGAAGACGAGGAAGCCCTCGCTCGCCGACGTCATCACGAAGGCGCCGAGGTCGGCGCCGACCACGCCGTCCTCCTCGGCGATCACGAGACCCTCGGAGGTCAGCGTGTCGAGGTCGATCCGCTCGAGGCCGCCCGCGTCCATGAAGGCGCCGCTCGCGCTCACGAAGAGCTTCGGCGGCTCGCCGATCACCTGCATCGCCATCTTCGGCGACGTGCCCGCGAGCACGATGGCCTGCACGCCGTCCGTGGCCGGATCTGCGTCCACCAGCGTCTCGGTCGCCAGATCGACGACCGCGATCATGGCCGGCGGCGCGAAGGAGCCGTTGTCGTCGCGGCGGCGGATCTGCACGTAGAGGCGGCCGTCGCGGACGAGCAGGTTGCCGAGGTCGGGGTTCCCGTCCGCGTCCGCCAGGTGCGAGAAGTCCACCACCTCGCGGCGCCGCCCGTTCTTCGGGTCGATCCGCAGCAGGTGGGTGGCGCGCTGGCGCGACACGTACGCGAGGCGCGGGCCGAGCACGACGAGGTCCTGCGGCTCGCTCGCGGCGCCGAGCTCCCAGCGCTTCTTCTGCTTCGCCTTGCCGAGCTCGTGCACCGCCAGCACGCCCGTCGTGCGGCTCAGCAGGTAGGCGTACTTGCCGTGCGCGCGCAGCACGCTGCCGGGCTCCGCCGCACGGAAGCCGGCGGCGAGCGGGAAGGGCGGCGCGGCGTCGAGCACGCCGAAGGCGCCGCCGCTCGGCCCGCTGGAGCTGGCCACGAGGAGGCGCGGCGGCTCCGGCCGGACGCCGGCGACCACCGTGAACAGCGCGAGGGCGGCGAGCAGCGAGCGCACGAGACGAGGCTATCCGAGGCGGCGCCGCGCGGCCCGCGCGCGGCGCAGGCGCGGCTGCCAGAGGTGCGCGCGCAGCGCGACGCGGTCGCTCGCGTCGAAGGTCACGCCCTCGCGCTCGAGCAGCGCGCGCTGGAGGGCCTCCGGTCCGGGATCGCGCCGCGCGCTGATCTCCCCGCGCGCGTTGAGCACGCGATGCCACGGCACGCGCGAGTCGTTCAGCGCCGCGAGCGCGTAGCCGACCTGCCGCGCGTGATGCGGCATCCCCGCGAGCGCCGCGATCTGCCCGTAGGTGGCGACGCGGCCCTTCGGGATGCGCCGCACCACGGCGTAGATCCGCGCGCGGGACGACGGTGCGCTCACGGCCGCGACAGCACCCGGATCGGGTCGCCGACCCCCGCCTCGCCCGGCTGGATCACGCGCCAGTAGACGCCGCGGAAGTTCCGGTCGCGCGTCTCCTGCGCCTGGACGAAGCGCAGCGCGTCCTGGCCGAAGCGGCCCTTGAACTTGAGGCAGCCGTTGTGCGGCATCGCGGTCATCAGGACCTCCGCATCGCCGACGCGGATCCGCGTACCGACGGGGAGGTTCGCGGCCGAGAGGTCGAGGTCCACGAACAGGTTGTCGCCGAACAGCGTGAGCGCCTGGCCGTTCGCGATCAGCTCGGCGACGTCGCGCCGCATCACGGCGAGCTGAGCCTCGGGGTCGCGCGGCGGCCGGCGATTCCAGCCGTCGCCGGGGACGCCTTCGTCGGGCGTGAGGCGCACGCGCGCTGGAGTCTCGCGCGTGCCGTCGGGGTGGCGCCGCACGATCAGGGCGACGCGCCCGGCCTCCCGCGGCGCCGGCGGCAGCGCTTTCCAGACGGTCTCGAGCTGCTCGAACCCGCGGTGCCGCGAGGCGTCGCCCTCGGGCCCGTAGGCCTCCTTGCGCAGCTCGCTCACGACGGGCTCCGGCGCCGGAGCGCGTCGAGCAGCTCGCTGCGGTCGAAGAACACCTGGTTCGAGCAGATCCGTCCGTCGCGCAGCGCGACCGTGCAGACGCCGTCCACCTCGACCTTCCGCTCGCCGACGGGGATCGAGGCGTGCCAGAGATTGAGGAAGCCGCTCGCGAGCGGGAGCGAGCCGCGGTGCGTCCAGACCCAGTGCGGATTGTGGGCGAGCAGCCTGCGGAGGTAGGCGAGCAGCGCGTCTCGCCCGCGCACGCCCGCCGGAATCGCCGGGTCCGAGTAGAAGGCGTCCTCGCTGTAGAACGAGGCGAGCAGCTCGGGTCGGTTGCCCGACCACGCGGGCAGCCAGCGCTCCGCGAACGCCTTCGCCTCCGCCGCGTCGAAGCCCTCGAAACGCATGGGATCCTCCGAGCGCGCCAACTTACCACTGGCTCCGGCGCTTCCGCAGCCACAGCCCGAAGCCGAGCAGCGCCGACGGCAGCCACACCCAGGCGAGCTCGCTCTCGACCACCGCAAGCCCGCGCGCCGAGAGGAACGCTCCGATCCCGAGCGGCGACACCACGATGGGACGGAACGGGAAGAAGAAGCGCCGCTCGTCGAATGGGCTCAGCAGCGCGACGCCGAGCCCGCCGTTCGTGCACGCGTCGAGCAACCCGTGCGAGGCGGTGGCGAGGAACAGGAACAGCCAGGCGCGCGCGCGAGAGAAGCCGGGCCGCGCGCGCGGAAACGCGAGCACCGTGACGGCGGCCGCCGCGAGCGCCGCGAAGGGGACCCCGTGCGAGAGCCCGCGGTGCCCGAGCCAGTGCTCGTACGGCACGCCGAGCGCGAGGCCGATCACGTCGAGGTCGGGAGCCGCGGCGCAGAGCGCGCCGAGCACGTAGAGCCGTCGCGGCGTGGCGGGCGTCGCGAAGGCCGGAGCGAGCGCGAGAGCGGGCGCCACGTGCGCGAGGAGGGACGGCACCGCCGCGCCTAGGGCGAGCCCTTCGGGTGGCCGGTCACCGCCTGGTAGATGTCGTCGAGCGTGACGACGTTGTCGTCGCGCGGCGGGTCGGCGGCAAGCGCGGCGCCGTCGAAGTGCACCTCGACCACGCGCCCTTCCTCGACGCCGATGTACAGCTCGGCCTTCGTCGGCGTGCCTTCGTCGCCTCCGGCGTCGCAGCCCGCGTACGAGATCGAGAGCAGCGCGGGCCCGACCGGCGCCGGGAAGCGGAAGCCGGTCTCGGCCGCATAGGGCGGCGCGTCGCCGATCGGATAGGCGCTGCCGTAGACGAAGGGCTCGCGGTCGAGCAGCACCTCGATGCTGCAGGATTCGGGACGCACCAACGTGGGGTCCTCGTCCGAGGCCGGCACCTGCGGCACGGCGCGGTCATCGAGGCTGAGCTCCACGAAGCCGTGCGGGTGCGCGAGGATGTAGTCGCGCCGCTCCTGGAGCGTCGAGGCGCAGGCCACGGCGGCGACGAAGATCGCGGTCGCCAAGGTTCGCGCGCGAGCCGGCATGGATCCCTCCCCGACGAGCCGGCGCCCAGCCTAGCGGGATGGCCGGTTCCGTGGCCAGATCGTCCGCTCGCGCAGCCCTCCCGGCCGCTAGATCGGAGGGCATGCGACACGACCCTTCACTCGCTCGGATCGGAAGCCTCGGGGCCTTCGGCGTGGCGGCCGCCGGTTCTGGACGCCGCGACCGGCCACGAGGCAGTCATCCGCGGATGCGAACGGCGTCGTAGCGGTTCACGCCGCACGCATCCGGTAGCGGCGGTCCCCGTCGTCCGTTGCGGCGTCCAGAGCTTGGCTCGGGGCCGTGCCGGCCATCTCCATGCTCGTCGCCGCCGCGAATCGCGGCGTGGCGCTCTGGTCGGGGAGCGCCGCGTGGCTCGGCTTCGCCGTGCTCGCGCGCAGCCACCTGATGGAGCTCGCCTTCGATCGCAAGGTGATCCCGCACTACGCGAGCGCGAGCCCCGCCCATCAGGGGCGGTGCACGTGGTGGCCGGCCTCGCCCTCGACGTGCCGGACGGCTTTTCTCACGTACGGCGCGATCGGCGCCTGGGTGGCCTCGCCGGCGTGCTCGGCTACTCGCTCCTGCTGCGCCCATTGATCGTGCTCGCGGTGGGCGTGGGCGGCGGGCTCGTGGCGCCCGCCTGGTTCGCGTGGCTCGGGCTCGTGCTGCGCCGCGGAGCGCCGGCGTCCTAGCGCTCGGCGAGGGCGAGGCGCAGGCCGAAGCCGAGGAATGCGACGCCCGCGAGCGCGTCGGCCGCGCGCGGCACCCACGCGCGCGCGATCAGCCGCCGGCTGCGCTCGACCAGGGCGCTCAGCAGCGCGAGCCACGCGAACGAGATCACGAAGTGGATGCCGCCCAGCGTGAGCGAGTCGATCAGCACGCGGTCGGGCACCACTGCGAACTGCGGCAGCAGCGCGAGGTAGAAGGTGGCCGTCTTCGGGTTGAGCGCGTTCGAGAGGAAGCCCTGCACCGCGGCCGAGCGCGCGCGGCTCTCTCGCGCGGGCGCCGCGCCGGCCGGCGCGCGGCGCAGGCGCAGCAGCGACTGGATCCCGAGCCAGATCAGGTACGCCGCGCCGAGCCACTTGACGGTCGCGAACAGCGTGGCCGAGGTCGCGAGCAGGGCGGAGAGCCCGAGCGCGGAGAGCGACGCGTGCAGGAACAGCCCCGAGCAGACGCCGGCCGTGGTGGCGATGCCCGCCGCGACGCCGCCGCGCGTGGCGTTGCGGAGCACGAGGAAGGTGTCCTGGCCGGGGGCGATCGCGAGGAGCGTGGCGAGGACCGCGAAGCCGCCGATGTCGAGGTCCACTAGCCCGCCAGGCGCTGCTGGAAGAAGCCGAGGATCTCGTCGAGCGCCTGGCGCGTCGGCTCGCCCGCGCGGTCGATCAGATGCGCCGTCACCACGCTGTGCGGCTTCAAGCGCGCGCCGACGCCTTCGCGGTTCGCGCATTCGTCGGGCAGCACGCGGCCGACGAAGCGGTCGCCGAGCGCCTGCTGGTACGCGGCGAAGCGCTCGGCGCGGCAGAACGGGTCGCCGGCGAAGCGGTAGGCGAGCACGGTGAGGTCGTCGCGCTCCATGCGCGCTCTCACCTCGGCGATCTCGTCGGGCGCGATGTGCATGCCGCCGGCCTTGCCGATCGGCAGCGACGGCTGCGACAGCACCGGCGCCAGCATCGCGGGCTCGAGCATCATCGAGAGCGCGAAGTTCCCGGTGAAGCACATGCCGATCGCGCCCACGCCGCGCCCACCGCAGAGCGGGTGCGCGTGCGCCGCGAGAGCGCGCAGCCAGTCGTTGACGGGGCTCGAACGGTCCGCCGCGAACGCGCGGAACTCGCGGCTGATGCACGCGCGCGCCATCACGCCGAGCCCGTGCGGAAGCGAGATCGGCCGGCCGGGCGCGCCGAACAGGTTGGGCATCCAGACCGTGAAGCCGGCGTCGCGCACCCAGCGCGCGAAGCGTGAGACGTGCGGATAGATGCCGGGCATCTCGGCCATCACGATCACTGCCGGCCCCTTGCCCGCCACGAAGACGCGCTTGGTCTTGCCGAGGAAGGTGAGCTCGCGGTGGTCGAAGTCTTCGAGCGCGTCGAATGCGTCGAGGTCGCGGTCCGGCATGCGCGCGACGCTATCAGAACTCCGTGCGGCCGCGCAGCTCGTCGAAGGGGCGCATCGCGTGCTCGCGGTAGGCGCTGCGCTCGCAGAGGCGGCGGTACCAGCGCCGCACGTTCGGCAGCTCGGGCACGGCGACGCCCATCTCGAAGTAGCGGAACAGCGAGGTGCCGGCGGGAATGTCGCCCATGGTGAAGGCGTCGCCCGCGAGGAACGGCCGGTCCGCGAGATGCGCGTCGAGCAGCCGGTAGTGGGCGGCGCAGCGCTCGCAGGCCTCGTCGATCGCGCGCGCGTCACGCGCGGGCTCGGGCGTCCGATAGAAGCCCCAGAACAACCGCATGAAGTCGGGCTGGAGGGTGGCGAGCGTCCAGTCCATCCAGCGCTCCGCGAGCGAACGCGCCGCGGGCGCCTCCGGCCAGAGCAAGCCCGCACCGTGGGTTGCGGCCAGGTACCGCACGATGGTGTGCGACTCCCACAGCGTGGCCGCGCCGTCCACGAGAACGGGGATGCGCCCGTGCGGGTTCATGGCGAGGAAGCGCGCGGTGTCGAGACCGCCCGCCGCGCCGCCCGCGTCGACGTGGGTGTGTGCGAGGCCGAGCTCGCCGACCGTCCACAGCACCTTCTGCACGTTGAACGCGCTGCGGCGTCCCCAGACCTCGAGCACGGCTCAGGCCGCCTCGAGCAGCGAGACCAGGAGCACTCCCCAGAGCGCAGCCAGGATCAGCAGGCTCGTCGCCCAGACCAGGAGCCGCCGCGCCACGTCGTTGCGGCCGAGGTGGACCCAGCTGTGCACGCAGCGCGAGGCGACGTAGAGCCACGCGAGCCCCACCGCGAGCGGCGTCACGCTGCCGGTCACGTAGAGGAACAGAACCACCGCGTAGAAGAGCGGCGGAACCTCGAAGTGGTTCTGCACGTGGCGGCCGATGAGCTGGAGCGCCTCGGGCTGCGCGCCCTCCGTGTAGAGGCGGAAGTAGCGGATGCTGATCTCGCCGCGCTGCACCGCGCCGATGCGGAGATACCCGAGCCGCGCGATCAGCGCCGCGGTGAGGAAGAACATCGCGATGGCGGGGTAGACGATGGCGGAGGGATGCATGCGGCCGAGTATGGCGGGTGGCGCGTGGTCGAGCAGCGTCAAGGTGGCTGACGGCGCAGCAGGCCGACGCGGTCGTCGTGGCCGGAGCCGACGACGAGCGTGCGCCCCGTGTCCGTCACGGAGGTGACGGAGCGGAGCTCCGCGCCGGAGGACTCGAACACCACCCGCGTGGCCAGCGAGCCCGGGTCGACGATCTCGAGCGACCAGGCGTCCTCCCTCACCTCGAGCGTGGCGGCGAGCAGGGTGCCCTCGGTGCTCCAGCTCAGGTTGTCGGGCGACCTGCGAAGCGGGATCTCGCGCCGCTCGGCGACGCCCGTCCCCGTCAGCGAGAAGCGCAGGAGCCGCTTCGCACCGAGCTCCGCGACCCAGAGCGTCGAGCCGTCCGGCGCGAGCGCGAGCCCGTTCGGGATCGCCGCCTCGGTGCCCGCGAGATGCGACCAGCCGCCGTCCGGCGACCAGACGAGCACGTCGCCCGTGCGTCCGCCGAGGGAGCCGCGGATCAGCGAGAGCAGCGCGCCGATGCCGTGGACGCTCGGCAGGTAGTTCGTGACGAACAGGCGCCCATCGGAGTGGAACGCGACGTCGTTGCCTGCGGTGTCGGGCGGGAGCGGGACGCAGCCACCCCACACCGCGCGCGCCGCCTCCCCGGCGCCCTCCAGCTCGAACAGCTCGATCGCCTCGCGCGCGCCGTGCCCCACCACGGCGATCTCGACGGCGCCCGCCACCGTGCGCGTGCCGAGCCCGTGTCCGGAGAAGGCGTTCGGGTCCGGCGGCTGACGGCACGCCGGATCGCCGCGCAGCGCGTCGGGCGCGGCCTCGGCGGAGCCGCGCGGCCAGAGGCGCAGCACGGTGTCGAGCGGTCGCCCGTTCGCGTCGAGCGCCAGCGCCGAGAGCGCGCCGCCGCGTGCCGGCGCGTCCCAGCCCATCTCGCTGACGAGCACGAGACGTCGCGCCGCAACGGTCTCGACGTCCTCGGGCTTCGCGAAGCCGCACACGGTGGCGAGCTCGACGAAGGCCGCGCTGCCCGTGCACGGCGGGCGCGGTTCCTCGGCGCAGCTCGCCGCGAGCGCGGCGAGGCCGAGCGCGAGCGCCGCGCCGGATCTCATGTGCGAGCGCGCCAGACCAGGACCGCCGCGACCGCCCAGTCGAAGCCGAGGCAGGCCGGCGCGTACCACGCGGGCAGCGTGGCGGGAACGCCGTGTCCGTGGAGCGCATCCCACGCGCCGTGCGCGAGGTAGCCGAGCGCGAGCCAGAAGGGCGGACGGCGGACCGCGACGATGGAGAACACGAGGAAGCCGAAGCCGACCAGCGACTCGGCGGTGTCCGCCGCGGAGACGCCGCCCACCGCGGGGCCGACATAGACCGCCGCGATGAACGCGAGGCTGATCGCGAAGATCTCGGCCGCGCGCGCGCGCGAGGCGCGCGCCACGAGCAGCGCGAAGACGAGCCCGCCCGCCGCTCCGGCGACCCCCCAGACCAGCGTCACGCCGCCGCCGCCCTCATCGCTTGTCGATCGCGATCACGCGGCCGCTGCCGTCGAACACGACCACCTCCTGCTCGAAGCGGCCCACCCAGTAGATCCAGCGATCCGCATCGAGCGAGGGATTCACGTGCGGGGGCGGGTAGCCCATCGCGAAGACGATGCCCTGTTTCGTCATGCCCGTGATCGGCGTGCCGAGCGCGACGCCCCGCCGATCGACCTCGCCCAGCGCGTCGAGGGCCTTGCGCGGGCACTCCGTCCCGAAGTAGCGCATCAGGTGATCCGGCAGCGGCTCGGCGGCGGAGGAGTGCCAGACGTACTCGTACGTCTTGTGGTTCGACTCGCTGGTGAAGCGCAGGCGCTTGGCGTTGCGTTCGAGCAGCGCGACGCGGGTGCACACCGGGATCAGCCCGATCTGCTGATAGTTGGTCGCGTAGAGCCGGCTCGCCGCTTCGTCGGGATGGAGGTTCGTGAGCGTCACCACGTCCGAGCGCCCGATCAGCGCGTCGAAGGCGTGGGGCGGGGGCGGGCTCTTGCAGGCGGCGAGGAGCAGCGCGATCGCGACGACAGCGGTGCGCATGGAATCACGCTACCGGGGCGGAGCCAGCGAGTCGAGCACGACCGCGACTCCGAGGCCGAGCGACGCGACCACGTCCACCCACAGCACCCGACTGAGCTGGGTGTTGTACCCCCCGGCCGAGGCGGCGAGCGCCACGAAGGAGAGCATGCTGAGGAGCCCGACCGCGATGCCCAGCGCGCGGAACGGCGGGTGGAACGCCGCGAGGCCGAGCACGCCGCCGACGACCAGGAAGAGCACCGCGCGATGGCGCATCAGGATGGCGAGGTTCGGATCCCCGATCGCGACGCCGTACAGGCCCTCGAGCCGCGCCGTCGAGAGCGCGCCCAGCGCGGGCAGCAGGTTCGCGACGGCGGCGAGCAGCACGAGCGCGGTAGCGATGGCGCGCATCGCGCGAGCGTAGACCGTCAGTTCGGCATCGGCTCGACGGGCAGGCCGGCGGCCTGCCATGCGGCGAAACCGCCGACCAGCGCGCGCGCCCGCGGCCAGCCGCTCCGGATCAGGTCGCGCGCGACGCGCGAGCTCGTCTCCTCGTTCGGGCACGTGCAGTAGGCCACGAGCCAGGCGTCCGACGGGAGGCCGAGCCGGCGCGCATCGGCGACCGCGAGCTGCGGCGCGAGACGGCGGGAGCCCGCCGCCTGGATGGAGCTCTCCCCGCGCGGCTCCTCGCGCCGCACGTCGA
>Ga0187892_10002674_pt1 | contig 34676 bp, 23 predicted proteins | sample MA1701073metaG_FD_139345 | JGI IMG/M metagenome (GOLD analysis project Ga0187892, IMG submission 139345) | Bio-ooze microbial communities from a basaltic lava cave in the Kipuka Kanohina Cave System on the Island of Hawaii, USA - MA170107-3 metaG ... | reverse complement strand
CTCGATCTTGAACCAGTCCGCGCCCTCTTCGATCCGCAGCTTCGACATGCGCAAGGGCACAGTCCCCCAGTTGCAATCGCGCACGGCGGCATAGACGCGGCGCAACACCTCGCGCCCGCCGAGTCTGACGTAACGCAGATCGCCCGCTTCAAAAATTACAGACAACGGCCCGGCGCGCAGTGGTCGTCGTTCGGGCAACGGCTGATCGCTTCCGTAATAAATCACATTGAGTGGCAGTTGTTTCATCGCATTGATCACCCCTTTGAGAAGTGCTGATTCAACTCGCCGATCTGCTCCGGCGTGAGTCTGCGAACGGGTTGATCGCGCAGCAACAGGAACAGCTTCGCCGTCTCTTCCAGCTCTTCCGCGCGGTCAATCGCCTCGTTCAGATCGCGTCCGCAGGTAATCATTCCGTGATGCCGCAGCAGCAGGCAGTTGTGATTCTTCGCGGCTTCGCCGACAGCCTCGCCGAGCAGTGGCGAGCCGGGACGGAAATACGGGATCACGCCGAGCGGAGCGACGCGCATCAGGTAATAAGGCGTGATCGGCGGCAGCGGTTCCGTCTCGTCCAGATCATCCAGACACGACAGCGCGACTGAATAAGTCGAATGCAGATGCACAATCGCGCCGGCCTCCGCGCGCTCGCGGTAGATCGCCAGGTGAAAGGGCAATTCCTTCGACGGGCGATTTTCGTTGCGCGCATTGCCTGCAAGGTCCAGGCGCGCCAGCAGCGCGGGCGATAAACCTTTCAGCGATTTGCCCGTCGGAGTAATCCGGATTTCGTCGCCTTCGCGAATCGAGACGTTGCCCGTTGCGCCGAAGGCATAGCCGCGTTCATAAAAACTCGCCGCTGCTTCGCAGAGTTGCTCAAGCAGTTGTTCCCGCACTCTGAAGCTCCTTGCCCGATTATTGTTGAGGTTAGGAAAGCGCTCGCAGAAAAAAATCACTACCGCCGAAATTACCCGACTTCAAAACCAGCGTCAGATCGCGATTGCCGATTGTTTGCATGGCAGGCACTCCGGCTTCAACTGTGTCACGGATTTCGACCGCCTGAATTTCCAGCGCGTCAACCACCGCGCCCGAAGTCTCGCCGCCTGCAACAATGAGCTTCTGTATTCCACTCTCTTCAACCGCGCGCCTGGCAATCTCTCCCAGGGCGCTTTCAATTCCGGTCGCCACTACGTCAGCAGTGATGCCGGCTGCTTCAAATCCGCACATCGCCGCCGCGCGCTCGCCGGCTGACGCGGATGAATAAACAGCGGCGCAGGACGAGCGATTGATGGCTCTGCTTATTTCATCAACCAGTCGCTCGACCTCGGCTTCCGCGTGGCCGAGCATCAACGCGGAGAGATCGAGCCGAAACACCGGATGGCCCGATTCACGCAGCGTGCGCAATTGTTCCAGCGTCGCCGCCGAGCAGCTCCCCGACAGAATCAGCGCGCGCGCTGATTTATTCGCTTCGGAAAATCGCCCTGGAACCGGATCGGCGAGCAGCTTCTTTCGGCGCCAGACCGCGGGAAGTTTGATCGCCAACCCGCTGCCTCCGGTGATGAGTGGCGCCTGAACGAAAGCTTCGGCGATCTCGGCCAGATCATCTTCATCAGTCGCATCCACCAGCGCGATGGCGACGCCCTGTTTTTTCAGCATCTCCGCTTCAAGTTGAATCCGCGCGGCTCCGGCTCTGACACTCGCGTGCGGAATCAATCCGACCTTTTTCGTCGTCTGCGCCTGTAGATGGCGCACCAGGTTCGGCTCGGTCATCGGATTGAGCGGGTGATGCCGCATCTGCGATTCCGAAAGCAGTTGCGAACCGACGAACAGATAGCCGTTGTATTGCGTGCGTCCGTTGCCGGGCAGCGCGGGGACGGCGATGGTGAAATCGCTGGGCAGCGCCTCCATCAAAGCTTCAGTCACCGGCCCGATATTTCCTTCAGCGGTCGAATCGAAGGTCGAGCAGTATTTGAACTGCGCCTGACGAGTGCCGAGTTTGACGAGTTGATCGAGCGCGCGCAGTGACCATTCACAGGCCGTCACCTTCGCAATTGAACGCGATTTGAGCGAGACAATGACGGCCTCGTAACGCCCCCGCAGACCTTCAATAAACTCGTCCGGTTGCAGACCGAAGATTTGAATGGCGCGGACCTGCTGTTCATTCAAGCGGCTGGCCAGGTCAGAAGCGCCGGTGTAATCATCGGCAATGGCTCCGAACAGCAGCGGCTCCGTCTGTTGTGTCTTCAGGTTTGTGTCATTCACAGGGTCTGCCCATCAGCTTTGCAGAACATCGCTTTACTCTTCAGCGATGACTGTGTTTTCAAGCAAGCCGATCCCTTCGATCTCCAGCACGACGCGATCGCCCGGGCGCATAAAGACCTGCGGGTTACGGAAGTAGCCGACGCCAGCAGGCGTGCCGGTGCTGACGACATCGCCCGGCTCCAGCGTCATGACATGCGAAAGAAACGAAAGCAAATACGGCAAGGTGAAGACCCAATCGGAGGTCGAGCCGTCCTGCATCACCTGGCCGTTGAGATAAGTTCGCAACGGCAGGTTCGCCGGATCGGCAATCTCGTCAGTGGTCACCAGGCACGGCCCCGTGGGCGAAAACGTGTCAAAGTTTTTACCGAGCGTGATCTGGTTATCGGTGAATTGCACATCGCGCGCCGAGACGTCGTGCAGGATCGTATAGCCCGCGAGGCAATCCATCACTTCGCCTTCGGGCGTCTGCTTCATCTTTTTGCCGATGACAACGGCCAGATCGACCTCGTAATCGAGCTGCTTCGTCATCCTCGGATGCACGATGGGCTGCTTCGGCCCGATTACAGCCGTCGGCAGCTTGGAGAAGAAGAACGGCGTCGCCGGCAGTTTCGCCTTCGGGTTTTCTTCCAGGTGGCCCCGATAGTTGATGCCGGAGCAGAGGATCTTGCCGGGACGCGGGATCGGCGCCAGGATCTTGACCTCACCGATAGCATAGCTTGCAGCGTCTGCTGACTGAATGGCAGACTGAATCGCGGCTTCCATCGCTTTGCGGCCCGAAGCGATGAAGGAAATCATCCCGCCCCGGTGAGCGATGATTTCGATCAACCTGCCGTCGCGCGAACAGCCAATGCGCTCTGTTCCCTGATGCTCAAACGTGTATAGCCTCATTCGTTTTGTTCTCCAGTCGCTTCACTTCGTTTCTCGAACCAGCACGCCTTTGTGAATGGATGAAGGGTTGGCCGACATCTCGGCGAAAACCTTCGGCGCATCCCACAGATCGAATTCAGCGGCGATCTTCGGGATGCTCGGCCAGCCAGTACAACATGACGCCGAGCGCGTCTGCGGTCGTCTCAAATCCCGCGCCGAACACGACCGTGCAGAACGCATGCAACTCCTGGTCGGTCAGGCGATGGCCCTCGACCTCCGAGGCGATCAACAGGCTGATGAAGTCGTCAGCCGGGTCTTTGCGCCGCGCGGCGATCAGTCCGTCGATGTAAAGGCCAAACTCGCGGCTGGCCACGGCGCCATCGGCGCGGTCGCGCACGTCGAACATACGGCCAATCCAACTCACCCACTTGCCGGAGTCAGCCTTCGGTAAGCCTGTGAACTCGGCCAGCGTGCCCACCGACAGCGGCACGGCATAGTCCGCGACCAGGTCGCCACGTCCTTGCTCGACCAGGCGATCAATCAACGATGTGATTATTGCCTGCAGTTTCGGCCTCATCGTTTCAACGCGCTGGATTGAAAAAACCGGATTGACGAGCGCGCGATATCGCGAGTGCAGCGGCGGATCGAGTTCGATCGGAAGCTGCGGCTCGGTGCGCTGTGTGATCATCGGAATCGCGGTGACGCCGGGGACGCTCGATGTGTATGCGCGCCAGTTCGTGGCCGCTTGCTTCACATCCTCATATCGTGTGAGCAGCCAGAAGCCCTCGTACAAGTCGCTATGCATGACGGGACATTTCTCGCGCAGTTGATCATAGGCGGGGTAGGGGTCTCGCACGAATGACGGCTCGTGGATGTCAATCTCCATCTCGCCGGAATGGTCGGTCATCTTGATTCCTCTGGATGTGAACATCACGCTTCGACCTGACCCTGGCGTGATCATGAATTTGAAATTCCGGAAACTTTCTACGAACGCGCCTTGCCGCGAAGATTTTTGGCCTGCGTCAGTCTGGCTCCGCTGCGTTCCAGATGTTCAGCCATCACTTTCTGCGCGCCTTTCACATCCCTGGCCTCGACGCATTTCAGCACTCTCGAATGTTCGCTGATCGAGTCAGTGACGAACTTCTGCTTACCCAATTTGAAAGCCTGTTGTCGCACTTCGAGCATGACATCGTTGATCGAATTGATGAGGATTGAAAAAAGCGGATTGCCCCCGCGACCGCCAGCCGATTATGGAAATCCAAGTCGAGTTCCGCATATCGCAACGGACTGAGATCAGGCTCTTCCAGTCGCCGGATGGTTTCGGCCATCGCTTCGATGTCTTCCTTCCGTGCGTGCTCGGCCGCCAGCGCCGCGATCTGGATCTCCAGCACTGCCCGGACCTGGTGAATCTGCTCCACCGTCAACTGGTGTTTCCTCATCACCAGGCTGAGCGGTTCCGCCATCAGGTGCGCGCCGACCCCCAGCACATACATCCCGGAGCCGGGGCGGACTTCGATCAAGCCTTTGGTCGCCAGCGAACGCATCGCTTCGCGGACGACCGTCTTGCTGACGCCGAGTTGCTCGATCATCTCGCGCTCGGGGGGCAACCGCTCACCAGCGCGCAGAGATCCGTTAACGATCATCTCTTCCAACTCCGTCTGTGCCCGCTGCGTCAGATTGGCTTCCCGGACTACTGATTTGAGCATCGCTTGACTCCTCCTTGTGACAAGCCGCGGCGGCAATGTATAAGATTGACTGCGCTTATACATTGCCCCGGTAACAATGTGACCATATCACTTTCGGCAGCTTTTGCACTTGATTTCGATAGGGCTGTCAAGACTAATCTTGAACAAACATTGAATGGAGCCGCTTTCTTTTTCGCTGAAGTGGTAAGTCAGATGATTGTTCGCCGCATGTCAGCCTCCTGTTGTTACATTACCGGGAAATGAACCATTCGCATCGTTCAATCAACCTCTGGTCGCGTGGGATTGGCCCAGTGATGGTCCGGGTCCTCGCCGCTGACCACCACCCCTTTGACATGCCAGTCGAGATAAGCGCGCACCTCGGCGGCGCAGTAACGTAAGGTCAGACCGCAGCGCCGGCGGTCCGACTCGTTCGCCTCCGATCCGTGCAGCAGCAGGTCGCTGTGCATTGAGATTTCGCCGGCTTTCAACTCCACATCAAACGGTTGACCCAGGCTGTCGGGATTGACCGCCGTGTGGTCAAGGATGTTGCTCTCCTCGCCGGTGCTCGGCTGATGCGGCAAAGGGCCGAGCCGGTGGGAGCCGGGAATAAAACGCATGTTTGCATTCTCGGGATCGGCGTCATCTATCGCCAGCCAGACCGTCACCGTCTTGGAGGGCGTGAGCGGCCAGTAGATGGCGTCCTGATGCCAGGCCACCGTCTTGCCGTCTCGCGGCAGCTTGCAGAAGTAATGCGAACCCCAGCCGATGACATTTTCGCCCAACAAGTCTTTGACGTACGCCACAATCCGCGGTTGCGTTAACAGATCGTAGACCTTCCCGTACTTCAGATGAGCCGTCATAATGGAGTAACTGCTGCCTCCCGCCGCCATCACCCCGGCGAGCAAGGCGTCCAGATAGCGGCGGTGTGCGGCGATCTCCTCATCGTCAAAGATGCGGATGCCTTTGATGTACCCATCGCGGTTGAAGGCTGCGATCTGGTCGGGAGTGAGCTTCGCCGGATGCCGGTTCGTGATCGGATGAAAGCGGAGGTCTCGTTGGATCGTGGTTAGCTCGTTCTGCTCGGGAACGAGTTTGAATTGTGCTTGCTCAGTCATTATTTGCTCCTGCCGTTTAAAGATTGGTTGTAACTGCTCAGCCTTGTGAGTGATTACGGGTAAACAACAATGATCGAAATGCTCTTCAGCGCGACATCCATCCGCCATCCACAACCAGCACATGGCCGTGCAAATAAGCAGAGGCCTGCGAAGCCAGAAAGACCGCCGCCCCCTGCAAGTCTTCGGGCCGGCCCCAGCGTCCGGCGGGGATGCGGACCGAAATCTGCGGCAGCCGCACCGGGTCGTTCAGCAGCGCGTGGTTCATCTCGGTGGCGAAGTAGCCGGGAGCGATGGCGTTGACGTTGACGCCATGCGGCGCGAGTTCCGTCGCCAGGGCCTTCGTCAGTTGCGCCACGCCGCCCTTGCTGGCCGTGTAGGCCGCGACGCCGAAGCCGCCCTGAAAGCTCAGGACTGAAACGATGTTGATGATCTTGCCGCTGCGCTGCTTGACCATCTCGCGCCCGGCGGCCTGACAGAGGAAGTAGAGGCTCTTGAGGTTGACGGTGTGGACGTAGTCCCACTCCTCTTCGGTGAAATCGAGCGCGGCGCGGCGGCGCTGCCCCGCGGCGTTGTTGAGCAGGATGTCCACTCTGCCGAAGGCGGCGAGCGCGGCTTCAACGACGGCGGACGCGGAACTCACCCGCGCCAGGTCGGCGTGAACCGGGACGAACCGGCGGCCCAGTTTTTCGACCGCGCCGCCGGTTTCGTCCAGGCTGGAAGTTTGCGCGACGCCGGCGATGTGCGCGCCCGCTTCGGCCAGCCCGATGGCCAGCCCCTGCCCGATGCCCCGGCTCGCGCCGGTCACAATCGCCACTTTGTCGTCCAATCGAAAACAGTCAAGAATCAAGCTGCGGCTCCTTTGTCAGTAGATCACGAAATGAACGAAGAGTTTCATTTTCCAATGGCCGCCGGACCTGTCGCGGTTGGGCGAGATCCAGTCCGCGGGACTGTCGAAGAGCAGCTTCATCGAACTGGGCTTGGCCTTGTCGGGCAAAATCCGGTCCGGAGAATTGCCGTAGAGCTGCTTCATCGAGCCTCTGGAGTAGATGAACGTCATGCCGACCGGATGCTGCTTCGGCTTCTTCTTTTCATACTCCTTGATGAAGCGGATCAGGTGGTAATGCCACTCGGTCGAGTACGTGCCGCTCTCGTTGGCGATCTCGTACAGCACGTTGTCGAGGTCGCCCACCGTGTCGATCACCTGCCGGACATACGCCTCCCACAGGCGTGTGATGGCGGGGGTATTGAGCGTGTGCGTCTCGAAGCCGAGACCGTCGCCGCCCGCGTCGCCGTCGATGCCGTTCACGTTGTTGGCCTTGTGGAATGGATGCGAGTTCCAGGCGATGTGCCAGTGGCGCCAGCCTTCAAAAAGCATGACCGACACGTAGATGCCGCGCTTGCCGGCAGCCTCGACGCGCGAACGGAGCCGCTTGAAATACGCAGGGTCGAATTTGCTGAGGTCGAACTTTGGCTTGCCGTCGAGCGCCTTGCCGGGGCCGGTCCGCGCCCCCCGCGCCCCCCGCGCCCCCCGCGCCCCCCGCGCCCCCCCGCCCCCCGCGCCCCCGCGCCCATGGATGCGGCGCGACCGTGTATACGCCCTTGTTGCCGGTGTGATCGGCGCTGGCCTTGGTTTCCCATGCGAACTGTTCCCAGTGCCACAGCCGGATAAAGTTGTGCTGACGCCGCTCGAGGAAATCGAGATAGGCGTCAAAGTCGAACGCCGGCGGCGGGTCGCCGGCGCCCATGTCCTGCAAGTTGTTCCAGGTATGCGAACCGGTCAGATAGACCGCCTTGCCCGAACCGTCGGTGAAGTAGCGGGGATTGGCTTTCAACACGGTCAGCGGACCTTTGGCAGCCGCCTTGCGGGCATTGCCGGCCTCCGAGGGCGCCAGGCGCACACGCAGCGCGAGGTCGGGATTCATCTTCGGGCCGTTGAAGCGACGCAGGCCGCCGGCGTGCTCGAAGGTCTCGCTGCGCAGCGCCGAGGCGTCCCTCGGCAGAATCCACTCGGCGATGTAACGTCCGGCGGGCAGGTCGAACTCCACGCTCGGTTCACCGGTGAACTGCGGCAGTTCAAACGGCCAGCCGCCTTTCACTCGCCAGTCCACCTGCGGCTCGATGCGCCGCAGCTTGAAGCCGGTGAGGTTCGGCTCGGCGAAATACTCGGCGGTCAGGCCCGGCGCGCCGTCGCCGGTGGTGAAGGCCGAGGCGGGAATCAACTCGCGCTGCTGTCCGGCCTTGCCCCAGAGCAATCGCATCTCGCCCTGGCCGCCGGTGTAGAAAAACTCGATCATCAGGTCGTGCGCTGTGTTCGCATCGAGCATGACCTTGACGACATCCTCGGCGGCGGCGTGCTCGGTCCAGTTGTTGACGAGTTGCTTGCCATCGAGCCAGAGGCGGACGCCGTCGTTCGAGATGGCGCCGATTTCGTAGTCGCCGCCGGCGGGCGGGCGGAGTTTGCCGGTCCAGCGGATGCCGATGCGTGGCTGCGTGTCGGCCGGGCGGAGATGGAGCGTGTATTCGCGGCCGGGATTCGCCATCGCGCGCACGGTCAGACCGGGCGGCAGCGGACCGCGCACGAGATTCGTCGCGGGCGCCAGGTTCACGAAGTCGAGCGACTCCCAATAACGCTTGAGCGCGCCAAGTTCGCGCCGCTGCGCCTTGCCGCCGCCCCACATCGAGGCCGGGCCCATGTCGCAGTCGCCGTCGGGGTCGCTCACTTTGAAGCAGTGGTCGAGGTGGACATACATGCCGCAGCCGTTGTGGAGAAACTCCCACGCGCGCATCCGGGCCTGGTCGTTTGACGACGGCTGCGCGCCGGTCTCGCCCTGCGCGAGCACGCGGTTGAGGCGCCAGTGCGGCGCCATCACTTCGGCGCTCGTGAATGACCACTGCACGGCCGCGGCTTCAGGCGCAAGGTTAGGGGCCGGCGCCGCGCCGACGCCGGCGTCCTGGATGAGCGGCGACTTCGAGCCGTGTTCCTTCTGCGCCGTCAGCAACACTTCGGTCATGCGGGCGAGCCAGCCGGCCTGAGTCCACTCGGGCCTGGCCTCGTAAATGATTTCGAAGAGCACGTTGTCGGCGCCCCTCAGTTCCGCGACAACCTTGCGGATGAGCGCCTCCTGGAGCGCGACGAATCCGCCGCCCTTGTCGAGCGTGTAGATTTCGCGCCACGGCACGGGCGGCGGGCCGTTGACGTAATTGCCCTCCTTCCAGGGGCTGACGGTGAACTTTCCGTCCTCCATGAACGGGCAGAAGAAGATGTAGTTCACCACGACGCTTCGCTTCGCCGCCTGCGCGACGAGGTCCCTGAGACGGGCGAAGTAGGCGTCGTCCCAGCGCGAGAGGTCGAACTTGTTTCCGCCGTTCGCGTAGCCCGGCTCGCCGCCGCGGGCGTAGGGAGTGATGAGCTTCCCGGGCATCGCTTCCATTGTGTTCCCGTCGCGGCCCGGCTCGGTGAACACCCCGCTATTCACGCGCATCAGGTTCAGACCGTCGGCGCTGACGACGTCGAGATAGCGGACGTAGTCGAACGCGCTATTCATGAGCGAGCCGAAGTGGTCCGACGCGCCGAAGAGGATCACCGGCTTGCCGCCGCGCTCGAAATAATGCGGATGGGCGGAGGAGCGACGCAGCGGCTGAATTCCGCTCTTCAACACCAGCGCCCAATCGTTCGCGCCCGTGCTGTTGTCGCCGGGGGCGCGGAGTTTTTGCCCATCCTGGTTTGGCATCGCGGGGCCGTGCGCGATAAGCGCCGCATCCTTCGCGGGGTTGAACCAATGCGCCGTCACCGGCCCGGGAAAGGCCGTGAGATTCAGCGTCAGTTCGCGCGGGCCTTTGCCGCCGGCGGGAATGTAAAGCAGCGCGAGCCTGTGGCCGGGCGTGTGCGCGGCGGTGATTTGCGTCTCGCCGTTGCCACGCCTGGCCGAGACGAGTTTGTCTTCAATGTCCGGCGCGAGTTGCGGCCACGGCTGACTATTGAAAAACGCGCCGAGCCGCGCCATGTCGCGCGAGCCTGCGCTGTCGAGCGCCTGCTGCCAGGTAGTGTCCACGCCCAGTTTGTGGAGGCCTGGGCCGTCGAAGTGCCACATCGGACTGTTGCCGAAGAACTGGCCGCACGCGCCGGAGAGCATCGCCCACCACGCCTGACGTCTGATTCGCTCCGGCGTGGCCTTGGGCTCATTCTCGTAGGTCGTCTCGATGAGCACGAAAGGGCGCACGGGCTGCTTCGGATAGTTCGCGCGCAGCGGACGCCACAAGTCGGATTGGTAGCGATACACGGTGTCCACCGCGAGCCACGGCTGGTCTCCGAAGGTTTCGATTGCCGAGGTCTGCCCGCCGTGCGCGGTCATGATTTGGCGCGCGCCGCCTTCGCGAAGGCCCTCGGCGAGTTCGTTGCCGGTCCAGCGTTCGGCTTCAGGCAAGGCGTAGTCACCACCCGGCATCCACACGATATTCGGCAAATCCTTGAACCTTTCGCCAACGAAGCGCCCGTAGCTCCGCAACGCCGCCGGCCCTGCCGCCTTGATTTCCTTGAAGAACCCTTCGTCGCCGCCGTTTGCGCCCAGATACGCCGGGCAAAGCCAGACGGTGATGCCGCGTTTGTTCGCTTCTGCAACGGCCCGATGCGCGTAGTCGAAATAAGCCGGATTCGGCTGCGTCAAATCGCCCGGCTTCAGGAACGGCGCGACACCATCAATCTTCGCCGGAGCCTTCGAGGCGTACTTGTGTTCGATAAGATTGACGATGATGGAATTGAACCCGCGCCGCTGCCGGTCATCCAGATACTTCGCGATGTCCGCCTCGTTCAATTGCGCGATGAGCGACCACGCGGTGTCGCCGACGACGAGGAAGGGCTTGCCGCCGCTGTCCACGAGATAACGCCGGTTCTCGCTGATCTTGAGCGGGAAGGTGGGGGCCGCCGCGCGCTGGGCGAGGGCGGCGAGGGGGAGCAGGAGCAGGGCCAACGCCGCCCACCGGCCTGCCATCTTCATGGCATCGAATCTCATGTTGTGCATGTTCATTGGATTTCCTCTCTGCCATCTCTGATTGGATTGCGCCATTCAGGCGCCGAATTGCGCGCGCCGCAGCGCGCGCGAGGAGATCAGGTATGCGAGTCCGAGCAGCGTCCAGATCAGCCCGGTCGTGAATGCCATCGTGGGCAGCTTCACCCAGATGTAGGCGCAGATGACGAAGCCGAGCAGCGGGAAGACCAGGTTCAGCAGGAAGCCCCGGCCCGCGCGGTTTTTCTGCTTGACGAAGTAATGCCGGATGACCGACAGGTTGACGACCATGAAACCGAAGCAGGCCCCGAAGTTGATGAGGTCGGCGGCCTCGGCAAGATTGATCAGCAGCGGCACGGCGAGCTGAATCAGGCCCATCAGCAGGATGCTGTAGATCGGCGTGTTCAGTTTCGGGTGGACGTAGCAGAAGACGCGGCGCGGCAACAGCCCGCCGCGCGCCATCCCGTAGAGCAGCCGCGACGCGCTCGCCTGCCCCGTGACCGCGCTCATGAGCGCCTGGCCGACGACAAAGCCTGAGATGGTCAGGTAGAGCGCCGCGCCGCCGATGCGCCCGCCGATCTCCGAGAAGGCCGTCTCGACCGGGGAGAACGTCGTGTAGTCGGGCCAGACCAACTGCCCCAGATAAGTCTGGAGCACAAAGAGCGTCCCGGCGATCAAACAGACCAGCACGGTGGCGCGGGGGACGTTCCGTTGCGGGTTGTGCGAATCTTCGGCGAGCGTCGTGATGCCGTCGAAACCGATGAACGAGAGGATCGCCACCGGGGCCGCCGCCATCAGCCCTTCCGTCGAAAACGTCGCGGGGTGGTAAAAAGGCTCCAGCGAAAGCAGCGTCCCGCGCCCGGCGCCGCCAAGTAACGCCCTGACCGCCGCCGAGAGAAACCAGACGAGCGACACGCCAACCAGTAGGTTGTAGACGACCGTCACGCGCGCCGTCATCTCGATCCCGCGCAGGTTCGCGGAGGTGATCAGCGTTGCGGTCAAAATCACCCACCCGCTGTAAGGAACTTGCGGCGCGAGCTTATTCATCGTCACGCTGATAATGATGACCGAGATGAGCGGGACAAAAACGTAATCCAGAATCATCGCCCACCCCGCGAAGTAGCCGGCGGCCGGGTGCAGCGCCTTCGCGGCGTAGGCGTATGTCGAACCCGCCTCCGGGAAGGCCATCGCCATCCGCCCGTAGCTCAGCGCCGTGAAGGTCATCGCCACCATCGCCAGCAGGTAGACGAGCGCGAAATGGCCCTGCGATTTCACCGTGCCGACGCCGAACATCGTGTAACCCGCATTCATGCCCACGAAGGCGAGGCCGAACATGACGAGCGCCCGGAGCGATAGGACGGGTCTGAAACCGCCGGCTTCCGGCCGGGGCGCGGCGTCACGGGGAGTTGTGATTGCTGCTTCTTTAGCCATAAAGGTTCACGCCAGGATTTCTCGCGTCACCCGGCCATGCACGTCGGTCAGGCGGTAGTCGCGACCGCCGTGGCGGAAGGTGAGCTTCTCGTGATCCATGCCGAGCAGATGCAGGATGGTCGCGTGGAAGTCGTGCACGTGGACTTTGTTTTCCGCGACGGTCGCGCCGATGTCGTCGGTGCTGCCGTAAGTGAGGCCGCCCTTCACACCTGCGCCGGCGAGCCATGACGAGAAGCACGCGCTGTGATGACCGCGGCCTTTGATGCCGTCCACGCCGGGCGTTCGGCCAAACTCGGTTGTCCAGACGACGAGCGTGTCGTCGAGCATCCCCCTGCGCTTGAGGTCGCGCAGCAGGCCGGCGATGGGCTGGTCGATGTCTTTCGCGTACTGGGCGTGTTCGGCCATGTCGTCGTGCTGGTCCCAGTTCTTGCTGGAACTGCCGTCCACCAGTTCGATGAAGCGCACGCCGCGTTCGGCAAGGCGCCGGGCGACGAGGCATTGCCAGCCGAAGCCGTCGGTCTGGCCGCGCTTGATGCCGTAGAGCGCGTGGGTCTCGTCGGACTCCTTCGCAAGGTCGAATATCTCGCGCGCCTCGGTCTGCATGTGGAAGGCGGTCTCGAAGGTGCGGATGCGCGCGGCGAGTTCGCTGTCGTTCCCGCGCGCCCGGAGATGGCGCCGGTTGAACGCCTCGGCGAGGCCAAGTTCGAGTTCCTGCACGGAGCTTTGCTTCGTGCGGCGGTCGAGGTTCACGATGGGTTCCTTGCCGGGTACGACGCGCACGCCTTGATGATACGCGGGCAGGAAGTCGTTGTTGAAAATCTGCGTGCCGGCGTAGGGCGAACCGGCGGAGAGCACGACGAACGACGGCAGGTTTTGGTTCATCGTGCCGAGGCCGTAGCTCAGCCACGAGCCGATGCTGGGCCGCGAGAAAAAGAACGAGCCGGTATGAATCGCGAGGGTCGCCTGGTAATGCTCGTTGTTGTCGGACTTCATCGAGCGGATCAAGCACACGTCGTCCATGCGCTCGCGGAGGTGCGGGAACAGGTCGCTCACCAGCGTGCCGCACTTGCCGCCGGGTCGAAACTCCCAGCCCGGCTTGAGCAACACGCGCTGCTGGTTCGAGAGTCCGCCACCGATGCCCATCGTCTTGCCGTCGGCGGCGAAGAGCTTGGGCTTGTAGTCGAACGTGTCCATGTGCGACACGCCGCCGTTCGAGAAGATGAAGATGACTTGCTTCGCCTTGGGCGCGAAATGCGGCTGCTTGGGCGCGAGCGGGTCGTCGGAGTCTTCCGCCAGCAAGCGCGAGACGATGCCGGGCAGCAACAGCGAGCCGCCGACCAGACTGCGGATGACGTCGCGGCGGTGGTAGTGGCGTGGGGTTGTATTCATTGTCTGTTGGCTCCTTGTGTCAGTCCACGTAAACAAATTCATTCAGGCGGAAGAGGACGCGGACCATCGCGCGCCACGATTCGGCTTCAACCTGATCATCGGGCATTCCGTCGCCGCGCAACTTTCCGCGCACGGCGGCGAGAAACTTTCCACCGCCATCGAGTTCTTTGGCGTCAGGTTGGCGGGCCAGGGAAACTTGATAGGCGCGCTTCAATCGTGTGTTGTCATCCTCCGCTTCCTTCACGAGGCGCGCGGCGAACTGCCTGGACTGCTCATGTACGAAGGCGTCGTTGAGCAGGTAGAGCGCTTGCAAGGGCGTGGTGCTCGTGGTGCGGACGGGCGTGCTCGCGGCGGGGTCGGCGCCGTCGAAGATGGCGAGATACGGGTCGCGCTGGATGCGCTGGGTCATCAGGTAAACGCCGCGGCGCCTGGAATCGTAAACGGCCCTGAACGGATTGTGCTGGGTGAATTTCCACTCCGACTCCGGCGGAAAGGGATGCGGGCCGGCGGGCGCGGTGTCGAGGTTGCCGCCGAGCACGAGCAGCGTGTCGCGGATGGCTTCGGCGTCGAGACGGCGACGCGGGAAGGAACTGAGCAGTTCGTTATTGGCGTCGCGGGCGATGGCGACTTCGCCGCGCCGGCTGGCGAGTTGGTAGGTGCGCGAGAGCATGATGAGCCGGTGCATCGACTTCACCGACCAACCCGACTCGATGAACCGCGACGCGAGCCAGTCGAGCAGTGCCGGGTGCGTGGGCGGCTTGCCTTGTTTGCCGAAGTCGTTCGGCGTCGGCACGAGACCTTTGCCGAAATGGTAGAGCCAGATGCGATTGGCCATCACGCGCGCGGTCAGCGGGTTGTTCCGGTCCACGATCCATTCGCCGAGTTGGCGACGGCCGCTGGCCGCCCCCGTGCGGGGAATCTCCGCGCCGCCCAAGACGGTCAGGAAGCGCCGGCGCACGACTTCGCCCGGCTTCGCGGGATCGCCCTTCAACTGAATCGCGACGTCTTCGATCTTCTCCGCCTCCGCGACCGCGTAGGCCAGATCGAACGGCGGCGGTTTGCTCAAGAACTCCTTGGCGGCTTTTTCGGCGTCCTTGATCTTCGCCTCGACGTTCTTCTTCTCCTCGGCGGGCGTGTCCTTCAGGGAGTCTTTCAACTTCTGGACGACTGTCGCCAGACGGCGCTTCTCAGCGTCGTGCGCTTTTTGGACGGCTTCCGCTTCGGCGAGCTTGTCCGGCTCAACGAGCGGCACGAGGTCGCGTTGCTTCTGTTCCATTTCGATGCCCGGCCACGGATAGCGCGTGCTGTGGAAGATGCCGTAGAGCGCGTAGTAATCCTGTGAAGTAATGGGATCGAACTTGTGGTCGTGGCAGCGGGCGCAGTTGATCGTCAGCCCGAGGAAGGCGCGGCCGAGGTTGTCTATGGTGTCCTCGATGGTGAGATGCCGCGGATAATCACCCACCTCCGAACCGAAGCGGCGGGCGTTGGCGATGTAGCCGGTGGCGATGAGGCGCTCGTGCGTCTCCTTCGTGGTCGCGCCGGGGAGCAGATCACCGGCGAGTTGCTCGCGCACGAACCGGTCGTAGGGCAGATCGCGATTGAACGCGCTGATGACCCAGTCGCGGTAGCGGAACATCTGCGGGATGGGAAAATCGGAATTGTCGCCCGCGGAATCCGCGTAGCGCACCACGTCGAGCCAGTAGCGGCCCCAGCGTTCGCCGTAGTGCGGCGAGGCGAGCAAACGGTCCACGACCTTCGCGAACGCTCCGGGCGAACGGTCGGCGAGGAATGACTCCACCTCCTCCGGCGCCGGCGGCAGGCCGATGAGGTCGAAGGTCGCGCGGCGGATGAGAACGCGCTTCCCCGCGTCGTCCGCTGGCGGCAATTTCTTTTCTTCGAGTCGCGCGAGGATGAAGCGGTCCACGTCATTCGCCGGCCAGCGCCGTTGTTTCACGGCGGGAACCGGCGGCGCGGCGAGCGGGCGGAACGACCACCATTCGCGCGCCTTGTTCCAGTCGATGGCGGACTTCGCCCGCGCGGACGCGACGGTCTCCCCGGTGCGCGGGTCGGGCGCGCCCATCTTTACCCAGGCAATCAAATCACTGATCTCTTCGTCGCTCAGTTTGCCGGTGGGCGGCATCTGCAACTGAAGATCCTTGTAAGAAACGGCCTTGATCAAAATGCTCTTCTCAGGAGAGCCCGGCGCTACCGCGGGCCCACTGTCTCCACCTTTCGACACGCCGGCAGCCGAGTCCAGCCGCAGACCTCCCATCGGCGCAGGCGTCTGCGCGCTGTGGCAGACGTAACACTTGCCGGCCAGCACGGGACGGATTCTCTTCTCGAAGAATTCGATCTGGTCGGGCGAAATCTCTGTTCTCTGAGGATTGCGGCTGGCCTCGCTGCTCCAGAACAGCAACGGGAACATGATCAGACAAATCGCGAATGAAATTGCTCGACGACGATTGAGATGCGGCTGCATAGTTCCTCGTTTTGAATCGGGGTTACCCCCCGCCTCAGTGGTTATTGGGAGACAAAGAAATGTGATTACCGGTTGGGATCGTCTCTTACAAAACGAACCCTACTGGAGGTTGCTCAAAAGCTCGATTTATGACCGTGTCCGGTATAACTGCTCAGCCTCTTCGTCCCGTAGGGACGAAGAGGGATGATCGTTCGCCATCGCAGGCAGGCCATAAATGACCTGCCTAAACTCCTTTGCTTCATCCAAAAGTCACGCCATAGGGGTGCCAGAGCTCAATTTGTGACCGTGCGGAGTATAGAAGACGATCTCGGAGCCTTCGTTTTCAAAAGTAAAGCTTCAATCCGAACTGAATGACGCGCATCGGCAGGCGAAGACCGCGGATCTCGCCCATGCTCGGCGCGTCGGGCACGATCGAATCGGACGTCACCCAGCCGATTCCGTTCGGCTGGCCGAACTGCGGCGTATTGAAGGCATTGAAGAATTCGGCGCGGAACTGCAGCCGGGCCGGTTCCGAGATCGCCGCCAGGCGCCAATTCTTATAGACCGACAAATCGAAGGTGCGCTGGCCCGGACTGGTCAGGATGCCGGGACCCGCATTGCCGTAGTGACACAGGTCGGCTCGATTCGGGATGTTGCATTCGGTGCGGCGGAAGGCCGTCGGGTCGAACCATTTCTCCCGATTGGCCTCGTCGCCCAGCCGGCCATCGGCGACCCGGTCTGGCCGCGTGCCGCCGCCGGTATTCAAGTTGCCGCCGCCCACGCTGAAGGGAAAGCCGGTGCGGAACGAGATAATTCCGTTGGTCTGCCAGCCGGCCAGCAAGGCGCCGGCCACGCCCTTGAAGCGGTTCAGGAACGGCATTTCGTAGACGTAATGGATCACCGCGGTCTGCGTGACATCCCAGGGGAAGCGCTGGCGGTCTGCGCGGCGGTCACGGGGATTCTGGTAGGCGCCAACGCCGTTGTTACGCTCGTAGCCTTCGCCCAAGGCTTTGCCATAGGTGTAGGCGAGGCCCATAACCAGGCCGTGGCTGGAGCGCTTTTCGAGGGTGGCCTGCAGCGCTTCATAATTCGAGTTGGCGTAGCTGTCCAGGAGGCGGATGTTGCCGATACCGCGCGCGGCATTTCCCTCACCCTCGGACACGTAGGCTTGCAGAGGCCGCCGTCCGTTGATGTCGGTGTTCGGCGACGGGTCGGGGTTGTTGAAGTTGTTGATGGTATTGTCGAGGTTGCTGGTCTTGCTCCCGACGTAACCGACGGTCAAGACCGTGGACCAGGGCAGCGTGCGTTGCAGATCCAGGCTCCACTGCCAGTGGTTGGAGTACTTGTTGTCGGGCGTTAGCGCGATCAGGTTCGCGCGGGCCGGAGTGCTGCCCGCTCCGGGGAAGGGGTTGTCCAGAGTGAGAACGTCGGCGCCGGGACGCAGGCGGCGTGTCTGGATGTTGTAGGTCTGACCGCCATACGAATACTGCAACTCCTGGGCGACGTCGGTGACATTATTGAAGGTGAAGCTGGCGCCGCGCGGAGGCTGGCGGACCATTATCTGAAAGTTATTCAATTGCTGCGCGTTGACGAACCAGCCGGCGCCGCTGCGAATCACCCACTTGTCGGTGGCGCGCCAGGCCAGGCCGACTCGGGGCATGAAGTAGCGGTTGTCAGACTCGTGGAACTGGACGCCCTTGGTACCCGGGGTCGGGATGAGCGTGGGCAACTGGCGGCCGTCGGACGAAGCCGAAAGCTTATCCAGGCGGAGGTTACGCCAGCCGCCTCTTGCGTCGAAGGGGACCGAGAAATAGTCCCAGCGCAAGCCGATGTTGGCGGTCAGATTCCGGGTGACTTTCCAGTTGTCCAGGAAATAGGCGCTCCAGCGGTTGTTGCGCGGAGCGGCGGGGGGCAATCCTTCGGGCGATTGCGAGCCGGTGGGATAGCCGAGCAGCCACCCGGCCAGATTATTACCGCCCAGACAGCAACCGACAAATCCCCGCGGATCGTTCGAGGATGCGTGATCAACAATGGCTCGCCGGTATTCGAAACCCATCTTGAAACCATGGTTGGCGCGGTTGATCGAGAGGTTATCGGAAACCTGGTGGAAGATGGCCACATTGAACTGCAGACCGCCCGTGTCGGTGTCGCCGCCGATGATCGTGCCCGGGATGCCCGTTTCGCGGGGGGTGAGCTTGCGATTGCCGTCGGAGATGACGCGAAACGCCCCGATCCCCAGCGAGTCGATATCGAAGTCCGTGTTGGTGCGCGGGTTCGCGAAGTCCCAGTCGGCTTTATTGTAGCCGTAACGGAACTCGTTAATGATGCTGGGCGAGAAGACGTGCAGGTGCTGGGCGCCAATGTTGTTGGGGGCGGTTCTGACTAAGCGTGGGAAGTTGGGGTTAATGTTGGCCTGGTTGACGCCGGAGCGGTCCAGCGCCACGCGCACGAAAACCTTGTCTTCCGGCCGGAAGTGGTGATCGATGCGGAAAATGTATTGGTTCGAAGTCGTAATCGCGGGGACCAGGTTCTGGACGTTGTTCTCGAGAATGTCATCTCGCTGGAACTGGGGCAGCGGCTGGAATTTGTTGATGAAATCCTGGGCGCGGCGGTTGATGCGCGAGGACGGAATGATGTTCGTAATCCGCCCGGAGGCATCGCGGAACGGATCGCCGGTCACTGGGTCGTAAATGATGATCGGGCTGCGAATGGGGCGGCCGTCGCGGATCAGGGGCGTCAGGAGCGCCGAGAAGTCGCCGCGGCGGAACGGTTCGGGAAACCAGAAGGCTTCCTGAACACTTTCGCGCGTTTCGCGAAGCCCTTCGTAATTGAAACTCCAGAAGGTGCGGTCTTTGCCGTTGTAGAGCTTGGGCAACACAACGGGCCCGCTGAGAAAGGTTCCGAACTGGTTGCGGCGGAGCCGGGGCTTCTCCTGGAGCTTGGCTCCGGGGGGAAGCTGGAAGTTCAGGAAATAATCCCTGGCCGCCAGTTTGTCGTGGCGGAGGAATTCGAAGAGGGTCCCCCGGAACTTATTGGTCCCGGACTTGAAAGCGATCTGCACGAGAGCGCCGCTGTTTTGGCCATACTCGGACGAGTAGGAGCTGGTCTGGATTTTGAACTCTTCAATGGCGTCAATCGAAGGGGTGAAGAAGACGGTGTTCTGAAGGGCCTCGTTGGCGACGACGCCGTCGAGCGTCACCTGCTGGTCGTTTTCCCGCTTGCCATTGGCGGCGATGGCGACCATGCGGCCGGCAATGGGGACGCCGCCGTTCCCGTCAAACCCTTGGCGTTGGCCGAAGTAGACGCCGGGGGTCAGCAGGGCCAGTGTGGCGATGTTGCGGCCGTTCAACGGGAGTTCGACCACGCGCTTGTTGTCGATGACCTGGCCAACCGCGGCATCATCGGTTTTCAGGCCCGGCGCTTCCCCGGTCACCTGCACCGTCTCCTCCATATCACCCACGCTGAGTTCTAAATTGACGCGGGCCTTTTGCTGGATCTGAACCATGACCCCCCGGCGTTCCTGGCGCTTGAAACCGGAGGCTTCCACCGTGACGGTGTATTCGCCGATTTCGATCAGCGGGAACGAGTAGTCGCCGGTGGAGGAAGTCGTCACCTCGCGGCGTTCGCCGGTGGCGGCCCGCAGCAACGTGACCTTGGCGCCCACCACTGCGCCGCCAGTCGGATCCGTCACCGTGCCGAGGACCTCGGTCGAAGTGGTTTGCGCTCCCAAACGGATGAAGGTTACGAGAACGACAAAGGTAATCGTGAGTACTGGTCGTAGGATTCGCATTTGAACTCTCCTTCGGAAAGGGCGTCCCCGCATCCTTACAAAGCCTGCCCGCAGGGATGCGGCGCCGGATGTTTTCATTACGACTTGTGCTAAGTGAGTAGCCAAAAGTTTTTTCAAAGATAGATCGGTCTGTGCAATTTGTATCTACACAAGTTTCCCCGCTCCGTTAGGAGCGCAATGTTTATAGTTGTGCGATGCATTACGCTCTCTAGCTCCGTCAGGAGCGACATCCGCGCGTGGCCAGATGCCGCTCCTAACGGAGCTAGAGGAATAAAGACAACGCCGATCTATAAACATTGCGCTCCTAACGGAGCGGAGGAACGCTGATTTGTATAGATCTCAATAGGACAAGCCCGTGGCATCAGGGATGTGCGCGCAGGTCGAGTCATTTTTGAAATAACTTTTGGAAACTCACTTAGTTGAAACTCGCGGGCGACCCGAACCTTCAGGAGACAGTGTTTAGAGCAGTTTGCAGATCAATGTACGGTCAGTAGATCACGAAATCAGGAAGGAAGAGCATTTTCCATTTGAGATTTGAGATTTGAGATTTGAGATTTGATATTGCCCGAGGCCAGATCGCTCAATGCCCGATGAACATTGGTCAATATCCGAGCAATGTCAAATCTCAAATCTCAAATGACAAATGGAAAATGAAACTCTTCGTTCATTTCGTGATCTACTGACCGTACATCCAATTGCAACCTGATTTAGAGTACCGGCTCTAGCCGGGAAGGGCTTGCTCATCAAACCCTTTCCGGCTAAAGCCGGTACTCTAAACACCGTCTGACGATGCGGCTGGTTGCCCCCAGGTCAACTAGCACAAGTCGTTTTCATTGTTTCATGGCGTCTGTCCTTCGTGATGAACCTGCGGGAGCCCCCGCACGTTCGCGAACCGTGCTGTCCCCTTGCCCGAGAACCCGCGCTCCGGCGTGGGCGAGAGGAAGAATCCGACGTAGGGCCGTTCGCCCAGAGACACCGTCCAGTTGCCAAGCGGCGTCCAGTGAGCGCCGTCGGCGCTGCGATAGCCCGTGTAGCTGTCGCCCAGGCGCCGCAGCCTCAGCCAGACGTTCGGATATTTGCGCTGCAGGCGAGAGGACGTGTCGGCCACGTACTTGAACGCCTCGGCCTCGGGGTCATTGCCGGAGCTGCCCAGCCACTTGCCGCGCCCGGTGCGAACAGCGAACAGGAACACGTCGGCAAAATAGCGAGACTGGTCCGCCGTCGCCTCGATCGAGACGTACTCGTCGGCCGGGTCCAGCCCTTTTCGCGCCATGATCCCCGCCTGGCTCTCTGTGCCGAACTCGTTCCGATTGTCAACGAGCTGGACTGAGACGTCGAAGTCGCGATCGAGTTGCGTGTAGACGAAGCGCCCCTGGTCTTCCGTGCAGTGGTACCCGAACTGGTGGCCATAGCCCTCGACCTCAATTACCTCACCGGCCAGCATGCTGGTTCGTCCGACGAGCCCAGCCGGGACAGGCTTGTCACGACAGTTCCCACGGAAGTCCAGGCTGCGCAAGCTCGCTCGCGGCGCCGTCTCGAGCGCGAGAACGAAATCCTCGGCCCCGCCTTCGTTCTTGCCCGTGCTGATGAATTCGCCCACCCCGCCGGCTGGGAGCGGCCCGTCGCCGGCGGCCCTGGTTTGCCCGGAAACCGGGTCTATCCAGCGCGCGGAGATCGGTCCCGCCATGCGGCTGAGATCGAGCCTCAGCTTGCGGGCCGTGGGAACGAAGAGATAGGCGCTGCGTCCCTCGTCGCCGATGGCGGCCTGCACGTCCGTCTTGCCCGGGATGCGAGACACTGGGCCCTTCGAACCATCCATCACGAACTTTACCCCTTCGCCACCCAGCGGCTCTCTCAGAGTCCACCACGGGCGCCCTCGCAGGAACTCGATCAACACCTGCATCTGGCGCGCGCCCGGCGAGCGCAGCGCACTTTCCCAACCCGGCGCGAACACCGAGACCGCGCCATGACCGTAGGCCTGCCCGGCGGCGCCCGCGACCACGGCGCCCCAAGCCTGCCGTCGAAGCCGATGATGCATCTGCTCGCTCGTGCCGAGATGCTCGCTGCCGGGACCCGAGGCCGAAAGGCCCGACCCATCCTTCTCGTCCTCGAAGAAGCTGCGGCCAAGCACGAACGGCCGGGGTGGATCGCGGAAAAAGTTCGCGCGCAAGGGCGCCGCGACATCCTCGAAGGTGTGGATCGTGTCGAAGTCGGTCCAGGAGTAATCCCCCAGAAACACCGGCCTTATATGCCGGCTGCTCGCCCCGAACTGGATCGTGTGGAGATGGTGTGGGACGGCTTCCTTGATCGCCAACGCCAGGGCCCGCACCTCCCGCCATGCCGCCATGGGATCCCGATCTCCGCCATGTTGCCAGACGACGTTGTCGTGCCGGCGAAACCGCCGGCCCAGGTACTGCCCAAACTCCTGGGCGCCCTTGGCGCCGTTCCTTTCGAGGATCTCGTACCACCCATCGCCGCAGCAGCCGAGCCATGCGGGCGCGAGACTGACCAGCAATCCCCTCGCCGCGGCCTGCTCGACGATCCACTCGACATGGTCGAAGTAGGCGTCGTTCGGTAGGCCGAGGTCGTGATCATTCTTGAATGGCGCCTGCCCATAGCGGTTCTTATCCACTGCGCCCGGCCCGCCCGGCCCGCGACTCGGTAGAACCCGGGTCTGCACAACCGTAAACCCCTGAGCCTTGCGTACGTCGAGGTAACGCAGCGCCTCCTCACGGTTGAGCCGGAAGGTCAACGCCCAGGCCGTGTCCGCCACGAACAGGAATGGCGCGCCGTCGCGCCCTACGAAGGTCCGGCCGCTCTGGGAGACGCGCAGCGGAAAAGCTGTCCGCCCCGGATCCGTCGCCGTGCCGAGGACCTCGGTCGAGGTGGTTTGCGCTCCCAAACGGGTGAAGGTCACGAGAACGATAATGGTAATAGCAAGTACTGGTCGTGGCATTCGTATTTGGACTCTCCTTCGAAAACGGCGCGCCCGGATGTTTTCTCAGAGTTTGATCGCCTCTCCTGTGCGCGCGGACTCGTAAGCCGCGTGGACGAGCCGGAGCGATTGGTAGTTATCTTGCGCCGTCGTCTCCGCGCGGCCCTCGCCGCGCAGGGCCTGGAGCAAATTCGCGTGACAGGGGACGATACTGGCCATGCCGACTTCGTAGAGCGGGTCGGCCCAGGCGTAGCGCGGGGGCGGGAAGCGCCACGCGCGCGTGCCGTCGGTGGTCGTCACGCGCACCCAGTAATCGGGCGCGAGTTCGAGCGAACCTTTCCGCCCTTCGACGAAGATCATCGTCTGCACGTAATAATCGCGCTCGACCGGAACGCGGGCCAGCGCCATCTCGCAGACGACCGTCATACCGCCGGTCATGCGCATCATCACAGTCGCCAGGTCTTCGCCCCGGATGTCGTCCTGCACGCGGCGCGTCTGGCAGTAGAGCCGTTCAGCCTCGCCGAAGAGGAAGCGCGAGGTGTCGAGCAGGTGGACGCCCATGTCGGCCAGAATCAACTGCTCCATCTCTTTCAGGAAAGGCTGGTTGACGTAATCGTCCACGCCCGAAATGCATGAAATGCGCGCCCGCGCCGGAGCGCCGATGACGCCTTCATTGAGGATTTTTTTGACCTGCCGGATCGGTGTCTGCCAGCGCCAGTTTTCGTGGACGAGTAACGGAACTTCGGCGGCGGCGCAGGCGGCCATCATCCGCTCGGCGTCGGCTAGCGTGCCGGCCAGCGGCTTCTGGCAGATCGCGGGGACGCGGCGCGAGGCCGCGAGCAGGACCATCTCCAAATGCGTCTCATTCGGCGTGATGATGTCCACGAAGTCCAGCCGCTCTTCGCTGAGCAACTTTTCCGGGGAGTCATAAACGCGGGGGACGCTGAACCGCGCCGCCATCGCCTCGGCTTTCGATCTCACCGCGTCACAGACGGCGACGCACTCGACGCCTTTCACTTCCTGCCAGGCCGCGAGTTGAAACGGCGCCCAAAAGCCCGCGCCGAAGATCGCAAAGCGCAACTTGCCCATCGGACAGTCCTTTCGTGAAGCTCATCTGGTCGTGAAGCTCGTCTGGCGAGCGGTGGGGAAAGAGCGCGAGCCGGACGAACCGACTCGCGCCTTTGACCTGCCCGCGCGCGACATCGCCCTGGCGTCCCTCAGAAAATCAGTTTCACAGACAACTGAACTGCACGCATCGGATAGAAGCTATCCGCCCTGGCAAAATCAGTTGAGTCCAGGGACGACGACACGCCCGAAATGTTGACCCGATTCAAGAGGTTGGAAGCTTGTGCCTGGAACTGGATAGTCGCCCTCTCCGTGATGGGGAACCTCTTGGCGAGGGACGCGTCGATCCGGGCATAACCGGGCCCCTTGAAGTAGTTGCGCGGAAGTGTGCCATTTCGGACGGTGTTGGGCAGCGGAAAGACATTTGCGTTGAACGCTCCTGTCAGCCATGCATCCTTGCTGAAAGAGCGTGGCACACTGGTAGTCGGGAGGTCGGGCCGGTCGGAGCGCCGGCCATCGGCGTTGAAATCCCCTCCTTCCCCGTATGGAGCGCCGGTCTCCGGGTTGAAGTAAGGACCGGACTCGAAGTTCCAGATGGTGCTCAGTTGCCAGCCTCCGAAGGCAGTACCGACGACGTCCTTGCGCCCGCGAAGGAAGGGCAGCTCCCAGACGGCGTTCAGCTTCATGGTGTGCGTGGCAGGCTCGTCACGCGCCCAGTCCACTTCGGGTTTGAAAACTTCAGTGCCGCCGGAATTGCTCCGGCCGTTGTGGTAGCTGTACGAAGCATTCAACTGCCAGCTCTGGGCCAGGCGCTTGCTCGCGTCGAAGACCAGACCGTGATAGGTTCTCCGGCCCAGGTTCACGCGAGTGGTGATTGCGCCGTAGAACGGGTTCAGCCGATCCCGCCGCCCGTCCACCACATCACCCGATTTACGATTAGCATCAAAATTCAACTGATCGTTTGTGGTGCGGCGGTAGTGGTACGAGACGGTTAGCGCCAGGTCATTGAGCACTTGGCGCTGGTACGCGACGTTGGCATCGTACACCAACGGCTGCTTGTAATCGGTTGGGTGCGCAGTCAGATTCGGTCGCGTGCCCACAAACACACCGAGTGCGGGATCGATCTTCGGCCCCACAAATTTCGGATTGATCGGGAAGTTGCGCGTGCCCTCGGGAGCGATACCATAGACGATCGGGATCCCGAACTCCGAGCCGGCGCTAAGGTTCGATGAGATGGGCGGATTGCCATAGTAACCGCGGTAGAGACCGAGTGAGCCGATCTCGTCGTACAGAACGAAGAATCCTCCGCGGATTACCGATCGCCCGGTTCTGGCGGGATCCCACGCGATGCTGATCCGGGGACCGAAGTTGTTCAGATCGCGGTCGAAGGATTGCTCGATTTTCTTGTTTCGCACCGCAATAATGCCCTGCGGGTTCACCTGGTCACTCGTGAAAATCGGCGCGAATGTATTTCTGGGGCTCTTGATCCCTGAGAGAGGGAACGCGGCATAGGAGTCCCAGCGCAGGCCGAGATTCAACGTCAGACCAGGGCGAACCTGCCGCGAGTTGTGCGCAAAAAAGGAAAGCTGCTGGTTCCTGACTTCCACGAAGGGGTCGCGCTGCTTGCCCGTCGCGGCGTCCACGGTCCGAGTTTCCTGGTACGGCTTGTCGTCGGCGAAGTCGATAATACTCCGGAAGTTGTATACGGGGACGTCCCCAAACAGGAAGGCCGGGTCCGTCAGGTACACACGACGGTAGCTGCCGCCGAACTTCCAGGACTGCGCGCCACGGTTCCACGAGAACGTGTCGCGGATGTCATAGGAGCGAACAATCTGTTCCTCCAGGGAAAATTCGCAGCCGAAAGTAGCGGCGCCAAAGTTAAAGCCATCGTCGCTCAGACCGCACGGAATGTGGTAGCGGTTGTTTGCCAGCCTGAAATCGAAGTTGGGACCTCGAGTGTGCGAAAAGCGCAACTCGTTCAGGCTGTTCGGCGTGAACGTGTGGGAGTGCACAACGCTCATGAGGTCTGTCCCGGTCTTCTGGACGAAATCGAATGACGGCCGCGCGGCAAGGACATGTTCGGTTGGCTTGTTGCGCCAGTACGAGCCGTAGATGCGGTCCCTGGCGCTTGCGCTCTGGTAGTCCACCCTGCCGTTAATCTGGTTCCCAGTCCGGTTGAACGGGCGATCCAGCACTATCGTTCCGAGGTCCATGATGCCGTCGCCATTCACGTCCTCAAGATTGTCGGTGGCATAGCGGAAGGGGGGGTCGCTCGCAAGTAGCTTGGCCGCAATCGAGTTCGGCCGGGTTTTCGTGACCCAATTCTTGAAAGCCTCAGTTTCCACAACAGTAGTCGAGCCGGATGGGGCCGCCCGCTTCTCTCGCAGACCTTCGTAGGCGCCGAAGAAGAAGAGCCGGTCCTTGATGATCGGCCCTCCGATGGCGCCTCCAAAAAACCGCTGGTACCAGGGGCCGACAGCTTCCCTGCTGGCTCCGAACGCCATGGCATTGAAGGAATCGTCGCGGAAGGTGTAGTGGCCGGCGCCATGGAAGCTGTTGGTCCCCCCCTTCGTGACCATCTGCACCTGCACGCCGCTGAGGATTCCCTCGTCGGACGAAGTGGGATTCGTTGAGACACGCAGCTCCTCGACCGCGTCCAGGTTCGGAGTGAATGCGAGGCTCCAATCCCGGCCATCGCCGTAGTGCATGGCGACGCCGTCCACGAAGAAGGCAGCCTTCAATTCACTGCCACCGCTGGACAGGGCGGGCGAGGCAATACTCGAGAGGCCGTCGCAGCAGAGGCCGGGGCGACCGTCTTCGGCTTTACCCTGCACCCCGGGGGTGGTCATCGCGAGCCACACCACGCCCCGGCCAATCGCCGGGAGTGACTGGATCTGCTTGGTGTTGATGACCTGGGAAATCCTCGCCTCGGTTGTTTCGACCTGAGGCGCCTCGGCGGACACTTCCAGGGTCTGAGTGATCTCGCCGACCTCAAGCGCGATATCCAGGTTCAGCACCGCCTGAGAGTTCAACTCGATGCCTCTTCTGATGAGTGTCTTGAAGCCGGGCTGCTCGACCCGGACTTCGTATTTGCCCGGCAGCAAATCCGGTATTCGATAGTAGCCGTCCGTTGCGGATTGGCCGGTGCGGGAGACTCCGGTGGCTTCATTGGTTACCTTCACCGAGCTGCCGGCTATGCTGCCGCTCGTTGGGTCGGTGATCCGCCCTTGGATCGTGCTCGTCACCTGGGCCTGGACAAGGCGCGGCAGCCCGACTGTGAGACCAAATAGAAATAGAAGGAGCGCGATCCGCAGACAACCCGCCAGCCGGCGCTCAGCGTGGGATGAGAAACTCTGACACATGGTACTTGCCTCCTTGCAAAGTGTTGTTGATATGAAACTGTTGTTAATGGCCCGAGCCACGATGAGGATGGGAAAAACCTTTTCATCCTATCGCTCCCCTCAAGCCGGCTCACGGCACTCGTGCTGTCTAGTAGAATGTTGTATGACAGGTTTTCTTTGAAAGCTACCCGTTAAGAATGCGTAGTCGCTACTGATCGCTTGAAACGTCAATTGATAGGTATTGCGGGTGTCTTATAAGCTCTGACATTCCTCTCTGTCAAGAGAATCTAGTGTCAGTATGAAAGTTTCTTGACACGGATGGTGATTGCCTCTATAACCTATCATACAGCACGCGGTCAGGCTGGATTTTGAATTCTTATCCTTAAAGGCTTCGCGGGCAAGGCTTCGCGGGCTTTTGAGATTTAACCGGCTTAAGATTGAGCCATCGTTACGACTTTAAGTGAGGAGAGTTTTCAGCATGCTCAAGACAGTTTCGCGCGATCTGACCCTGACTCAGCGCGCTCAGCAGCAACTGGAGAGCTTGATTGTCGAGCGTTCCCTGCAACCCGGTGACCGGCTGCCCTCGGAGAATGAGATGAGCCGAATGCTGGGCGTCAGCCGCACTGTAGTGCGCGAAGCCGTGCAACTGCTGATCGCGCGTGGGCTGGTCGAATCCCGCACCGGTTCGGGAATTTACGTCAAGGAGTTGGACGCCCGGATGATCAAGGAGCCGATGGCCCTGCTGTTGAGGTCGCGCGTGTTGAGCGCGGAAGACATCACCGAGGTGCGCGAGACTCTGGAGGTGAAGGTGGCGGGGCTGGCCGCAGAGCGGGCGCGGCCCGAGGATATTAAGGCCATGGAGGAGGCCATCCGTGCGCTTTCCAGGCCCAAGCTGTCGGACATGGACATGGCGCGGGCCGATGCCGCCTTCCACGACAAGTTGGCCGTGGCGGCGGCCAACCCGCTCTTTTCGATCTTGTCGGACTCGCTGAACGAACTGATGCTGGAGATACATCTCCGCACTTTCCGGCTGGACCGGGCGGGGTCAACGCAGGATTCGATCCACCACCACACGCGCATTCTGGAGTTCGTGAAGACGAAGGACGCGGAAGGGGCGCGACAGGCGATGCATGACCACCTGGTCAGTTCGCGTGAGTGGACGCGGCGAGTGCTGGAAAGTACCGATTCGGGCCGACACGTCACACCTGGCGTCATCTCTTAATCATCTTAAAGCTTTGCAGGGAACCTGGGTTCAGGAAGGAAAGAATACATGAGCAAACAAGCAACGCGCATCCGCTTTCACGGCATTGCTAATTACGAAATCATCCCCTCGCGGGGGCAGCACATTCTGGTTGACCCGTTCTTCGACCACAACCCGGCCAGCATCAAGTCGGATCAGCTCGAACGCGTGGACTTGATCTGCGTCACCCACGCGGCCTTCGATCACATGGGCGACGCCGAGGCGATTGCCAAACGCACGGGCGCGCCCGTCATCTGCGGCGGTGACGTGAAGGACTACCTGCGGGCGAAGGGCCTGCCGGAGGGGCAACTGCGCTCGACCGTCTGGGGCGTTGCCGTCGAAGTGGCCGGCGTCAAGGTGCAGCCGGTCGAGAGTCATCACTGGTCGCAGATCAAGATGCCGGACGGGACGCGCGCTTCGGGCGTCCCGATGGGGTTCGTGATCTACGCCGACCCGGGCGTGCGCTTTTACCACTACGGCGACAGCGCGATCTTCAGCGACCTGAAACTCATCGGCGAGCTTTACGAGCCGACGGTCGGCTGCGTCGGCATCACGCAGCCAGTCGAGATTGACGAGGTATACGACCACGAAGCCGGGCGCGTGCTGACGGGCGAGATGAGTCCGCGCGAGGGCGCGCTCGCCGCCGAGTGGCTCGGCCTCGACGTGGTCTTCCCGTGCCACTACCTCAATCCGGATTGCGACGACGTGCGCGAGTTCAACGAGCATCTGGAAAAAGCCCGCGCGCGCGGCGGGAAGTCGCCGCAATCGGTCGTGCTCAAGCCGGGCGAGGAGTACGTGGTTTACGGCGAGGCGTAGGCAGGCGGCGCAGTCCGTCCGAAAAACTTTTCAGGAGGAATGAACCATGAGGCTTTACACGTTTGAAGTCGCGGGCCGCCGCCACATCGGCGCGGAACTGAATCGGCAGTTGGTTGACCTGACGGCGGCGCACGCGGCGAGACTCGCGGCGCAGGGGCGCAGGGAAGGCGAACCGGAAAACATCGCCCCCGACATGCTCACATTTCTGCGCGCGGGCGAACCGGCGATGAACGCGGCGCGTGCAGCGCTCCAGTTCGCGGGCGATCAGGCCGCCAAACTCGAAGGCAAGGGTGTGTTCTCCGCCTTCGACAAGGTGAAGCTCTGCGCGCCCGTGCCGCGTCCGGGCAAGATTCTGGCCTCTGGCATCAACTATCGCGGCCACCTCGAAGAGGAGCCCGGCGCGACACTGCCCGAAGAGCCTTTCTTCTTCTCGAAGCTGCCCTCGTGCGTCGTCGGCCCTGGCGACGCAATCATCCACCCGAAGGACACCGACCAGGTTGATTACGAAGTCGAACTGGCCGTCGTCTTCGGGCGCGCCGCGCGCCGCGTCCCGGAGAGTGAGATTCTGAACTACGTCGCGGGATACACGATTCACCACGACGTGTCGGCGCGGCGCGTGCAGATGAAAGACCACCAGATCACGCTCGGCAAGAACTACGACACGTTCGCGCCAATGGGGCCGTGCCTTGTGACGGCGGACGAGATTCCCGATCCGACGACCAGCCACCTGACGCTCAAGACCTCCGTCAACGGCCAGGTGATGCAGGATAGCTCGACCGCCGACTGGGTCTTTCCGCTCCCGGTACTGCTCGCGGCGCTCAACCGCGTGATGACGATCGAGGCCGGCGACGTCGTCAGCACCGGCTGCCCGGCGGGGGTCGGCCTCTTCCGCCACCCGCAAGTCTTCCTCAAGCCGGGTGACGTGACGCGGCTCGAAATCGAGAAGATCGGCGTGCTCGAAAATCACGTCGTGATGGAAGAGTAATGTTTGTCGAAGCGTGATGTTCACGTCCGGAGAGATCAAGATGACCGACCGTGCCGACGAGATGGAGATCGACATCCACGAGCCATCATTCGTGCGAGACCCCTACCCAACCTATGATCAACTGCGCGAGAAATGTCCCGTCATGCATAGCGACTTGTACGAGGGCTTCTGGCTGCTCACACGATATGAGGACGTGAAGCAGGCGGCCACGAACTGGCGCGCGTATACCTCGAGCGTCGCCGGCGTCACCGCGATTCCGGTCATCATGCGGCGCACGGAGCCGATACTCCCGATTGAGCTCGATCCGCCGCTGCACTCAAGATATCGCGGGCTCGTCAACCCGGTCTTTTCCAGCCAGCGCATTGAAGCCATGAGGCCGCGGGTGCTGGCGATAGCCACATCGTTGATTGATCGCCTGGTCGAGCGAGGAGGCGGCGACCTGGTCGCGGACTATGCCGTGCCGCTGTCGGTGGAGACGCTGGCGGAGTTTACAGGCTTACCGAAGGCTGACTCCGGCAAGTGGGTGAACTGGATTGGCCGCATGTTCAATGTGCGCGATCGCGCCGATGGAGACCTCGCCACTCGCGAGATCGGCCTTTATATCGACGAGCTGATCGCCGCGCGCCGCAAGAATCCTACTGGCGATTTCCTCAGCATTTTGATCGCCTCGGAGGTGGCCTCGGAGACGGCCTCGGAGGTGAAAAGCCATCGCCTGACGGACAAAGAATTGCGTTCGCTCTGCCTGGTCGTGTTCGGCGCGGGATTTGAGACGACCGCAGACGCGCTCGGCGTCATGTTGTACTGGCTGGCCGAGCATCCCGAAGATCGCCGGCGCTTGACCGCCGACCGGCGCCTGGTTTCGACCGCGGTCGAGGAGTTCCTGCGCTTCATCACGCCGATTCAAATCTTTGGCCGCAACGCCACAACTGACACCGAACTTCACGGCCAGCAGATCAAGCAGATGGACGTGGTCGCGCTTGGGTTCGGCTCAGCCAATCACGATCCGGCTGTTTTCTCTCAACCCGAGCATTGTCTGCTCGATCGCGAGCCCAATCCCCACCTCGCGTTCGGCGCCGGAGTGCATCGGTGCCTCGGCGCGCCGGTGGCGCGGCTGGAGATGCAGATCACACTGGAGGAGTTTGCGCGCCGCATCCCTGATTACGCTGTCGCGCCAGACGGCGCCGTCGAATGGAAGACACGCGGCGACCGGAGAGGATTGAATTCATTGCCAGTCTTAATCAGGAAAGGATCCAGCGTATGAAGATCGCAATTCTGGGCGGCGCGGGCGCCATGGGCGGCGCGCTCGGCGCCAAGCTGGCGAAAGACGGAAATGAAGTCACGCTCCTTGACGTCTCGCGCGAAGCGGTCGAGACGATTCAAAACCGGGGACTGACCATTGAGGATAAATCCGGTCAGATTGAGACGATTTCCATTCGCGCTTCAACCGACCCGGCCTCGATCCGCGGCGCTGATTTAGTGATGGTCTTCGTCAAGTGCTATCACACGAAGGCCGCCGTCGAGAGTATCGCGCCGCACCTGGACGCGAACACAACGGTGCTGTCGTTGCAAAACGGCTGGGGCAATGCGGCGTTGATTGCGGGCATCGTCGGCGCGGAGCGGACGATGGCCGGCGTGAGCTATCACAGCGCCACCATCATTAAACCCGGCCACGTTCGGCATGCGGGAGAGGGGATGACTTTCATCGGCGAGCTGAACGGCGAGATGAGCCGGCGTCTTGACCGGGTGGCCGAACGCTTCCGTGCGGCGGGACTCGAGGTGACGGCGACGGAAGCGGTGCTCAAGGAGGTCTGGTCGAAACTTTCGCTCAATGCCTGCGCGCTGCCGGCTTCGGCGCTGCTGCGGTTCTCCGCCGGGCAGCTTGTCGAACACGATGAGATGCTGGCGTTGATGCGCGCAATTCTCAAAGAGGTCGTCGCCGTCGCGCACGCGCGGAACATCCCGCTCGATGAGACCGAACGCTGGGAAGCAATTACCGGGCTGCTCAAACGTTCCGCGAGCGCGAAGGCCTCGATGCTGCAGGATGTCGAAAACCGCCGGCGCACCGAGATTGATGTCATCAATGGCGCGATTGTCGCCGCGGGAAGGCAATGCAACATTCCCACACCCCATAACGAAACGATGGTCTGGCTGGTCAAATCACTCGAACAGACGTTTTAGGATAGGAGGAGAGCTTATGCGAGCGGTGATCGTGGATGCCCCCGGCTCGATGCGCGTGGGAGAGTGGGCGACGCCGCGTCCGGCGGCGGGCGAAGCGCTGGTCTCTATCGCCGCGTGCGGCATCTGCGCGGGCGACATGCACATTTATCACGGGCGGAATCCTTACGCATCCTACCCGCAAATCTGCGGCCACGAGATCGCCGGGGTGGTGGCTGAAATCGGAAACGGTGTGACGGGTTTGTCAGCCGGTGATCACGTGGTCGTCGAACCATTCCTCGGTTGCGGGAAGTGTTATCCGTGCCGCACGGGTAAGCGCAATTGTTGCACGAAGCTGCAAATCAAGGGCGTCACCCAGCCCGGCGGTTGCGCGGAGATGCTGGTCTCGCCAATCGCCAATGTGCACCGCGTTCCCGAGGGCTTGCCGCTGTCGACCGCAGCCTTGGCCGAACCGCTGGCAATCGCTGTCCAGGCCTGCCGGCGCGGCGCCGTGCAGCCGGGTGAGCTGGCGCTGATTCTCGGCTGTGGCCCGATTGGCCTGGCGTTGATTGAGGTCGCCCGAAGGCGGGGCGCAAGGGTCATCGCCACCGATCTGATCGAATCGCGCCTGGAAACCGCCGCGATGATGGGCGCGGAAACGTTGCCGGCCGGCGAGAACCTGCTGACGAGGATTCTGGAACTGACAGATGGCGAAGGCGCGCCGGTCGTGATCGAAGCGACGGGCAGCATCGAGGCCATCGAGCAGACCGTTGATCTGGTGGCAGCCGGCGGGCGCATCGTGATCGTCGGCTTGATCAAAGAAGGTGTGACGGCGAACTTCCCCGCGCTCGATTTCACGCGCAAGGAAATGACGATTGTCGGCTCGCGCGCTTCGGTCGGTTGCTTCCCCGAATCGCTGCAACTGCTCGCGACGGGTAATCTGCTCTTGCCGAAGATCGCCGCTGAATTCGATTTGTGGGATGCGCCGAAGGTTTTCGCCGAGATGTCGGCCAATCCTTCATTCATTCACAAAGGCGTGCTGGTTCTGGAGATTTAGCGCTTTCCCGAAATGTTACATGGACGATCTCTGCGTCACGCGCACGATGTCCTTGTTTGACTGGATTGATCTGGCCGCGACGCTCGGCGTTGACGGCGTCGAAATGTATCCGGGCTTCTTCGCCAACTTCGAGCCGGAGTATGTGGCGAAGGTACGGCGGCATGCGGAAGCGAAAGGCCTCGAAATTCCGATGATGTGTTGTTCACCCGATTTCACGCAGCACGACGCGGCAGCGCGCCAGGCGGAGATCGAGAAGGAGAAGTTCTGGATTGACCTGACGGCGCAGCTTGGCGGGCGATATTGCCGTGTCTTGTCGGGCCAACGGCGCGAGGACGTGTCGCGCGAAGACGGCGTGCGTTACACGGTTGAATGCATCAAGGAAGTGATTCCGTTGAGGACGGCGAGAATGGGATGGAAGAGTTGCGCGAATCAGTGGCCTTCCTGCGCCGCAAAATCGCCGAGCATTTCCCAAATAGCTCGAATGGCAAGCACTGAGGATTTATGAACCGATTGAAAGATAAATCGGAGCGCCGCCCAACTGGTAACTCCACTGGCGACCGACGACGCGTCAAACGCCGCGTCGCTCGCCGTCTGCTCCTGCAATCCGAAATAACCGATGCTGGCATAGCGCGCCGATCCCCGAAATCGCCCAACAAGCCTCGCGCCCGGGCCTTCGCCAAAGCGTCAAGATCACCAAACTCGAAACCTTCCTGGTCAAACCGCGCCGGCTCTTCTTGAAAGTCCACACCAACGCCGGCGTCGTCGGCTTGGGCGAACCGATCACCGAAGGCCGCGCGCTGACCTGCGCCACGGCGATCAAGGAGATCGAACCATACCTGGTCGGCAAAGACCCGCGCGCCGTCGTGCACCACTGGTTCCGCCCGCGACGGCCAAAATCCTGATGACGGATCGGTCGTGGATTGGTAACCCCATGAGGCCGGTGATCTGCGTTACATCAGATTTGACGGGCTCGGCGGGCGCGAGGTGTTGCGCCGCGTCTATGCCGCCGTGCGCGATTGCAACTGGGGGACTGTGCCCTTGCGCATGTCGAAGCTGCGGATCGAAGAGGGCGCGGACTGGTTCAAGATCGAG
>Ga0187892_10002673_pt1 | contig 34683 bp, 27 predicted proteins | sample MA1701073metaG_FD_139345 | JGI IMG/M metagenome (GOLD analysis project Ga0187892, IMG submission 139345) | Bio-ooze microbial communities from a basaltic lava cave in the Kipuka Kanohina Cave System on the Island of Hawaii, USA - MA170107-3 metaG ... | reverse complement strand
GAGGTTCCTGTCCTGGTCCAGCCACACGAAATTCGGGCCCAGGTCGATACCCGTAACGGCGTACAGCGTTGCCTCGATCTTTCCGGCGGGACCTTCGAGCCGAATCGTTTCGACGGGCTGAGCGCTCAACGTGCCACCCGGTAATGCATTCAGCGATTGATCGGGCTGCGCGAGGATCTGCTGCGTGACCAGCGCCGATACGGCTGGCGTACCGTTCACGGGCACATAGGTGTAGGCACCCTGCACGGGTGCCGTGCCCTTGTCGCTTTGCGAAATCCAGCTGCCGATGCCTTTCGCGAAATCGAAACGCTCGTCGACCTTGCTGCCCATGTACGCGCGTCCCGAAACGCGGTACGAGCGCACCAGGCCCTTGTCGTCGAGCACGATGGTCTCGTGCAGCTTCGGACCGCGGCCCCGGTCGTTGAATTGATAGTCGACTGTGACCTGGTTTCCCTCGGTCCGGATGGTCTGGCCGCCCTCACGCTTGCCTGCAGTCAGGAACGTGTAGCGCAACTCCTCTGCCTGCACGGCGGCGCCCGCTGCGCCCAGCAGGCTGGTGACGACGAGGCATGCGACGAAACGGCCGGCAGTACGACGCATGAAAAAATCCTTTGCCGGTGTCGGCAGGCGAAGATCGTCGATCTTAGATCATCCCGAGGCGCGCACGGCATAGAGAAAACGGGCATAGCCGATCTCCGCCGCATTCTTGGTCAACTCGACGTTTGCCCACGCAACGACATCGCCGAACGGGCGGTCCTGGTAGGGCCAGCGTGCGAGCGCCGTCGATTCGAGATCGGCGTCCGTAAGCCGCTCGAGCGCCGTTCGCCATTCCCGGTACCGCTGATCGAGTAACAACCGGACGCCATCAGCGGTGCCTGGCCAGAACACGGCCTCGCGTGTGAGCGTTCCGGGTCCGAACGAATGATCGTGCACCATGGACCACCACAGGGCCATGTGCCACGTGAGCCACGCGATGCTCGGCGGACCAATCTCATAACCTTCGTGCACGGGCCACTCGGCTCGCCATTGGCCCCTGGCATCGCGCTGCACATGAAGTCCCTCGCGAGCCGGCCGCCACAGGCATTCCTCGGTAGTCAGTCCGGCGAGGTGGTAGTCAGCGAGCTTCCACGCAGTGTCCAGCTGGCGCAGCAGGTAGTCGCGGCTGACCGCGACAGCGGGCGATCGTGCCGACGTCATGGCGGGTCCCCTGGCAAGACGTGCGCCTATAGTAGACTTGGGCTCACCTCCCTGCGAAGCCCGCGCATGCCGACCGAGCTCCTGTTTCGCGATGACGCCTATCTGAAAAGCGCGACCGCCCGCGTCGTGGCAGTGCACGACCGCGGTATCGAGCTCGACCGCACGGTTTTCTATCCGCTCGGCGGCGGCCAGGCAGGCGACACGGGCGCACTGGTTCGCTCTGACGGCACGCGCATCCCGATCCTCGACACACGTAAGGGCGAGACGCCTGACAGTGTCATTCACATTCCCGACTCCGCCGCGCCGCGGCTCGAAGCGGGCGAGTCACTCGCGCTCGAGATCGACTGGCAGCGGCGTTACGCGCTGATGCGATTGCACACGGCGCTGCACGTGATGTCGTGTGTCGTCGTGGCACCGGTGACGGGTGGAAACATTTCGCCCGACAAGGGGCGGCTCGATTTCGACATCGACATGAGCCTGCTCGACGCGGAGAAAATCCAGCGCGAGACCAACGCGCTGATTGCGCGTGCCGTCGCGACCGAAACGGTCTGGATTACCGATGAAGAGCTCGATGGGCGACCGGAGCTCGTGAAGACGATGAGCGTTCAGCCGCCACGCGGCACAGGCCGCGTCCGCCTGTTGCGGATTCCGGAGATCGATTTGCAACCGTGCGGCGGCACGCACGTGAAGAACATCGCGGAGATTGCAGGCATCCGTGTAATGAAGATCCGCAGCGAGGGCAAGCGCAACAAGCGCGTGGAAATTGCGCTGGTCGCCTAGGTTCGGCCTCCAGCCCGACGGGTCAGCCCGAAGAAGCGACTGGTCGCGCCCGTGCGGAGGAATGCTCCTCCGGCCGGCGCATGAGTGTGCTCTTGCCGAACAGGGACGCGATCAGGTCTACCGCGACCTCCGCGGTGCGATTCCGCACGTCGAGGGCGGGATTCAGTTCCATGATGTCCAGTGACGCGAGCAGGCCCGTGTCCGCGACCATCTCCATGCAGAGCTGAGCTTCCCGATATGAAGGTCCGCCGGCGACCGTGGTACCCACGCCCGGCGCGATATCCGGGTCGAGGAAATCGACGTCGAAGCTCACGTGCAAGTGCGTGTCCCGGCCCAGGCCGGACAGCGCGTTCTGCATCGCCTGGCGCATGCCCATCTCGTCGATGTAACGCATGTCGAAGACTTCGAGTCCCAGCTCGTGCACGAAGCGCTTCTCGCCCTGGTCGACGCTGCGGATGCCGATCTGCCGGAGCACGCTCGGATGGATGGCCGGCGTCTGGCCGCCGATGGCTGTGAGTTGCGCGGGGCCATAGCCGCACAGGACCGCGATCGGCATGCCATGGATGTTGCCGCTCGGCGTCAGGACGCTGGTGTTCGAATCTGCGTGTGCATCGAACCAGAGCACGCGCAGCTTCTTGCCGTGCTCACGGCAATGACGCGCCGCCGCGCTGATGGAGCCGATCGCAAGGCAGTGATCGCCGCCGAGAAGGATCGGTAGCCGTGAGCGCTCGAGCTCCGAGTGGCAAGCGTCGTGGACGGCCCGATTCCAGGAGGTGACTTCTTCGAGGTGACGGTAACCGTTCACGGGCGGAAGGCCGGGGTTGCCGGGTCCCTGCAGGTTACCGCGATCGACAACGTCGACACCCTGCGACTCGAGCATCGCCTGCAGGTGAGCGACGCGCAGCGCTTCCGGTCCCATCGAGGCTCCGCGCGTACCGGCACCAATATCCGTGGGCGCGCCGATGAGCGATGCCTTCCTGGCTGTGCCGGTGATGGCCAGGACGCTCGCGGGAGTTGCCTTTGTTCCGTGCTTCTTCATCCAGAATTCCTCAGCCCGCCCAATTCCTCAACCGGCCCAATTCTTCAACCGGCAATGCGCAGCCGGGCCCGGGCACCGCCGAGCGTGCCGCCAAACAGGTCTTTCGGATCCTGCAGCTGCGGAACCAGGTCGATGTCACGACGCAGCGACTTCTGTTCCTGCAGCAACGTGTGCAGGAAGCGCAGCGCGGAGTAATCCTCGAGCGCGAAGCCGACCGAATCGAAAACGGTGATGTCCTGCGGCGAGTGGCGGCCCGCCTGCGTGCCCCGCGCGATCTGGGCAAACTCGATCACCGGGAAGTCGGGCTCCATCTGCTGTACTTCGCCTTCGATCCGCGACTGCGGCTCGTACTCGACGACCACGCGCACGTTCGGCATGCGCAGCACGTCACCGTGCAGTTCCGTCTTGCCCGGGCAATCGCCGCCAACGGCATTGAGGTGCATGCCGGGCTTGATCATCGGCGGAGTCAGGATTACGGCCTTGCGCTTGTCCGCTGTGACTGTCGTGACGATGTCCGCGCCCCTGCAGGCTTCAGCGGACGACGACGCGCGCGTGATGCGCAGGTCGGACAGCCAGGGCATCGCCCGGATATTGCGCTCGAGTTTCGCGGTCGCCAGCGGGTCGACGTCGAACACGCGCAGCTCGCGGATCCCGAGCATGCGGTGGAAGGCAATCGCCTGAAACTCGCTCTGCGCACCGTTGCCAATGAGCGCCATCACTCGACTCTCGGGGCGTGCGAGTGACCTTGCAGCGAGTGCGGACATGGCAGCAGTGCGCAAAGCGGTAGTGACCGTCATTTCGGAGAGCAGCAGGGGATAACCCGTCGCGACGTCGGCAAGCACGCCGAACGCGGTCACGGTGAGCAATCCTTCCGCAGTGTTCTTGGGATGCCCGTTCACATACTTGAACGAGTAGAGCTGTCCGTCGCAGGTAGGCATCAGCTCGATGACGCCAACGGGAGAGTGACTCGCGAGACGCGCCGATTTCTCGAATTGCGGCCAGCGGCGATAGTCCGCTTCGATCTCCGCGGCGAGACGCTCGATGAACTCGCCGGGCCCGAGAGCCTTGACGATCTGCTGGATGCTGTTGACGCCGATGTAGTCGACCATGACGGTCTCTCCGGATGCCTGGCCCCGCCGTAACGGCATGATGCAGGCCCGTCGAGCCAACAAGAAGCCAGCAAAGCGCACAATGTGTGCTATAAACCGAGCACTATGTCAGGTCTAAAAGGCGGTTTGATCAATGGATGACCTGGATCGACAGCTCATCAGCGAGCTTCGGGCGAATGCCCGCGCGACGGTAGCGTCACTGGCGAAGAAGCTGCGCGTGGCCCGTGGAACCGTGCAGAACCGCCTCCGCAGGCTCGAAACGGAAGGGACGATCCTTGGCTACACCGTGCGGCTGAAGCCCAAAGTGGACGAGCACCGCATTGCCGCGCTGATGACGATCGCGGTGGAAGGCAACCGCCAGGAGCCGGTGCTTCGCACCCTGCGCGGCGACCCCGCGGTGACCGAATTGCATACGACCAATGGCCGCTGGGACCTGGTTGCCGAGCTGCGCGCGGACAGCCTCGAAGCGTTCGACCAGGTGCTGGGCCGCATCCGGTTGATCGATGGAATCTCGGGCACTGAGACCAGCCTGCTGCTGTCGACGCAGAAGCTCTAACATTGCGCAGACTACCCGGCAGCACGAGGAGCAGGCCATGGCCAAGAAGGACAGGACTCAGCGCGACTACATCCAGCCCGGCACCGAGGAACAGGGACAGCTGCGCGACTCGTTTGGCTTCAACGATACGGACGGCAGCGGGCAGCTCACGCTGAGCGAGTTCATGCGCTTCATGGCGGACTTCGATTCCGAGATGTCCGAGGAAGAGTGCCGCATCGGCTTCGAGGAAATCGATACCGATGGCGATGGCGCGATCACCTTCGACGAATTCAAGGCCTGGTGGAAGCAGGCCTAGAGCGTGCGGCCACTCGGGGAATCCCGGTCCGCGGAAGAAGGCAGGATGGGCTGTGCAGGCGCATGCGCCCCGTTAGAATCGAGCCATGACACGACACATCGGCATCGTTGCCTGTTCAGCCGAAGGCGCTGCACTCTGCTATCGCACCATCTGCATCGAAGGACCGAAGTTCCTGGGGGCACATGGCCACCCCGAAGTCTCGATGCATACCCATTCGCTCGCCGATTACATGAAATGCATCTATCGCAACGACTGGAAGGCGGTTGGCGAGCTGATGCTGTCCTCGGCCGGCAAACTCGCCGCGGGTGGTGCGGACTTCCTGATCTGTCCCGACAACACCATCCACCAGGCGTTGCAGTATGTGACACCTCGTTCGCCGCTTCCCTGGCTGCACATCGCTGAGGTGGTGGCGCAGCAGGCCGTCGATCGGGGTTTCCGCCGGCTGGGAATTACGGGCACGCGCTGGCTGGTCGACAGCGAGGTGTATCCGAAGAAACTCACCGAGCGTAGCGTCGACTACATGCGGCCGAACACCTCGGAGCGCGAAGAGATCAATCGCATCATCATGGACGAGCTCGTGTACGGGATCTTCAAGGCCGAGGCGGTCGCGTATTTCCAGCAGGTCATGGGCCGGATGAAGAAAGAGGGCTGCGATGCGGTGGTGCTCGGGTGCACCGAGATCCCCCTGATCATGAATGACTCCAATTCGCCGCTGCCGACCCTCGACTCCACGCGGTCACTTGCCCGAGCTGCCTTGAGTCGGGCTGTGCAGGGCTGAGCGGCCGGGGAAAGCGAACGTGCCGCATGTTTTCGAACCGGCCGCGAGCGGCCGCTCGAAGTGCCGGGGCTGCTCACTACCGATTGGGAAGGGCGTGCTGCGCTTTGGCGAGCGGCTCCACAACCTGTTCGGTGAAGGCGAGATGACACTCTGGTTCCATCCTCCCTGTGCAGCCTACAAGCGGCCGGAATCGTTCCTGCAGGCGCTGGCTGAGACAACCGTCGCGTTGCCTGAGCGTGACGCGCTCGAGCGCGCGGCACGCAATAACGCCGCGCAGCGCCGCCTGCCGCGTATCGATGGGGCCGAACGCGCGTCGAGCGGGCAGGCCCGATGCCGTCATTGCCGCGAACCGATCTCAAAAGGCCAGTGGCGCATTCGCCTGGTGTTCTTCGAGGAAGGCTTTTTCAATGCGAGCGGATTCGTCCACCTCGGTTGTCGCGAGGCGTACTTTGGAACTGCGGAAGTCCTGGAGCCGCTCCTGTATTTCAGCCGCGACCTGAGCGAGCAGGACGTCGGGGAGCTCAAACAAGCGTTGGCCGCCGCGCCCGCTGCACGCTGACCCAGTGGACAGGTGCCGGCCGTCCATGTGAACGTGCGGGCGCATGTCTTCGATCACTGAGAACGACCTGACACCGGATCAGCGCTTCATGCGTCGAGCGCTCGAGCTGGCGAAGCGAGCCGAAGCCGACGGTGAAGTTCCCGTGGGCGCGGTGCTCGTCCACCAGGGGCAGATTCTTTCCGAAGGCTGGAATCGGCCGATCGCCGCGAGCGATCCCACGTCGCACGCGGAGATCGAAGCCATGCGCGCGGGTGCCCGGTTGCTCGGCACGTATCGGCTCACGGGCACGACTTTGTACGTCACGCTGGAACCCTGCGCGATGTGCGCGGCGGCGATGGTGCACGCGCGAGTCCAGCGCCTGGTGTTCGGAAGTTGGGATCCGCGGGTTGGCGCGGCGGGCAGTGCCTTCAACCTGCTCAATTCGCCGGTGCTCAACCATCGCGTGGATGCGTTTGGCGGTGTGCTGTCCGAAGAATGCGGCGAATTGCTTCGCCGGTTCTTCGCGCAGCGTCGCGGCTGACGGGAGCGCGCGCTTGCGCGCTTATCGATCAGCGGCTGGCGCTTGCCCGCGGCGCCACGATGTTCATTGCCTGGGTTGGCTCGGTGGAGAGCGTTGCCGGGCCGCTGTCGGCGGCCACCCATTCGAGGATATCCAGGTAACCCCGGATGTTGTCGACGTAGCGCACGGGTTCCCAGCCGCGCGCGTAGCCGCGCTTCGTCCTGGTGTACCAGTACTCTTGGGCGAGTAGTGGCAGGAACGCGCGTATGTCCTGCCATGAATCCGGGTTGCGGCCGTTCGCCTCCGTCAGGATGCGCGCGTCCTCGAGATGGCCGAAGCCCACGTTGTATGCCGCCAGGGCGAGCCAGGTGCGGTCGGGTTCCGGGATGCGTGCGGGAATCTTCTCGCGCACCGACGCGTAGTAACGCGCGCCGCCGATGATGCTCTGGCGCGGATCGTGGCGATCGACGACGCCGAGCATGCTCGCGGTGCCCTCGGTCAGCATCATCAGCCCGCGCACGCCGGTGAACGACACCGCCATCGGGTCCCAGTGGGATTCCTGGTAGCCGATTGCGGCGAGGACGCGCCAGTCTTCGCCGATCAGCACCGCCGCTTCCTCGAACCACTGGCGGTAGCGCGGCAGGCGACTCTGCACGTGCCGGATGAAGCTGCGCGCACCGACGTAGTCGAAACGGTCCGACGCTCCGTAGTAGCGCTCGAGCACACTGGCAAGCTGGCCACCGCTCGCAGCGGTGGAAAAGAACTCCTCGACGCGATGCCGCAGGCTGTCGTCGCGACGATTGAGCGCCCACGCCAGCGACTCGCCCGCCATGATGTCGAACGCGACGCGAATCCCGGGATGAAAGCTGCGCCCGAGCGCGAACTCGGTCGAATCCGCGATCGTGTAGTCGATGGTCCCGTCGGTGACTTCGCCCAGTAGCTCGACGGTATCGCCGCGGCGCTCCACCCACACCAGCTCGGGATGCTGGTCGCGCAAACGACGCAGCAGGTCGGCCTGGGCGCTGCCTGCAACGACCTCGAGATGACTTCCGTTCACGTCGGCCAGCGACCGGGGCTTTGGCCGGCCCTGCCGGTAAATCAGGTGCTGACGAACCTGCCGATACGGCGGGCCGAACTGGGCAACGTCATCCCAAGCTTCGCTGATGGTGAGTCCTGCCGCCGCGATGTGGGCGCGACCGGAGGCCAGGTCATCGCGAATGTCCGCGTAGCTCGGCACCGTGTACATGTACAGCGCCACGCCGAGCTGCGCCGCGAACTGGCGCACCAGGTCGTACTCGGGACCTTCCGGACCTTCCACGCCCAGGTAATACGAGGTGGGACTGTTGCGCGTGACGACGCGAAGTTCACCGATCGCGAGGATCTGCTCCAGCGTCGACGGGACGCGCTGGCAGGTGCCGAGCAGGGCGCAGGCAACGACCCCGGTGGCGAACTTGATCGCGCGTGCGCGCCTGGGCATGGGTGAAAAGTGGCTCAATTTCGACGTTGCGGTAGAATACCGCGCCGCCGCGGCTTCAGCCGCGCCTTTCCACGGGCAACCCGATCCCGGAGGCATGCAGTGCACGCCCCGACACAGGGGCTGTCCGTGAAAGATTTCCGGAGAGGTACCGAAGCGGTCATAACGGCGCGCACTCGAAATGCGATGGGGGCACACCGCCCCACGTGGGTTCGAATCCCACCCTCTCCGCCATGTCACCCCACGAAGTTTGGCGCAAAGACGCCAATACTTCGTGGGGGCCCCGACGGACAAAGACGAAGCGACAAGAAAATCACCCGGGCGACAGGGAGCCCAGCGAATGAACCTGCCGAAGTCGGCAATCGACATCCTGCTGGTCGAGGACAACGCGTACGAGGTCGAGCTGACCCTGCACGCGTTTTCGCGTCACTACCCGGAGCGCATCATCGAAGTGGTACGCGACGGGGAAGAGGCGCTCGACTACCTGTTCTATCGCGGCCGCTACGCGCAGCGCACCACGCCGCAGCCGCTGCTGGTGCTGCTCGATATCAAGCTTCCGAAAGTGGACGGACTCGAAGTGCTGGCCCAGCTCAAGTCCGATCCGCGCACGCGCTACGTGCCGGTGGTGATGCTCACCTCGTCGCGCGAACCGCGGGACATGGAGGAAAGCTACCGCCGCGGTGTGAACAGCTATGTCGTGAAGCCGGTGGATTTCGGCGAGTTCCACGAAGCGGTGCGCGTGCTCGGAGCGTACTGGCTCAAGTACAACACGCACTGAATGATGCACCCACGAAAGTTTCGCGAAGACGCGGTAATGAATCAGCCCGGGAAGGCTTGCGCCGCCCGGGCCGATGAAACTCTGGTCGACTTCGTGGGGCCCGCAAGAGTGGAGTAAGGCTCTTTTTTCTTTCGGGGGCCCCAAAAAGTATCGAGTCTTCGAGAACTTTTTTGGCGTTTATGCGCTGGCGCGATCGTCGTCGTCGTCGCGCCGGCCCCCGGCACGCCGGTTGACCTGTTCCGCGAGGCGCGCCTCGTAGGCGCGCGCAAACTCTTCGACGAACAGGTGCGGCAGCTCGCCCTTGGGCGCGACGCCCAGGCTGGGGTAGAACTCGGTGTACAGGTCCCAGTATTTTCCCTTGCTGGCCATGCCGAGCAGGCCGCTGCCTTTCTTGCCGCGGTCGAAGCGATCCTGCAACTCCGCCGGATCGAGCCGCGAAAGGACTTCGGCATAGGCCGTCTGCATTGCCGCGGCCACGGCCTGGTGATGTGACTTGATCTCGCGGAATGTCTCCCGCACGGCCTCGGCCGGACCGAGGTAGCGGCTGCCGCGCTGTTCGAACAGCCGGCGCAGCGCTTCCTCGATGCCACCTGAGAAGTTCAGCGACGATCCCTCCCCCGACGTGCCCTGCGGGATGCGGAAACGATTGCGCATCTCGCTGCGCGCCTGTTGTACATCCATGAGCCCAAACATCATTTCGCGCAGGATCTGGCCTGCAATCAGCAGCACCTGTGGCTGCAGGTGAACCGGGATGCTCGACGGGTCGATGCCCGCGCCACGACACAGCTGCTGCAGTCCACCGGTATCGGTTCCCGACGACGACGACGCGTCCGGGCGCGGTGTGCTGTCGATGCGCGCCGGCGAACTGTCGGTCGCTCGCGGACTATCCGCAGCGGCGCTCTTGCGCGGGTTCTTGAACGGCTCGACCCGGCGCGTCGCCAGGTTCCACGGAACCTGCGTGGGATTTTCTTCGTTCAGGAGCGAGCTGCCACCGGAGGGGGGCGGAGGCGGCACCGGCGAAGCACTGACGGCGGACGACAGCCGATGGCGTCCGGACACCGCCGCCTTGTGCACGCCGGAAGATGAAATCCGGTGAACGCCCGATGCGGACACCTGGTGCAGGCCGGAAGCGGAGCTAAAACTGCCGTCCTTGTTGCGCCGGGGATTGCGCGTACGCGGCTCCAGCGGTTCGAGCTCGACCACCTGGCCGTAGGCATTGACCGGCTTGATGCGCGAGCCACTGTCATCGTCCGCGGCGAGGAGCGCGTCGAGATTGAGCTGCGCGCCCAGGTCGTCATCGGTGGACTGGCGCGTGTGGCTCGACTGGCCGAGCCCATCGTAAGCAACGATGGCGCTCTTGTCGGGCGGGAAGTCGTTGGACGCGTCGATGCTGACGGCGAACTCGAAATCGCCCATGCGCAGGCGGTCGCCGTCCTTCAGGTCGTAGGGTCCCGTCGCGGAAACCGGATCGGTCGCGCCGTTGAGATACGTGCCGTTGGAGCTCGTGTCGTGCAGCACCCAGGTGCCGCCGCGATACTCGATGCGCGCGTGCTTGCCCGAGACGTAACGCTCGGCGTCGGGGAGAATCCAGTCGTTTTCGCCGGAACGGCCGATCGTGCCGCCGTGTACGCCGAACACGCGGGTGGCGCCTTCGCCCAGAACCTTTGCCTGATTGCCGACGACTCGCAGCCGCAGCGCCATCTCGTTTCCCTCGCCTGTTTCCGCCCTGGACCGGCGCCCGTCGCCAGTCCGCTGGAGCTGCTCCCGCGGAAATTGTTCTCGCGGCGGATGCATCCCGGAGGACGCACTCCCGGCAGTCTCCGTATAATGGGGGCAAGCGTAACAGTGACTTATTCCGTCAAGATGGCTGCCAGTCACATTTTCAAGGTCGTGTTCGTGAACCACGGCAAGGTCTACGAGATCTATGCCCGCAAGGTGGCTCACGGCGCCCTGTTCGGCTTCATCGAGGTCGAAGAGCTGGTATTCGGCGAGCGTTCCAGCGTGGTGCTCGATCCCAGCGAGGAAAAGATCAAGACCGAGTTTGCCGGCGTGCAGCGCAGTTACCTGCCGATTCATTCCATCGTGCGCATCGACGAAGTGAAGAAGCAGGGTGTCAGCAAGATCAGCGCGCTCGAAGGCGCCAACGTCACCCAGTTCCCGACGCCCGGCTACGGGCCGCCGCCGAAAACTTCGTAAGCCGGCGCCCGTCAAACGGGCGCCGGCTCTGGACCGTCAGGCAGCGCTACCGAGCGCCGCGCTCTTTTTCAGCTCAGAACTCGTAGCCGACGCTCAGCTCGAAGCTTCGCGGCATGATGAAGCGGCCATTCGGTGCGGTCACCGTGCGCGGGTCGCTCTCGGTGAACGCCTCTTCGTCGGTGATGTTGTCACCCGAGAGTTGCACGACGAACGACTCGCTGATTCGCATGATGATGCCGAGGTCGACTTTCTCGTAGCCCTCGAGGACGTTGACGTTCAGCGCTTCGCCCCAACGGTCGTCGACAGCGGTGAAGGTGCCGTACACGGTGCCCGTCACGTTGCCGAAGTTGAAGTCGTAGCTCGGCGTCAGGCGCGCTTGCCAGCCGGGCTGCCGCTCCGTCTCGTTGCCGTCCAGCGTCGGGTCGCCGCTCGAGATCTTGGAGTCCAGCACCGTCGCGTTGACCGACACTGTGAAGCCGGCATCGGTGCGCCAGATCCCGTCGACCTCGATTCCCTGGGATTCCTGGGTCGTGAAGATGGTGTTCCCGCCGAACACAAAGACGACGCCTCTCGGGTCGACCTCCGTGTAGAACCCGGTCGCATACAGGCTCAGGTTGCCAGTCGCCCATTTGACGCCGGCCTCGTACTGCTCGATGTCCTGGACCAGGTCATTGCCGCTCGCGAGGGCAGCGCGGCCATCCCGGTAATCGTCGAAGACGGGCATCTTGTGACCCTGGTTGATGCGGCCGAAGACGCCCATCGAATCGGTCAGCTGGTAATTGAGGGCTGCCGTCCATGAGATCTCCGACAGCTCGTTCGACGCGCCAAAATCGACGTCGCCATCCCTGCCGTCGTCGATGGTGTAGTCGATCTCATATTGCTCGTAGCGAACCCCGACATCCGTCCGCAACGCGTCGGTGATGTCGAATGAAGTGGCCGCGTACAATGCGTTCGACGTAGCATCGCCGGTCCCGTCGATATCGAAGTTGAAGCCGCAGCTATCGACTGTCGGATCATCGTTGCAGGCGATGCCGGTGACCATCTCGCCACCTTGCTTCACCACCTGGTACACGGAGTTGCCCAACGCCCAGATGTCGTGGCTCGAGGCGCTGGACGCATAGAAGCCGACGGTTGCCGTGCCCCGCTCGAAGTTGGTGGACAGGCTGATGTCGTTGGTGAAGGACTCGAGGTCTTTGCGAACTTCCCAGGCGCCGAACTGCTGGATGAATTCCGCGCTGCCGATCGCGCGTCCCGTCACGGACCCCCTGATCGGGCCGACGACGACGGCGCGCGCATCGACGGCCGGATTGGCCAGCAACGCGCCCACCCGCACGGCGCCACCGTCCGGAACGAGCCCGATCGTGTCCGCATTTCCTGTCGTAAAACCGAAGCGATCGGTGAGCGTCCAGGCGTCGCTGATATCCAGCGCGATCGACCCGCCCGTCATGCTGCCTCTCCACCCGCGCCCCTCGTCAAGATCGAGCGTCTTGATCGTCGGGTTGGTGGCGTTCGGATCGCCGCCGAACTGGAAGCCCGGACCCGCATTGTCCGTGACGATCTCGTGCCGCCGGTTCAGCGTGCCAAGCTGGTTGTACCCGGCGTCAACGCCCGGCACGTTGAACGCTACCGGCAGGTACCACTGGCCGTAATCGTCGGTCTGCCGATGAAAGAGGTTGATCTTGCCCCTCTCGAGTACCCGGGTGAGGTTGACCGTGAGCTGATTACCTTCGTCCGAGTTGTAACCGGCGTCGCGCAGGCCCGGCGAACTCGTGAGGTAGCCACCGACCATGTAGTAAAAATCTTCGGCGATCGGGCCGCTGATGTACCCGTCGAAACGCCTGAGGTCATAGTCCGAGGTCGTGTACTTGACCAACCCTTCCGTTTCCTGGCTGCCCTCGCGCAGGATGAAGTTCGTCGTCAGGCCCGGTTGGCCGTTCGAGAACACCGGGTTCGGACCGCCGCGCAGTGCTTCGACCCTGCGCACGGTCTCGTCGATGCGGAACATCGTCGTGTTCTCCATGAAGGACAGTGACGGGATCGGAAAGACGGGCGCTCCGTTCACACTGACCGTGAGATACGGCGCGTCGCCGCCGCCCGGGAACCCGCGCACCATGACGTTCGCGCCGGCGACGCCGCCGGAACTTTCCGACCAGACGCCGGGTATTAGCTTCAACAGGTCCGCAGTGCTCTGCGGCGAGTACGCCGTGATGTCCTCGTCGCTCAGGGTCGTAATTGCGAAGCTCGCTTCGAGCTTGCGGATTTCCGCACCGGCGGCGGTGCCGGTTACGATGACCTCCCCCATTGCGGCGGGATCTTCGGTGTCCTGCTCCTGTGCTACCAGCGCAGAAGGCGAGAACAGGGTGACGCAGGCACCGGCGACAAGAACGCGAAGCGACGCGCCGACGCAATGGTGACGCGCAATGAGACTTTTCATCGATTTCCCCCCTCTTGAGAAAGCTACGGATCGTCTCGTCAATGCGGAAGGCCGAGGACGTACGTGCCGACAGGCATGTTCTTCCATGTGAACTTCTTTCTTTCCATGACAGCGCTGTTTTTTGTAACACTCCGGGTTACTTCCGTCAATTTGATGCAAGCGTGATATGGGCCGGCTACTCCTGCGACTCTTGCCCGACAGAGTCCAGGCACATGGCTGCATTGCGACCCGGTGCTTCTTCTACTATCGGTAGTCTTTTCAGCGAGTTGAGTCACAGCGAGAAATTCGGTGGCCGGGGATGGCTGTTGCGGACTGTTGATGCTTTCGCGGTTGGGGCGAAGCTGCCAGGGTGGGGTCTGCAGAATTGGATCGCCCGACCGACAGCGCTATCATCAACAGCGGTCTACCGCCGCCGGGAGCCGTTCGTGGTGAGGCGATCGAACCTACCTACCGCGGCCAAAGCGTCCCGGCTCGATGCCGGACGCGCTGGAAAGGCAAAGCCGAGGGCACACACCATCGACGACGTCGCCGCACGGGCTGGCGTCTCCATCAAGACGGTGTCGCGCGTCGTCAACCGCGAACCTAACGTCCGCGAGGAGACGCTGCAGCGTGTGCTGCGGGCGATTCGCGAACTCAACTATCGGCCGAATTTCTCGGCGCGCAATCTCGCCAGCGCACGTGCCTATCTCCTCGCCGTGCTGTACGACAACCCGAGCGACAACTACATCGTCGGGGTGCTCGAGGGAGTGCAATCAGCTTGCGAGGCGGCTGGTTACGGCGTGCTGCTGCAACCCTGCGATGTCACCAGCCCGCGTCTCATCGACCAGGTCTACCAGATGGTCGCCCAACGCCGTGTGAGCGGGTTGGTGCTGACACCTCCCCTCTGCGACCACGTGGAGCTGCTTCACAGTCTGGATGTCGATGCGATCGACTACGTGTCGATCGCTCCGTACGACGAAGATCGCGGCAAGCCCTTTGTCTCCCTGGATGATCGGCGTGCGAGCCACGACCTCACCGAGTACCTGCTGGGTCGCGGCCACCGCCGGATCGGCTTCATCAAGGGGCATCCGCTGCATGGCGCGGCGTCCCGTCGGCTCCTGGGCTACATGGACGCACACCACGAGCACGGCGTGACGGTGGATCAGCGTCTGATCGCCGGCGGGATGTTCTCTTTTCAGTCAGGGGTTGAGTGCGGCCGGCGCCTGCTGCACTTGCCTGAACGACCCACCGCCATCTTTGCCTGCAATGACGACATGGCGGCCGGCGTACTGCATGTCGCACACGGGATGGGACTCGACGTGCCTGCTGATCTCTCGGTTGCCGGCTACGACGACACGCCGATAGCCCGCTACGTGTATCCGAGCCTGACGACCGTCCGCCAACCCATTCGCTCGATGGCGCAGGGCGCCGTCGAGTGCCTGATTCCCGCGATACGCCAACGCTCGGGCCTTGCGCCTGAAGGCCCGATCACGCAGCGATTCGAATACGAGCTCGTTATCCGAGACTCGGTTGCGGCGCTGCCAATGACAACAGGCGTTGCGCAGTGAAGATGCTTGGGCGGGTCCGTCTATTTCGGCCGCCCGCACCAAGGAACCGCGGAAGGAAGAAAATGATAGGCTCGTTATATTCGTTTCAGCGAATCAACTTCGGCACTTGTCATTGCGGACGAGGCCTCGGGAGTGTGCATGCCGGCTACCGACGTTACCAACGAGCTGAGCCTCAGCGGCATGCGCCGATTGCTGGGGTCCTGGTTGCTGCTGGTATTGCTTGCCGGCGCAAGTGCGCCACTCGCGGCGCGCGATGCTGAGACGCCGCTTGAGCTGCGCATTGCGGAAGGTGACGTACTCAACGTCCTGCATCAGCAGGGCTCGGCCGCTGCGCATCTGCTGCTGAGCAGCGGCACGCAGCCCAGAGTGCTGGTGGCCTTTCCCGCGGGCAACAGCGGCGTCGGCCTGTGGTTCGAGAGCGCGGCGCGCTCGGTCCGCTGGACGCTGACGGATGTCCGCAGCCACAGCCGGCGCGATGACAAAGGCCGGATGCTGCACGGAATCGTCGCCACGGCATCTGTCGACGGCCCGCTTGCCGTGCGTGATGCCGTGTTGAGCAGCGTGCGCGTCTTGCGCGACTATCAGTCGGGTGGCCGCTATCCGGACGAGATCAGGAGTTCGGCGAAGATTGCGAACGACACCGTCGAATGGGCGCGACCCCGTCTCGACGGCGCGGCGGGCTACACACTGTCGATCCAGCTCGCCAACGGTGAGATTCGCGGCGGCCAGGGTGAGCCCGACGATCAGCCAATAACGTTCACGGCCACGCGCACCGGAGAAGCGCTGCGGATGAGCATCACGGCGCTGACCGGCGAGACGCCGCTGACACCACTTGCGGAGAATCAGCTCCTCAACGCGCGCACGAGTGACGATGAGCGCAGCCGCAACGTGCTGCGATTCCTCGCCTACGAAGAAAAGTACCTGGCCGGTTCCTGGCGCTTCAATACCTATTTTGGGCGCGACACGCTGATGTCCCTGGCATTGCTGATGCCGGCACTGCAGCCGCAGGCCATCGAAAGCGGCCTGACGTCAGTGTTGCAGCGCCTTGCGCCGAACGGCGAAGTCGCGCACGAAGAAGATATCGGCGAATTCGCGATCCTGCGTCATCTTCGCGAGGGCGGGGCAGCGGTTCCCGCGCCGATCTACGACTACAAGATGATCGATGACGATTTTCTGCTGGCGCCGGTGGCCGCGGCGTATCTGCTGGATGATGATCACCGCAAGCGAGCCCGTGCGTTCCTGGCACGCAAGAGCCATACGGGTGAGCCCATCGGTGCGCTGCTCGCGCGAAATTTTGCGTGGGTCGTCGGCGCGGCACGGTCCTTTGCGCGCGAGCCTGAGGCCGTCAACCTGATCGCATTGAAACCGGGTGTGCACGTCGGCCAGTGGCGCGACAGCGAAGGTGGGCTCGCCGGTGGTCGCTATCCCTACGACGTCAACGCCGCACTGGTGCCGGCAGCACTGACAGCGATCGCAAGATTCGTCCGCTCGGATCTGCTGCGACCGTACCTGACAAGAGCGCAGCAGCAGGCGCTCGCGGGTGCAAAGGACAGTGCCGATGTCTGGAGCCGACGGGCGCCACCGCTTTTTCGCGTGACGCTCGATGGCGCCGCGGCCCGGCGCGGGATCGCAAGCTATGCCGCGAGTCTCGCGGTCAGTCCGAGCGCCGCGCTCGACTCACTACCTGGCACTGACCTCACGCTGGCGGCGCTGGCGCTGGATGCGCAGCAGCGCCCCATCCCGATCCTGCATTCCGATGGCGGTTTCACGCTGCTGCTGCGCGAACCACCGGCCGAAGACCTGGAGTCACTCGTCAGGTCGATGTTGCGGCCGTTCCCCGCGGGTCTGCTGACCGAGGCCGGGCTGTTGATCGCGAATCCGGCTTTCGTCGACACCGACCGGCAGCGGGAGTTTTCACGCACCGCCTATCACGGCACCGTGACGTGGTCCTGGCACCAAGCGCTGCTCGCCGCCGGGCTCGCCCGGCAACTGCAGCGCACCGATCTGTCCGCGACGTCGCTCGAGCTGCTGCGAGACGCGCGCGCGCGCCTGTGGTCGGTCATCGAACGCACGCGTGATCTGCGCACCTCGGAGCTCTGGTCGTGGCGCTATACGCAAGGCCGGTTTCAGCCGGCGCCATTCGGCCAGAACACCGGCGATGTCGACGAATCGAATGCGGCACAGCTTTGGAGCACGGTGTATCTCGCGATTCCCGCGCCCGCGAACGCACAGGCTGACTGAATCATGCCGGTATTGATCGCACTCGTTCGAAGCTTCATTGTTTGTGCGCTGCTCGCCTCGCAGCTGGCCTCGTCACCAGCCTGGGCGCAGGCGCCGCACTTCCGCGCAAACGCGCAGGAACTGCGTCCTCCGTCGGAACTGTACGGCGAGCTGTTCGAGCGCGTGCAGCAGGAACGCGTCTTCGAAGATGGCAAGACGTTCGTGGATGCCACCGCGCGCAGCGACCCCGCGGCTATTGTCGAGGAGTATCAGCGCGCCCGCAATCAGCCCGGCTTCGACCTGCGCGCGTTCGTCACCACGCATTTCATTCTGCCGGAGACAGTGGCCACCGGATTCATCGCCGACCCTTCGCGCGACGTGCGCGATCACATCGACGCGCTGTGGGACGTGCTCACGCGCGCGCAGGATCGTCCGGACCCACGCTCGTCGCTGTTGCCCCTTCCGTATCGCTATGTCGTGCCGGGCGGGCGGTTCCGGGAGATCTACTACTGGGACTCCTATTTCACCATGCTCGGCCTGGAGCAGAGTGGCCGTCACGATCTCGTCGCGGACATGGTTCGCAACTTCGCGGTGCTCGTCGACCGGTATGGCCATATTCCCAACGGCAATCGCACCTACTACCTGAGCCGGTCGCAGCCTCCTTTCTTCGCGGCGATGGTGAACCTGCTTGCCGCGCGCGACGGCGATGCCGTGTTGAAGGAATATCTCCCACAGCTGGAGCGCGAATACGCGTTCTGGATGGAAGGAAGCGAGCGGCTCGCGCCAGGCACGGCCCATCGCCGCGTCGTCCGCTTGCGCGACGGGGCGCTGCTCAACCGCTATTGGGACGATCGTGAAACGCCGCGAGAGGAGTCCTATCGCGAAGACGTCGAGACGGCACGCGCGTCGGGGCGGCCGCCGGCAGAGGTGTATCGCAATCTGCGCGCGGCAGCGGAGAGCGGCTGGGACTTCAGCTCGCGCTGGCTCGCGGACGGACGATCGCTCACGACCATCCGTACCGTGGAACTCGTGGCGGTCGATCTCAACAGCCTGCTGTATCACCTCGAGCAGACGCTGGCCCGTGCGTACCGGCTCGCTGGCCGGGACGCAGACGCGAGGCGATTGAGCGCGGACGCCTGGAAACGCCGGGCGGCCATGCATCGCTACCTCTGGAATGAGCAGGGCGGCTACTTCTCGGACCTTGCGTGGAGCGAGGGGAAGATCCAGCAGCGACTGACGGCCGCGGCGCTCTATCCGCTGTTCTTCGGAGTGGCGACGCCGCAGCAGGCGGAACAGGTTGCGAGTGCTACGCGCGAGGCTTTGCTCGAGCCAGACGGTCTCGCGACCACGACCGGGAACACCGGGCAACAGTGGGACGCGCCGAACGGCTGGGCTCCGCTGCAGTGGATCGCCATCCGCGGCTTGAATGATTACGGCCAGGCGGCCCTGGCGGAGGAGATCGCGCGCCGCTGGATACGCGAGAACCTGTCCGTGTACCGGGCCACGGGCAAGCTGGTCGAAAAGTACGACGTCGGCGGCGATGACGCCGCGCGTGGCGGGGAGTATCCCTTGCAGGACGGATTTGGCTGGACCAATGGAGTCCTGCGCAGGCTGCTGGCTCTCTACCCCGGCGCAGCGGAGGCGGAATCCCGGCCGCAGCAGATCCGGCGCGCACTTCGCCCCCGCGACGCGGCCGTTTCCGGCTCCGGCGAGGGGGTGGCAGCATGTTATGATTCGCCCTCTCGCGCTTCAGTCGCCTCCGGACCCGCATGCCCCGTGGAGTGACAAGACTGCCTGGCTCGCCGGCGCTTTCTCCGTTCCGTCTCGACAAGTTGCTGCGCACGTTGCAAGCGCGTCTTCCGGGCCGTCTTTCGAACGTGGAGGCGATCAGCGCGCACTGGATCCACCTGGTCGACACTGAGGAGCTGGCTCCGCCGCAGCGGGCCATTCTCGAGCGCCTGCTGAGTTACGGTCCGCGGCTCGCGGCGGGCGAAGAAAAGGGCGAAATCATCCTCGTCGTGCCGCGCGCCGGCACGGTGTCTCCCTGGTCGAGCAAGGCGACCGACATCGCCCGCGTTTGCGGACTGGCGCCCGTGCGGCGCATCGAGCGCGGCATCGTCTATCGCGTCCGTGCGACCGGGAAACTGTCGCGCACGGATCTGGAGCAGCTCGCGGCCCCGCTGCACGATCGCATGACCGAGATGCCGTTGTGGGACTTCGCGGACGCCGCGCGCCTCTTCGAACATCACGCGCCGCGTCCTGCGGCTCGAATCGCGCTCGCCGGCGATCCGCAGCGCGCGCTGCGCGAGGCCGATCGCCGTCTTGGCCTGGCGCTGGCCGAGGACGAGATCGACTACCTGGCCCTGGGCTACGCGACGCTCGGCCGCGATCCCACCGATGTCGAGCTGATGATGTTCGCGCAGGCGAACTCCGAGCACTGCCGCCACAAGATTTTCAACGCCGACTGGATCGTCGACGGCGAGCGCCAGCCGAAAACGCTGTTCGCAATGATCCGCAACACCCATGCGCACAATCCGCACGGTGTGCTCTCGGCTTATCGTGACAATGCCGCGGTGATCGAGGGTTGGGCGGGCAAACGCCTGTTTCCGGATGCCTCGGGTGTTTACCGTTACAGCCCGGAACAGATCGATATCCTGATGAAAGTGGAGACCCACAACCACCCGACCGCGATCGCCCCGTTCCCCGGTGCGGCAACCGGTGCCGGTGGCGAAATCCGCGACGAAGGTGCGACCGGCATCGGAGCCAAGCCGAAGGCGGGCCTGACTGGATTCTCCGTTTCGAACCTGCGCATTCCGGACGCTGTGCAGCCTTGGGAACGTGACCACGGCCATTCACCGCGTGCCGCCTCGGCCCTCGAGATCATGATCGAAGGTCCGGTCGGCGCGGCCGCGTTCAACAACGAATTCGGCCGGCCCAACATCCTCGGCTACTTCCGCACGTTCGAACATGCACGGGCGGGCGATCCGCCCGGGCGCGTGCGCGGTTATCACAAGCCCATCATGATCGCCGGTGGTCTCGGCAACATCCGCAGGCCGCAAGTCGAGAAGCGCGAGGTGCCCGTGGGTGCGCGCATCGTCGTGCTCGGCGGTCCCGGAATGCTGATCGGTCTCGGTGGCGGCGCGGCCTCGTCGATCAGCAGCGGGGCGGGGCAGGAGGAGCTGGACTTCGCCTCTGTGCAGCGTGGCAATGCGGAGATCCAGCGTCGCGCGCAGGAGGTCATCGATCGCTGCTGGAGTCTCGGTGAGCGCAATCCGATCCTGCTGATTCACGACGTGGGCGCCGGTGGGCTCTCGAACGCCGTGCCCGAAGCCATCGCTCACAGTCACCGCGGTGGGCGCATCGACTTTCGGCGGATTCCCAGCTCCGAGCCCGGCATGTCGCCGCTGGAGATCTGGTGCAACGAAGCGCAGGAACGATACGTGCTCGCCATCGCGGCGGCAGACGTGGCGCGCTTCGGTGAGTTGTGTGCACGCGAGCGCTGCCCGTTTGCCGTGATCGGCGAAGTCACCGGCGATGGCTGGCTGCGGGCCAGTGACGAGCACTTCGGCGATCGCCCCGTCGACATGCCGGTGGACATGCTGCTCGGCAAACCGCCGAAGATGCTGCGCGACGTCGAAAGCCACCAACGCCGCGGCGAGACTTTTGACACGCGCTCGATCGATGCGCGCGAGGCAATGATGCGGCTGCTGCGCTTGCCAGCGATCGCCGACAAGACCTTCCTGGTCACGATCGGCGATCGCACGGTGGGCGGGCTCATCAGTCGCGACCCGATGGTGGGCCCGTGGCAGGTGCCGGTCAGCGACGTCGCTGTCACGCTCTCGGATTACGTCGGCTACACGGGCGAGGCGATGTCGATGGGCGAACGCACGCCCGTGGCGTTGCTGGATGCGCCCGCGTCGGGCCGCCTCGCGATCGGCGAAGCGATCACGAACATGGCCGCCGCCGACGTGGCGCGCATCGAGGATATTCGTCTCTCGGCGAACTGGATGGCTGCGTGCGGCGAGCCGGGCGAGGATGCCGATCTCTACGCTACCGTGCGCGCGGTTGGCGAGGAGTTGTGTCCTGCACTCGGCATTGCCATTCCGGTCGGCAAGGATTCCCTTTCGATGCAGGCGCGCTTCAGCATCGACGGCGAGCCGCGTAGCGTCGTATCGCCCGTGTCGCTGATCGTTTCGGCATTCGCGCCCGTCAGCGACACCCGTCGCACGCTGACGCCGCAACTGCGCACCGATCTCGGTCCGACGCGCCTGCTGCTGATCGATCTCGGCCTCGGCCGGAATCGCCTCGGCGGATCGGGGCTCGCGCAGGTCTATGGAACGCTCGGCTCCGATCCACCCGATCTCGACAACTATCACCTGCTCAAGCATTTCTTCGCGGCGATGGCCGAGCTGAAATCGCGCGGCCTGGTGCTCGCCTATCACGATCGCAGCGATGGCGGCGCGTTGATCACGCTCCTCGAGATGGCCTTCGCCGGTCATTGCGGCCTCGATGTCGCGCTTCCCAAGGGTGAATCGACGCAGCTGGCCGCTCTGTTCGCAGAAGAGCTCGGTGCCGTCATCCAGGTACGCGAATCCCACCTCGAAGCCGTCAAGGCCACGCTGACGCGCTGCGGGCTCACTGCCTGCTGTCACGAGATCGGGCGCGCGATCGAGGGCGACGACATTCGCATCCGCGCGGACGACGTGCAGCTGCGCGAGTCGAGGACCGGGTTGCGCCGCGCGTGGTCGGAAACGACGTGGCGCATGCAGCGGTTGCGCGACAATCCCGAGTGCGCCGACGAAGAATACGAAAAGCTCGCCGATCCCAGGGACCCGGGCCTGACCGTGCGGCTCACTTTCGATCCCGCCGAGGACGTCGCGGCGCCGTGGATCGCTCCTGCAATCAACAAGGGTGCCCAGCCCCGCGTGGCAGTGCTGCGCGAACAGGGCGTCAACAGCCAGGTGGAGATGGCGGCCGCGTTCCTGCGCGCGGGCTTCGAGCCGCACGACGTGCACATGACGGACATCTTCGCGGGTCGCACTTCACTGCGGGATTTCCACGGCCTGGTCGCCTGTGGCGGTTTCTCCTACGGCGACGTGCTCGGGGCGGGGCAGGGCTGGGCGAAGTCCATCCTGTTCAACGCGCGCGCGCGCGAGGAGTTTGCAGCTTTCTTCGCGCGCAAGGATCGCTTCGCGCTCGGCGTGTGCAACGGCTGCCAGGCCTTCTCCGGGCTGCGCGAACTCATCCCGGGGAGCGAGCACTGGCCGAGCTTCGTGCGCAACCGCAGTGAGCAATACGAGTCGCGCCTCGCCCTCGTGGAAGTGCTCGAATCCCCATCGATCTTTTTCCGCGGGATGGCGGGTAGCGTGCTGCCGATTGCCGTCGCGCACGGCGAAGGCCGCGCGGAGTTCGACACGCCCGCCGCCATGGCGGCCGCGCAAACGTTCATCGCGATGCGCTACGTCGACAGTCGTGGCCGCGTGGCGACGCGGTATCCGGACAATCCGAACGGATCGCCGCTCGGCATCGCGGCGCTGACGAACACCGACGGCCGGGTCACCATCACGATGCCGCACCCGGAACGCGTGTTCCGTACGGTGCAGCACTCGTGGCATCCGGACGAGTGGGGAGAAGACGCGCCGTTCCTGCGCCTGTGGCGCAACGCGCGCGCGTGGGTCGCATAGCGGGAAGAACCAGGGCGGGGGGAGCGATGAACACGAGGTTTCGCGACGTCGAGCTGCATGCACCGACCGGCAGCCGGCTCACCTGCAAGGGCTGGGTGCAGGAAGCCGCGCTGCGGATGATCCACAACAATCTCGATCCGCAGGTGGCCGAGAATCCGCGCGAGCTGGTGGTCTATGGCGGCATCGGTCGTGCCGCGCGCAACTGGGAGTGCTTCGACGCCATCGTGCGCACGTTGCGACGGCTCGGCGACGAGGAAACCCTGCTGGTGCAGTCCGGCAAGCCGGTCGGCGTGTTTCGCACGCAGGCGACCGCGCCGCGGGTGCTGCTCGCGAATTCGAATCTCGTCGGCAACTGGGCCAACTGGGATCACTTCTTCGAGCTCGACCGCCGCGGGCTGATGATGTACGGGCAGATGACCGCCGGATCGTGGATCTACATCGGATCGCAGGGAATCGTCCAGGGCACGTACGAGACGTTCGCGGAGGCGCTGCGCAAGCACTACGACGGCGACAGCAAGGGCAAGTGGCTGCTCACGGGCGGCCTCGGTGGTATGGGCGGCGCGCAGCCGCTGGCGGCAAGCTTTGCTGGCCTGTCGAGCATCAATGTCGAAATCGATCCGCGTCGCATCGACATGCGTCTGCAGACAGGTTATCTCGACGTCAGGGTCGACACACTCGAGGAGGCATTGCGCCGCGCGCAGGATGCTGCCACGCGCGGCGAACCTGTCTCGATCGGTCTGCTCGGCAACGCGGCCGACATTTTCCCGCGCATCCTCGCCGGCAAGCAGATGCCACACATGGTGACCGACCAGACCTCTGCGCACGATCCTCTGAACGGCTACATCCCTCTCGGCCTCAGCCTGGAACAGGCCGCGGACCTGCGCCGTTCGGATCCCGCGACCTATACGCGCCGCGCCAAGGATTCGATGGCTGTCCAGGTGCGAGCGATGCTGGGGTTTCACGCACGCGGGATTCCGACCTTCGATTACGGCAACAACATTCGCGCCATGGCGCGCGACGCGGGCGTGACCAATGCTTTCGACTTCCAGGGCTTCGTGCCGCTCTACATCCGTCCCCTGTTCTGCGAAGGCATGGGTCCGTTTCGCTGGGTGGCGCTCTCTGGCGACCCGCAGGACATCGCACGCACCGACGAGAAGGCGCTCGAGCTGTTCCCGCACAAGAAAGACCTGCATCGCTGGCTGGACCATGCCAGCCGCCGCATCAGGTTCCAGGGCCTGCCCGCGCGCATCTGCTGGCTCGGGTACAAGGAACGCCACCTGCTCGGGCTCGCGTTCAACGAGATGGTGCGCAAGGGCGAATTGCGCGCGCCGATCGTGATCGGACGCGATCACCTCGACGCGGGCTCGGTTGCTTCACCGTATCGCGAGACCGAGGGCATGCGCGACGGAACGGACGCGGTTGCGGACTGGCCGCTGCTCAACGCGTTGCTGAATACCGCCAGCGGTGCTTCGTGGGTGAGTTTCCACCACGGCGGCGGCGTCGGGATGGGCTATTCGCTGCACGCGGGCGTCGTCATCGTTGCCGATGGCAGCGAGCGGGCCCAGGCGGCACTCGAGCGCGTACTCACGAACGATCCCGGCACGGGTGTCATGCGCCATGCCGACGCGGGCTATGCGCGTGCGATCGAGGTCGCGCGGGAACGGGGACTCGATCTGCCCTGGCTGGAGTAGTCAGGCACTCGACTTGGTGAGTGGGGTGACCTTGCCGGCCGCCTCGTCGATGAAGAAACGGCGCACCATCATGGCCTGTTGCAACCGGCCTTTGCGCACGTAGGCCTGGTGCAGCAGGTCTTTCATGACCTCGAGCAGCACTCCGGCACGATACGCATCCAGTTCGGGCAGCGGGGAGCGCGCATCGTTGTCGCTGCCGAAGATCACGTTCTTCACGACACCGAAGGTGTCGATGTCGATTTCCGCCAGCTCCCTGACCTCGTTCAGCTCGTCGAACAGCTTGAGCTTGCCCGCGTCTCCGAGATCGGCGAAGACGACCTTGGCGGTGCGCCGGCACATCGAGGCGAACGCGTTGAAGCAGGTGCCGGTGTAGCAGAGCAGGGCTTCGCGGAAAAGCACCTCGGCCTCTTCCGGCAGATACGTGAAGCTGAATTTCTCGCGCGCCCGCTCGAGCTCGACGAACGTGCTCGCCAGCTCGACGCGGCTGGCCGCGTACATCTTGATATTGAACCTGAGAAAGACCGGCGCGTTGCAGGAATCGCAACGGAATACGACGCCCGTCTGCTTGGGCCGGTAGTGCATCAGCTGGCCGTAGTCGGGCACGGCCAGCGGAGTGATGTGCGACAGGACCTGGCAGTGTGGGCAGGTCACCGCCAGGTTCTGTTCCGGATCGTGGTGCAGCCTTCCCTGGGGGTCGATGTACACCGACATGGGAACTCGGGTTTCAGAGGCGCCAGAGGAAGTTCAGGTTGAGGAAATTGACGTCCTCTTCCATGTTGTCTGACTCGGAACCGACGTCGAACACCTTGGTGTATTCGGCGCGCAGGGAGATGTGGTCCCCGATGTGGAAGGCGAAGCCGACGCCGGCCAGGGTCTCCTCACCGCTTTCCGAATCGCAGAACGCGTCACCCTGGACGCCATCCAGTGAGACGCGCGCGCAAAACTCGGTGTCGCCGAACACCATGCCGGCGCGCGCATAGACCTCCCACGGCCCGTCGAAGGGAAGGATACCCACGAGGCTCAGGGCCGGGCCGGAGATGTTCTGTGTGAGCTGGAAGTTGGCTGGGAAATTGGGTCCCCCGGCCGAGACCGTGGTGTCGGCGTCATACTGCATCTCGCCCAGGTCCAGGTACAGCGCCTCGATCGCGAAGTAGTCCCAGATGCGATAACCGGCGAACGCACCAAAGCCGATGTCCTCGTTGTCGATCTCGGAAACGCCGTCGACGAATGTCAGGCCCGCGTCCTCGATGCTCAGGACCACGATCTCGTTGAAGCGACCGCGTGACTGGCCGTAGTCCGCCTGGCCGCCGAGCGCGCCGAAGTAAAAGCCCGTGATCGGCATCAGCTCTGCAAAAGCCGGTGCTCCCCCGAGACCGGCAACGAGCACCGCGGTCGCGAGAAGGGTCCGCTTGAGATTCATGAGGGTGTCCTTGTTGCGGAGCGTGGTTATTGTTCGCCGCGTGGCGCGGCGCACGGACCCGATGCTAGCACGCGGGCACGTCAGCCATTAAAGGAACTGCCGCAGTCGGCCCTGGCGCACCAATGTCGCCAGGGCGTTGATGGGTCGATCGAGACGATGGTCGCGGGCGACGAACGGCACCTGCGTGCGAACCAGCGCGTGCACGGCTTCCAGCTCCGGCGAGGTCTTGAGGGGACGCATGGCGTCAATGGCATGCGCCGCGGCCAGGAGCTCGATCGCCAGGATGGTCGCCGTGTTGTCACAGACACGCAGCAGCTTGTGCCCCGCCCAGGGCGCCATGCTGACGTGATCCTCTTGTCCCGCGGAGGTGGGAATCGTGTCCACCGACGCCGGGTGCGCCAGCGTCTTGTTCTCCGAGGCGAGCGCAGCTGCCGTCACGTGCGCGATCATGAAACCGGATTCGACGCCGGGCTCGCTCGTGAGGAACATGTTCAGGTTCGGATTCACTCGCCGGTCGAGCAGGTCCGTGCGCCGCTCCGACATGCTGGCCAGGTCGCACAGGGCGATGGCGAGAAAATCGGACACGAATCCCAGTGGCGCGGCGTGGAAGTTCCCGCCCGACAGGATGTCCTGGCCGAAGATCAGCGGATTGTCCGAAACGCTGTTGCACTCCGCTTCCAGCACGCTGCGTGCATGGTTGAGCGTGTCCACGACCGCTCCGTACACCTGCGGCATGCACCGAACCGCGTAAGGGTCCTGCACGCGATCGCAGTTTTCGTGGCTGTGCAGGATCTCGCTGTCGGTCAGGAGCCGGCGGAAAAGATTCGCAACGTAGATCTCTCCGGCCATGCGCCGCGCGGCGTGGATGCGTTCGTCGAAAGGCGTATGGCTTCCGGCGAGCGCTTCGGTCGTGAGTGCCCCGATGACGATGGCGCTGTGAAGCAGCGTGTCCGCCTGGAACAGGCCGTCGATTGCGAGTGCCGCGCTCATTTGCGTGCCATTGAGCAGCGCCAGGCCTTCCTTCGCTTCGAGCTCCAGCGGTGCAATGCCTGCCGCGTCGAGAACCTGCTTGTTTGTAAGCGAGCGGCCGTCGAGCGTGGCTTCGCCTTCGCCGATCAATGCGAGTGCCAGGTGAGCCAGCGGCGCAAGATCGCCGGACGCGCCGACCGAACCGCGTCCCGGGATGACCGGCAGGACGTTGTTGTTGAGGAGCGCCAGCAGGCTCTCCACGACGATCGGCCTGACGCCCGACACGCCGATACTGAGACTGTTTGCTTTCAGAAGCAGGATGCGCCTGACAAGGGGCGAGGGGAGTGGCTGGCCCACTCCACAGGCGTGGCTGCGCACGAGGTTGAGTTGCAGTTCTTTGACCTTGGCCGGCGGAATCTGCCGGTTCGCGAACGCGCCGAATCCGGTCGTGATACCGTAGCTCACGCGGTTCTCGGTGACGGCTGCTACGACGGTGTCGCGACTCGCCTGCATGCGCTGCCGCGCCGCGGGCGCGAGGCCCAGGCGAGGCCGCTGCGCTTCGTACTCCAGGAGCTTCGCGACGGTGAGGTTCTCGCCGCTGAGTTGCCACTCGCCGGTCATACCTGTTTTCCTTCGATATAGGTGGCGGCCGGGCGCAAGCCGCCGAGCTGGTACGCCAGGAACGCCGGATCCCGAATATCCCAGAGCGTGAAGTCCGCATACCGGCCCGGTGCCAGGGCCCCCAGGTCGTCGCGGCCGATCGCGCGGGCCGCATTGTATGTCACGCCCAGCAGCGCTTCTTCGGGCGTGAGCCCGAACAGCGTGACCGCCATGTGCAGTGCCGTGAGAAGGCTCGCCACGGGCGAAGTCCCCGGGTTCAGATCGGACGCGACCGCCATCGCCACACCCTGGTCGCGCAGCAACGGGATCGGAGGCTTGTGCGTTTCGCGCAGGAAGTAATACGCCGCGGGCAGAATGACCGCGACGGTTCCCGCGCGGGCCATCGCCTCGGCGCCGTTCGCGTCGAGGTGTTCGAGATGGTCGCAGGACAACGCATTGAAGGAGGCGGCCAGCGCCGCCGCACCGGTGAGCGAAAGCTGTTCCGCGTGCACGCGGACGGCGAGCTTCAACTCTCGAGCGCGCTCGAAGACTCGCTGCGCGTCATCCAGGGTAAAGGCGATGGTCTCGACGAAGATATCCACGCACTGCGCGAGGCCGCGCCTCGCAACTTCCGGCAGCATTTCGTCGATCACCTGCCGGAGGTACTCCTCGCGCGCCGTGCCGGGCGGAACTGCGTGGGCGCCGAGGAAGGTCGGTACGATGCGTTGCGGGACGCGAGACGACAGCTCGGCGATCGCCTCGAGCATGCGCAGCTCGGTCGCGAGGTCGAGTCCGTAGCCGCTCTTGATTTCGACAGTCGTCACCCCCTCCGCGGCGAGCGCGGCTATGCGGGGCAGGCTTTCGTTGACGAGGGTTGCATTGGTGGCGGCGCGAACGGCCCGCACTGTGGAGACGATACCGCCCCCCGCGCGCGCGATTTCCGCGTACGAAGCCCCAGCCAGCTTGCGCAGGTGCTCTTCCATCCGGTCCCCGGCATGGAGCGCATGCGTGTGGCAATCGATGAAACCGGGCAGCAGGACCCGGTTGCCGGCGTCGACCGACTGGCGGGCGGGTTCGTCGGTTCCCACGGCCACCACGCGCCCACCGCGAATGCCCAGGGAGCGCGCCTCGCTGGGCTGGGCACTGCCGAGCATCGGATACAATCGGGCATTGTCGATCTTGAGGTCGAGCACGCCAAAATTATGCCCGGGAACGACGATGAGAGCGCTGAGTTTTGAGTACGCACTGACGCCCCGGGGCGTCGAGCGCGGTTGCCGCATCACGTTCGGCGACGATGGTCTCATTGCCAGCGTCGAAGCCGGTGTGGCGGGGCCCTGGGACGGCTCTCTTGCCCTGCCCGGAATGCCGAACGCGCACAGCCATGCTTTTCAGCGTGCCCTCGTCGGCAGCGGCGAGTCGCCGGCCGCCGGTTCGTTCTGGTCCTGGCGCGACTCGATGTATCGCCTCGCGAATGCCATCGACGCGGACGATCTCTACGTCATCGCCTTGCGCGCCTTTGCGGACATGCTGCGTGCCGGTTTCACCAGCGTCGGTGAGTTTCACTACATCCACCACGCCCGCGACGGGCGCGCCAGCACCGAGATGTCGCTTGCACTGCGGGAGGCAGCCCGCGATGCCGGGATCCGCATCGTACTGCTCCCCGTGCTCTATCAGCGCGGCGGCTTTGATCGCGCAGCGCTCGAAGAGCAACGCCGATTCCTTCATGCCTCGCTCGATGACTTCGGCAAACTGCTCGAAGCCCTGCGTGGCGAGCCGTGCGGAGTCGCTCCGCATTCGTTGCGTGCCGTGCCGCTATCGCAGCTCCCGGCGCTCGTGGCGATGGCGGATTCCATACTCGGGCCCGACTGTCCGATTCACATCCACGTCTCCGAGCAGCGTCGTGAAGTCGAAGAGTGCCACGCGTTTCACGGGCACCCGCCGATTGAGTGCTTGAGTGACACTGTTGACCTGGGCCCGCGCTGGAGCCTCGTGCACGCAACGCATGCACAGGCGCACGAAGTCACAATCATCGAGGAGGCTGAACCGAACCTGGTGCTCTGTCCTCTCACCGAGGCCTATCTTGGCGATGGCCTGTTCCCACTCGGCAAGGCGAGCGGTCTGCGCTTCGCAATCGGTTCCGACAGCAACGCCCGCATCGATGCAATCGAGGAGTTGCGGCTCGCGGAGTACGGGCAGCGGCTGAAACTCGAGAAGCGCAGCCTGCTCGCCAACGAACACGGACTCGGAGCAGCGGTCTGGTCGTCCGCGGCACAGGTCGGCGGACGTTCGCTGGCGCAACCCGTGGGTCGCCTCGAGACCGGGTACCAGGCCGACATCGTGGTGCTCGACCTCGAAAACGGCTTGTTTGCGGGCGTACGGCCCGAGAAACTGCTCGACGCGTGGATCGTGGGTGGGTCGGCAGTCCAGATCGCCGATGTCTACGTGGGCGGGCGCAAGCGAGTGGCGCAGGGCTCGCTGCTGTCGCAGGTGCCGGCGGATCGGTTTGCCAACGTGATGAAAAGAGTCTTCAGTGAATAGCCCGCCTCCCTTGTTCCGGCACTTGCCCGCGCGCGGTCCGGAGCTGCCGCTGCTCGTCAGCATTCCGCACACGGGCACCTACGTGCCGCCGCAGATCGCCGCGCGTTTCGCGTCGCCCACGATGGCGCAGGGCGAGATGACGGATTGGCACCTGCATGAGCTCTACGCGTTCCTGCCGGACCTCGGCGTCGACGTCATCCACGCCACGCATCACCGATTCGTCGTCGACCTGAATCGCCCGCCGGACTCGAGCCCGCTTTACCCGGGGAGATTCGAGACCGGCCTGGTGCCGACCGCGACCTTCCAGGGCGCAAACGTCTGGCGGGTGTCGCCGGATGCGAAAGAAGTGCAGGAGCGGCGCGAGCGCTATCACCGTCCTTTCCATGCCGCGCTCGAGCAGCAACTCATGGGCAAGGTCGCCCGCTTCGGTCGTTGCACGCTCATCGACGCGCACAGCGTGGAGTCGCGCGCGAATCGCCTGCATGGAGCCTTGCAGCACGAGATCTACCTCGGCGATCGTGACGGCAAGACCTGCGATCCGCGCCTCATGGAGCTGGTGGCGGGAGAGTTCGGAAAACGCGGGCTGCAGGTGAGTATCAACAACCCCTACAAGGGCGGATACATCACCGCGCACTACCCGGGCATGGCGGGCGTGCAGACGCTGCAGATCGAAATGGTGCAGAAGCTGTACATGGAGGAGGGCGCGCCGCGGACGGCGTTGCAGCACCCGCGCTTCGCGGCATTCTCGGGCACGCTGCGCGGCGTCTTCGAAGCAATCGCGGCGACGAGGCGCTGAAACCCCGGCGCCGGCGCAATCAGCTTTCGACCAGCGAGCGCACCACGCGCGTCCACGCGCGCGCAAGGTTACGACGGTTGTAACCGCCACCGCCCATCGCCACCAGCCGCCCCTGGGAGAACTCTTCCGCGATGCTGCAAAGTCGCGCGGCCGCCGCACCATGCGCGTTTTCCGAGAAGCGCAGATGCGTGATGGGATCGCCTTCCAGGCTGTCCGCGCCGCACTGGAACAGGATGAACTCCGGGCGATTGGCGCGCAGGTAGCCTTCGATCTTCTCCCAGGCCGTCATGAAATGTTCGTCCGTCGCGCCCGGAGGCATCGGCAGGTTGAGCTTGGTGCCCTTCGCGATGCCCGTGCCGGTTTCCGACGCCGAGCCCGTGCCGGGATAGAGATAGCGGCCGTCTTCGTGGATGTCGGCGAACAGGAAATCCGGATCGTCCTCGAATCCGTAGAAGACGCCGTCGCCGTGATGCGCATCGATGTCGACGTAGGCGATGCGTTGCACACTGTAACGACGACGCAGAATTTCCGCCGCCACGCCGCAGTCGTTGAACACGCAGAAACCGGCTGCGTGACCACGCGACGCGTGGTGCAGGCCGGCGATGGGAATGAACGCTCTGCGCGCGCGGCCTTCCATGATCGACTCGACGGCCGTCAGTGTCGCGCCGACGACATTGCACGCGGCCTCGTATATGCCTCGATAGGCCGGTGTGTCGCCGGCGTCGAGGTAACCCTGGCCGCTCGCCGAGCGCTCGACTACCAGGTCGACGAAGGCAGGCGTGTGAAAGGTCTCGATTTCCTCGCGCGTGGCCGTGCGTGCCTCGAGCAGCGACACGGCGGCATCGAGTGACTCGGACTTCAGCTCACGCATGAAGACATCGTGGCGATCGGGCCCGAAGGGATGGCCGTCGCCGAAACCGTAACGGGCTATTTTCTCGCCCGCGACGAGCGCGACGGCGGTCCGCGGCGATTGCGCCATCATTTTCCCGCTGCTCTCTGCGCCGACGAGGGGAGGAGGCGGGTAGCGTAGCACAGGAGCGCCGCCGGCCTATGGATTGCCGGGTTTGAATTGACCACTTTGAATGACGATAATGCCCGGCCTTTTTTTCCCCTTCGCCTCGACGCAAAACAGACGCTCAGCACCATGGCGCAATACATCTACACCATGAACCGGGTATCCAAGGTGGTACCCCCGAAACGCATCATCCTGCGCGACATTTCGCTCAGCTTTTTCCCGGGAGCGAAGATCGGCGTGCTGGGCCTGAACGGCTCCGGTAAGTCCACGCTGCTGAAGATCATGGCGGGACTCGACAGCGAGATCGACGGCGAGGCGCGGCCGCAACCCGGCATCCGTATCGGGTTCCTGCCGCAGGAACCGCAGCTCGATGAAACCAAGGACGTGCGCGGCGTCGTCACCGAGGGCGTGGGTTCCACGCAGGCGCTGATCGACCGTTTCAATGCCATCAGCGATCGTTTCGCGGAGCCGGTGGAAGACGACGAAATGCAGAAACTGCTCGACGAGCAGGCCAGGCTGCAGGACTCCATCGATGCGGTGCAGGGGTGGGAGCTGGAACGCAAGCTCGAAATTGCCGCCGATGCGCTGCGCCTTCCGGCGTGGGACAGCCCCGTGAGCACACTGTCTGGCGGTGAGCGCCGCCGTGTCGCACTGTGCCGCTTGCTGCTTTCGCAGCCGGACATGCTCCTGCTGGATGAGCCCACCAACCACCTGGACGCCGAGTCGGTCGCCTGGCTGGAACGCTACCTGGAGGAGTATCCGAGCACGGTCATCGCGGTCACGCACGACCGTTACTTTCTCGACAACGTCGCGAAGTGGATTCTCGAGCTCGACCGCGGCCATGGCATTCCGTGGGAAGGCAACTACTCGTCGTGGCTGGAACAGAAGGACCAGCGCCTCGAGCAGGAAGAGCGCCAGCAGGAAGCGCTGCGCAAGACGTTGCAACGCGAACTGGAGTGGGTGCGTGCAAACCCGAAAGCGCGGCAGGCGAAGAGCAAGGCGCGTGTGCAACGCTACGAGGAACTGGCATCCCAGGAATTCCAGAAGCGCAACGAGACGAACGAGATCTACATTCCGCCCGGTGTGCGGCTGGGCGAACTCGTCATCGAGGCGAAGAACCTGCGCAAGGCATTCGGCGATCGCCTGCTGATCGATAACCTCAGTTTCAACCTGCCGGCCGGTGGCATCGTCGGCATCATCGGGCCGAATGGCGCGGGCAAGACCACGCTCTTCCGCATGCTGACAGGCGTGGAGAAGGCCGACGCCGGCGAGATCCGCATCGGGCCGAGTGTGCAGCTGTCCTACGTCGACCAGTCGCGCCAGTCGCTCGACGACCGCAAGACGGTATTCGCGGAAATCTCGGGCGGCCAGGACATCATTCGCGTGGGTAACTACGAGACGCCGGCGCGCGGCTACGTCGGGCGTTTCAACTTCCGCGGGGCGCAGCAACAGCAGCTGATCGGCGAGCTGTCGGGCGGCGAACGCAACCGCGTGCACCTGGCGAAGGTACTGCGCTCGGGCGGCAACGTGCTGCTGCTCGACGAGCCGACGAACGACCTCGACGTGGAAACGCTGCGCGCGCTGGAAGAAGCGCTCACCAGTTTCCCGGGCTGCGCGGTCGTGATCTCGCACGATCGCTGGTTCCTCGACCGCATCGCCACGCACATCCTGGCGTTCGAGGGGAACTCGGAAGTCGCCTGGTTCGAAGGCAACTACGCCGAGTACACGCAGGACTTCCATCGCCGCCGCGGCACCGACGCCGACCAGCCCCACCGCATCCGCTACAAACCGCTGAACGGCTGAGCGCAGAACTAGAACTAGAAGCGGCCGACGAGGGAGGACCTTTCCGGCGGGCTCAAGAGGCGCGCCGCGACGGGAGTGGACCGACAGCGTGAGAGTTCCGGCACAGCGCGATTCGCGGTCCAAAGCCACCGCGAAGTCGCGCGTGAAACCTCAGCCCGGCCTACGAATTTGTCCATGTGGACCGGTAGTTCCTTTCTCCGTGTGCCAGCAAATTCGCCAGACGGCCGGGCAGAGGCCTGCACACACGCTGTCGGTCCACTCCCGTCGCGTCCCACCCGAGAAGCACGCCGGAGAAGGACCTCCTTCGTCGTGAGGCGCTCCGGAGCCGGAAGGCGCCGCTCACTCCGTTCCGCGCAACCTTCGCGGTGACGGCACAAAAAGGGGACGCGATGTCTTAAAGACACCACTCTTCCACATCGCGCCCCTTTGCGAGCCGCACCGCGTGAGTTGGCCGGAGGCGTGTGACGGCGGTTCTAATTCTTGAGCGTGGCGTGGCGGGGTGATGGACTGGCAGCGTGTGTGGAGGCCTCTGCGCGGGCGTGAAGCAAATTCGCTGGCAGGACCTGGAAGGCACTGCAGGTCAACATGGACGAATTTGTAGCCCGCGCTGAGGTCCCGCATGTCATTTTGCGGCAGGGCTGTGCCGCAAATGACATTGCGCCGGAACTCTCACGCTGTCAGTCCATTACCCCGTCGCGACGCGCTT
>Ga0187892_10002672_pt1 | contig 34686 bp, 44 predicted proteins | sample MA1701073metaG_FD_139345 | JGI IMG/M metagenome (GOLD analysis project Ga0187892, IMG submission 139345) | Bio-ooze microbial communities from a basaltic lava cave in the Kipuka Kanohina Cave System on the Island of Hawaii, USA - MA170107-3 metaG ... | reverse complement strand
TTCTGACGCAGTTATAGAAAAAGCAGCTTATATCTACAGAAAAGCGTTAGATAAAGGTCTAGTAAGAGGAAGATCAATTTCTGCATTAATGGCTTCTGCACTGTATGCAGCATGTCGTGATACGGCAACTCCAAGAAATCTAAAAGATGTTGAAATTGCTGCAAATATAAAAAGAAAAGATATTGCAAGATGCTATAGACTACTTGTAAAAGAACTTGATCTTAAAATGCCAGTTACCGATTCTATTCAATGTGTTGCAAGAATTGCAAGTAAAATAGGGATTGCAGAAAAAACAAAACGTTACGCAATTCAAGTTCTCAAAAGTGCACAAGAAAAAGAAGTATCAGCAGGAAAAGATCCAATGGGTTTAGCCGCAGCAGCTTTGTATCTTTCTTGCGTTAAAAATGGTGAAGATAAAACCCAAAGAGATATTGCAGAATCTGCAAACGTTACAGAAGTTACAATAAGGAATCGTTACAAAGGGTTAAAAGAATTACTTAATCTGTAATTTTTTAACTTCCAACAATCATCATAGCTACCCGTTCAAAAATACTAAGCATCGTCTGTCCAGTAAGCATATCTATAATTCTATCTCCAAATTTATCAATTACAAAATCCACCCCCTCACCTAATACTTTAGTTTCAACCACTGTCAATATCTGATCTAAGGTGTGTTCTGCAACAACTTCTGATGATTGACTTCCATCAATCGTAAAACCAAATATTGAAGGCATAATCCCACTAACAATATCTGGAGTGATGTTTTTCATTACTTCTGATGCAGCATCTGCAGTAGGGTCTCGAATTGCGTTTACTATTATATCTGAATCCATCAAAAAATATTATCTCATTTCAAACCTATAACAAGGAAGGACATCCTTTATTACCACAAGTAAACCAATCTGGTAAATTATTGAATAACTAATTCCACTTTGGCATCAAGTATATTTCAGAACCAATTTGTAAATCCAATCTTTTTTCTCTCTTGCAATATGTTTTACTAAATTTTTAGAAATAAAAGTCTCTTTACTCATATATACAATTTAAAATGCTACAATACAACATTAGTCAACATTGAATGCATCAGATATTCTAAGAAAAGATCATCAACAAATCAAACGATTGGAGAAGGTTATCAACAAGTGCTATCATGAGCTTTATGCAGGTAAAAATATTCCATTTTCTGATCTTGAATTAATTACTCTAGTTATTACAGAATTTCTGGATTCAATTCATTATTCTAGAGAAGAAAATTCCTATTTTCCATGTGTAGCTAGTTATGAAACTCTAAAAAAAGAAATACGAACTTTTTTGATAGAGCATGAATTTGGTCGCAGAATTGCCAATAAAATAGCACAACATATCAAACAATGGAAAAAAGGAGAAGACGCAAGAGAGCCAGTTGCAAGATATCTTAGAACCTACTCCATTTACTTACAAGATCATATGACAAAAGAGGAAGAATTCTTTGATAAAGCAGAAAAAACTGTACTTTCAAAAGAGGAAGAGCAAGAAATGTTCGAACAATTTCAATCAGTTATGACAATCACAAAAAAAATTGAAGAAATGATAAAACAAATAGATTATTTAGAAAACCAAATCTGGTTTAAAACCTAATTTTCATAAAAACGATCAATTTTTAGGAGATGTATCCTTAGTACTAGTAGGTTAGATTCTATATGGAATTAATGGGAAGAGGATTTCGTCAAATAATTCAAGAGTCTCCTATGTATTTTCACATACTCCTTAAATTCGCAGGGTACAAACTTTTCAACAAACACAGTCCACTTTATGGCTCGGCTGATATTATCAATGTATGTAATCTTCACTGTGAACATTGTTATTGGTGGCTAAATAGAAAAGAAAACGAAGAACTCAGCGTCGAGGAATGGAAAAAAATAATTGATGAAAAATTCAAAAAACAACACATTTTCATTGTGACTCTAGTTGGTGGTGAACCTATGATGAGGCCAGACGTTATAGAATTATTTGTAAAAGAGTTCCCTAAAAGGGCATGTGTAGTAACTAATGGAACCTTTCCATTACCTCATCATAAAAACATCTACTTTTATTGGGTGTCAATAGATGGAACAGAAAAAATACATAATGAAATTCGTGGTGAAGGGGCATGGGGAAAAACTAGAAAAAATGTAATAGATTATGTCGAAAAAAATGGGGAAAAAGCCTGGAAAGATATCTGGATTTCAATGACCGTTAATTCAAAGAATTACATGACTATCAAAAAAGTGATTGAAGACTGGCATGACTATTCAAATAAAATTGGATTTCAGTTTCATACCCCATTTATTGAAGGTGATCCATTATGGCTTCCTTTTGGGGAAAAGAGAACTAAAGTAATAGATGAAATCATCTCAATGCAAGAAAATGGCTACAAAGATTATATAATTAATCCAAAAAAACAGCTGGAAATAATGAAAAAAAGTTGGGGAGGAAAAGGAACAACTCCAATCGATTGTCCAACGTGGGCTATAGTATCAGTTGATCATATGGGTCGAGAAAAAAGGCCTTGTTGTATTGGAAGTGCTGAAAAAAACTCCATGAAACCAAGATGTGAAGAATGTGGTCTTGGTTGTTATTCTGTATTAATAGGATATGGAATGAAAGGTTAGGAAGTTAGCTCTGGTTTTAGAGTCCACACTATTGCAAGAATAACAAATGGGACTGATATCATTCCTGTAATCTGAAGGATTATGATTAGTTGAGTCCGAGCAGCTTCAGCTGGTGCTGTAAGAATCCAAGGTAGAGGAAGAGTAATCACAAACCAAATAATGGAAAGTAGAGAAATGATTTCAATTTTTTTCTTTGTATGTGGGTTCATATTTTTCTCATATTTTAGAATCTTACACCAAATGTCCAACGTCTATTAATTATGAAATTAATACCTCCTGCAATACAAATTGAGATTAAAGCCGCTAGCATATAGTAAATCCCGAAGGATTCAACAAGTACATAAACAGAAACCAGTTGAATTGCCATACCTAACAAACTAACGCCTACAAATTTTACATACATTACAATCGTTCTTTGGGAATCTATAGAATCCCTAAATGTCCAAAATTTATTCAAAACAAAATTAGAAGTAATTGAAGCAGAAATGGCAAAAGTATAAGATAGAAAATACCATAAACCAACATATTCTGTAAGATAGAATAAAAGACCTAGATTTACTAGAACACCACTAGCACCCACTGTATAATACTTGGCAGCATGTTTTGCAAAAAGTGATAATCTGTTTCCCTTAGTTTGATCTCGTAAAGTCATGAAGCTCCCAAGTTTATTGACCCTAATAAATAAAATCTTATTTTAACGAATTTGCAAATAGTCTAATTTTTTTCAAATCTCAACACTTTTTTACCAATACAGCATAATTTAGCCTCAAAAAATTATCGATTATAGTTATATAATTATAAAAATTCTAATAAAATCTTAAATAGTTTAAAATCATATAATAATTAATGCGGAAGGATGCAAATCCTATCGACTAAAATCGCGTGGCTCCGCAGAACAATAGTGGAAGTCAAAGGAACTTTGGTACCTTGACATAGAGAGGAAATCTCTCAGCGTTCTGCATTGGGAGTCACGCCCTTTTTATTTATTCTTGAAAAATATCTACTGAAACAGGACCTAATAGATTACCATTTGGATTAATGACAATCTCAATCTCTTGCTTGCTAGGAACTTTGATAGTTTTGTTACCAGAATATTCCCATGTATAGTATGTTGAAATACCTGTTTCATGAGGTGTTCCTTCTAATGAAAAAGTCTCAAAATACCTAAATGATTCTCCTCTCAAAGAGATGGTCAAAGTCTTAGGACTGTCTCCATTAGGAACAAACCTAAATTCATATACTCCTTCTTCAAATTCAAATGAATCTGAATATACCTCATTTTCATAATTTTTTGGATCAGCAAGTGTCACATGAAAAACTCGTTTTTCTTTATTTTCAATTTCTTTATCTTGAGTTCCAAGATATCCAATTACAATTGCAATTCCTACTATAATTGCAATATAACCACCAATTTTTGCTTTCATCTAAAAACTGGATAGAAGATGAAAATAAAAACAGATTCCTCAAAGTTAATCTTATTTTTAAAAAAATCCTTTTTGGTCTTTTTTGATATTTTTTGAAGAAATTTTCATTTAGAAGAAATGCTTAAATACATACCCTCTTACATAAGCGTAAAATGCAAAAATGTCCACTATGTGGAGAAATACTCACCAACGAGTCTGGAATGCATAGTCATATTCGAAAAATTCATCCTCAACGAACTACACTTCAGAACATCTAATTTTCCAAAAGCGAGTTTTTTCTTATTCTTTGTTAGAGAAATTTTATTCATGGTTAATGAAAATTTACATGTTGAATTAATAATCAATTATTCAAGGATTCCATATGACAAATTTCCAAAACAAGTGGTCAAAGCCGGCAACACCTGGTATTACTGAACGCCTTAATGAAGCAGTTAGACCAAAAGGCGCATTAAAACCTAGAGTGGAAATGGCTGTAAAACGATTACAGACTCAAATCTCAAAATTAGATAATATGCTTACAAAATTAAAACAACGTGATGAACAGCTTTTCAAAAGAATTGTTGTTTCTACTCAACAACATGATACTCATACATCAAAAGTCTTATCAAATGAACTGGTAGAAGTTCGAAAGGTCAGTAAGGTTCTTGGAAATGCAAGAATGGCTTTAGAACAAATTGAACTTAGACTAACCACATTCCATGACCTAGGTGATACAGTAGTAACTATTATGCCAACTATCGGTCTAATGAAAAGTCTCAAGTCATCACTTGTAAAGTTCATGCCAGAAGCAGATCAGGAAGTAAACAGAATGACAGAAATGCTAGGTGGATTAATGACAGATACATTCTCAGGCGATTCCTCTTTTGGGATTGAAACTTCCACAAATGCAGAATCTGAGAAGATTCTACAAGAAGCAGCAGCAGTTGCCGAGACAGCTGTTAATGAAAAATTCCCCTCTATGCCAGTAGAGCATATTACTCCATCATCCGCAACTACACGATACATGTAGTTGTTAATTCTCTTTTTAATTAGAAAAATAACTCAAAATTTAAGACTCTTGTCGTGATTCTTTAAAGTTCTTGATCTTTTCGCCTTCAGTACTTACAATTGAATCAATGCCTGAAAGTTTCCCTCGTAAAGTGTTAATCAACGAACCTACCTCATCAGCCTCGTTTTCCACAGCACCTCTTTTCCTAGTCAAATTCTGAATCCCCTGATTTTCTTCTTCAATATACTCACTAACCTTCATGAGTTTTTCTTTAAGATTCTTAATATCTACTGATTCTTCTTCAATTTCTTTTTCTAGGCTTGTGCGTTTATCCTTGAGATTTTTGATCATAAGGCCAACATAGTCAATTGCCTCTTCTAATTTCACTCTCTTATCCTTCAAACCTCTAATTCCAATCTGACTTCCAGAATGTGACGGCATTTCTGGTTGGGTTCTTGTTTCCGGAGAAGGAGGTATTTCTTCATGGATATGTTGAGGCTCTGTAATCTTCTCAGAATGATATTCTTCTACAGGTAATTCTTCCATCATTCCAGAACCGCTAGATTCCTCATGTTCTTCCTTTTTTTTCTTAAATCTATCAAACATGATAACTAGAATTGGTGTGAACTATATCGAATAAAAAGTTAGGGATATGAGATAGCAATAATCTTCCTTTCTGCGTATGACCTTTTTTGAGGTTTGAAACATTGCCCACGCGCTATAAAATCCTAAAAACCTAGTGTTTCTGGGCATGAAACACCTGTTCCGCTAGGCGTTCCGCTATGAAGTTTCAAAATGTCCCTGATAAATCAGGCATTCGTATACTAGATATGTCAAAACAACAATACAGGTCCGAAATGGGCATCATGGGAGACATCCTTGGTGTTACTATGGACGGTGGACGAAATGGAGTTATTGTCTCCGCAATATCTAGAAAGGCTAACCTTTCTCATTATGCCGTACTTGACAAATGTGAGAAGTTAGTATCTGCTGGATTAGTAGAGTCAGTAAAGAACGACAGGAATAGAGTATATTTGATGACCGAAAAGGGAGTCAGATTTTTCCAAGAGTTCCAAAGATTTCAGTCCCTCGTTGAATCAATGAATCTAAGGTACTAGTAATGAATCAACAAATGGTAGTGCCTTACTGGCAAGACCACTCTCCAGAGTATGGAATACTTTTTGTAAGGACAAAAAGTATCCTGACATCAATGGTTAGAGCTTCTCTTGTTGCTGTAGGGTTCATTATAATGGCGATAGTAATTCCTATCCAGAGTACTTTTGGAACAATAAAGACACTTGAACTTGTAATATATCCAGATGGTTCAACACACGTATCCTCTGAAATTTCAGCTGATCCGCTTGTACCAGTTTTTGCTGTAGATCTTTTGGGACCTACTATTGATAATTTTGTTGCACAGGATGAAAATGGTTTCTTACTTTCAGCAACCATTGAAGAGAACTCCGCCTTGGTAGAAACCCTTGGCGCATCTACAATTTCAGTAAATTATGATATTCATGACCTCATTTCCAAACAAGGAAGAATTTGGTCGTTTAAAGTCAATTCACCAATAGAGTATACAGTTCTAATGCCAAACAATATTGTAATTGTAGGAATGAGTACTTATCCTCTAAATATGCAGATGGTTAATGAAAAATCTCTGCTTTTATTACCAAGCGGTCCAGTTGAGATAAGCTATTTTTTTGGAGTTGCAGAAACACCTCCACCACAATCTAACAAACCGGAACAAAACTCTGATAATTCTATTTACTTAATTGGTAGTAGTATTGCAGCTGCTGGAGCAATTGCAGTAATATTGATGAAACGAACAAAACGTCACATAACTCAGCAATTTACTGAACTTTCTGTAAAGCAAGAGCAGATTCCAGAAAAACCTCTAGATGTTGAAACTATTTTTGAATTAAAACCAGAATTAAGAGATGATGATAAACAGCTTGTTTCATTTATTTCCTCAAACGGAGGTCAAGCCTATGAAAGTGAGCTTCGTAAAAAATTTCTGCAACCTAGAACTACCATGTGGAGAGCTGTAAAGAGGTTAGAACGATATGGAATCGTGGAAATTGAGAAAAAAGAATTGCAAAACTTAGTGAGGCTCAAGAAAAAATTGGAGGATGAGAACTGATGAAAAAAACTGTAACCTATCTTACTCTTATGATATTAGTAAGCTCTATGATTCTAGGCAGTATTCCTAACTATGTTTATGCTGATTCGCAATCTGATTCATTAATCAGAATTGCTTCACAAGCCAGAGATCAGCTGAAAATTCAATTATCAAAAATTGATGCTTCACAGGAAATTAAAGAAAAATTTGAGTTAGGTTCGACCGAGATTGAATCACTCATTCAAGCAGCAAAAGACGAGAATGTTTCTGTAGCAAGGGAACATTTCCTTTCTGCCATGAAGATATTCTCTGAGATAATCCAACAAATATCTGAAAAACCATCAACTTCTGAAGCATCATTATCCGCATCACAACCAGAAAGATCAAGAATCTCAAATGAACTTGATAGATTTGAAAGATATATTGTTCAACTAGAAGGAATCTCTGATAAAAATGGATTTGAGATTGATTTTAGTCATTCCAATGAACTAATTGATAGGGCAAGAAACGAACTACAAGAAGGTAAACCTGAAGCAGCGAATTCTATAATTGAGGAGATAAAACTCTCAATTAATGAACTTAATCAGATGCTAAGAGAAAAAACTAGACAATATACAACCGATCGTGCAAAAACCTTAGCTGAAAAATATCTTGAAAATCTAGACAAGCTCATTGCTGAAGCAAAGGAAATGGGAGTATCTCAAGAGACTCTTGCTAGATTAGTTGAAGCCAGAGAACTTTTGAATTCGGCTTCTGATGCCTCTAATGTTGCACAAATAATCAATGAGCTTAAACGAATAATTGCAGTTAAACAAGATTTTGAGGATACAAAAATACAGCGATTTGAATCTAGAATTAACCAGATTGAAGAAAAAATAGTTCTACTTTCAAATTCTAAGAATACTGTCCCAGAATTAGAAAATGCAAAAGAAATGCTCTCTAAACTAAAGGTTCTGGTATCTGAAGGAAGCCTTGATGAAGCAATCAGAGTCCTTAATTCTCTTAATAATCTACTTGGCGAAATTGAAAATTCTATCAACCGTCAAGAGGAGATATCAAGTGAAGCGGATACGTCTTCATCGCTTTCCGATTCAAAAACAGAGAGAATCAAGATTAAAATTGAGAGATTAGAAGTTGTGCTGAAAAATCTGGTTGATAAAGTTAATGAAAATGCTGCTGCTAAACGATGGCTAAATAACGCATTTTCATTATTAGAAAATGCTAAAAGCGAAGTGGATAATTCTCCTGATGAATCTTTAGAAATTATTATGAGTATAGAAGAGATTATCAAAAGAATCCAAAACACAATTCAATAAATCAACAATAACTTCATATACATTTTCAAGATGAAGCCATGTACATGGTTTCAAAACAAATTACTGTGGGAGTTGGAATTCCAATGATAGTTGTAGGAGCCTTAATTGCATTATTATGGGCTCCTGTCGAATTGGAATTAGGAGAAACTATAGAATTTGTTGGAAGTCTTATTGGTATCTTAGGTGTGATATTTTTTATTGCAGGACTATTTTATACCAAAGAACCTGTTTTACAATGAAACATTTCATTATTATTATAATCAAATATCATCGAATAAATAACAATCTTGTTTAGATCGTCCACTTGAAAGTCAGACTATTTGAAATATTCACATCAATTGAAGGAGAGGGGATTCTATATGGAACAAAAACACTTTTTATAAGATTGGCGGGTTGTCCATTTACTTGCTTTTACTGTGATACCCTAAATGCACTTCCAATGGATTCTGGAACAGAATATTCGATTAAAGACGCATGTAACTTGATAGATGCAAAGTTAGAAAAAAACACATACAAGGTCAACTTTACAGGCGGAGAACCTCTTGTTCAATATGAGAGTGTTTTGGAAATGGCAAAATATGTGAAATCTAAGAACATTTCTACATACCTAGAATCATCATGTTATGATTCAGAAAAATTTTCTCATCTTCTTCCATTCATTGATTACATAAAAATTGAATTTAAGACTCCAGATGCTAAATTCGTTGATTCCAAACACTATTCAAAATTAAGTGACAATGCTTTAGAATGTCTCAAGGCTTCAGTAAAATCAAAAAAGTTCACATATATTAAAATCGTAGTTAGTTCAAAAACTCAATTAGAAGAACTCAAAGACCTAGTTGAGAAGATCTTTAACAAAATTTCAAAAGCCGATCTTGCAGGGTTTATCATCCAACCTACCTATGGGATTTCAGAACCTAGTCTAGAAATACTTTTAAAATTTTATGATCTTGTATTCTCTTTTTATAACGAGGTTCGGGTAGTTCCTCAGCTTCACAAATTTATTGGAGCTCCATAAACTAGTGCTAATATCAAAATTTAGGTAAAACTTTCAAATATAAGCATGATTTCTTCTTTTGTATACATGGATAAAGAGAGAATAAAAAAACTAGTTAGAGAATTAATCATCGAATTAGGCGAAGATCCAACAAGAGAGGGATTGCGTGAAACTCCAGAAAGAATTGCTGAAATGTATAAAGAAATTTTTGCAGGATATGATACTGATTCTCAACTCTCTATTCAGTTTTCAGAGGATTCAGATGTTGTAATAGCAAAGGATATTCAGTTTTATTCAATGTGTGAACATCATATGTTACCTTTTTTTGGAAAAATTCACATAGCTTATTTGCCAAATGGCAGAGTTTTTGGAATTTCTAAACTAATCCGACTAGTAGAAAAATTCTCAAAAAGACTCCAAATTCAGGAACGTCTGACAAAGAATATTGCTGATGAACTTTACATGCAAGGCGTAAAAGGCGTCATTGTTATGGCAGAAGCTGAACATCTATGCATGAGAATGAGAGGAGTACGAAATGATGCCATAATGACATCAGCAGCTTTTAGAGGAATATACGAAAAGAAAGAAGAACGACAAGAAATAATAGAGATGATTAGAAAATCATCCTCAGATTTTATTTCCAAGTTTTCCTGAAAAGATAAATAATCACCTTAGAAAATCAAAACTGTGGTAACTCACGATAATATTCACATTCCTGGGGAATCTATTCCTCATTGGGTATGGTTTGTAATTGAGTTTACTATTGTATTAGCTGTCTCAGCATTACTTTCTAGAGAAATAACAGGAACAATTAAGGATCTCCAAGAAACCATGCAAAATTGGGTCTTTTTTGGAATTCTAACTGCAATTTTTGGAGGTTGGTATATTGTTATCAGAGGTTTTATTTTAAAAAAACGAATCTTAGAAGGTCGACAATAAATTTACTATATTAATAAATTACAAAATTAATGCAAGTATTGTGTTTTATCCATGATGCGTGCTTTACTAAATGCAGTTTTTCGATTATTACAAGATTCACAAATTCCACAATGAAATTTTTTGTTCTCATAACAACTCCAAGTTCTGAATATTTTATTTCCCAAAACTTTGAAACCGTTTTCAAGTAACTGACTTTTATCTAACTCTTCTCTAAAAGGCGACCAAATTAAAATTTTTTTTCGAATTCCAAATTTTATTCCATCCAATTCTCCTTCATTAAGAGCATCTTCTATTTTTTTTGAAAAACTAGGTCTACAATCAGGATAATTTTTATCATCTTTATGTGCACCATAAGCAACTAGGGATGCATTAAGTGTGAATGCCCATGCAGTTGCTATTGTTAAAAAGATTGCATTTCTAATAGGAACTACTATTGAATAATCAAACTTACGAGGAATCTTTTCTTTTGAACTAGTTAGAACATTTGTTTCTCCGTATAAATTTTTCATAAAATTAATGTCTAAAATTTTATGTTCTTTAAAACCAATAATTTTTGCAAATGTTTTTGCCATCGTTATTTCTTTAGTCGCTCTTTGACCATATGAGAAAGAAATTCCATAAAGATCATATTTAGATTTAAGATATGCACACATACAGACAGAATCAATACCACCACTAAAAACTACCACCGCCTTTTTCAAAAAATTTCCACCATCAATGTTACTATAAATTAATTTTTTATTATATCTGCTCCCTTACTAGGCTTGCATATTATAATATCACATTTTTTATTTGCAGTAGCAAAACCTTTTACCATTGCTGAAGAGATTTTTTTAAGATTTGATGAACTAGTCGTAAATGCAATAACCGAAGGTCCAGCTCCACTAATAGTAACACCTAAAGCTCCTGCATTAAGAGCATTTTTTTTTACATTACTAAATCCAGGAATCATATGTTGTCTGGCAGGCTCTACTATAACATCAACTACTGATTTACCAATAAGCATTGAATCTTTTCTCATAAATCCTACTACAATTGCTGCGGCGTTAGCTAAATTAAAAATACTATCCCTAATACTGATCTTTGATGGAACAACACTTCTTGCTACCTTGGTTTTTTTTGCTGGAATTGAAAGTTTGGGAATAGCTACACATACTACTAGATCTTCTGGAGGATCGATCTTGATTACTCTAAGAGGATTTGTCCTTACTATAACAAATCCTCCCATTAATGATGCTGCAACATTATCATAATGCATTGTACCTGCACTTGCTTTTTCACCCATTCCAGCAAATTCAACAAGTGAATTGGAATCAAGATTTAGCTTGAATAATCGGTTTATTGCTACTGCTGTTGCAACAGCAGATGCCGCACTACTACCCATTCCAAATCCAGTAGGAATCCCTTTTTTTATTTCAATCTCGATTCCATCTTTAATTTTAAATTTTTTTATCATATTTCTTGCAACAAGTCCAGCTGTATTTTTTTGAGGATTAATCGGAATTGAATCAGATGTTACTATCTTAATGCCTTTTCCAATTTTTGTAATTTTTACTTGATCATAAAATGCATCTAAAGCTAGTCCAAAGACATCAAAACCTGGACCTAAATTAGCTGTAGATGACGGAGCTCTTATTGTTACACTTTTTGTCACTAGTCTTCTACCTCTTCACCTAAGTTAATGACTCTGCTTAATGCACTTTGTAAATTAACCATTCCTTCCCCCGTAACATTTGATAGAGGAATTAATCCTTGTGCAAATCCGCCCATATTGAGACTCCTTAAGATGTTAGTGGTAAGAGCATAGGTTTCACCATCAGCTTCATTTGAAATTGCTGACTCAAGTGCTTTGAGATTTGTAGACCATTGAAGAATCTCTTTTAATTTTTCACCAAGGAGGTCTGTTTTTGAAATAACGTTAATTGTTGAAACGTTTAGTCGTAATTTAATTGAGGTAGATAAAAGAGCAATTGAAACAAAATTTATCGGAGTAGTAATCAATGAACCATCATACAGAAAAATATTGATCTTCTCTTCGGCGGTTAAATTTTGTACAAAAAATGGACCGCTTGTTCTATATGCAAATAATTCAATTTGACCTGGAGTGTCAACTATCAAATAATCAGGATTAACTTTATCAATCTCTTCTTGAAGAAGGTAAATTTTTGAGGCGATGAGATCGTTTGCCATTATTAGAGCTCCATTTGGTCCAAGATCATATTGTTGCATTATTGAAACAATATCCACATGATCCCTAACATCAATATCACAAGAATATGGAAGGTTTTCTACTCCTGGATCTAGATTGAATATTGAAGCAAAAGCTCCATTTCTTATGTAATATTCATAAATTTTAGATACTAGAAGAGATTTTCCAGCCCCCGCAGTACCAGTTACAAAAATAATCTTCAATTTTTTCTATTTAATTTTTTTGATTCGCTTATATTTGAATCCATGAGAAAATCATCGAATGAATTGGCGAATTATAGCTATTCCTGCCAGCACAATCCCCATTCTCATCATTGCTGTTCAGTTTGAGATAAAACCTGAAGATATCTTTGCGATAGGGATCTTACCATTTTTAACCGCAGTAGGTTCAATAATGGTAAAACTTGTTCTTCAAGGTGTAAAATTTGCATATATTGTAAGAAAGTATCTTGGTCCTGTAGATAGCGTTTCAAAATTAACTGGAGTAAGAATGGGAAGTGAGTTCATAAAATTTACAACACCAATGTTTGTTGGTGCAGAATTCCTTATAATCTACTGGTTGCACAAGAAAGGAATTTCTACATCAAAATCCTCCTGGGTTGCAATTTTGGATATTGTTACTGAGGTACTTGCTGGAGGATTATTATCAATCATGGCAGGAATCATTGCTCTAATGAATGGTGCTGTTGTTGTAGCTGCCATTATTCTCTCTACAAGTATCTTTGTTACTACTCTCTGGACAATCCTATTTTTCCTTTCATCAAAAAAAACCTTTCAAATACCATCAGGAATTTCCAGCCTTGTAAAAAAATTTGGAAAAGATAAAGGAGAACACTTTGTTAACCAAACAAACCAATGGATGCAAGAAATCTGTTCCATGAGCAGAAAGAATTTTAGAACAAAAGAATCAAAGAAGGTATTTACTAATGGTTTTATACTTTCTATTATTTCTTGGATCTTTTATGGACTATCATTTATGATTATTGCAAATGGAACAGGTTTTGTAATTGATATATTTGATTCATTAATGGCTGTAATGGGTGCAAATGCAATTGGTAATCTACCAATAACAGTAGGAGGTTCTGGTTTAGCAGAATTTGGCATTGTAGCTTATCTAAATAATCTAGATCCATTCAATTTTGAAATTTCTATAGATAGTAAAGAATGGTCCGCTGTAATAGGTTGGAGAATTGCAACTTATTATGTACCTATAGCCATTACATGGTTTTTGTTAGTGAAGTTAGCATTGAGTAAATATACCAAATCTAGCATCTCATAGAAACTGCTTTATCTTTAATACAAGTTCATCGAAGCGTGCAATTCACAAATAAAGTCGTAGTTATTACTGGAGCATCAAGCGGTATTGGAGAAGCTTCTGCAATTCAATTTGCTAAAAACGGTGCTAATGTTGTCTTAGTTGGAAGAAGAAAAGGAAAATTACTTGAAGTAGAAAAAAAACTTTTAGCATATAATGCTTCAATATTAGTATGCCCTTGCGATGTATCAAATAAATTAGAAGTAAAAGAAATGAGTAACAAGGTTCTTGAAAGGTTTGGTAAAATAGACATACTCGTAAATAATGCAGGTTTTGCAATTTATGGGAAGGTTTCAGATCTAGATATTGAACAAATTGAATCCCAAATGCTAACAAATTATTTCGGAATGGTTTATTGTATTAAAAATTTTCTTAAAAAAATGCTTGAGCAAAAATCTGGTCATATAGTTAATGTTGCATCAGTTGCTGGCAGTTTTGGTCTTCCAGGCATTGCTTCATATTGTGCATCAAAGTTTGCAATGCTTGGCTTTTCTGAAAGCCTACAACATGAGCTCAAAGGTACTGGAGTTGGTATTACTGTAGTAAGTCCGATTATGGTTAAGACAAATTTTTTTGATAACCCTTCGTTTACACCAACGGTAAAATATTCTCAAACAGCTTTGAGTGCTAACACAGTTGCAAAAGTAATATTAAAAGCAGCTAGCTCTTCTAGACTTGAAATAATAGTCCCATCATTTATCCGTGGTGCTATTTGGGCAAAACATACTTTTCCTTATCTAATTAATCCAATCGTAGGTTCTGCATTTAAAAAACAATTAGAATCAAGAAAAATCAAAGTAGAAACTATTCTTCTATCTCTTCAGATGGTTTCTCTGAACCAATATCTAGTAGCTCTAATTTTTTTAAATTAAACTGATAAATTGCATCCATGTCTATTTCTTTTTCATTTTTTAGATACTCAACAACTTTTTTGCTTAATGGCGCCTTAAGTGATTCGATAGTAAATTCGTACACCACACCACGCTCTAAATCTACAGGCTTGATATTTTTTGGAAGATCTAATGTAACAATGTGCCTACCATCTTCTACTGGTTCATAAAGCTGTGCATCTGCTTTTCCATCTTTTTCATAAATCTCAAGAATGTATCCTGTTTTAGTCTCCTGTTTTGGTTTATCAAATTTAGCGTTTTGAATCTCATCAGTAACCCATTTTGGTATGTCATCTTCTTTCTTTTTTACCATATAGCTCAACTTTCTATCTTTGTAGTTTGTCTTTCTTACTTTTTTGCCACCAGTCTAAGTAATCGTATTGTCTATCTTCGCGAGTAGATTCCTTTCTGTTTAATCTGTCTCTAATATCACTAATTTGTTCTCTTGTTGCATATAGTCCACATTTTTTACAGATAAAGTGTTTTGTAGAAATATCAAATTTCATTGGAAATTCACCCTCTACTGGCATCTCACTTTCTATAGGAATTTCAGTTTCTCCTGAGGCTGCTTGTTTTGCTAATATGGCTTTCTTTTTTCTTGCAATACATTCTGGACAATCAGGCAATAATTTCTCTCCCAAAATTTTCAATAAAAGCGTTGCCACAGTTTACACAGGATCGCTTTGAAAATTACTTTGGAGAGTTTCTGGTACGCGGATTATATCGTCATCCCTTTCGGTCAGTTCGCCCATCGAACATACCGCGTACCAGATCATTATCTATTCTTAGAAAATATTATTATGTCTTCTTATCAAGCATATCACTTACAATTTTTGCAGTGTTTTCTGCTCCATTAATAACAAAATTTTTAGAAAAAATATCAAGTTGTTCCTGAAATCTATTGTAATTATTTATTATTCTACTAATTGCCTTAATTACTTGGTTTTTGTTTTTAGCCATAACTCCCAAGTTTTTTTCTTCAGCCCATCTTAAGTTGTTGGTATGTTCATCATATACAGGAATTCCAATAACTGGCTTTGAATTAACTCCTAGAATTTCACCCATTACACTATGGGAACCATTTATTACTACATAATTGGAAAATTTTAAAACATTTTGTTTTTCAGCTTCACTTAAAAACCCAATATCAATTTGAATCCAATCGATTTTCCTATCTAAAGCGTCTGAAATAGAATATGCTTTTCCGTCCTTTCCTGTCACTTTATTAATTAATGGATCATTTTTAGCATGAGAAATTATTCTTTTTTTATTTTTCATTTGTTCGTCATGAAAAATCTCTTCAAATTTTTTACCTGTTACATCATTAGTAGATTGATTTCCTGTTCGCATCCAATATCCAAATTTTTCGTTTTCAATTAATTTTTCGAGATCTGTTCTGGATTTAGCTTCAATTACTTGATTACTAGCAAAATGTCCAACATATGTTACTTTTTCTTTAATTTTTTCAGGAAAATTTAGATTGTATTCACAGATTGTATAAGGTGGGGGAGAATCTGCAACAATAATTCTTGTTGCTTTAGCAATTTGTTTTGATATAAAAACTAATGATGGATAAAAATAGAATCTGGATTTCCAAAGTTTTGGACGGAATTGATTTGTAATAAAAAGACTCGTTATTCCACGGTTTTTAGCAATTACGTTTGAACCCACATCTCCATCATTTATCACAAGATCAAACTTTTCTTTGTCGTAAAGTCTTCTTTCTGATTTTAGGTAATCTGAAATCTGTTTGAGTAAGGGGGAATTTTTTGATACGGGTAATAGAAGATTTAGCATTGATAACACTACACTGGGACCCATTTTTCCATCAATTGGAGTTGGCATCAATATTTCATGAATTACGTCATGTTTTGTTGGAAATTTATCAAGTAATCTTTGATAAATTTCTGATTTGCTTGAATAATGGATTTCAAATTCGTCTTTGATATATTCTGGTAGAAAATTGTTTAATGCCATCATTCTGGAATAATGACCACTTCCCCAAGGATAGATGAATTCTCCTATTTTTTTCACATACTCAAATCAATGGATGCTGTTTAAATTTTCAATGATTTGTTTGTAGGTAATCAAGTATATCATGTACATTATTTGGACCTACGGTAACTGTAACTACTCTTTTTGTTTCCAGTGCTTGTTGAACAATTTTTATTGCATTTTTGCCTACAGTAACTGAATTGAATTTCATTTTACCTAACTGCTCTATCCGTGGTAAGTATTTTTCTAAACCAATCTCTTTGGCGCAATTAAGAATATTTTCATCGAGTCCTAAAAGTGGGATATGTGGAATTATGTTTTTTTGAGAAACCTTGCTGGAAATTTTGTCTATAAAGGATTGGGGAAAAATTAATGGAGAAACAGCTAAGGATACTCTCTTGATATGATTTAAGATAGCAGTAGACAAAACAATTTCTGTAACTACTTCAACCATTAACATGTAATTTTTTGCACTTGTTCCCTGAATCGAAATTTGGAAAAACTCTATTCCAATTTTTGATTTCAAGGTTCGAGGAATTAGATTATTTAAGATCTTTACTAAATTTAATAAATCTGATTCCTTACGGAAGCAGACAATAATTTTTACATCAAATCCTTCTCTTATAGTTTCTAGACAGGAAACAGCTGATAATTCATCATAGACACAACACACTAATTTTTCTTTTTGAAAATTATTTGGTATTCCACCATTTCCCTTATCTATGAATATGCATACATATGCATTTGATTTTGTTAAGTAAGTATAGAGAAGTTTATCATACTTATCTTCGGTTCCCGGTTTAGCTCCAATTTTTGTGGTTTTTTCGATTAGTGAAGATGTTGCAGCAATTTCCATATCCTTTGGAAGATAACCTTCAGCTTTGCCATCTACTTTAACATAAAACCGTTCACCTTTAAGCAAGAGATTGGAACCAATTTTTGTAATGCCTGAAACCAAAGTCTCAAATTCATTTTTTATTTTTTTAGCTATTGCAACTTTTTCAATACCAAAAAGTAAATTTATTGCAGACGAAGCAAAAACAGGATCATTGGCTTCTACAACAATTATTGAATCATCTCTTTTTACCGATTGATAAGGTTGGTTTTTTATTTCCAATATTTTTTTTATATTGAAAATAAGTGAATTGAGCTTATTATATGCAAAAATAGATGGAAAAACAACTATTGAAGCGTTATCACTCATCTCGTTTTGTTATCTCAAGTAGTTTATAATTTTAGAATGTTTTTTGCCGATAAAATCTCGTAATGATTATAAAACTATGAAAATTATTGTTATACATGCGTAAATTTACAGCAGAACAAGTTTCAGAACTTAATCATAAATTAAAAACACCCTCGGAGATTCTAAAATGGGCTTTTGATAACCTGCATCCTAAATTGGCAATGGCCTCAAGCTTTGGGGCAGAGGATGTTGTAGTTATTGATATGCTAATGAAAATAAATCCTAAAGCCAGAATATTTACTCTTGATACAGGCAGATTAAATCAAGAGACATATGATGTAATGGACGAAATTCGTAAAAAATACAATACAAATATTGAAGTTACATTTCCAGACGCTGAAGAAGTTATAGAAATGGTTCGTGTTAATGGCATGAATCTATTTTATGATAGCCCTGGAAATAGAAAATTATGCTGTGGAATAAGAAAGGTACACCCACTTAACAAAATGCTAGGTACTCTTGATGGATGGATTACAGGACTCCGAAGTGATCAAACTCAAAATAGGAGTAATGCAGCGAAAATTGAAATTGATGAACAGCATGATGGTATGATCAAAGTAAATCCAATCATTGATTGGAATTGGGAACAAACTTGGGATTATATTAAAAAAAATAATATTCCATACAACAAACTACATGACAAAGGATTTCCAAGTATTGGATGTGAACCTTGCACTAGAGCCGTAAAACCTGGTGAAGATTTACGAGCAGGTCGTTGGTGGTGGGAACAAGATTCTGAAAGAGAATGCGGCTTGCATATGGACCATAAAAAATAATTTACTTTGTCTCAAAACAATGGTTTAGCCAAGCCACATGGTGGTAAGCTGGTAAATAGAATTTCAAAAAAAGATCCCTCTGGCACATTCTCAATTTCAATAAGTGAAGATCTAGCTAATGATGTTGAAAATATTGCTGATGGAATATTCAGCCCTTTAGAAGGATTTTTAGGTCAACAAGATCTTGAAACTGTAATTACTCGAGGTAGATTGGCAAACGATTTGCCTTGGACAATTCCAATTGTTCTTGATGTTGATGAATCTACTGCTAAAAAAATGAAAGACGCTCATGATGTTCTCTTAAAGAATTCTCAATCAGAAGGATTTGCAATTTTAAGTATAGAAGAAACTTACAGGTTTGATAAAGAAAAAACCGTAAAAGGGGTCTTTGGAACCACAGATATGAAACACCCAGGAGTGGCAAGAATCATGGCAATGAAGAATATTCTAGTAGGTGGAAAATTTGACTTCATAAAAAGACCACAAGAAAATATGATTAGAAAATATAGAAAAACTCCAACACAAACTAGAGAAGAATTTCAGAAGGCTGGTTGGAAAACAATAGTAGCATTCCAAACTAGAAATCCTCCTCATGTTGCCCATGAAATGCTTCAAAAAACTTCTCTCACTACAAGAGATGGTCTTTTTGTTAACCCATTGATTGGCAGAAAAAAATCAGGTGATTTCGTTGATGAAGTGATCGTTAAATGTTATGAAACGCTTATCGAGCACTATTATCCAAAAAATAGATGTAGTCTTGGTACTCTGCACACTGAAATGAGATATGCGGGTCCTAAAGAAGCAATACATCATGGAATAATGAGACAAAATTATGGCTGCACACATATTATTATTGGTAGAGATCATGCAGGGGTTGGTAATTACTATGATCCATTTGCTGCTCAAAAAATATTTGACGATTATCCAGATCTAGAAATCACACCGATATTCTTTCCTGAATTTTTCTATTGTAAGAAATGTCTAAATTTTACAAATGATAGGGTTTGCCCTCATGATGTTACGTCTAGAGAACAGCTTAGTGGAACAAAACTTCGGACTATGATTCTAGAAGGTAAGTCACCTTCAGTGTATATTCTTAGACCAGAAGTTTCCAAAATAATTATGGATTCCAATAAACCTTTTGTTGACTAGCTTTTTATTCATGCCTCATCGATCTTGATTGTGAAGTTCATTGTTATACTGTTAATGATTTTTCCAATGCTAATTTTACCCGTTTATGCTCAATCACAACAAAACCCCTCATTAATTTTACAAACAATCGAAGTTCCTCCATCTGATTTTAATACAATCTTACGTGATTCAATGATTGTAGAACTAGAAAAACCACATTCTATTAGCTGGCAGGTAACAATAAGAAATGATCTTATATACGCAAACCCAAACGGGAATGCTGTCATAAGATTTTATGATCTAGAAACTCCAGAAAAATTTATTGAAATTGGAATGGGTAGTCCACCTGAAGAGAAATTTTGGATGGCAGTGATGATTCCAGATGATACAGAATATGTTGTTGTACATAGCAAACAGGAGAGGGGATGGAACCCTGAATCAAATCAAATCTTAGCATATACTGAGAAAGCAGGATTGACGGTAAACAATGGCGAAAGAATAGTTATTTCAAATTTAGACATTGGAAGTTTTAAGATAGGATCTTATTCAGTTTTTGGTATGGAAAGCTCAACTGATCCACCAGCAATTAATTCAGGTCACCTTCTGATGGAGATAATGTCAGGAGACCCAACTAAAAACCAATTTCTGCTTTTTCCATTCTTTCTAGCTGGAGGTATTGGAATATTAGTAACGTTATTGCTTGTTACTAAGAAGCGTAATTAATTTTGTAATATTTACAATAATTTTTTATTTTACAAACATTACATTGAGGAGAAATAGGTTTACAAATATTTTGACCATACATAACAAAGGTATCATTAATTTCTAGCCAGTATTTTTTTTGTATTTTTTTCATTAATTCAATTTCTGTCTCTTCAGGAGTTTTTGTATTAACAATACCTAATCTATTTGAGATTCTATGAACATGAGTATCAACTGGAATTGCTGGTATGTTAAATCCATATACTAGAACACAATTTGCTGTTTTTCTCCCAACTCCAGGTAACTTAAGAAGCTCATCAATGGACGTAGGTACCTTTCCATTATACTGAGAATCAATAATTTTAGCAACATCAATAATTCGTTTAGCTTTGACATGATAGAATCCAATTGATTTTATTGTCTTCTCGACATCTTTTACATTAGCTTTTGAAAGCACTTTTGCAGATTTGTATTTTGTAAATAATTTTTTTACAACTTTTGATGTATTTTCATCTTTTGTTCTAGCAGAAAGAATAGTTCCAATTAGAACGCTAAAAGGTCCACCCGTCTCTGCCTCATGAAGCTCTCTTAATGCCGTCATTCGTGGAGGTTTTACAGCATTCATTGTAGCTACCATACCACGAAGAATGGCTCTCATACCAATTAGTAGGGTTAATTCTATTAGAATGTAAACATGAAAAATGAAAATGAATACCTTTTTTCTATTTCTATATAGTCGTACAAATATTATATCTATAATGGAATAGTATCTCTGTTGGAACTAACAAAAGAAGAAGAAGCAGCCCTAAAAGGTGAAAGAGGCGAAACTCTACAACTTGCCTTTAGAATTTTGGTAGCAACAGGTGAAGCTACAGATGCTGAGAAACTTGTTCCAATTGAATGGGCTCATGTATCTGGTGTAAACTATAACACAATTGGTGATGCTGGAGAAGAGTTTCTCTCAAACCTTAGTAAAAATGCCAAAGTTAAGGTAAAAACCACTGTTAATCCAATGGGTTATGATATTGATAATGTTTCAAATTATAATTTAGATGAACAGTTCATAAAAAAACAAGAAAGTATAAGAAATTCATACGAAAAAATCGGCGTAACACCATCATTTTCCTGCATCCCATATGAAATATTTGACATACCAAACAATGGTACTCAAGTATCTTTTGCAGAGACTAATGCTGCCATCTATGTTAATTCAATTAATCATCTTAAAACAAATAAAGAGAGTGCATTTAGTGCACTAGCAAGTGCTCTTACAGGCAAGAGTCCTTACTCTGATCTACGAAAAAATCTAGACTCACCAAATCTTACAATTAGAATGAAGTTAGAGAACCCAAATGAATTAGACTTAGGAATGTTAGGATTCTTTGCAGGAAAAATTGCAGATAGCTCAGTTAGGATTTCTGGAGTCAACGATATGGATAGACGTAGCTGTAAATCACTATGTGGTGGAATGGGAACATCTGGAAGATGTGGAAAATTTATCTTGGAAAAAGAAGACAATCATTCTGAAAAAGTTGATTTTGATAAGAAAGAAATGCAAAAGGTTTACGATGAATTAAACACAATTGACTCTAGCGATCTTATTACTTTAGGTAGTCCACAACTAGGGTTAGAAGAATTATCTGATCTATCTATGATGCTAAAAGGTAAATCATTTAAAAAAAGATGTATGATTTTTTGCCCAAGAGCAATTCAAAATCAAGCTCGTAAACTTGGATACATAAAAGAATTAGATCATGCAGGATGTGAGATTCTTTCAGATTGTTGTACATGTCTCACACCTCTCATTGATAAAAAAGATATTGACGGGGTAACTACTAATAGCATCAAAGGAGCTTACTACCTAAAAAATTCTAACGGAGTGGATGTAAATCTAAAATCATTATCAAAAATCATTCACGAGGAAACTAAATGACCTTAAAAATCATAGTGAAAGGAAAAGCTAAGGGAAAAATTATGAAATCAAATAATCCCATAAATTTTCTAGGTGCGGTGGACAAAAAAACAGGCATCATTCGTGATAATAAGCATGATATGTTTCAAAAATCTCTAAAAGGCTCTATCCTTGTTTTTCCTCATGGCATTGGAAGTAGTGTAGGAGCTTATACCATTTACTCACTCAAATCTCATAATTCCGCACCAGCTGCCATGATCTGTACGAAAGCCGATTTGTCAGTAGTATCAGGTTGTGCATTAGCAGATATACCACTTTTAATTGTCACACAAGACAAATATGATTCTCTTAAAGATGGTAAAGAAATTACAGTTGATACGTATTCAGAAAAAATTTTATAACTTTACTTCAATTACCTTCCCATTAGGACTCTGTTCTTTGAATACAATTCCCTCAAATTTCTGAATTACTGTGTCTTTATTTTTCCAGCAATCTTTTGGAAGGCCTGCCTTCTCACAAGTATGGTTAAGGAATTCTTCTTCATTCCACCCATATTCCTGAGGAACTTGTGGTAAAAGTAAACCAGAGTTAAAACCCGCTTTTATAATCAGACCATCACGTCCTACTTTGATCTTTGAGGGATAATCAAGTGGATTTTTAACCTCGATATATGAAGGTGGGGTCAGTACTGTTACTTCAAAAGTAATTTTGTCTAGCTCTTCAGTAGTTACCGAGGGAAATCTAGGATCTTGAGTAGCAGCAGCGATTGCTGTATCAGCTAATGCAACAAAAAGTTTTTCGTTGGGGAGTGGATAACCAATGCATCCCCTTAAGACACCATAATTGTTTAGAGTTACAAATACTCCAGAATTAAATGAAAAATTATTTTCAAACTCTTTGCTTAATTTGATTTTTTTATTATTTTTTAGAAACTCTATTACAACTGCTCGTGCTGTTTTAACTAAAGCTTCTCCTTCTGATTCAGAGAGTTTATGATAGTCTGTCATTTAGTTCTCTAGTAAATTTTTGTAAGTTTTTAATATGGGTTCCTTCCCAGTAAATCTTCCCACATTTTATACACGTCCAAAATTTATTCATCTTTTCAAAGACTCCTGTAGGAATTTTGCAAAATACATTATTTTTTTCAGTTACTTGCAACTCACCATTACATACTGGACATCTTGAACTGCTACCGTTGATTGTACACTTTTCTAGATTTGCCTTCTCGATGATTTGAAGAAACTGGTCAATCTCACCATCTTTCGTAATCTGAATCGTAGCAATTTGTTGTTTTTTAGCTTTCTCTGAAAGTGGCAGATCCTTCGTAATTAGTATCCGATTTTCCTCTTTTGCTATTCGTAATAATTCTTCATCTTCAATATTAGAAGAATAAAGCGAATCATAACCTAATAGTCGAAGTTTTTTTGCTATTTTTCCAAGCATTGCATCTACAATAAAGATAGATTTTTTATTATTCATCAGACTGTTCGCCTAATCCAGATTCTAAAATATGACTTTCACCTGCAGGTAAAACACGTACAAATTCATCGATGCTTAATGATTTTACTACATCCTCTTTCATTTTAATGAATTCTAATTTTATTTTTTTTGCAGTGTCTACCATTTGTGATCCACTAGGCTCTATTATTACATAACAAATACTATTTTTTTTAATAGCATCTGGTGGTCCACAAGAAATTAAATAATCTGTGTTCTGTTTAACAAGGCCTACTGCAAGCTTTAAAGTTGAAACATTAACGAAATTACGTTGTCCATCAATTACAAAAGCACCCTTTGCAAGAAATTGCCCACTTGGTGCAGCTTTTTTTACTTGCTCAGGCTCTACCCAATACGCATTTAGTCCATACATGCTTTCTCTCCAAGCTCTGCTAAAGCATACCGTGGCATGAGCAACTTCGTTTAAACTTGTAGGGCGAACATCTTCATTATAGTATTTTAAGATAAAAAATGGAGAACCATAAATGTCTGCATGAAAAACCTTATCATTTTTTTCTAAATGCTTTCGTATTAGAGCCATATTTGATGATGCATCTCTTCCTCCAATTGCTAAAATACCATCAGTGGTATAGAACCATCTGTATCTCTCATACCAGTTTTTCTTTCTTATTTCTGAAAAAGTTATAGATTCTTCTGCAACCTTAGCTTGATTTTTTTGCTTTTCTAAACTTTTTTCAGTTTGTTTTTTTAGCTTTTCTATAGAATTAATGGCTACTGCTTGACGCTTGGACTCATCAAATAATTTTGATGATAATGTAGGAAGGGAAGCCTTTGGATCAATCTTGATTTTCTCATCATCAATTTTGATAAAAAACATTCCCTTTTCTTTTATCATTTCTGCTCCTTGTTTTTTTAGATCCTCAACTGCTTTGGAATTTTCAATCGAGGTTACTCCCTTAGCGACTAGATTAGAGAGGAATTTTGCTATATTACTTATTTTTGATGATCTTTCCTTTACTAGTGTTATTGCTTTTGTCTGTTCTTCTAACTTATTTTCAAGTTCGATTATCTTTTTATCTTCTGAGCTTGTATGGATGGACTTTCCACTCTCAACAATAGTTTCTGTAAATAAAATATCTAAACCTTCCATGAAACTTGGAACATTTGTGAAATATTTTTCATCATTTCCAAGCTTGATTGGATAAACATCTGAATTTTTTCCATCTTTTACAATTACTGCTTCATGCTTTCCTTCAACAACATTGTTTAATATCTCATTCATTGATTCAAAAATTTTTTCTACATTCTCACTAGATAGTTGATTCCCAGATATTTTTGAATCAATGTTTGACCTTCTACAAATCTCTTCTACATACTTTGTTGGTAGCCCAAGAGTCCTGCCTATCCACTTTGCTACAGGAACTGATGATGATAATATCTCTTCTAAATCTTTTTGTGTTACATTGAAAATACTTACAGAGTTTTGTGGAGGAGGAGTATAAGTTAATCCTACTCGAAGCTTACGATGTCTTACATCAATAGAGTGTAGTAATGCAAGTATCTTCATTTCTTTATTACATAGAATAATATTTCCATCACCAAAAAATTCACCAATTAAAATAAACTCTTTATCAAAACCACTAAATGTCAGATATGCAATTCTTTCTGCTCCGATTTGTTCTATTTTTGTCAGTTTTAACCTAAGTAGATCATTTCGTAATCGTTTTAGCAATCTATTAGTTTCTATAGGTTCAATCTTCATTGAGGTTATCCACAACCCCATATTTGAAAACATCAAAAGAACGTCTGGTTTCTCGGGATGGTGTAGTTTGAAAAGTAAGCTGTTATTGTTTATTCCATAAATGTTACTTACATAGTAATCAAAGGTGTTTTTTGATATGTAATTTATCAGATATCTTAATTCGATTCCAGCTAATGTCATAACAAAATCTCTTGAATCTGAAATTAGATTCTTACTCTTCTTAAATGACTCTTTTTACCATCCAAAGATTTTATACAAGGCTATCTGCAGTCAACCTAGAAATTTCTTGGCCAAACATAAACCTAAGAAAATAAAATCACCTAACGAACCTGAAGATTCTGATAAAAAAGACATTCCACCAACAGAGCCTGTTCAAAGCGAGGAAGATAAGACCCATACCAAAAAGAAGCTAGACAAACTGTTTTGGCTGAGGGTTGGACTTGCAGTCATTACAGGAATATCTGCAACATTCATCTTTGAACCAATTGAAGGTGAAGAAAGAAGATGGGCCTCAATTGCTTTTATGATTATAATATTCATTGTTTCAGTTGTTATTGGAAAGGTGATGAACCCCCAATTACCAAAATCTGACAGAAAGAAACTTGTAACAACTGGAATTGGAAGTTTTATATTCATTTACTTATTCATGTGGATCTTATCATATACAATAATGCATCTTCCTAGCCAATCAGGTATATCAAACCCACTCACATAGCACTAAAATAGTAAAACAAGATCATTTGTTTGAATGTGGAAATATAAAACACCAGGAATCCCTGATGAGGAATTTGAAAGAATCGAAGATGTTCCAATTACAAAAGAGGAAATTAGAACTCTGCAAATAAGCAAAGCAAGACTCTTTCCTGGTCAAATAGTTTATGATATTGGATGTGGTAGTGGATCAATATCTGTTGAAGCTGCACTTCAAATAGAGTCATCTGGTATGGTTTATGCAGTTGACTTTGATTCAAAAGCAATAGAATTAACAAAGAAAAATCTTGAAAAATTCGGTGTATCAAATGTCAAAATAATTCAAGGAGATGCAAAAGAAAAAATTTCTCAACTACCAGAAGCTGATGCAATATTTATTGGTGGCACAGGAGGTGATACCAAAGAAATAATCGAACTTTGTGAAGATAAACTAAAATCTGGTGGTAGAATTGTTATCGGTACAATACTTGTTGAAACTCTTTTTTCTGTATTGTCAAGTATAGATAAACTCAATTTTAAATCAATTGATGTTACTCAGATTATCATATCCAAAAGCCGTAAGACATCAACTGGAACAATGATGCTTGCAAGAAATCCAGTCACCGTAATATCAGCAACAAAATCCTAATTGTATCTAGTCTAGCTTTTAATTAGGAAATAAAGATGCACGATTCTATGCCTGAATTAATCTGCGTTGGTTGTGGACCAGGCGATCCAGAATTACTTACAGTAAAAGCAGTAAACGCAATAAAAAATGCAGATTTGATTATGTGTCCTACTTCTAGAGAAGGAAAACCAAGCATTGCCTTATCTGTAGTTTCTTCATTACTTGATAATGGAAAAAACCAAGAAATTGTATATCTTGTTTTTCCTATGACTAAAGATAAAGATATTCTAGAGAATACTTGGCAAAAAAACTCACAAATAATTGCAGAAAGTGTTCTTTCTGGAAAAAAAGTTGTATATCTTACAGTTGGAGATCCTTATCTTTACAGTACATGGATTTACCTTCATCGAGAGATCTCAGCAAAATATCCTGACATTAACATTACAGTTATTCCAGGAATAGTTTCTATGTTTACATTTGCATCAAAGGTTGGAATTAGTCTTGCAGAAGGTTCTGAAAAAATGGCCGTCATTCCATCGTGTTATGATCTGACTAAAGTAAAAGAAATTGCAAAAAACTGCGATACAATGGTATTTCTAAAAGATGGAAGATATTTTGATCAAGTAATCCAACTATTACGTGAAGCAGAATTCTCTGATGACTCTATTTTTGCAATAGGGCAAGACCTTGACACTGATAAAGAAATTGTGCGAAAACTTACACTTGGCCAAGTTACAAAAGACACCATGACTTCAAAATATTTTTCAATAATTGTGGTAAAGCGTGTCTAAGGTTTTTTTTGTAGGCTGTGGTCCTGGTGATCCAGAATTAATTACCGTTAAAGCAAAAAAATTGCTCCAGAAAGCTGACATTGTTGTTTATTCAGGGTCATTAATTCCATCTCCTATTCTTAAACTATGTAAGAAAGCCAAATTACACGATGCTTCAAAATTAATTCGAGAGGAAATTTTCAAACTGCTAAATGATAATGCACAACAAGGTAAGTTGGTTGTAAGATTACATGACGGAGATCCTACTATCTATGGTGCAATCAAGGAACAGATTGATAATCTAGAAAAAGAGGGAATAAAATCAGAAATCATACCTGGAGTAACATCTTTTTTGGCTTCTGCTGCTGCGTTAGGTACACAACTTACCTTACCAGGAGTTACTCAAACTATTATTATTACACGAGCAGAAAAGCGAACTAAAGTGCCAATACGTGAAAAAATCTCAGAGCTTGCAAAACATAAAGCTACAATGATTTTCTATCTTAGCGTTCATCTCCTATCTGATATAGTTAAACAATCTATTGCTGGTGGTTATTCAGAAACTACTCCTGCAGCAGTTGTATACAAAGCAAGTTGGAAAGATCAAAAAATAATTTCTGGTACCTTACAAGATATCACAAAAAAAGTATTAAAAGAAAAAATCACACGTACTGCAATTGTAATAATTGGTGATGTAATAAAACCTTCATCATACGAATATTCACAGCTATATGATAAAACTTTCAGTCATGGTTATAGAAAAAAATACTATAATAGATATTATTAATTCATATTCTAATCAATATTAAAAAAATTTTCAAATAACTTAGGAATTGTATTGAATAATAAAAAAGAATTATAGTTCGTAAAAAAAGAACTATATTTTTCTATGTAAGGGTTATCGTCCAGGTGACTGATAGAGTATCTGTGCTAGTGACTGGAAGACCAGTACCAGTTGGACCAGGTATGTCTCTTATAGAAAACATATTTCCTCCAAGTGTTCCTTGATCAAATAGTCCTGATTGAGTGATTGATGTACCTGAAGTAAGTTCAATAAAGGTAAATGGTGTAGATGCAATGGATACAACTGTATCTAAACTAGGACTACTTGCTGCTGTTATAGTTGCATCAATAAAACCACTTCGTTTAACCTCTCCTCCTAATGGACTTAGGCTAGTAGCTAAAGCAGTATTAGTAGGCGAAGCTGTTGCGCCTGTGGCGTTACCAATAGCTATGTAAGCAAATCCACCGCCAATACCAAGGGTACAGACATCACTACCAGCATCATTAAAGATTGCCTGTGCAGAACAATCTGTTCCTTTATCGACAATAACATTATCAGATTGGAAGTAATGTTTGATTTGACCATCCATACCCCTTACTTCATAGGCTACATGACCAATCATAAGACCAGTTTCATGCATATCAGAAGTACCTTGCATAGTCATCAATGAGGTAGCTGAAATAGCATCTAGGCTTACAAATCCTGTAATTCCTGCTATAATAGCACCTATCAGAGCTAGGCTTGTGTATTTTTTCATTAATGGAATAATCCTAATTTTGGATTTATGCATAGTGGAATTTTATTTGAACAAATGATTCCATTGTGGCTATATTAAGGGGCTGAAAAGCCCATTTTTTCATCAAATTCAATAGTAAGATTCCTTCCTTGAGGCACAGACTCTGTTTCATTAGTTCCTTCCTGATTTCCAGGCGTAGACCCAATTTCATCCATCGTAGTATCAATTAAAAAAGTACTAAATAACACAATTCCAATGATTATTGCAATTATTATCCAGATAATAATGAACTTATTCATACACTATCATGTAAAATTTGGTCTATAAACTTACTTTAAAAAGTCATTAAAATTTTAAAAACTATTCATTTAATCATAAAATACTCGTTTAACATGAAAAATTCTATTCTATTAATTATGCTCGTTTTATTAGTGCCTTCAATAAATGCAGCAAACGCTACACAATCGATTCTTATCACAAATTCTGATACAATGTACAATGTAGTTTTTGATGGTAAATGGACAGATAGATTGGAATGGAAACAAGCTTCTTGGGATCAACTATCATCCCCAAATGGAAATACTTTACACATAAGATCAGCCCATCAAGGAGATTTTATTTACATTTTATTAGATGTTGTTGGTGATGAAAATATAGATCATATATCTGACAGAGCAATGGTATGTATCGATGGATTCAATGACAAAACTTCACTTGCAGGAACTGATGATTATTGTTTTTTAGCTTCATTAGATGGTAAACAAGGATTTGTATATCAAGGAGGTTCTTCTTTCGCACTAAATGGACACTTTAAAAAAATTCAAAATTCTGATGGATACATTGGAGTAGGAGGTAAATCAGATCAATACGACAAGTATAGTCAGATACCTCATACCAGCTTTGAATTTAAAATACCATTGAATCTTTTTGGAAGATCTGATGTTTATGGATTTTATGTATTAGTATACGATGCAAGTAAAAATCAGTATATTTCGTGGCCTGACGGTATATATCCAAATGATTCTCAAGATATACCAAGCCCAAATAATTGGGGTACTTTGGTTTCACCAGATAAATCTATTCCAGAATTTGATTTACCCATGCTTGTCTTAGTTGTACCAATCTTTCTTACAATTTATTTCACAACATATTTACAAAAGCACAAAAAGATTAGAGTTGAGATAAAATGAATATATCTATAGTTATACCTACCTACAATGAACGAGAAACTCTTCCAAGTCTTATTGAAAAGCTTACTAAAGAAGTAAAAAGAATCACTGAAAAATTCTCCATTATAATAATGGATGATGCTTCTCCGGATGGAACTGGACAAATTGCAAAGGATCTTAATCATAAATATCAAAACATTACTGTTATTGAAAGGCATTCAAAACTTGGGCTTGGCTCAGCTTACAAGCAAGGTTTTCGAATAGCACTAGACAGATTTAATCCAGATTATGTAGTTCAAATGGACGCTGATCACTCACATGATCCAAAGGAGATTTCATTGATGGCAGAAAAAATTAAGGATCATGACTATGTAATTGCTAGTAGACATCTGCCAGGTTCTTCAGTTGTTGGTTGGGGTATGAGTAGAAAATTACTTCATTCTGTAGCAGGAAAATTTGCTAAAGAATGTGCAAAATTGGAAATAACAGATCCCACAAGTGGATTTAGAATGTTTAAAAAAAATGTCTTGAAAGCTGTAAACTTTTCTGAAATAAAATCAGAAGGATTTGCGTTTCAAGTCGAACTACTTTGTTATCTAAGAAGAAAAGGTTTACACGGAATTGAAATTCCAACTAGATTTGTCAACAGAAATTTAGGTAAATCTAAAATGGGGTTTGGAGAAACAATTCAATTTTCAAAAATGTGTATTAATCTTTTAAAAAATCGTATCTAGTAAATTATAAAAAAATAAACAAAAAGGAGGAGGGATCTTCGTCATCCAACATCAACTATTCTATTCGAAAGTAGATGAGGTTGATGAAGTTGTTTTGTTTGACAACGATAGTCCGTCAAGTGATGGTACAGATGGAAACTTATCTCCAATTTGTTGCTCTGCAATAGCAGATGCTTCTTGGAGAATCTTATCAGTCTCTTCGCTGGAAATATCAGATTCCATGTTGAATGAATCTCCAGACAAAGAATCCACCATAAGTCCATTGAGGGTTTGTGTCATGGAATTCAATTCCGAGTCTGCTTCTGGCATGAAACGTCCTAAAGAAGTCTTCAAGCCTTTCATGGTAGACATTGCTGGTCCTAGTGCAACCATTGCATCACCCAGGTCATGGATTGTTGTCAATCGTAATTGAACCTGTTCTAGTGACATTCTTGCATTGCCAAGCATTCTTGTAACCTTACGAATTTCTGCTAGCTCATTTGATAATACCTTACTTGTACTGGTATCATGTCGTTGCATAGCAGCAACAATTCTTTTGAAGATTTGTTGGTCTCGTTCTTGAAGCTTAGTTAACATTGAATCCATTTTTGATATTTGGACTTGTAGTTTGTTAACCGCTGTCTGTATTCGTGGTTTTAATGCTCCTTGTGGTTTTACAGCATCATGTAGTTTGCCTGTAATACTTTGTGTATCTTGTCGTGCCCATGTCTTATCGAAACTTGTCATAGGCGATAGTTTAGAAAAGTGCTCTTAATTAGCGGTGTGTATTTAGATCAACTTTGGGCTAAATTTAGCTAACAAAAATGTAAATGACTCATAATTATCCAGAAATCCATGGTCAAAATAGTAGTTTTTGATTCAGGTTTTGGTTCTTTATCTATTATCAAACAAATAAGGAAAAAAATAAAAGCTGAGATTATCTATTTTGCTGATCAGAAAAATTTTCCATATGGAATGAAAACAATTACACAACTTAACAAAATAATTGATAAAACAATAGTTTTTTTTAAAAATAACTTTAAACCTGATCTGATTGTTGTTGGATCTAATACCCCATCTGTTTTATTAGGTGGATATCAATCATCAAGGATAATTGGAGTCTATCCACCTTTACATGAAGCATCAAAAAAAACTCAAAGTGGAACAATTGCAATTCTTACAACACATAATGTTGTAAGTAGTAAAGCCCTTGCTAAACTAATACAAAATAATGTCTCTAAAAAAATTAAAGCATTAAAAATTGATGCATCATCATTAATAGAATTAGTAGAATCTGGAAAATTTATTCATCAAAAACAATATACTGAGAATAAGATTAAAACTCTATTATCAAATCAATTTCTAGATAATCATGTAGATGTTGTAACATTATCTAGTACTCATCTTCCATTTCTTCTTCCTTATCTACACAAATTATTTCCTAAAATACAATTTTTAGATCCTGCAGAAAGTATTGTAAAAAAAATTTCAAAGTGTTTTAAAACTAATAATAATAAGTCTACTTTAACTATTTATTCTTCAGGTAATATTAATAAATTTCAAAGTCAATTAAACCAAATTGGAATAAAACGTAAGCTAAAATATCTAAGGATTCATTAAGTTGTCATTTTTTTTACATACATACTATACACTATAAATTCAGTTACTAAGATATTATATGACCTTAGCCAAAAAGTATGTAGTTTTATTTCAAAATGAATGCCTGGAATTATCTAATACAGTATTAGATAATCTTCAAAGATTAACTGTTGACGGGAAGAATAAAGATGCTTTAGAAGAAATGCTACAAGCTGCTGATACCATTATTGGCGATTCTCGTTTTATAAATAATAAAGAACTTGAAGAAGCTTCAACGCTACTTGTAAACACGTTTTATGCAGATAATAATGTAAATCACAAATCTAAAGAACTAGAATTCTTTATCGATGTATTCACAAAAATCATTAATCATTAAGGTAAACCTTTTAAAAAATTTAGGTCTACCTAAAATCTTGTAAAGGTATACCCTATCTTGGACATTTAAAACCAATTTTTGAGCATTCTTAAAACTTGATTTTAAAAAGATATTCTCCTAACATTGAAAGATTTTTGTGTTAAATATGACTAAAATTTCAAGATATTTTCCAATTTGGTACATATGATAAGGCTTTTTGCCATATCGGAGTAGGTTTCTTCTATGTATTTCCAGTCTCCTTAATGGTTTTTTCATACAAAAATATTCGAAATGGTAACTGGGTATTCATTCAATAGAGTAAATAGTATTGGAATTTTCTTAATTATTACAATTCTCTTTTCTTCTATAGCTAATTTTAGTTACGAAACATATGCAATTAATTCTAATATCGAATCTAACCATAATTTAGATCAGAAATCAAATACCATACCTGAACAATTTGTTCAACCAACATCAATTAATCATTACATAGATTTGTCAGAATCGATGAAACTCTCTTCTCCAGAAGAAAGAAAAAATCTTAATCCAACAAATATTACCGATGAAAAAAATATTAAATCTATTACATTTGAAGAAGGACTACATTTTTCAACTGATACATCACAACATGAATCAAAAATTATTTCCATAAACCAATTTTTAGAACGCCAAGCAATTATGGAAAGAATATTTCCATTAGATAGACCACGTAATACAGAAAAATTATCAATTAAAAATTCAATAGATAATAAATTACACTCAATTTCTTCTGATAATATTCAAATTGATAATGAACAATATTCACTTGATAGCGTATTTTCTGAATTAATATTAAATAATGATTTTGAAAAATTATTTTTTAATTCTGATTTTATTCCAGTAATTATTAATAATCCAAATATTCAATTAGAACAATTATCTAATTTCATAAATTTTAGTTTTATATCAGATTTAAAATTATATAATAATTCATTAAATTTAATCGATCTTAATAATCAAACAGAAATTTTAATTTTAGCTTTAATAAGTGGATTAATTTTCATCAGAACTGAAAATTCTAGCATTAAATTTTATAATTATAAAAAATTTGTCTCATATACATTTGTTATATTATTAATCTCATCATCTCTTCTTACACCGATTTCGTTATCTAAATCATATTGGGGGGTTGCTTTTGGTGAAGAAATACAAAATTCTACTACCGAATCTATCCCTTCACAAACTGACTTTTCAGAAACTATTAATCCTATACCATTGAATTCATCAATTTCTCAATATACAATACCAAATGACTCCATTAACTTTATCTACCCAATTCTACAGAATTATACTACACCAATATCAAACTCTACTGAACCAATTCTACAGAATTATACTACACCAATATCAAACTCTACTGAACCAATTCTACAGAATTATACTACACCAATATCA
>Ga0187892_10002671_pt1 | contig 34714 bp, 30 predicted proteins | sample MA1701073metaG_FD_139345 | JGI IMG/M metagenome (GOLD analysis project Ga0187892, IMG submission 139345) | Bio-ooze microbial communities from a basaltic lava cave in the Kipuka Kanohina Cave System on the Island of Hawaii, USA - MA170107-3 metaG ... | reverse complement strand
GTAGCCGGCACGCTCCGCGTGCCGCAGCGCGCCGCCGAATAGCTCCGATGCCACCGAGAGGTGTTGAGAGCCGATCGAGCCTCCGGCAACGGCATGCGGAGCATGCCTGCTACAGTAGCCGGCACGCTCCGCGTGCCGCAGCGTGCCACCGATAGATCCCAACGCCACCCCATACGCCTTCAACACCGATACGGTTGACTTTGTCGGGCATACCTGTTGACGCGGGGGCGCTGCTGCTGAGAATTACGGCGGCTATGAGTCGTATCTGGTGGCTCTCGGCGATCGCATTGACCGCACTCGCATGGGTCGGCTCGCTCACCGTATACACACGGCTGCCGGAAAAGGTGCCGACGCATTGGAATGTGGCCGGCAAGGTGGACGCCTACGGCGACGCTCCTGGGCCGCGTTTCTGATGCCCGCGGTGATGGCCGGCCTGCTCGTGTTCATGCGTCTGTCGTTCTGGTTATCTCCGCGGAACTTCAAGCTGGACGAGTTTCGCTCGACCTACGCTTTTTTGGCGCTGGCGGTCACCGCGCTTTTGGGCTATATGCACGTGTTGATGCTTTGGTCAGCCATGGCCGGAGCCATCGAAATGCCCAGAGCACTTATGGGCGGCGTGTTTCTGTTTTTCGCGCTAATCGGCAGCGTAATGAGCAAAATTCGCCGCAACTTCTGGGCTGGCGTACGCACCCCCTGGACGCTGGCCAGCGAGCGAGTCTGGAACGACACGCACCGGCTGGCGGGCTGGGTGTTTGTGCTGGCCGGCGTGGTTGGCTTTGTCGCCGTCGTGTCGGGCTTGCCAGTTGTTTGGGCAATTTGGCTGCTGATCGCCGCAGCGGCGGTGCCCGTCGTCTATTCGCTCATTCATTACAAGCGCCTGGACAGCCGCGGCGAGGTGTGAGCACACATCGTAGCAGGCACGCTCCATGCCGTCGCGGCGATTGACGCTGTGACCAATGTCTTGCCGATATGGCATCGCCAAGCGCGCGGAGGCGTGACCACGTCGTCGGTCGCTGCTCGAACTCTTTGCCCCAATCGTGCATCGCGAAGAGAATCGGCATTAGCTTCGACCCCTACGAGGTGAGAGAGTCTTGTTTTGTTGTCCGCTCAGCGGTAGAAGTCAAGGAGTCTGTCGGGGAGATTCCATTGCGTTTAGCGAACGACCTGGGAAAACAAGGAGCAAGCCATGGCGACAGCGAATAAGTGGATGATCGATCCAAACGACGCGGTAATGTTGTTGATCGACCATCAGAGCGGATTATTCCAGTTGGTTCGCGACATCGACCAGCCGGTGCTGCGATCGAACGTCACTGCGCTGGCCAAAGTGGCGCGTCTGACCAAGATTCCCACCTTCACCACCGCCTCGGTCCCCGACGGCCCCAACGGCCCGCTGATTCCCGAGATCCACGAGTGCAATCCCGATGCGGTGTACATCGCTCGCACCGGGCAGATCAACGCCTGGGACAACCCTGCCTGGGTGGAAGTGATCGAGAAAACCAAGCGCAAGACGCTCATCATCGCCGGCACGCTCACCAGCGTCTGTATGGCGTTCCCCACTTTAAGCGCGTTGGTGGCCGGCTACAAAGTGTTCTGCGTCATTGATGCTTCAGGCAACTGGTCCAAGATGGCCACCGACCTGACGCTGGCGCGCGTGGTTCAGGCAGGCGCGATGCCAATCGACACCTTCGCTGTCCTGGCCGAGCTGATGAGCACATGGAACCGGCCCGATGCGATGGACTTCGCGGGCGTGATGGTCGACCACATTGTTCCGGCGTTTCGGGCGCTGATGGAGAGCTACGACAAGGCACAAAGCGTGCAGAAGGTCGGTCGCGAGACAAAGCTGGACCGTTTGGAGTCCGCAACCGCCAGGAACTGAGCAAAGAGTGATTGCTTCTTAGGATCGGCTTCGCCGCTACGTGTTCCACGTTCTCTCGATGAACGTGGTGTCGACGCGCCCTTCGACGAAGGCCGCATGGGAGAGGATTTCGCCCAAGAGCGAGACCGTGGTCTTGACCCCCTCGATCCGCAGCTCGGACAAGGCGCGGCGCATGCAGGTGATCGTCTCGGTGCGTGTCGGTTGGTGCACGATCAGCTTGCCGATCATCGAATCGTAGTGCGGGCTGACGGTGTAGCCGCTATGGACGTGTGAGTCGAACCGCACGCCGAAACCGCCAGGCGAGAATATCCGCTCGATGCGTCCCGGCGAGGGTTGAAAATGCCGCTTGGGATCTTCGGCGTTGATCCGGCACTCCATGGCCACGCCGACACTCTTGACATCCTCCTGGGCCATCGGCAACGGCTCCCCGGCCGCGATGCGGATTTGCGACTTGATCAGGTCGATGCCGGTGACCATCTCGGTCACGGGATGCTCGACCTGGATACGCGCGTTGGTCTCGATGAAATAGAAGTTGCCCGCGCGATCGACGATGAACTCCACGGTGCCGGCGTTGGTGTAATGGGCCGAGCGGATCAGTCGGACGGCCGACTCGCAGATGGCGCGGCGCTGCGAGTCGTCGAGCATCGGCGCCGGGCTTTCCTCGATCACTTTCTGGTGCCGGCGCTGCAATGTGCAATCGCGCTCCCAGAGGTGCAGCACGTGGCCGTGATGGTCGGCCAGGATTTGCACCTCGATGTGCCGCGGATGCTCGATATAGCGTTCGATGTAGACGCTCGCGTCGCCGAACGCGGCCCCGGCCTCACTGCGTGCCTGGTGCCATGCGGCTTGCAGCGCCAGGTCGTTCAGCGCGACGCGCATCCCGCGGCCGCCGCCCCCGGCGGCCGCCTTCACCAGCACCGGAAAACCGATCGAGCGCGCGACGCTCGTGGCTTCGGCTTCCGACTGCACCAGCCCCTCGCTGCCCGGAACGACCGGCACGCCGGCGTCGCGCGCCAGTCGCCGCGCCGTGTTCTTGTCGCCCAGCAGGTTCATCGCCTCGGGCGTAGGGCCGATGAACTCGATGTTGCAGCTTCGGCACACCTCGGCGAAGTGGGCGTTCTCGGCCAGGAACCCGTAGCCCGGGTGAATTGCCTGCACGTTGCCGATCTCGGCGGCGCTGATCACGCGGTCGATCTTCAGATAGCTATCGGTCGTGCGCGCCGGACCGATGCAATACGCCTCGTCGGCGAGCGACAGGTAGGGCGCTCCGCGGTCGGCCTCGCTGAAGATGGCGACCGTCTCGATGCCCAGCTCGCGGCATGCGCGAATGATCCTCAGCGCGATCTCGCCGCGATTGGCTATGAGGATTCGTTTGAACATCGACCACGCGGCCCGTGACGGCGCGGTACCCGGCGTGCTCAACCGCGAGTGTCCACCTTGAACAAGGGCTGTCCAAAGTCGACCGGCTCGCCGTTCTCGATGAGAATTGCCACGATCTTGCCGGAGACCTCGGCTGGTATCTCGTTGAAGACCTTCATCGCCTCCACGATGCAGACGGTGGTCTCCGGGCCGACATGGTCGCCGATCTTGACAAACGCCGGGGCATCTGGGCTGCTGGCGGCGTAGACGGTGCCGACCATTGGGCTTTTGATAACGTGAAACTCGGTTTCGGCCGGTGGGCCGGCGTTTTGGGTCGGCGACGCCCCCACGCCGCTGACACCGCCAATGAAGTGGGGCGGCGCGGCCGGTCGCGCCTCGATTGGCGCGACCATCACCTCCGACGCGCGGCGCAGCCGCACGCGCGTTTCGCCGTTGCGCAAGTCGATTTCATTCAGGCCGTGCTCGTTCATCAGCTCGACAAGCCGGCGGATCTTTCGCACGTCGAAGATATCGCCCGAATTGGGCGTGGGACCGCTCATTTCGTTAGCTCAGTACCGATTCGTCCAGCGATTTTGGCACGCTGGTAAGCACCTCGTGGCCGGTCTTGGTCACCAGCACATCATCCTCGATCCGCACGCCGCCCCAACCCGGCAAATAGATGCCCGGCTCGACCGTGACGACCATGCCGGCCTTGAGTGGTTCGTGGTTATTCCTTGCCAGACGAGGCGCCTCGTGGATCTCCAGGCCGATTCCATGACCCAGCCCGTGGCCAAAGTTGCGGCCGAAGCCTTCCTTCTCGATATGGCCGCGTGCCACGGAATCGACGTCGTGCGCGGTTACACCGGGGCGTATCGCATCGATCGCCAGCACCTGCGCCTTTAACACAACTCCATATATGCGTTCAAGTTTGGGCGAGATTTTACCGGTCACTAGTACACGCGTCAAGTCGCTCTTGTACAATCGATCATCGGCTCCCCAGTCGACCAGCACGAAATCGCTCTCGCCGATCTTTTGCGCGGTCGGCCGCGCATGCGGCAATGCGGCGCGCGGCCCGACGGCCACGATTGGAGGGAAGCTCGACCCTTTGGCGCCAAGCTGGCGGAGATTGTGTTCCAGCTCGTCGGCCACCTCCTTTTCCGTCCGCTCGGGGCGGAGCGAGGCACGCAGAATGGCGAACGCTCGCTCGGCCTGCGTGATCGCGCGGCGGATTTCACCCACTTCGCCGCGGTCTTTGACTTGCCGGAGCGATTCGACCGCCCCGGCGGTCGTCACCCATTCCACGCTCGGCGCGACCGCGGCCAGTCGCTCGCGCAGCGATACACTCATCGAGTTTCCCTCGATCGCCAAACGCCTGACCTTGCCGGCGGTCAACACCTCGGCCACCGCCGACACCATTTCCACTCCGGGCGGCCGAATGTGCCGTTCCAGCGAGCCGCATTCCTCTTGAAGCTGGGTCGTGTACCGCGGGTCGCTGATGACGATGGCCGACTTTTTGCCCACCAGCAGGTAGCTATCGTCGCCGGTAAAGCCGGTCAGATAGGTCACATTCGTAAAGCTTGTGACCAGCATGGCGTCAACGCCCGTCTTGGCGAGCAGCCGTTCGAGCTTTTCGCGGCGCGCGTGACCATAATCCATGGCTGCGACCCTCTAGTAAGAGAGTGTTTCCCGGCGGGCGCTGGGCGCCTCGGATGAAGATTCCTTAATCTTCCTCAGAGGTATAACTTTTTGTGGACGCGTCCGATTGCTGGATTACAATAAGATTGCTGTGAACGGCAATCAAGCGCATTGGCTTTCTCGGCCGAAATCGCGATCCCTTCGACGTTCGCTGGTCCCGGTCAATCGTTCCACCAGCGCGCACCCTTGGCCGAATGGGGCTCCCAGAGCGCGATCCACCTCGTGCCAGAGACCGTAGCCTTGAAACACACTCGCCGCCTGCATCTACCCAGTCCCACGCCCGTTCGCCGCACCAACCTGACGGCATTGATCCTCGAGCAGTTGCGCCAGTACGTGATCCAGCACGACCTGCGCGAGGAGGATCGGCTGCCGCCGGAGCGTGAGCTGGCCATCCGCCTGCAGGTCAGCCGCCCCTCACTGCGCAATGCGTTAGATTGGCTGAGCCATCAAAAGGCACTCCGCCGCGTGCAGGGGGGCGGGACCTTCTTGGCAGCGAACTTCCTTTCGGTCGTGGCCCAATACAATCATCGGGGTGGCAGCGAAGCGCCATCGCTGGCCGAGCTGGCCGAGGCGCGATCGAGGATTGAACCGGTGTTGGCGGAGATGGCCGCTGTTCGCGCCACCCAGGCAGAGCTCGCTGAGCTGACGCAAGAGGTCGATCGAGCACAGTCGTACATCGACCGTGCTGACGCATGGCACCAATTCGACCTGCAGTTCCATACGCGCGTCGGGCGCATGGCACGCAACGGCGTGTTCGCGCAGGCGATGGAAGACGTGCTGGCACAGGTGCTGGCATTCTGGACCACGCACGCCGACGAATGTGACCGAGTGCAGGCTCAGGCCGACCATCGCCGGATCGCCGAGGCCTTGAACCGGCGAGATGACGCGGCGGCCGCACGCGCCATGCTAGACCACCTGCGGCTCTTCGAGCGCGCCGTCGTCGCGCGACCGCTGAAGCTTCCCGCCTGACGCGTGCCACTGGCTCTGCCAGTGCCGCGCCTCCTCCGCGTGCCACTGGCTTTGCCAGTACCGACTCACCGCGCGACCCACCCGGGACTCATCCTCGCGTTCGCATCCACCCCGTGCCGGAGGTAGGATACCGACATCCACCCGCGCCACAGGACTCGGTGAGCGGCCGGCGTGAGCCGGACAGTTCGCGGGCGCGGCCGCGACCAGCAAAACCACCGGGGGGCTAACGCCCCGCCGCTCGCCAACGTGCGCGACTTCCCATGAATGCACGACAAATCGAGCAGCTAGCCGAGCGACTCTTGCGAGGCGACTTGACGATCGCCAAATTCGTCGAGCAGCTTGACGGCGAGCGGACTGCCGACCTGGGGTTTGCGAATCTCGACCTCGACCGCCCGCGCCGTTGCGGATTTCCGGAGGTCGTCTACGGCGAGGGAAAAAGCACCAAGGCGATCCAAGAAATCTGCCGGGAACTGGCAGCGCGTGGCCAGGACGTGTTTGCCACGCGCATCTCGGCCGAGCAGGCAGCCTCACTGGTGACGGTGTTTCCCGAGGGCATCTACAACCCGGTGGGCCGGACGTTTCGTGCGGCGGCACGCGGAAATGCGGCGAGCGATCACGCGCAATCGCCCGATTCATGCGGGCGCGTGGTGATTGTCACCGCCGGCACGAGCGATCTGCCCGTGGCCGAGGAGGCGCGGGAAACCGCGCAGTGGATGGGCGCCGAGGTGCGGCTCATTCAGGATCTGGGCGTGGCCGGGCCGCACCGATTGCTGGCCCACCTGGACGAGCTGCGCGGCGCCGACGCCGTCGTCGTGGTGGCCGGTATGGAGGGCGCGCTGCCGAGCGTTGTCGGCGGGCATGTCGCTTGTCCGGTGATCGCAGTTCCCACCAGTGTGGGCTATGGCGCCAGCTTCGGGGGCGTGGCGGCACTATTGGGCATGCTCAACAGTTGCGCCGCCAACGTGACGGTGGTGAACATCGACTCGGGCTTCAAGGGCGCCTACGTCGCCGGCCTGATCGCACGGGGAGTCGCCGCGCGGCGCAAGCCACCATGACCATCGGCGGAGCGAGTAGTCCTTCGAGCGCGCTCCCGGTATTGGCGCCACGGCAAGCCGATAGCCACAAGGGGACATTTGGCCGCGCCCTGCTAGTGGGCGGGTCGCGCGGAATGACCGGAGCCATTGCTCTGGCCGGTATGGGCGCGCTGCGCGGCGGCGCCGGTCTTGTCCAACTGGCGGTGCCGGCTTCGTGCGTCGACGTGGTGGCGGGATTCGAGCCATCGTATCTCACCCTGCCGCTGCCGGATGATGGCGACGGACGGATCGCGGCCTCTGCGCGCGCGGTTCTCGAGGAGCGCCTCCCTCACGCGACCGCGATTGCTTGCGGCCCCGGTCTCGGCCGCTCACCGGATTTGAACGAGTTGGTGCGGTGGCTGTATCGCAATGTAGCCGCGCCGCTGGTGTGCGACGCCGACGCGCTGGGCGCGCTAGCCGAGATGCGCGCGGTGCTCTCCAAACCGGCCGGGCCGCGGATCCTCACCCCTCATCCAGGGGAATTCGCACGGCTGCGGCACGTCGAGCGGCCGCCGAGCGGCGACGCGCGCCAGCGATTGGCCGAGGAATTCGCAAGGCAGCACGGCGTGGTGGTCGTATTGAAAGGACACGCTACGTGCGTGACCGATGGGCAGCAGACCAGGATCAATCCCACCGGCAACCCCGGCATGGCCACGGGCGGAACCGGCGACGTTCTGACGGGGCTGATTACGGCGCTCATGTGCCAGGCGATGAGCCCATTCGATGCGGCCGTGCTCGGCGTCTACCTGCACGGACTTGCCGGCGATCTCGCGGCCGAGCGCCTGGGCCAGGTGTCTCTCATTGCGCGCGACATAGTTGACTATCTGCCCACGGCATTTCAGCGCCACCTTGGATTGGACGCCAGCGCCTCGTAAAGGTGCAAGCCCAGCACCGCGGCTCACTCCTGCGCGATGCAATACAGATGTTTCATGCCGCGGAGGAACAACTCCTTGCCCACCGCGACCGGCGAAGCATCGATCGGCTCATCGAGCTTATTGGTCGCCAGCACCTCCAGCTCGGTCGCCTGCTTGATCACCAGCGCCGTTCCATCGCGACCAACCAGGTAGATTTTTCCGCCCGCCCCCAATGCCGAGGCGTAGAGGCTGTTCAATCCCGGCAGCCGCACGCGGTCCATCAGCACCTCGCCCGTCTTGGCGTCCAGGCAGCACAAAAGCGGCCGATTGCTGTCGGTGAAATAAATGCGCTCGTCAAGAACCAACGGCGAGGGCACGTACGGCGAGATCTGCTTGTTTTGCCACGCGATCCGATCGGTATCGGTCAGCTCGCCGGAGGCATCCAGCGGAATCGCAAACACCGCCTTGCCGCGCAGCCCGCTCATGCAATACACCAGGGCGTCGCTGCGAACCGGTGCGGGGATGGCGTTCATGGTTTGGCCGCCGCACTGCCAGATGAGTTCGCCCGTCGCCAGGTCATAGCTGCGTGCGCGGTTCGTGCCATTGACGATGACCTGCGTTCGCCCGTTGTGCGGAACCACCAGCGGCGTCGACCAGTTCGACGGCTCGTCGCGATCAACTTGCCAACGTGTCTCGCCAGTGGCCGCATCGAGCGCCGTAATAAAGGACGGACCCTCGTGGTCCCAGGTAACAATCAGCGAGTCGCCATACAGCGTCGGCGAACTGCCTTCACCGAAGCTGAGCCGCGTACGCATGTCGCCCAGGTCGCGCTCCCAGCGAAGATTGCCGTCAAGGTGGTAACAGTAGATCCCACGCGAGCCGAATGAGACGTATAACAGCTTGCCGTCGGTCGTGGGCGATGCCGAGGCGAAGCCGTGATCCGGGTGGTGCCCTTCGTGCGGGACCTCCTCGCGCGCGATCTTCTGCCAGAGAATCATGCCCGTGGCGCGTTCGATGCACACGACCACGAACTGGTGGTAGTTCGAAGGGCGTGAAATCACGCGTAGCGATCCGCGGCGCTGTGGCGCACCCTGGTCTGCTTGAAGTGGCGCGGCCGCGTCCGGCTTGTCGTCGGTCTTTCCGTCGGTCCCGGTCTCGGAGCGAGCGTCCTGTTTTTCCTGGGGTTGGACGGCCGGTTCACCAGTCCGGTCGGTCTTAATGGCCGTCACGATGAATATGCGGTCTCCCCAGACAATCGGCGTGGCCGTCCCTTCGCCCGGAAGGTCGGTCTTCCAGCGGATGTTGGTCTGTTCATCCCATTGGATGGGCGGATTGGCGGTCGGCGCGGTCCCGTTCGCTTCTGGGCCGCGCCACTGATGCCAGTTGTTCAGCCGATCGGCGGAAAAATCGCCGGCAGAGATCGTTTCGCCGATGAACAACGTCGCCAGAAGGGCAGTGCCGATCATTCGCATGAATCGTCCTTTATTTCACCGTAAATGGGATGTGAATGAGCTCATCTCGGCGCGGCGTCGAGCGCTGTCGATTCAAGTCGACCTCAAACGGCCGTGCAATGCTGTTGCCGGCCATGTCTTCGATGACCGTTCCGATCCGCAGGCGATACTCGCCAGGGCTCCAAGTTTGCTTGGGAGTGAATTCCCACCTCGATTCCGCGTCCGCCAGTATTGCTTCGCCTTCAACGGTGCGCCCGGACGAGTCGGCCACCGTCAGCAGCCGTTCGACAAGTGCGTGATCCAAGGCTTCGCCGAATTCGACAATGACTCGTTCGCTTGAGAGCGCCGACGGTGGCGTGATGTGCCAGCGCGCGGGATCCGGCGAGGTGTGGTCAGCCGGGCCGGCTTGAAACTCCCGTTTGAAGGCGTTCGATAGGCCTTTGCCCGCGTCGTCGCGCCATTCGTCGTCGATCAACAGTCGGTACGACTTGCCAGCCAAAAGCGGAGGGCCCTCCTCTTCGTTTGGCACCAGGCCGCGCTTTACACGGCCGGGATCAAAGAGCAAGGTGAGCCGCGTGCCGCTGCGGTCCCACAGCTCCTCGGCAAGCTCCAAGAAGGGCAGCTCAATTTCGTTGCACGAGGAGTCAAGCAGATGCACGTGCCGGTAGGCAACGCCCTGCTCCATTGGCGCGGAAAAGTGCAAGTAGAATTTCAGCATGTTTTCCGGGAGCAGCTTGCCGCTGGGGTAGACGGCGGTAACGCTCGTGGGCGCGGAATCGGCTTGCGGAATCGGGAAATCCACCTCCACCGGCGCGGTGCCCGTCAATCGCGCCGCCGCAGCGTCGAACACCGAGCGGTACGTCACGCCCGGCGCGAGTGGATAACGCGGCTTGAAGGTGATCTGCCCGTCGCCTAAAACGTAGCGGCCGGAGACGGGCGGCAGCTCGCCGTTTTCCTGTGCGCCGTTGCGATGCACACGGACGTGAAAAAGCGGTGTCCATGAACCTTGCTTCTGTGCAGCCTCGGCGAGCAGCTTGAGCGCGCTAGTTGGCAGCCCTTCAAGCACGAACTGTGCCGTCTCGCCATCGCGGTCGAGCCGGATGGTCGCGGCTGGCGGCACAGCGCTGAGGATCAGTAGCAGCACGGCAGCAGTTGGCACGTGTCGGTCTCATTGGGTTGGCGAACTGGCACGCGGCGCACACCACACCCTCCCCTCTCCCCAATGGCGAGAGGAGTTTGCGGTGTAGCGCATCGTGCGCGGTGACGTACCGGGGGGATAAACCCCCCGGCTCACGTGCTCGCGCGTTTGGCTTGACGGCTCGGCGCGCGGTTACGGCAGCTCGATCGTTTTCAGGTCCATGACGCCGGTGTCGGCGTTCTTGGTGATGATCGCGGCGTGATCGGCGTCGTAGCGGTCGAGCTGCTCGACCCCCTTGAGCTCGTCGATCGTCTCGTAGTTCAGGCCGGCCTTGTCGCGGATCGGCTCCTCGATTGCATTGGCGTTGTCGAGTCCTTCGGTGGGGATCTTCATCACTCCGCGGCTGCTGTTGGCCATCAAAAGCACGTCTTTCCCCTCGTCCGTGTAGACGATCATGTCAAGCGGCCGGTTGCGGTTGCCCAGTTCGGCCACCGTCGTCCCCTTCACATGCTTGCCGGGCTTCAGGTCCGCCTCGCGCAGCTTTACCAGCGGCGTGCAGGTGTAGGCCGCCACGATATGCGGATCGCCCTGGATCGCGTACAGCACAAACGTGCGAATCGGCGAGGCGGTCTCCAGCTTGCCGTGCGAGCCGTGATAGATTTCGACGCTCGCACCGGCGTCGGCCTTGCTGAATGGAAATGGAATCGTCCGCAGCCGTGACGAGAATTCTTCGTTAGACAGGCCGGCCACGAGCACACGGCAGGGGAGCCCTTCGGAGTTGGGGTCGTCTGTTTCGGGCAGTGCGAATGCCAAATCCGTAATCGACTCGGCGCGCCGACTGCCACCGCGGCGATCAACGCTGCCGGCGTCGGGGGCGTTGGGCAGTGTCGCGCTGGAAAACTTTGCGTTCTCCAAACTGACATCTTCCAGCGAGCCGTCGGCCTTCGCGCGCACCAGAACCGGCACGGCATCGGGTCCAGTGCCACGCGCCACCGATAGATATGCCGCGCCCGACTCGGGATTGATGGCTAGGTCGATGATCCGGATCTGATCTGCTGCCGTTCCGAGCCTGGCCGCGATCTTGCCGTTGATCCCCTCGATATTGAGCGTGCCGCCCGATCGCGGTCCCGCATCACCCGTCGCGATCGCGAAGATGGTCGCCGACGAAGGGTCCGCCCAGAAAAGGATTCCATCCAGCCCGAACGCCAGCGGGCCGGCCGATTTGATCTCAGGCGTGCCGGTCTTCATTCCCTCAGTTAGGTCCGCCAGAGGAGGAAGAATAATTCGAGGCTTCGATTTGTTGGGTGCCTCGGCACCAATTGCTGCTTGGCAGATGAAACTCACGAGCGCCATCGAGGCGCAAAGCGCGACCGCTCGAAACCGCATGTTTTGGTACATCGCTCGATCCTTTCCTGAAAATGTGCGCGAGCTTACCCATGGCCGACGAAACCAAACACCGCACGATACGAACCACTTCATCATGCCCATCGGCGGCGCGAAATCAAGCAGGTACCCCAGGTCGGCGAGCCCACATAGGGCGCGTCGACGGGCACCGTCGACCGTTGGTCGGTGAGGCGTGCCGACGGCAGGATCGACGCGACCGACGCCGAAGCGGCATGGGCCAAGGCCGAAGGCCGCGCCCGAGCGGAACGCGCGTGCTGCGTGGAATCGAGTCGGCGCTCCGCTGGGGCACGCTTCGCTTAGCTGCCTGTTGACAAAGCGACCATTCGGGTCAGCCGTTGTGTGCCACTGGCTCTGCCAGTGTGAAGCTCGCTCGATTGACTTGCACTGGCAAAGCCAGTGGCACCCAATCAGCCATCCAATGGGAGCATTGCAACACGCTGTTAGCCCCAGCAACCCAGCGTGCGTGCAAACCGGAGCTAATCGGCTGCCTTCTTTTCGTATCCTAGACCACGCAGCACCTCAAGCACCTCGCTGCAGGTCGGAAACATGCGACCGCTGGAACGCTTGTAGCCGTCGAGGGCGCGCATGAATTCGATTTCGTCGTCGGTGTAATCGCGCTCGCAGGTGGTGGGGTCGATCTGGCGGCGACGGGCCACCTTCTCGCGGCGCTCGAGCTTGCGTCGCTCGACGGGCACCGCCTGCTGCTTGCTACGACGGTCGCCGCGTACGCGTCGATCTTTCGTCGAGCGCCTGTCAATCGTCACCTTCGCCGACGTCTTCTTGTTCTTCACCACGCTCTCACCTCTGCGGAGTGCGTAAAGCCTGCGTGCTGGGGACCATGGACCGACTCGAAAAACTAAATCGGGAACCGCATTGAAAAAATACAACACTTCGGAAAAGTGCGAGGTTATTCGCGAATCGAGGGATCGCGCAAAGATGGGCAACGATTCAAGCGTAGCGATTATATCGGCCGGCGCGATCGTAGAGGGCAGCCGGTGGCTGGGGCTAAGCGAAGCGTGCCCCAGTGAGGTGCCGTGTGGTCTGACGCGGCAATGGATCGGGTGGCCCGGACAGCTCTGCTGTCCGGGCGGCGAAGTCGCAAGAGGTCGCTCACGCGGGCTGATCCGTACGACGAGTCTCTTGTGCCTGCGGCACCAAGACAGCAAAGCTGCCTGGGGCACCCCCTCACTCGGGCACGGCCCTCGACCTTAGCTCCGTGTACTTGGCCGGTGAATGCCGGTGCTTCGGAATCTGCCGATCAGCGCGGATGAAGCGGCGAACCGTGCCGCTGACCTGACGCAACCTGGCCGTCGGCCGGCGCATTGCCGGCCTCGAGAAGCGAACCGCCAGCGCTCGATTTTGGACAACTCTTTTACGCCGGCCTACTTTTAAGTGGGTTCCACCGTGTGAAGAAATGGGTGGCCGGAGCTAAGCGGAGCGTGCCCCAGCAGCGGCGTCGCGTGGGCACGGCCTTTGGGCCTCGGCCTCTGCCACCCGTCACCCGGCGGCGCTCGTGCGCTCGGCCCGCGCCGCGACGACACGGCAGGAAAACGCCACATCCATTCATTACGCAACACCATGAAGTCAACAAGCACTACCGTCTGTCTGGCATCGATCTGCGCCGTCATCGCGGCCGGATGGGCCATGGCATGGCTGGCTGGATTGGCGGTCGATGTGGAAACCTGGCCATGGCGGATCGCCTTGTTGTTTGTAGCGCTGGTGCTCGCGGCCGGCGGCGTTGGCGTCCTGTTGATGCAGTGGAGCCACGAACAGCGTGCCGCCCAAGTTTGGCTCGATCGGCTGAGCTCGCTCGATTATCGCGAAGTCGTGGCGGACAATGTCGCTGACGAACTGGTCGCGCTCGGAAAACGGCACCCCTGGCGTGGCTCGCTTCGAAGCGTACGCGAGGCCTTCTTTCAGAAGTGCGAGCGACTGCAAGAGCTTGAGCACGCGCGGGCGGCGCTCGAGATCCGTTCGCGGCGCAGCGCCGCGGAACAAGAGCGCGTCGCCGCGATCTTGGCGAATCTGACGGAGCCGATCCTCGTCGTCGACCAGTACGACCAACTCGTGCTGGCCAATACCAGCGCCCAGAAGCTCTTTGGCATCGACGCCGAGAGCGCCGCCGACCGCCCGGTCGCCCAGGTCCTGCGCTGCGAAAAGCTGCTGGAGCTGGTGGGTGAGATGCGCATTCGCAAGGGAGCGGCCCGTCGAACGGTGGAAGTCGAGCTTCCGGTGCCCGAGGGCGGCTCGCGCTGGTACAGCATGACGGCCAAGAACATCTCGGAGGCCGGTGACCGCGGCGAGCAGCCAAGCGTTACGCAGCTTGTGGTCGTGGTGCTCCGCGACATTAGCGGCCAGAAGGTGGCGCAACAGCGGCACGCCGAGTTCGTGGCGTCGGTGAGCCATGAGATGAAGACTCCCTTGGCCGGAATCAAGGCCTATGTCGAGCTCTTGGTCGACGGCGACGCCGAGGACGAAACGACGCGCGAGGAATTCCTGAACGTGATCAACAGCCAGGCGGATCGCCTGCAGCGGCTGATCGACAACTTGCTCAGCTTGGCGCGGATCGAGGCGGGCGCCACCAAGGTGAACAAGCGAAATCATTCTCTCAACGAACTGCTCGAAGAGGCATTCAACGTGATGGAGCCGGCCGCCCAGCGGAAGCACATTACGTTCGTCGGTGAGTTGAGCCCCATGTATCTCGGCGTGTTGGCGGACCGCGACATGATGCTGCAAGTGGCCATCAACCTGTTGTCCAACGCCGTCAAGTACACGCCCGAGGCGGGCCGCGTCACGCTGCGCAGTCGGCTGGTCGACCAGGAGGTGCAGTTCGAAGTCGAGGATTCCGGCGTCGGCCTGAGCGAAGAGGACCGCCAGCGCGTTTTCGAGAAGTTCTACCGCGTGAAAAAGGACAGCGACATGGCGCCGGGCACCGGGTTGGGGCTGGCGCTCGTAAAACACATTGTGCAGGACGTGCACGGCGGCGATCTGCGAGTCACGAGCGAGCTCGGTCTGGGAAGCACGTTTCAGGTGACGCTCGCCAGTGCCGGCCGGCGCAACTCCACCGGCGAACGCTCAACCGTCCACAAACAACAGGAGCCGGAGCATGACCGCCAAGCGGATCCTGCTGTGCGACGATGAAATCCACATCGTGCGAGCGGCGGAGTTCAAGTTCCGCCATTCGGGGTACGACGTGCGCACCGCGTCCGACGGAGAAGTCGCGTGGCGCATGATTCTCCAGGAATGTCCCGATTTGTTGATTACCGATTGCCAGATGCCGCGGCTTGATGGTTTGGAGCTCTGTCGTCGCATTCGCGAGCGGCCGGAAACACGAAACCTGCCGGTCATCATGCTGACGGCCAAGGGGTTCGAGCTGGCGGCCGAAGAGCTGGCCGAAACGCTGGGCATTCTCGCCGTCGTACGCAAACCCTTCAGCCCGCGCGCCATGTTGGCGACGGCCGAGGAGCTGCTCGGCGCCGCCGGACCGAGCACCGAGGCATGCACCCCTCTCTCCTCTGGGGCATAGGAATCGGCCATGAATCTGACCACCGAGATTTTCGGCGATGTGGTGGTGGTGCACGCGCCGGATGATCTCGGCGCCGAGCAGGCCGAGGAGTTCGAGGCGTTCATGGCGACAATCGACCCTCGCCAGGTCGTGCTGGACCTGGACGGCACCGAGTCGATCGACAGTGCGGGCCTGAGCTCGTTGTTGGACGCGCAGGCGGCGCTACGCACGCTTGGGGGGGATGTGAAGATCGCCACCACCAACGCCACGAACCGCAAGATCCTGGAGATCACCGGCCTCGACGAGCAGTTGGAAGTATTTGCCGGCGTGATCGACGCGGTGAAAAGTTTCCGCTGAGTCCACGCTAACGCGAAGCGCAAGCGAGGGACGTTGACATACCTCAGCCGGCGATTCGCGGTGGGAGTTCGTGCCTCGGAGTGGAATTGAGCATCACTCGCTGGCACGTCGTGCTGGCGTGACGCGAGCGGTTTTCGTCCAGGGGCGAGGCGTTCATCATGGCCACCGTGGGGGAATCACGACCGCGACTCGGCAACCTTCTGGTCGCGCGCGGTTACCTGACGCCCGAGGCGCTCCAACAGGCCCTCGATCGCCAGCGCGGCGAAGGCCAGAACAAGCTCTTGGGCGAGATCCTGGTCGACCTGGAGTTCTGTTCCGAGGATCAGGTCGTCGAGTGCCTGGCCCACGAATACGGCTTCCCTTACGCCAAGCTCGAACCGCGGATCTGCGACCCGAAAATCGTCGATGTCCTGCCGCGCGACTTCATCGAGAAGAACCTGGTGTTGCCGCTGTTCGTGGTGCGCGACACGCTCACCATCGCCATCGCCGAACCGTCGAACCTGTTTTTGATCGACGAGATCCGCCACCTGTCGAAGCGCCGCGTGCGGATCGTGGCCACGACGACCAAGGACATTCGGCGCATGCTGCAAACCAGCGTGCCGAACTCCAAGGTCTTCGTGATCGATGACATTATCGAGGATTCGGAAACCGCCGACGTCACGCTGATCGAAGACGCGATCGAGGACATCGGCGATGTCGAGGAAATTGCCGGGCAGTCGCCCGTCATCCGACTGGTCAACTACATCATCTTCAACGCCGTCAAGGAGGGCGCCAGCGACATCCACGTCGAGCCCGCCGGACATTGCACGCGCGTGCGCTATCGTGTCGATGGACGGCTGCACAAATCACTGGAAGTGCCGCTGCACCTGCTCAATGCCGTGACCAGCCGCATCAAGATCATGGCCTCGCTCGATATCAGCGAGCGCCGGCTGCCCCAGGATGGACGGGTGCACGTGCTCCTCAACGGCCGGCCGATCGACTTGCGCGTCAGCACCTTTCCCATGGCGGGGGGCGAGAAGACCGCCATCCGCGTGCTGGATACGCGCAGCGTCTCGTTGAACCTCGCCGACTTGGGATTTGCCGAGGACGTACTGACTCGCTTTCGCGAGAATATCACCGCCCCCAATGGCATCGTGCTCGTGACCGGGCCGACGGGCAGCGGCAAGTCGACGACGCTCTACGCGGCGCTCAATTCAATCATGTCGATGGAGAACAATATCTGCACGGTTGAGGACCCGATTGAGTACCACCTGCCGCTCATCAATCAGTTTCAAGTGCAGGAGCGCGTGGGGCTGACCTTCTCCAAGGCGCTGCGGACGCTCCTGCGGCAGGACCCGGACATAATCATGGTGGGCGAGATTCGCGACGAGGAGACGGCGCGGACCGCGATCCAGGCGGCCCTGACCGGTCACCTGGTGTTCAGCACGCTGCATACGAACGACGCCTGCTCGGCGATCACGCGGCTGATCAACATGGGGATCGAGCCGTATCTGCTTGGCGCGGCCCTGAACATGGTGCTCGCCCAGCGGCTGGTGCGGCGCGTCTGCCCCAAATGCCGGCAGCAGTACGATCCCCCACGCACGCTCCGCAAGGCGGTCGAGCGAATGGGGCTGGATATCCACGAGTTCTACCGCGGGGCCGGCTGCCGGCGGTGCCGCAACAGCGGCTTCAGCGGCCGCATCGCGCTGCACGAGCTACTGGTGCTGGACGACGAGCTGCGCGACGCGGTGACGGCGAGCCCCACCTTGACCAAGATCCGCGAGATCGCGCGCCGCCGAGGGATGTTGACCTTGCGGACCGACGGCCTGCGCAAGGTGCGCGAGGGCATCACCACTATCGAGGAAGTGATCCATAGCGCCGGCGACCTGCGCGATGGGACGGAGAACCGATCATGACATTTGAATACCGCGCCCGCGATTCGGCAGGGGCCGTGCTCGAGGGAACGCTCGAGGTCGATAGCGCGGAAGAAGCCCAGCAGCGGCTGCGGCGAGACGGTTACACCGTGCTGCACCTGGAAGAGAGCGAGGACGAGGGCCTGACCTTGCTGGCGCGTCGCGTCACCAAGAGCGAGATCATCTATATGACCAGCCAACTGTCGATCATGATCGATACCGGCATCTCGCTGGCCACGGCGCTGTCGGCCATCATTGAGCAAGAACGCAACCCCACCTTGCGCATTGTGCTCAAGCAGCTCAAAAACGGCGTGGAATCCGGCGAAGACTTCTCGGCGGCCCTGGCGCGGCACCCCCGGCTGTTCGACAGGACCTACGTCTCACTGGTCAAGGCCAGCGAAACCATGGGCACGCTGGGCGCGATGCTGGATCGCATCGCCACCTACCTGCGGAAAGAGCTGGACACGCGAGCCAAGATCCGCTCGGCACTCGCCTACCCGGGCGTGATGATGGTGGTGGCCATCGCGGTGACGATTTTCTTGCTGACCGGCATCCTTCCCAAGTTCGAGCCGCTGTTCAACCGCAGGGGGATCGTGCTGCCGCGGCCCACCGTGATCATGATGGGCATCTCGAGCAGTTTGACGGGCTATTGGTACGTCTGGCTGTCGGCATTCGTGGCGCTGGTGGCGGCGCTGGTGGTCGGCAAGCGCAGCCGCCCGGGGCGCCGCGTCTGGGACTGGATGAAAATCAACGTTCCGGTCCTGGGCCCGATGATCCGCAAAACCATCATCAGCCGCAGTGTGCGCACGCTGGGGACGATGCTCAGCGCCGGGGTGCCCACGCTTGATGCCATTCGACTGTGCGCCAGCATTTCGGGCAATTACTTCTACGAGCAACTGTGGACGTACGTCGAGGACCGCGTGGTCGCCGGAAGCCGCATCTGCCAGGCGCTTTCGGGCAGTAAGCTCATGCCGGCGACCTTGGTGCAGATGATTTCCTCGGGCGAAGAAACCGGCAAGCTGGGGTTCGTGCTTGAGCGTGTGAGCGACTACTACGATCGCGAGGTGGAAAGCTCGGTGAAGACGTTCACCTCGCTGATCGAGCCCCTGATGATCACGGCGATGGGCGTGGTGGTGGGAGGAATCGGCCTGGGACTATTACTGCCGATTTTCAAGTTAAGCCAGGCGCCGGGGTAAGTGCCCCGTCTTAAAGGCCCGCGGCGGACCGACACGCAACTCGACGCCACACCATTCCGCCGCGGGCCGCTTGATCGCTCGAGCCACAGGTCAATCAAAGGAGCCGAATTACTGCTCGGGCGATGCGCTCGAAGGTGCTTGTCATGCCACTAGCGCGATCGTAAGAATCATCTACAAATACGTCAAGCAATTCGCAAGAATTATTGCCGCGCATGGGTGGGCTGCCGATATGACCGCATCGCAAGCCAAACGGCATAACCTGTTTCTATGTACGGGCAACTCGTGCCGCAGCCAGATGGCCGAGGGATGGACGCGACATTTGAAGGGGAACCAGTTCGAGCCGTTCTCCGCCGGCACCAGCTCGACCCCCGAGCCGTGGCGGTCATGCGCGAGGCGGGCGTGGACATCTCGCGGCAGCACGCCAAACGGATCGGCGAATTGCCGCCGATCCAATTCGATTATGTCGTGACGGTCTGTGACCGCGCGGCCGACCAATGCCCGGCCGCCGCCTGGCAAGGAACGGTGGTGCACGCGCCATTCGACGATCCGCCGCGACTGGCGGCAATGGCCGGCGATGAAGAAGCGGCGCTGGCGCCGTATCGCCGCGTACGCGATGAGATTGCCGAGCTTGTCCGCCGACTTCAGGAGACACTGACCGATGCGCGCGCATCGTCGTCATCGCCAATTACAGATGCGCATAGTCGGCAGGGATGCCTCGCCGACGGCGACTAGACCTTCATCAGGCGTGTTCGCCTGGCGCGTCGCTCGGCGCGAAGCCGCGCGCGGCGGCGCGTGTCGCTGGGTTTCTCGTAGAATTCCTTGCGGCGCATTTCCTTCTTGATTCCGCTGCGCTCCACCAGCTTGCGGAAACGCCGCACCGCCTCTTGAATCGACTCGCTCTCACGAACCTTCAGCTTGACCACGCAACCTCCCTTTCTTGATGTTGATCGACAAAAACCGACGCTCGTCACACCTCTCGACGAAAAAGCACCCCCAACGCCGTATTAGCACAGTCCTGTAGTGTACGTGTGGATTGCCACTCGTGTCTAGTGCGACTCGCACGTAATCCGGGGATTCACCAGACGTTACAACTCCAGCGTCGTGGTGCGCGTGACGTGCGGCAGCAGGCGCTCGCGGTCCATGAAATAGGTGTCCTTGGCCTTCGCGGCGCTGAAAAGCTTTTGGGCCTGATCGTCCCAGTGGCCTGATTCCGGGTGGTCGCTTTGTCCCAATGGCAGCACCATGTAGGAGCGTGGCGGCTTGGAGAGAATGACAATTTGCGTCGACGTTTGGCCGCCCCGGCCGACGAACACATCGCCCTCGCGCGAGAACATGATGGCTCGCGGAGTCGCCATGCCGGCGTTGGCCACCGTGCCGCCGCCCACTGGATAGTGAGCGGAGCCGCCGGTGCGCCCGACGCGGAAGAAGTCGCCATAGCGGACGTCCAGCCGCCGAAAGTCGCGCCGCATCGTGGCGGCGGCCTGCGCCAAAGCGTCCGTGATCTGGCTATCGGTCAGCTCGGCCGGCACATCCACGGCTTCGTCGCTGCCCTTGGGCAATGCGCGTTTGAACATGTAGAAAGCGAAGGCGCCGATCGAATCGGCATCGCTGCGGCGATTCCAGCCCTGAACGTGATCGAAGAGCACTTTTGCATCACCGGCGCGTTTCTCAGCCGGCAGGCCGTTCCAAGCCGATTCCAGTCGTGCCTGCCACGCCTCGGCGCCGAGCACGCGCGTGCTGAAGGCCAGGTCGATCGCTTCCTCGACGCCGATGCCCGTCGATGCTTCCAGTAGCTCCAGCACCATCTGCCCACGCTGATGCGCCGGCCCCGTCCCGGCGTTGTAGATGTACTGCGGATACTTTTCCGGCGTGAGCGTGCTGTTCTTCATCATGTGCAGCGGCGAGATGTTGCAGTTCTGCATGTAGCCGCTTGCCGGATTGACGATCTGGACGAGGTCCTCCAACGGATGGATGCCGGCGTAATCGTTTTGCGATGTGTTGCCAGGAATGGGCCGATCGGTCGGCAGTCCGTGCTTGCGAATCGGCACGCGCCCGGTACGCAGGTAGTAAAGGTCGCCGTCCACCGTGCCGATCATCACATTCTGCGGCATAAGCTGGCAGGTGGAGAGCGCTCGTTTGATCTCGTCGAGATTCTTCCCGCGCATGACGTTGGCCAACTCGTCGAACAGGCCAACCTGCTCAAAATACGGAATCGCCATCGTATATGCCTTGCTCGCGCGGCGCGCCACCACCGGTCCATGGTGTGTATAGGCAAGCTCAAACCGCTGTTCGCCAGTTCCCTTTGGCAGCTTGACGCGAAGGACTTCCTCGCGGACGGTCATGTCGCGCCACTGGCCATCGACCTGATATTGCAGCGCGTTGTCCGCGTTGACCGTTTCCTCATAGACATCGGCCGTGTCGGGGCCTCCGGTGGTCATCGCGATTGAGGCGTACTGGCTATGCCCCAAGGCCGGCATCGGAACGCCGAGGATGCAAGCGCCGGAGATCGCCACCTCATCGGCCGTGGCATACATCCGCTGTTCGTAAAAGCGAAATTCGCCATACCAGCCGAGGTGCGGGTCCACGAGCGCGATCGGCACGCCCAGCTTCGTGCGGCCTGGCGCGACAAGCCATTCGTTCGAGCCGCGGTAGGTCACCTTATCGGGCTCAATGCCCGCTTCACGCAGGTCGTGCGCCGCCTGCCTCTCGGGCCACGCCCAGATGATGTAACGTCCCAGCATGATGGGGTAGTAGGCCTCGAGTTTCGGCGCCCAGTCGGGCACTTGCTCGGGATGTTCGCGCATGAATCGCTCGATGCCTCGGATATAGCCGCGGCAGGCGTCTTGTAGAGAGAGGCTGATCTCACCGAATCGCTCTCTCGCAATGCGCTCGTGCTGCCAGAGGCGCTGACGATAGTCGTGCTGAATGTGCTTGTCGCCGAAGGCCTCGGACATGGTGCCGGCGGCCTTGCGGTAGTTTTTCAGCAGCTCCTCCAGGCGATCCTCAGCCTGCGCGTAGCCGGCCGCGTGGGCGGCGCCGCGAAGCGTTTCGGCATAAATGTGGGGCACGCCGAATTCATCGCGATAAATCGTCGCGGTCTCAGCTCGCGCGCGAGCCAGAGGCGCCGCGATGAGAATCGCCACAACCCAGATCGTTCGCCAGATAAAGGCAGCACTTTGCATCGTCGAATCTCCGTCGCGGTATGGTCAGTTCGAGTCACTCGAGGGGTGAATCTCCGTATCAGAGCAGATGGCGGCGGAGATTCAAGCGAACCAGGTGCCAGCTTCCGCAAACTGCCTGGTCACTGCGAGCGATGCGTTTTGCCGAGAACAAATCGACCTGGACGCTCGCTGGTGGTTTCGCTACTGTCCCGCCGCTTCACTTCTACCCATCTTCCGAATTGTGGCGTCCTGGAGAGATGCATGGCTGCGCAAGCCGCACCTCAGGCCAGCGTTTTGTCGCCATCGGTGCGCGGCCAGGACCTAATTCTGCCCATTTCGATTATCAGCAGCGTGCTGGTGATCCTGGTGCCGCTGCCGCCGGTGCTGATGGACCTGCTGCTGGCCACCAACGTCAGCATGGCGGTCTTGATCCTCTTGACCACCATCTACGTGCAGAAGCCGCTGGATTTCAGCGTGTTTCCGTCGCTCTTATTGGCCACCACGTTGGGCCGTCTGGTGCTGAATGTCGCCACGACAAGGTTGATTCTCACTCATGGCGAATCGCAGGGACTGATGGCGGCCGGCGGCGTCGTGCGCAGCTTTGGAGAGTTCGTGGCCGGCGACAAGCTGGTCGTGGGCTTGATCATCTTTGTGATCATTGTCGTCATCCAGTTTGTGGTGATCACCAAGGGCGCCACGCGGATCAGCGAAGTTGCCGCGCGGTTCGCCTTGGACGGCATGCCCGGCCGCCAGATGGCCATCGACGCCGACTTGAACGCCGGCCTGATCGACGAGCGCGAGGCGCAACGCCGCCGTTCCGATATCACGCGCCAGGCCGACTTCTTCGGCGCCATGGACGGTGCCAGCAAATTCGTCCGCGGCGACGCCATCGCCGGCATCTTCATCACCTTGATCAATATCATCGGCGGGCTTGTGATCGGCGTGGTCGAAGGCGGAATGTCGTTGAGCGAGGCGTCGGAGCTGTATACCAAGCTCACGATCGGCGACGGGCTGGTCAGCCAGGTGCCCGCGTTTCTCATTTCGCTGGCCGCTGGCCTGCTCGTCACGCGCAGCAGCCAAGAGGTGAACCTGCCGCGCGAAGTCCTCGGGCAGGTCTTTGCGCAGCCGGTGTCGTTGGCGATCACCGGCGGTTTCCTGGGGATTCTCGTCTTCACCGACCTGCCGCGCGTGCCGTTAATTCTGATCGGCTGCGGATGCGTTGCGGCCGCCATACTGGTGTCACAGAAGCGCCGCCGCGAAGTGGCCGAGTCGCAGGCCAAGACCAGGCTGGAGCAATCCAAGCCGGCTGAAGAACGGATCGAGGACTACCTGACGGTCGACCCGATGGAGATCGCCATTGGCGTGGGTCTGATCCGGCTGGCCGACCCGAAACGTGGCGGCGACCTTTTGGAGCGTATCGGGCGCGTCCGGCAGAACGTGGCCGCGGAAATGGGCCTGATTTTGCCCAAGGTCCGCATCCGCGACAACATGCGGCTCGACCAGAACCAATACCGCATCAAGATCGCCGATATGCCGGTGGCCGACGGGCTGGCCTTTCCAGGCCAGTTGTTGGCCATCGAATCGGGCCTGTCGCGCGGGAAGATTAACGGGGCGCCGACGAAAGACCCCGCGTTCGGGACGCCAGCGTACTGGATCGACCCAAAGGACCGAGATGATGCGGAGCTGCGCGGCTACACCGTGGTCGAACCGGTCAGCGTCTTGGCGACTCATTTTGCCGAGGTGGTGCGCCGCCACGCGGACGAGATCCTGACGCGCGACGCGACCAAGCACCTGATCGATGAGCTGAAAAAGGTCTCGCCGGCGGTAGTCGATGAGCTGATCCCGGCGCACATGAAGCTCGCCGAAGTGCAGCAGATCTTGCAGATGCTATTGCGCGAAGGGGTGACGATCCGCCACCTGGGGCCGATTCTCGAAACACTGGGGGACTTTGCCCCTCGCACCAAGGATGCCGTCCTCTTGACCGAGTATGTGCGGCATCGGCTGGCGCGCACCATCTGCACTCGCTACCGCGATCAACAGAACCGGCTGTGCGTGGTGACCCTCGATCCGGCGCTGGAAGACCGGATTCGCGCCGGCATCGAGCACAGCGACCGCGGGCTGTTTGTGCGCATGTCGCCCATGGCGGTGGAAAAGACGTGCCAGTCGATCGCCAGGCAAATCGAATCGCTCGCGCGCGAGAATCATCCGCCGGTGGTGCTGGTCAACCCGCAGATCCGTGCCGGCCTGAGGCAGATCATCCAAGCGCACCTCCCGCAGGTAGCCGTGCTCAGCTACAACGAGATCACGCGCGACACGCAGATTGAATCGGTGGGTCTGGTGCGCGACGAGGCGCCGGTGGCGGTGGGATAGCGACATCACCGCGCGAAGCGAGCGCCATCAATCGACGCACCGATCGAACGACAAAGGGAGTGATTGGCGGACCATGGACATTCAAACCTTTCGCGCCTCGAACATGCAAGAGGCGTTGGCGATGATTCGCCAGGAATTGGGGCCGACGGCGGCCATCCTGCATACGCGCGAAATACGGCGCAGACCCTGGCTGGGTTTGCTGCCGGCGCGCCGCGAGATCGAGGTGACCGCTTCGTGCCACGTGAACGTGCCCAGCCGGTTTCCGGATGCAAGTCCACGCGCTCAGTGGCCGCACGACGGGAACACCGTGCAGTCCAGAATCGCAACTCAGCGGGGCGCCCCGACGCGACACGACGTGGACGGAGAATTGACATCCCGCATCGGCCGGTTGCAAAACATGGTCGAGGATTTATGTCAGCGCACCCGAGGCTCGTTTCACGACCTCGGGGAGGACTACTTCCGGCTCTATACGGCACTGATCGACGCCGATCTGCGCGAGGACGTGGCGCGAGACCTCGTCGATCGAGTGAAGCGTGCCTCGGGAGACGAACCGCTGGCCGACGTGGCACTGGCGCGCATGCGCGTCGCGCGCATGCTTGAGGAAGAGATTGCCGTCACCGGCCCCATCCTCGTAACGTCTGATCGCCGGCGCGTCGTGGCGCTGGTCGGACCCACCGGCGTCGGCAAGACGACCACCATCGCCAAGCTGGCGGCCCATTACCGCCTGCGCGAAAAGTGCCGCGTTGGTCTGGTGACCGTCGATACGTACCGGATCGCCGCGGTCGAACAGTTGCGGACCTACGCGGACATTATCGACTTGCCCATGGAAGTGGTCGCCACGCCACGCGAAATGCACGAGGCGCTCCGCCGGCTGGCCGAGGTCGAACTGGTGCTGGTCGACACCGCCGGCCGCAGCCCACGCGACGAAGTCAAGGTGCGCGAGCTGCGCGCCTTCCTTGAGGAGGCCCAGCCCGACGAAGTGCACCTGGTGTTAAGCTCGGTATCGGGCTCGTCGAGCCTGGTTCGTACCGCGGAACGGTTTCGCGCCGTGGGAACGACGGCACTGGTGCTGACCAAGCTTGACGAGGCGCTAGCGCTGGGCCATTTGCTGCCGCTGTTGCGCGCTAGCAAGCTGCCTTTGAGCTACCTGACGGACGGCCAAAACGTACCCGACGACATCGAGCCCGCCGTGCCTGGCCGCCTGGCGCGGACAATTCTCGGCATCGAGGCAGATGGGCCCGACTAAGAGCCGTTCCGATAACCTCTCTCCACCTCTGGGCATTGGTATCTACACAACGGTGCGAGCTCCAACAAAGACCCCTTTCCCACGCCGGACATTGGTATCTACACAACGTGTTGCGCTGGGAGAAAAACCCCTCTCCCCCTCCGGCGGGAGAGGGCAGGTTGAGGGGGCTTTTTCGCGATGGTTTCATCACAAATCACCGCTTGATTACGAGAAATGTGGATACCAATGTTCGAATGGAGCGAGCGTGGGGTGAGGGGCTTTGGGGGGGATAGGTTGTACGCAAACGCCATGAGCGATCAAGCCGACGATCTGCGTGCACTCGTCAAGCTGTCCACCCAGCCTGCCGCGCGTCACGACCCGTCGTGCCACGCCGACCTGGTCGCCAGCCCCATGCGCACGCCGCGCTTCGGCAGTGTGGCGGCGCGAATCGCGCGATCTGCCAAGGTGATTCCGCGTTGTCGGCTGATCTTCGCTGGTTGCCTCGCCCGCCCGCGCTACCTGAATGCCGCCCGCGCCACAATCACTCAGCTATTCTCGTCGCGAAAGGTCGACGCGCGGCCGCGCGCCAAGAATTGATTCAAGTCGAACCAGGCGTTCGGTCGATCTTCATGGCCGACTGTCGCCATCCGGCGGCTCGTCGTTTTCGTCAAGTCACATCCATCGTTTCAGTGACGGGAGGCCAGGCGCGTGGGTCGTTCGTTTGCCGGCATTCTGGGACCCGTCGCGTTCATGACCGTCTTGGGGCGTGGCCTGCTGGCACGCCACGCCGTGGAATCGACACTGCTCGTGGCCTGGTTCGCGCTGTTGGCGTTCTCGGCAATCGGCTACGTGGCGGGCTCGATCGCGGGATGGATCGTCGACCAGTCGGTCCGAGACCGTTTCGCCGCCGAATTGGCCACGCAGGATGCGAGCCTCAAGCGAAATGATTTGCACGAGGCCGGCGCCACGCCGGGCTCGCGAGTGACCACAAGCTAAGCGTCAACGCGCCGCCAGCGCCGAAAATCATGGAGGATTGCATGGCAACGATCATTACTCCCGAAGCGGTGGCCGACAACGACGTGATGCAGCTATGGCGGGAGTACAAGGATGATCCCACAAACCAGCAGTGCCGAAATCGGCTCGTCGAGCGGTATCTCCCCTTGGTCAAGTACAACGGCGAGCGTATCTGGGCGCGGCTGCCCGAGGGTGTCGAGCTGGACGACCTAATTTCGGCGGGCATCTTCGGCTTGATGGACGCCATCGACGCCTTCGATCTTTCGAGAGGCGTCAAGTTCGAGACCTACTGCGTGCCACGGATCCGTGGCGCCATGCTCGACGAGCTGCGCACCATGGACTGGGTGCCGCGCCTGGTGCGCTCCAAGGCCAGCAAGCTGAACGAAGCGATCAAAACACTCGAGGCCAGACATGGGCGAGCGCCCAGCGAGGCGGAGTTGGCAGCGCATATGGAGATCACGGTGCCCGAGCTCGAAAAAATGATGCTCGACGCCAATGCCGTAAACCTCATCAGCCTCAACAAGAAATGGTACGAGACCGACAGCTACAAGGACGTGCGCGAGATCGACATCCTGGAGGACAAGAAGGGCGAAGACCCCACGCGGCGCATCCAGAAGAACGACCTGATGCGCCTGGTCACCAAGGGGCTCAACCGCAACGAGCGGCTGATCATCATTCTCTACTACTACGAAGAGCTGACGATGAAGGAGATCGGCGCGACGCTCGATCTCTCCGAGAGCCGCGTCAGCCAGATGCACAGCTCAATCGTGCAGCGGCTGCAAAACCAGCTCGAACGCCGCCGACCCGAGTTCAGCACTTGACCCGCCCCCAGCAAGCGGAACACAAATGGGTGCCTGCCACAGTAGCAGGCACGCTCCGCGTGCCGTAGCGCCCCGCCGATCAACTCAAAGGTCACCAACCGGCCAGAAGGCCGCTAGCGTCACGTGGCTGGGGCTAAGCGTAGCGTGCACCAGCGGCTAGCGGCGGTGCCTCGGTTAACCTGCGAAGAGAGCCGTGGGCTTTATGCCGCGACTGTGGCGGCATCCTGGAGGATATGGAGGATAATGCGCGGATTGAAGATTCCGCATCGGAGGTCGAGCATGAACCGCACGCGGTTCAAGTGGCCGATCGCGACGTTGATGCAGACGGGCTGCGGTCGCTCGCCGAAAGAATCGCCGGAGAGGTGCTTCAATCCGGCGATCCGAATCCGCCGGCCACGCCGTTTGCTGATTTTGATGACGGAAGTCCACCGCGCTCACGCGACGCCGAATGGAAGTGCCGCTGCGGCGAAATGAATCCTGGCACATTTGACGTGTGCTGGAGCTGCCACGCCGACAGGAATAGCGAGCCTGTGCCTGTCGGCGCTCAGCCGCCTGACGTGCCGACATACGATCGTCAACGCCACGTGGCCGAGCTGGTCAATACACCGTTTGGCGATGGAACGGATGCCAGGCCCAAGGCGCAAAAGCCAGTGCCATGTCCACGCCGTGGGTCCGTCGCCACTATTCCCAACGTGACCGTGCTCGATCACGACCAGGGTGCTGGGCAATTGCAAATCGTGGTCTATACCTATCCGAACGCTCTGATTTTCAAAGACGCGGTCCACGGAGTGCTCAAGGCCGACATCTGCGGCGATTGCGGGCACGTCGAGCTGCGCGTCGCGAACGCGGGAGAGCTTTACCAAACCTATCTGGAGTCGCTCGCGTGACATGCGCTGCCACTGCACTGCATGACGCATCTTGCCGCGCCGGCGGAACAATTTGCCGCATCGATCGCAATCTTACGCGTCGCTCGATCTGAGCGAATGGCACGTCGAGAATCGGCGGTCGTTCGTGTTGAAACGGCCGCGAAAAAACCCCGTGGCGACTCGCCACGGGCTAAGACGCTATCCCAAAACTTCCTCACCCTATCGTCTCCCTCAGAGGGGTAGAGGGGGTTGAGGGCAGGCTCTACGCCTCCGGATTGGTGGCCGGATAGATTCTCTTGATGCTCTCGGGCGGAAGGACCTGGTTCATGCTGCCCGAGCGAAAGCCTTCCAGATCGAGCGTCACATAACGAAATCCAAGCGACTTGAGCCGCGCGAGAACCTCCTGGCGGACGCTCGGCTCCGTCAGTCGCGACAACTGCTCCGGGTCCAGCTCGATGCGTGCCATCTCGCCGCGGTGGTACCGCACGCGTAGCGGCGAGCACCCTCGCGCACGCAGAAACCGCTCCGCCTCGTCGATCATCGCCAAGCGCTCGGGCGTGACCTCTTCGCCGTAGGCCACGCGGCTGCTCAGGCAAGGCGTGGCCGGCTTGTCCCATACGGGTAATTGCCACTGGGCCGCCAGGCTCCTCACCTCGTCCTTCGTAAACGCGCACTCCAGAAGTGGACTGCGCACCGCGTGTTCGGCTCCGGCGACCATCCCGGGCCGATAGTCGCCCGCGTCGTCACGATTGGCGCCGTTGACGATGACCGCCACGCCCAACCGCGGCAACAGATGTTCGAGCCGGCCGTAGAGCTCGCTTTTGCAATGGTAACAGCGGTCCGGGTCGTTGCGGACGTACTGCGGCCGCGAGAACTCCTCGGTCGAGATCACCTCGTGGCGAATGCCGATCGACTGCGCCAGCCGCCGAGCGTCGTCCAGCTCGCCTTCGGCCAGGCTCGCGCTGACGCCGGTCACGGCAACCGCTCGCGCGCCCAGAGCCAACTGCGCGGCCTTGGCCACGACCGTGCTATCGACGCCGCCCGAAAACGCGACAGCGCAACTGCCGTACGACCGCAAAAGCTCGATCAGGCGCTCGCGCTTTTCGTCCAGTTCGCCGGTCAGCTCCGCCATCGCGTTCGTTCACCCTCTTCGCGCGGTAAAAAGGATGCCGCGGCAAGCGCCGCGGCATCCTCGGATCAACCATTGCTCCACCGCAATGCCGTGGCGATGCGTTTTTGAGAGCCCGCATTCCATAAGGGGGCGGCCATGACACGGCTGGTGTGATCCGACCGCTGGTTCCGCGCCCTGCACCATGACAAGTGCAGCATGCGGGCGGCGGCTATACACGTCACCGCGTTCTTGAATTGGCGCCCAACGGACTTTCTATCGGCTCACCAAAATAATGACATCGGCAGCACGAACATGGCAGAGACACTGGCAAACACGCTTGCAACAAAAGCCGCATTCACGCGGCGACGAACACTTACCATGGTATGCTATCACCGTGCATGGTCGGCGGCAAGATGAGTGGCTTCGCCGCTGGCTTGACGCGCGGCGAATTGCGCGGCTATGACCATTCTGGTAAGCGCGGCGGCTTTGCCCCCACTACCCCATTTCGGCGCGAACAATCCGCTCGAAGCACTCCCGATTGGCGTGGGTGTGCCGCTCGAAATCGGCCAGAAGTGCTTGGTGGTCTGGATAGTGCAGTAGGCTTGCGAGCTTGTCGAGCTCGGCCTTCTCGTCGGGCAATTCGTGGCGCGCGGTCGTGTTGAGAAGCTGGAGCCGCGCTTCGCAAGTGCGCAAGAAGCGGTAGCTTTCGCTGAGACGCTGATAATCGTCGCCGGTTAGACGCGCAGCCGCGTGCAGCACCTCGAGCGCTGAGAGCGTATTCGGATCGCGCAGCGATGGCGTGCTGCCGGCATGCTTCAATTGCAGCATCTGCACGATGAATTCCACATCGACCAGCCCGCCCGATCCACGCTTCAGGTTGCCAGGACGGCTGGCGTCCTCCAACCGGCGGCGGACGCGAATGATCTCTTCAGCATTGGCGCTCGACCACTCATGGCCATAGGCGGCATCGGCGACCGCCTCCATCGCGCGACCAACGGCGGCGAACGCGCCGTAGACGGCGCGTGCCTTGCACAGTGCCTGGCGCTCCCAGAGCTGGCCCTCGTCGGTCGCAAAGTAGCGGACCAATTCGTCGAGCGATGTCGCCAGGATTCCGCTGCGGCCGGTGGGCCGCAGGCGCGCATCCATTTCATACAGCCGGCCGTAGGGACCAAGCTGGGTCGAGAGCTTCATGATCCGCTGCCCCAGCTCGCTGAAGAAATGCTGATTGGTGGTCGTGGCGGTGCGGCGCGAGCGCGTCGTTTGGACCGTCTGCCCGTCGGCCTCATAAAGAAAGACGACATCCAAGTCGCTGTGGTAGTTCAGCTCGCGTCCCCCTAATTTCCCCATGCCCAACACCACCAGCTCGCAGGGCTCTCCCTCGCGCGGCCCCTCCCCTACGGTCGGCTGCCCCAGTCTTGCGATCAGCGTTCGATATTCGCGCTCGATCAGCTCGGCGAGGCACGCTTGCGCAATGTCCGCTAGCGCCCCCGTTATCGACTGAATGTCTTCCTTGCCCAAGATGTCGCGCACGCCGACGCGCAGGTGCTGCGAGCTCTTGAAGCTGTGCAGGATCGGATTGAGATCCTCTGCCGCGCGGCATAATTCGGCCAGCATCGCTCGTAGATCGGCCAGCACCGGCAGCTTGTTCAGCACCAGGCTGTCCATCAGCTCGTCGATCATGCCGGGATTGCTGGTGAGGATGCCCGACAGGAACGGGCTGGAGGCGCAGAGATTGACGTACAGGTGCAGAGTGGGAGGGTTGAAGTTGAATAGCTCCCACAATACGCCCTTGCCGCCGAGCGAATCGCTCACGTTCTCCAGGTTCACCAGCGTGGAGTCCGGATCGGGCGTGGCGGCAATCGCGCGCAGCAGCCGCGGGGCAATCGACGCCAGGAAGTGTCGACACCGCCGGGCCGACAAGAAGCGAATCCGCTCCGTCGAGAGCGCCATCAAGTTTTTGTACGCCTGCGAAATGTCGTTGAATCGATAGCGTGAGAGCACCTCGCGAATCTTTTCTTCGCTTGGTTCGGGGTCGAGAACGAGATCCACCTCGGGCTCGGTCTCGGCATCGTCGCCGAACGCGTCGTGCAACAGGTGGTCGAGGATGCGGCGATTCAGGCTGGTGCGTCGCTGGTAATCGGTTTGGAACGTGTCGCGCGCGTTGCCGGCGTGCGTTGACGAGTACCCGAGGCGGATGGCCAGCTTTTCGAGCTCGTCGCGCGCTTCGGGCAACCGGTGAGTCTGCAGATCGAACATGATCTGCAGCCGATGCTCAATCTTGCGAAGAAAGCGATAGTTCTCGTCGAGCAAGGTGCGCTCGGCGCCGCTCAGGCAGCCCACATTCTCCAGCCGCGCCACGCCCAAGAGCGTATTACCGGTGCGCACTTCCGGAAGATCACCACCGTTGAGCAGTTGCAGGAATTGGATGGCGAATTCGATGTCGCGGATGCCGCCGCGCCCCGTCTTGACGTTGCGCACTTCGGCGCCCTCGCGGCGCGCTCGTTCTTCGATGCGCCGCTTGAGTGCTTTGATGCCGGTGATGTCGGCCAGAATCAGGTAGCGTCGGTAGACCCAAGGCTCGAGCTGCGCCAGGAACTCTGCTGCCAGTGCTAGGTCCCCCGCCACCGCGCGGGCCTTAACGAAGGCCTGCCGTTCCCAGGTGCGCCCCAGGACGTCGTAGTAGTGCAGCGCGCTCTCCAGACTGCTGACCAACGGCGCGAGCTGGCCCTCGGGTCGCAGCCGGAGGTCGACGCGGTAGGCATCCCCCAGCTCGGTGTCTTCGGTCAGAAGCTTGAGGAGATCGCGCGCCAGGCGGTCGAAGAATTCGATATTCGTGATGCTACGCGCGCCGTCGGTCTGGCCGTCGGCGTCATAAAGGAACACCAGGTCGATGTCGCTGGAGTAATTCAGCTCGGCCCCGCCAAGCTTGCCCAGCGCCAGGATGACAAACCGCGCGCGGTTTCCATCGGGACCGCGCGGAATGCCTCGCTTCTCCTCCAGCCGAGAACGGGCGAAGCGCAGCGCGGCTTCCAGAATCGCCTCGGCCACGTTGGAAATCTGGGTGGTAACCGTTTCCAGGCTCTGTTCGCGGATGATGTCGCCGTAGCCGATCCGCAGCGTTTCGCGCTGCTTGAATCGTCGCAAGGCCGTCATCACCGACGGCTCGTCGGCCAGCGCCATCACCTCGGCAACGAGCTCGTCGGCCAACGTCTGGCGGCTTATTGGCTGACCGTCGGTCATCCGCAAGAGGTCGAAACTGGCGGTGTCCATCACCAGCAGGTCGCTGAGATATTGGCTCGTGGAAAATATTTGCACCAGTGTGGGCAAGGCCTCTGGGTCGCGCTCAAAAAGCGAGCCGAGCGCCAAGGGATTCCGCGAGGCCGCGACAAAACGATCCAGGTTGTTGAGCGCCATCTCCGGGTCGGAACACCGCGGCAGATATTCATCCAACTGGTCGCACACGTTGGCCAACAGGTCAAGCGTCAGCCCAGCGGTGGCCATGGCCACCAGGTTGGCATGGGCGCGGCCGGTGTCGACGACGCGCCACGGCGCGAGCCGTTTACTTGCCTCGGCGGGAGCGTCGAGGAACCGTCGCAACTCTTCAATCTGCATGCTTCAATCGCCGCGCGATACGAAGCGAGCCGTTTGCCGCTCGTCGGGCGGAAACCACGTTGGTGGTCCCTCTGGGGGGCTTACACCGTCGGCTCAACGGAAACGGCTCGCAGAACATGGATGGCTGCGCCGCTCAGGCGGGAACAACATTCAATGTGTACACTTCCGGTCCCGCCTGGTGAGTGACGACCGTGCCAAAGAGCGTCACGGCACTGGTGTCGTAAACTCGAACATCGACCCATTGCCCGACCAGCCGCCGGTTGCCGGGAAAGACGACGATACGGTCGCAACTTGTACGGCCGGTGAGCTGCGTTATGGGCCCGTCGTCGTTGTCGCGGCGGCCCGTCTTGCTCGGCCCCTCGACCAGCACCGTTGCGACACGCCCGATCCACGCGCGGTTGTCCTCCTCGCTGATCGAACTTTGCAGCGCCAATAGCTCGCGGTTCCGCCTGCGCTTCACCTCCTCGTGCACGTCGTCGGTATATCGATCAAACGCCTTCGTTCCGGGTCGGGCGCTGTACTTGAAGATAAAGCTGTTCTTGAACCGCCCGTCGCGCACCAGTTCCACTGTCTGCTGAAAATCGTCCTCGGTCTCGCCGCAAAAGCCAACGATGAAGTCACTCGTCACAGCGCAATCCGGTATAGTGGCGCGGATGCGAGCCAGCATTTCGCGATACTCTTCGACAGTATAGCCGCGCTTCATTCGCCGCAGGACCTGGTTGGAACCGCTCTGCGCGGGGACGTGCAGGTAGTGGGCGCACTTGTGCAGATCGCGAACGGCCTCGAGGAGCGGCTGGGTCATGTCCTTCGGGAAATTGGTGACGAACTTGATGCGGTCGAGCCCCGCCGTGTCGTGGATTCGGCAGAGCAGATCGGCCAGCCGCGTGGTTCGGCTTCCGGCGCACCAGTGGTAACTGTTGACCGTCTGACCCAGGAGCGTCACTTCGCGACACCCTTCGTCCACCAACCGCCGCACCTCCAGCTCGATGTGCTCCGGTGGGCGGCTCTGCTCCGGCCCGCGTACCTTGGGCACGATGCAATAGGTGCAAAACTTGTCGCAGCCGATCATGATCCGCACGAACGCCTGGAAAGGCGTGGGGCGCATCGGCGCGTCGCGAAGCGGATCGTAGATCTCGAAGCTCTGTTCGATTTCCTGCCGGCTTCCGTCAGCGCGATCGAGACTCACTTCCATTCGCGCGCCGGAGCCGGCGACCACTTCCTCCAGCAACGTCGCAATGCGGTGCAATTGGCCGGGCCCCACCACCAGGTCGACGTGCGGAGCACGCTTGAAAATCAGCGCCTGATCTTTCTGGCTCATGCATCCCAGTACGCCGATGATCTTGTGGGGATGCCGGTCCTTGACGTGTTTGAGTCGCCCCAGGGCGCTATAGATCTTGTCCTCGGCATGTTGGCGTACGCTGCAAGTGTTGAACAAGATCGTATCCGCCTCGCGCGGTGTGCCCACGAGCTCGTAGCCCACGCGGCGCAGGCTGCCGACGACCAGCTCGCTGTCGAGCATGTTCATCTGGCAGCCCACGGTTTCGATGTAGAGTCGCTTTGTCATCGTCGAATGCGCACCAACGCATCATGCCGCCTTGTCGCGCGGCCGTTCGCCCTTCCGCTCGCCGGCACGCCCGCCCCCCCCCTAAAAAGCGCCCCCCAACCGAGGGCCGACCTTGCGATCCCCCCCGACCATCACCGGCACCAGCGCAACCACCGCGACATACCCCCCCCCCACCACCAGCCCATTGTCCATGCGGCCCAT
>Ga0187892_10002670_pt1 | contig 34723 bp, 30 predicted proteins | sample MA1701073metaG_FD_139345 | JGI IMG/M metagenome (GOLD analysis project Ga0187892, IMG submission 139345) | Bio-ooze microbial communities from a basaltic lava cave in the Kipuka Kanohina Cave System on the Island of Hawaii, USA - MA170107-3 metaG ... | reverse complement strand
AGCACGGCGTCGGGGGCGCATTTGGTCGGCGGGTCCTTCGGCGGTCCGGCGAATGCCGGCCCAGCCAGCGCCAGCGCGACGAGGCTGGCGTAGCAAACGGTTTCCTTTGCTCTCATGGTTCCTCCTCTTGATTGGTTTGTAGAGTTGTCTCGCCGCGGCCGCGATCGGGGTGAGCTGAGACTGATCGCGGACCAGCGAGCTTGCCTATGTTTGGATTACCCCTCCCTTCCACGGAAATCATGGAGGAGCCGCGCAATGGGTGTCAAGTCAATTGCGCTGCTTCGGGCAAGAGCGCTGGCGGGCGGTCCGGCCGGGGCGCAGAGATTGAAGGGCCCGCGCCCAATGTCCGGAGAATCAGTTTTCCGGCGGCTTCGTCGGGCGTGGCGGGCCCTTGCGATCCTGCTGGCCGAGAGCGCGATCGAGCTTCATGTTGAGATTCACCAGGCTGCCCTGCAGATGTTCGATCTTCACCAGGAGCTTCTGGTAGTCGGCGCGTGAAGGCAGGTTGAGGAGATGAAGAAGCGTTTCGACGTTCTTGTCGACGCGGCCTTTGGTCTGCGCCGCGCCCTTCACCATCTTGGCGAGGCCGTCGGAAACACCTGGACGTCCGATTAGATCCTGGAGCACCTGGCCGATGGTCTCTTCGCCACGCTCGAGCAACCATTGCAGCCCGGGCGTACTCTCCTGCTTCGATCTCTTCGCGCTCATTGAGGTTTGACTATATAGTGGTTGGCTAGCACGAGGGTCAACTCGATTTAGCGGACTCGTCAGCGAGTCGGGCAGCGTCATGGAGCGAAGCGTGTCGTTCGATGTCTTCCTTGGATACTTCACCGGCCTTCATTTGCTTGATCCCGGCATGCCTCTGGGCACGCTGCTGCGGACGACCCTCGTCGTCCACACTTGCGACGCGGTGATGTGTCGCCTCTTCGCATACAACAACGGCCACCGGAAGAACCTCTGGACTGCGTTGGGGTTTGTCTTCGGTATCTGGGCCGTCGCCGTCTTGCTGTTGCTTCCGCGTAACGCGGCGGCGTCTCAAGACTCGACGACCACGTAGGCGATCGCCAGATTTTGCGAGTGGGACAGTGACAAGAACACTCGTTGAATCCCGAGCTCGGAGGCGCGAATACGAGCTCGTCCATGTAGATGGAGCGCCGGGGGACCGTCTTTGCGAACGACTTCGATGTCGTGCCAGGCGGCGAATTGGCCCAATGCCTTGATGGTCGCTTCTTTCGCGGCGAAACGCGCGGCGAAGCTTTCGAACGATCGCCGACGCCGGCGGCAGTAGTCGATCTCCTCCGCGGTGTACACCCTCTGGCGGAAGCGTTCACCTGTCTTCGGATTCTCGAGGGCCGCCCGGATTCGATCGATCTCGATGATGTCGACTCCGATCCCTATCACCATGATGGCGGCCGATTCTTCAGCAAGCTGCGCAGCTCGTGCACGTCGTCGTATCGCATGGTGGGGTCTGTTTCTCGAGGAACGCCTTGCGACGCTCCACCCACAGATACGATTTGGCAATGCGGTGGTCGATGAAGTCCCAGGGCATGAGCTCTTCATCGCCGTAGGTGCGGTGAACATAGTCATCGGGTGAGGGCACGCCCTCGACCCCCTCGCGGCGCCAGCGGCCGATCACTCGCCACCAATCGCCGTCGTTCTCGTCGATAGCACGGATGATCTTGCCGACGCGGCGATCGCCGCGCGACAAGAGCGTTTGGAAGTATGCTTCGCGCGGAGACTCGGTATCGAGATGCACATTGGGCACCTTGACGAGCTCGAGGCGGAGCATCTCCAGCTTTTTCTTCAGGACCGGGATGTCCTGCATCGGATCCCATTGGAACGGCGTCCACGGCTTCGGCACGAATGGATTGACCGAGACGGTGATGCGCGCCGCGCGGCGCCGCGAACGTTCGCGGTCCATGAGCCGATTTCTGATCGTGGCGGTGAGGCGGGCGATCGCGAGAACGTCGTCGTCTTCCTCCGCCGGCAACCCAACCATGAAGTAGAGCTTCAGGTCTTTGACCCCTTCCCCGACGAGAAGATCAGCGGCTCGCAAGATATCCGATTCACCCAGATTCTTGTTGATCACCCGGCGCATGCGCTCCGACCCCGCTTCGGGCGCGATCGTGACACTGCGATTGCGACCGCGCCCCAACGACGCCGCCAGACGTGGTGTGACGCAGTCAGCTTTCAATGATGAAGGCGAAAGCCTCCCGTTTTGCTCGGCAGCGAGTTCCGCAAGCTGGTCGACGCCCGCGACGCTCGCCATCTCCGCGCCCACAAGACCGATCGTCCCCCGGTGTTCGAGGCCGCCACGCACCGAAGCGGCGAGGGTGCTGACACCGCGCGTGCGAATCGGCCGGTACATGTATCCGGCGGCGCAGAAGCGACATCCCCACTGACATCCGCGGCTGGCTTCGACCAGCACCATGTCACCAAAGACCGCTTCCTCGCTGAGCACGCGACTGGTCGTGTCGAAACGGTTCAAGTCCCAGATCAGTCGGCGCTCGACTTCCTTGGAGCCGGGTCCCGTATACCGAACGTTGCGCAGGATTGGACCGTCGTATTCCGGTTCGTACAACTCGGGGACGTACGCGCCTGCGAGCGTCGCCGAGCACCGCCAAAGCAATGCCGAACGCTCATCGGGGTTTGGCTGTTTCGACAGAAGGTCGAGAAACTCGGGGAGCATCTCCTCGGCTTCGCCGACGAGAAACAGGTCGATGAAGTCGGCCAGCGGCTCGGGGTTCAGAAAGACGGCCGGGCCACCGGCAATGACGAGCGGCCCTCGGCGGCCAACGCGGTCGACAGCGAGTCCCGCGAGTCGCAGGAGACGGACGACATGCCAATAGTCGCTTTCGAACGAGATCGAGAAGGCGATGGCGTCGAAGTTCTGCAGCGGCGTGGCTGACTCGAAGCTACAGAGCTCGCCCGCCTTGATCACCGCTGCATCTTCCTCGTCGGGCAGGAAGGCACGTTCGCAGACGAAACCGTCGTGACGGTCGATGATCTCATAGACGGCCTGGAAGCCGAGATTGCCCATCGCGACGGCGTAACGATTGGGGTAGACGAGGCAGATCCGCAGCTCAGCGGCTTGCTTCTTCGGGAAGAGGAAGATTTCGCGTTGCCGGCGACTGCGCGCGCGTTGTTCGACCGACCAATTCGGCAAGGGACACCGGGTCTGGGTATACCTGCGAGGGAGGGCCCCCTCAAGGCGAAACTGTCGGAGGGGCCATTTGACGCGATCCAATGGTCCGCACGGCGGACCCTATGCCTCGGTCATCGCCCGCGGTGCGGGGCGATGTTCAGCCGGCGCTTTTGCGTAGAAATGCCGGGATTTCGTACTGATCCTCGGCGTCCTCCGGCAAGGTAAAGTCATGCGTCGGATCCTCCTTGCCGTTCAACCCGTCCATTTCGTCGGGAGCGTGCCGTTCCCATGTCGGCTGGTCATCGTCGATGATCGTGCCAAGACGAACGACCGGGCGAGGATTGTCGCGATCTCGAGGAATCGGCCGGGAAATCGACGGACGGACAGGTGAGGAACTCGGCTCGCGACGCACGGGCGCAGAAGTTGGCTCGCGATACGCCGACGACTCGCGATAGCTCGACATCTCGGGTTGGAGCAGCGAACGCTGATCGCCGAAGCCGGTAGCGATAACGGTCAACCGGATCTCGTCGTTCAATGTCTCGTCGATCACCGCGCCGAAAATGATGTTGGCGTCAGGGTCTGCCTCTTCCTGTACCAGGCTGGCAGCAGCATCGACCTCGTGCAGCGACAGGTCGTGTCCGCCGGTGATGTTGATCAGGACGCCCTTGGCGCCGCGGATCGAAACATCTTCCAGAAGTGGGCTGGCGATGGCTTTCTGGGCAGCTTCGACAGCGCGGTTCGTACCGCTTGCAGCGCCGGAGCCCATCATCGCCATACCCATCTCCGACATGATCGTGCGAACATCGGCGAAGTCGAGGTTGATGAGACCATGAACCGTGATCAGATCTGAGATACCGCGCACGGCTTGCAGGAGAATGTCGTCGGCCTGCTTGAAGGTCTCGAGCAATGAAGAGTGCTTCTCGGCGATCGAAAGCAGGCGTTGGTTCGGAATTGCGATCAGCGTATCGACGGATTCCTTCAGCGACTGCAATCCTTCTTCAGCCTGTCGCATGCGCTTCTTGCCTTCGAAGACGAACGGCTTGGTGACCACGGCAACGGTAAGGATGCCGATCTCCTTTGCGATCTTCGCGACGACGGGGGCTCCTCCGGTGCCCGTACCACCTCCCATTCCGGCGGTGACGAACACCATGTCGGCGCCCGAAAGATGCTGGCGCAGGGTGTCGCAATCTTCGAGAGCCGCTTCTCGCCCAATGTCCGGATTGGCGCCTGCGCCGAGGCCCTGCGTCAGCTGACGGCCAAGTTGAATCTTGGTGAACGCGAGGTTGGCCCCGAGGGCCTGCATGTCCGTGTTCGCTGCGATGAAATCAACGCCGGCCAGCGACGAAGCGATCATCGTGTTGACCGCGTTGCCTCCGCCTCCTCCGACACCCACAACCTTGATCCGAGCTCCCAACGCGTCGCCGCGATCGACCAGCTCAATCATACAACCCCTCCTCCAGCGGACCCTGGCTTCGATACACGCTGCTCATTCCTCGAGTTTCGGCTCTCTTCGGCAGCACAAACGAAATCCCATGCCACCTTAGACCTTTTTGCCGTATCATTTCAACTTTTTAGAAGAAGGCTCCGATCCAATCGGCGACCTTTCTTCGCATTCTGTCGAAGCGGCCGTCGCCATCGCGTCGGACCGGGACGTGATCGCGCGGGTTGGCGCCGTAGCGCACCAGGCCAACGGCTGCGGCAAAGGCGGGAGAGCGGACACTCTGCAACGCTCCGCCGGTCGAACCACCGTAGTCATGCGGTGTGCCGATGCGCACCTGGGTTTCGAAAATGCCTTCAGCAAGCGGCTGGATGGCCTCCAGGAGGGCCGTGCCACCCGTGAGCACGACGCCCGAGCCAAGCGTCTCATCAAAGCCGCATTTGACGATCTGGTGACGGGCCAGGGTCAGCAGCTCCTCGACGCGTGCCTCGATGATCTGGGCAAGCAGCTGCCTTGATACCAGCCGCGCATTGCGCCCGCCGGCGCCGGTAACTTCGACGGTCTGGTCGCGGCGCACGGCACGCGACAGGGCACAGCCGCTCCTTTGCTTGAGGACCTCGGCTTCACGGAAATGAGTCTTCAAACCCGCTGCGATGTCATTGCTCACGTGGTTGCCGCCGAGGGAAAGGATTGCGGTGTGTTTCAGGGCACCCTGATGGAAGACCAGCACATCGGTCGTACCGGCGCCCAGATCGATCAATGCAACGCCGAGCTCCTTCTCTTCGGGAGTCAACACCGCTTCGGCCGCGGCAAGCGACTCGAGAACCAGATCGGCTACATGTAGACCCGTACGCTGGCAACATTTGATCACGTTCTGGGCAGACGGGGTGAGCGTGGTCACGACATGTACACGGGCTTCCAGCCTAACCCCCGACATGCCGATCGGGTTGCGAATACCGTCCTGACCATCGAGTACGAACTCTTGCGGCAGGACATGCAGGATATCGCGATCGGCAGGCAAGGCGATGGCGCGTGCGGCATCAAGGACCCGGTCGACGTCGTTCTGATCGACTTCTCGGTTCTTGACGCCCACGACGCCATGGCTGTTGAAGCCACGGATGTGTCCACCGCTGACGTTGGCAACTACGGTATGAATCTCGCAGCCGGCGCTGACTTCAGCTTCCTTGACAGCTTCTTCGATCGCTTGCGCGGTGGCCTCGATGTTCACAACGACGCCCTTGCGCAGTCCTTCCGATGGCGCCGCCCCGAGGCCGATGATCTCCGGGCCCTCGTTCCTCATTTCGCCGACGATGGCCGCGACCTTTGAAGTCCCAATGTCGAGACCGACGAAGAGCTCAGAGTCGTTCTCCATCACCACACCACCTTCCGAACCCCGCGCCGCTTGATTGGCGTCCGCGGTCGGCTCAAATCCGCCGGCCTGATCTGGCCTGGCGTTTTTCCGTCTTTTCCTCTTGGCGCAACCTTACAATGACCATTTCCCGCAACGACACGTCGATCGCCGCGAGCCGATCGAGGCGCTCTTGCCAAGCCGCGAAGACGCGCGCCGATCGGTTTAGTTTCTCTGTCCACCGCCCCCACCCGAGCTCAACGGCAACGTTCACGTCGGCGGGGAAAAGGGTGATACCGGCTTCGCGATCGACGTGCACCTCGGATAGATCGTTGATCGTTCGGCGACGCTCGCACCAGCGCAGCAGCTGCGCCGTGCGCGGCAAGGCAACGGGGGCAAAGGCGCGTTGTGTACCCTGTTCGAGACCGGTGATCATCGGAAAGTTGCGGCTATCCTCTCGACTGAGCGGACCCAGCACATGCCCGCGCCGATCGACGTAGTGGAGCTCGTCAAAACGAACGATCGCCATCGGCTTGCGTTCGTCTATTTCGATGACCGTTTTCCCTGCGGCCTCGATGCGAACCCTCGCCTTCTGAACCCATGGATGTGCCGCGACCCGGAGGGCAACGTTGCGGGTCGACACGTCCCAGAGGCTCTGCCCAGCGCGCACGCCGGCGAGCTCGATGATCTCTTCGTCGGATATCCGCAGATTCCCGTCGACCTCAACCGAACCGAGAAGAAAGTAGGGATGGGTCTTCACTGAGGACCAGAGCGGCGGCGCCGCGAGCAGGATCGCCAGGAAGAAAACTACACCGGAAAGCGCACCCGCGGCAGCGGGCTTCGAGATCGGCAGGGCTGGCAGGCGCCAGGAGCGTGAGGTCTGGGTACGGACGCGCGCAGAGCGGCGTTTGCTCTTCGGGCTCATGACTCCCAATCCCCAACGAGCTTGATTTCGGCTTGGAGACGAATGCGCTTCAACTCCCAGACTCGTTCCTCGGCGGCGCGCATCAGAGCCCGCACATCAGCAGCGGTGGCACCACCCAGATTCACGATGAAGTTGGCATGCTGCTGCGAGAGCATGGCGCCGCCGATGCGAAAGCCTTTCAGGCCGGCCGCCTCGATCAATCGTCCGGCGTACTCTCCGGGCGGATTTTTGAAGATGGAGCCGGCATTCGGATAGCCGAGCGGTTGACGCGCTTCACGACGACGCTTGGCATCCTCACGACGCGAGCGGATGGCGCTCGGTACGCCCGTCTGAAACACGAATCCGATGTGCGTCACGATGAAGCCAGGTTCGAGATCGAAGTTGCGGTATTCAAATCGCAATTGCTCTCGAGGTAGGCGGCGCGGCTGTCCGGCGCGATCGACGCCCTCGATGTACTGCACCACCTCGGCAATTTCGCCGCCGAAGGCGCCCGCGTTCATCAGCAACCCGCCACCGGTAGAACCCGGGATGCCCTCTGCGAATTCCAACCCCGCCAGATCGCGTTCGATCGCCTGGTTGACGAGTTTCTTCAACGGGATCGCGGCCCCCGCTCGCGCGCGCGTGTGATCTTCCTGAGTCTCCCAGTCGACGCCGGCAAACGTCCTGCCGAGATGGACGACGACACCTCGCACCCCGCGATCGGCTACCAGGAGATTCGTCCCGCCACCCACAACCCACAACGGCAGCTCAGCTTGAACACTGAGCTGTTGGACGCGCGCTATGTCGGCGACGTCGTCGGCTTCCAACCAAATGTCAGCGGGGCCGCCGATGCGAAAAGACGTGTGCCGGCTCAGCGGTTCCGAAAATCTGACGCGTTCACTGAACACATCAAGGAACGCTTGACGATGGGCGTGAGTGAGCACGGATCCCCTACTGCACGACCGGGCGCGCCTGATTTCCTGAAAGGGAGCGGACCAACTCCTCGCCAACTTCGTGAATGTTCCCCGCACCGAGGACAATCACCAGGTCTCCAGAACGCAGGTCGGGCTGTACGCTTGGAACCAACCGACGCCAATCCGGGACATACGACACGTCCAGATGGCCGCGCCGTTTCAAAGCGAAATGCAGCAACTCGCCGTTGACTCCCTCGATGGGATCTTCTCCGGCGGCATAGACGTCCGTCAGATAGAGCTTGTCGGCGTGGTCGAAAGCATCCAAAAATTCGCTGAACAAGTCGCGCAAACGCGTGAAGCGGTGCGGTTGAAAGAGGACGACAATACGCCGGTTGAAAGCTTCACGAGCCGCGGAGAGCGTAGCGCGAATCTCGGTCGGATGGTGACCGTAGTCACTTACGACGATTGCACCGCTAGATTCACCACAGACCTCGAAACGGCGGTGAATACCGCCAAACTCCGCAAGCGCTGCGGCAGCTGTGTCGAAAGACACGTCGAGCTCGGTGGCAACTGCGACCGCGGCAACCGCATTGAGCGCCTGGTGGCGGCCGGGCAAGCGAACGGTCAACTCCCCCAAGCTCGTGCCGCCACGGTCGATGGCGACGCGCGTCTGCATGCCGTGAACGGTGATATCGCGGGCGACGAAGTCGGCATCGGGGCTGGTGCCGTAGGTAATGACGCGCTTGCGCACGTGGGGCAGCAGCGAACGGATCGTAACGTCGTCGAGGCAGACGATCACGACACCGAAGAACGGAATCCGGTTCATGAACTCGACATAGGCGGCCTTCACCCGCTCCATGTCACCGTAGTGGTCGAGGTGTTCCGGTTCGATGTTCGTAACGATGGCGATGGTTGGCGAGAGCATCAGGAAGGTACCGTCGCTCTCGTCGGCCTCGGCAACCATCAGATCGCCTTTCCCCAACTGTGCGTTGCTACCGATCCCGTGAACCTTGCCGCCGATGACGACTGTAGGATCCAGGTTGGCGCGCGCAAGTATCGTCGCAACCAATGATGTCGTCGTCGTCTTGCCATGGGTGCCGGCCACCGCGATACCAGATTTCATCCGCATCAGCTCGGCGAGCATCTCAGCTCGCGGAATGACCGGAACACGCAGCTCGCGCGCGCGCAGGACCTCGGGATTCGAGTATTTCACCGCCGACGAAATGACGACAACGCTCAAGCCATCATCAATCAGGGCGGCGTCGTGGCCGTAGGTGATTGACGCCCCGAGCTTCGCCAGGCGCCGCGAAACAGCGGTTTCGACAATGTCCGAGCCGCTGACTCGATGACCAAGTGTCAGGAGCACCTCCGCGATCCCGCTCATTCCTACTCCGCCGATGCCGACGAAGTGAATCCGACAAGCTGCTTTTCCGAGTGCGTTCATAGCGCTTCCTTGGTCGCCTCTCCGGCCACCCGTCTACAGACTTCCACCACCCGCAGCGTCGCGTCCGGCATTGACAGCCGCCGCGCTGCTCGACCCATTTCTTCCAATCGGTTGCGATCTCCTGCGAAAGCGGAGATCCGTTGCGCCAGTACTTCTGGGCTCAGCGCCGCATCGAGGATCATCTCCGCGGCGGCGGCGTTGACCAGAACTTCGGCATTCGCGCGCTGATGATCGTCGGCTGCATAAGGGTACGGGACAAGGATCGAGGGTTTTCCCAGAGTGGTGAGCTCCGCGAGCGTTGTCGCCCCCGCCCGGCACAGGACCAGGTCGGCGCGACCATACGCGCTACCCATATCTTCGATGAACGCCAGGACCTCCGCGTCGACCGCCATCTCCCGATACCGACCTGCCACCCACGCCTCATCCGCCGCCCCGGTTTGATGGACGATCCGCAATTCCGGGACAGATTCCTTCAGCAACTGCACCGCGCCAACCATCGCCTGATTGACGCTGTGTGCTCCTTGACTACCACCAAAGGCGAGCACAGTGAAGCCGCTCCGTTGAGTCGCCGGCGCGGTCAGGCGGCGCACGGGATTGCCCGTATGCTCCACCTTTCCTGCCGGGAAGTAGGCGGCGCTGTCTGCAAAATTGGCGCAGACAGCGACACTCAACAATGCTAGCGCGCGGTTCGCCATCCCCGGGCGAACGTTCTGTTCGAGCAGGAGACTGGGAATCCGGCGCGGCCATGCGGCCAGCACCACAGGCACGGAACCGTAGCCGCCCAGGCCGACGACCACCTGGGGCCTGAACTCCCGCAGTATCCTCCACGCCCGGGCGACGGCGATCGGCAAATCAAGAATGAAGGCAAGGGCAGCCCGCGCTCCGCCTCCCCGCGCTCCACGAATATCGAGAGCACGGAAAGGAAAACTGGTGCGCGGCACCGCACGGGCCTCGATTCCATGTGCACTACCAATGAAAAGCACGGACGACGTCCCGTCGGCGGTCAGTGCTTCGGCCACAGCCAAGCCGGGGAAGAAGTGTCCGCCTGTGCCGCCCCCGGCTATCACCATCTTCATTTCACACGCGGCACATGGATTGTTGCTTCGTCGCTACGAGCATCGAGCAGGAAGCCTAGCCGGTCATCCGGGAAAGTGCGGACAAGATCCCGATCTGAATCATCACCCGTACAAGCGCCGAGCCTCCGTAGCTCAAGAAGGGCAAGGCCAAGCCGGTTGTCGGCAACAGACCGATCGCAACACCGACATTCACCGCAACCTCGACCAGGATGGCAACTGTGATGCCCAGGGCCAGCATGCTGGCAAACGGATCAGGGTGACGAAAGGCGATGCGGAAACCGCGAGCGCCGAGCATGACGAACAAACCCAAAACCAAGGCTACACCGGCCAGACCCATCTCCTCGCCGATCACCGAGAAGATGAAATCCGTGTGTGCCTCCGGCAGGAACAAGAGCTTCTGCTGGCTTTCGCCGAGCCCAACCCCCGTCCACCCACCCGACCCGAACGCCATCAATGATTGCACCAGCTGGAACGCGATGTCGTAACGAAAGGCCCAAGGATCGAACAATGCGCGGATCCGGTTCAGGCGGTACGGTGCGATCGCAATCGCCACGGTTAACACCGGGACCGCGCACAAGCCCAGGGTCACCAGATGGGGGATCCGTGCGCCACCAACGAAAAGCATCAATGCAAGGACTGAGAGCAAGACGATCGCGGTGCCGACATCGGGCTGTACCGCGATGAGGGAAGCGCATATGCCGACGACCGTTACGTGCCGGAGAATGCCGTTGCGGAACCCTTCCATTTCGTCGCGATGGCGGGCGATCGAGCGGGCTAGATAGAGCACGATGGCGATCTTGGCGAATTCCGACGGCTGTAGATTCACAGGGCCCAACGGGATCCAGGAGCTGGCATTGTTTCTCGTAATACCGACGAAGAACAGCAACACGAGAGACGCAAAGCTGGCCGCCAGAAGTCCGAGCGCATACTTCTCGAACCACTGGACGCGCAGCCGCGAAGTCACGGCGAGCAAGCAACAGCCGATGAACATCGCAACCACGTGTTTGCGGACGAACAGGAACGGGTCGTCGAAGCGTTCCTGCGCGTAGAAGTAGCTCGCATTGAACACCATGACGAGCCCCAGTCCTGCGAGCCCGGCGGTGGCTACGAGGAGCCACGGATCCGGTCGGTTGAGCCTGGGAACTACGAGCCGCTGTGCGGCACGCGACTGAGGGGTCTTCGCCATCATAACGCCTCCACCAACTCGCGGAACCGGCGACCGCGAGCGCTATAGTTCTCGAACTCGTCGAAACTGGCGCATCCGGGCGAAAGCAGGACGGTGTCGCCAGGGGTGGCGTCAGCAGCGGCGACGCCGATCGCCTCAGCCAATGTCGCCGCCTTCGTTATCGGGATCGCGCCTTCGAGTGGGCCATGCAGCTGCTCATCGATCTTACCGGCGGCGGCACCGAATAGAACGAGGCGGCGCGCGCGGCGGCGCAACTCCGGAGCCAACGGGGCAAAGTCTCCGCCCTTGTCGTAGCCCCCCAGCAACAAGATCAGACCGGCATCGAAGCTGCCCACCGATTTGGCGACGGCACCGACGTTGGTCCCTTTGGAGTCATCATAGAATCGTACACCGTTGCGCTCCCGCACGAGCTCCAATCGGTGCGGCAAGCCCTTCGTGCGATCGATCGCGCGCTGGATGGCCGCACTCGGAAGCCCGAATACCGCTGCCGCAGTCACAGCAGCCATGATGTTCTCGCGGTTGTGGCGGCCGCGGAGGAAGGTGTTCGTGAGCGACAAACGCAGCGGCGTAGAACGCGGGCCCCAGCAGACGATCGTGTCGTTCTCGACGAACGACCCAAACTCGACACGTTCTTCGCCAAACGATACGACCGTCGCCCGTGTGCGGCCACGTTGGCGCCAGATCCACGAATCGTCGCGGTTGAGTACCGCGAAGTCTGTCGGTTGTTGCATGCGCAGGAGTGCAGCTTTGTATTCGCCGTACTCCTCGAGGCTCGCATATCGATCGAGATGATCCGGCGTGAGATTGAGCAGCAGGGCCACGTGTGGGCGAAAGGTCGTTACCCACTCGAGCTGGAAGCTCGATACCTCGACGACCGCGGCTTCCCATTTGCGCACGGTATCGCACGCCTCGATCATGGGTGTTCCCAGATTGCCACCGACGAAGACCTCGAGGCCCGCCTGCCGCAGCATCTCCCCGAGTAGCACCGTGGTCGTGCTCTTTCCGTTCGTGCCGGTGACGGCCAGGATGGGGCAATCGAGCGATCGCGATGCGAGCTCGATTTCGCTGACGACTGGAATTCCGCGTTCCGTCGCTGCCCGCAGTAGCGGGTGCGAACGCGCCACTCCTGGGCTCGGTACGACGATGTCAGCGCCCTGCAAGATGGTGACGTCGCCGTCGCCGGACCAACGTTCCACCCCAGGTGGCAACTCGGCTTGTTGCAGCTTCTCCGCCGATTTGTCGGTGATCAGGACGTGTGCGCGCTGCCGCGCCAGGAACGAGGTGACGGCTAGTCCCGTCTTCGCTGCGCCGATGACGACGTATCGCCGACCCGCGATCGTCATCGCAGTTTGAGCGTGCTCAGGGCCAGCAACGCACAGATGATCGACAGGATCCAGAAGCGGACAATGATCAGCGGCTCCGGCCATCCCTGCAATTCGAAGTGATGGTGAATGGGCGCCATCCGGAATACCCGTTTCTGGCGTAGCTTGAACGACGCAACTTGGAAGATCACCGAGAGCGTTTCGACGACGAACACTCCGCCGGCAATCGGCAAGACGAGCTCTTGTTTGCTGATCAGCGCAATCAACCCGAGCGACGCACCGAGCGGCAACGAGCCGACATCACCCATGAACATCATGGCGGGATAGGCGTTGAACCACAGGAATCCCAATCCGGCACACAGCAGCGCCGCACAAAAGATGGCCAACTCGCTCGAGCCGGAAACATAGGGAACCTGGAGGTACCCGGAGTAGCGCGCGTTGCCGGTGACATAGGCGAAGACGCCGTACGTAAACGCAGTCGTCATCACGGGGCCGATGGCCAGACCGTCGAGGCCGTCAGTGAGATTTACGGCGTTCGAGGCGCCGACGATGACAAATGCCGCAAACAGCGCATAGAGCCAGCCGATGTCAGGATGAACGTCCTTGAGGAACGGAAAGAAGATCTGCGTGCTGAAGTCTGGCAAGGCGCAGAGAATGACTCCGGCAACAAGTGCTACAGCGGATTGGCCCAGAAACTTGGCTCGACCGCTCAGCCCCTTGCCACTTCCTCTGCGGATTTTTCGATAGTCATCGACGAAGCCGATGACTCCGAAGGCCAGCGTGACGCCGACAACGAGCCAGACATAGACGTTGGTCAAATCCGCTAGCATCAGCGTCGCGAACAAAAGCGAAAAGAGAATCAGTGTTCCGCCCATCGTCGGCGTGCCGGCCTTCGACGCATGCGATTGCGGTCCGTCGGGCCGGATCGTCTGTCCGACCTGGCGCGCGGTGAGCCGCCGAATCAGCCAGGGACCGAGAATGAACGAAACGATGAGCGCGGTGAGCGCGGCGATCAGGCCGCGAAACGTGATGTAGCGAAAGACGTTGAAGACGGAATGCGAGGCGTGCAGGGGATACAGCAGATGGTAGAGCATCAGCGTACTCCCGTTGCTCCGCGTATCAGCCGGATCACCTCCTCCATCTTCATCCCTCGTGAACCCTTGACGAGAACGACATCGCCGGCTCGTCGATTCTCCAGCACGGCGTCGGCAGCCTCCCGGTGCGTCGCGCAGACGCGCACGACGGCGTCCGTCATGCCGGCGCCCAACGCTCCGGCAGCTATGTCCTCTCCAAGATCGCCAATCGTCACGAGGAGATCAGGACCAAGAGACGCAACGCGCTCACCGATTTCGCGGTGAGCGCGTCGGCCCTCATCGCCCAGCTCCCACATCGCCCCCAACACAACCACCGCCCGCCCTGGAATACGCCGTAGTGCTTCCAGAGCAGCTTCCACGCTGGACGGATTCGCATTGTATGAGTCATTGAGCACGATCATTCCGTTGCCGAGGCGCTCGACCTGCATTCGCATCGGCGGCGGCGACGAATCGTGCAATCCCTTCACGATCGCAGCGATCGGCAAATCCATCGCATGAGCGATGGCAGCGGCTGCGAGCGCGTTTTGGACATTGTGCTGCCCGATCGCACGCAATCGGACTTTTTCACGGACCCCTTCGATAATCAGATCAAAAGCCACTCCGTCGAGTCCGAAGTCGACGATACTCCCTGCCTGCACCTCGCCGCGGCTGCCGAAGTGGATTTTACGTCCGGCAAACTTCTCGGCGATTTTCACCACCCACGGATCGTCGATGTTGACGGCGATTACCGCGTGGCTCGGCAGACCTTCGAACAACTCGCCCTTGGCCGCAGCAACCCCGGCGAGACCACCGACGCCCTGGAGATGCGCGCGCCCGACATTCAGCACGACGCCGAAGTCGGGACGCGCGATCTCCGTGAGGCGAGCGATCTCCCCCGGTTGGTTCATACCCATTTCGAGCACACCAACCGCCTCGTCCCCTTTCCTCCTCAACAACGTCAGGGGGAGACCGATCAAGTTGTTCAAGTTGCCTTCGGTTTTCAAAACCCGCTGGAGTGGCGGCGGCCACGTCGCCGCATTGCAAATCGCCGCTACCATCTCCTTGGTGGTCGTCTTGCCGTTGCTTCCAGTGATCGCGACGACCTTCATGGCAGACTGCGCCCTGCTGGCAGCCGCCAAGTCACCAAGAGCCTTCAACGTATCGCCAACGACGACCAATCGGGTGGCGTCTGCAGAGCCAATCGCATGGTCGACCACAGCTACTTGCGCTCCGCGGCTCAACGCCTCCACAACGAAGTCGTGGGCGTCATGGTTCTGCCCGCGCAGGGCTACGAACAGCTCACCTGGCGATACTGTCCGCGAGTCGATCGCGACCGCAGTCAAAAGCGGATCGTCCGCTCTCGGAGAGAGCAGGGTTCCTGCTGTCGCCTGTAGTACTTCCGTGAGCTTGAATCTCATCGGAGCAATCTCTAGCGGCTCCGCCCTTGCTGCCCGCTGCATCTGTTCAACCGAGGTCGGAACCGAATCGCAAGACCAACTTGCGTCCGGATATCGTCTTGACGCCAGGAGGCGGGTCCTGGGCGACTACAAATCCCGATCCGGCTGTTTCTACCAACCAACCCGCTCGTTCGGCGCGGCTTACCGCAGTGCGCATGCTCAGGCCGAGATAGCTCGGCATGCCCTCGTCTGCGATCGCCGACCATTTGATCAAATGAATTGATTCCGGCGGCTGCGGTGAATCCTCGGTAGCAGGAGCCGCGACCCGCAAGCCGTCTCGATCGGCCAGATATTCACCGACGCGGCGAAAGACCGGAGCCGCAACAATTCCACCGTACATGCCGGTCCGGGGGTTGTCGATGACGACGAGGACGACGAAGCGGGGCGTGTCGACGGGAAAGAAGCCGACGAATGACGCGATGTGCTCGCGATGCGAATAGCGGCCGGTCGCCTTGTCGATCTTGCGTGCCGTGCCGGTCTTCCCGGCCACCGAAACGCCTTCGATACGGGCTGCCGTCGCCGTACCGTTTTCTACGACGCCCTTCAGCATATCGGCGACGATTCTGGCGGTGTCCGCGGACACAGGTTGCGCGACGACCTCGGGCAGTGTCTCTCTCGTCACCGACCCGTCTGGAGCTACGACGCGTCGGACCACGAATGCCCGCATCAGCCGGCCACCGTTGGCGATGGCGCCGTAGGCCATGGCAACCTGTAGTGGTGTGACATCGATGCCGTGGCCGAACGCGGTGGTAGCCAGATTGATGCGACGCCAAGATGATGCTGGGCGTACGATCCCGGCGACCTCACCGGGAAGATCGACGCCGGTGGCTCGGCCAAAGCCGAAAGCCCGGATTGTCTTCTCGAAGCGAGGGACCCCCAGCTTCTCTGCAATCTTGGCTGCGCCGATATTGCTGGAGTATCGAATGACATCGGCGAACGTCAGCGTACCGTACGGATCGTGATCCGTGATCGTGCGGCGACCGATGGTGTAGCTTCCGTTCTCACAGAAGATCTTGTCCTCTGGCCAGACAACATCAGCCTCGATCGCCGCCGCGGCGAGAATCGTCTTGAAAGTAGAACCGGGCTCATAGCGGTCCGTAACGGCACGGTTGCGCCGTAGATTGACCGGCAGACTGGCACCGCGATTGGGATCGACACGCGGCACATTGGCCATCCCCAGGATTTCACCAGTCGTGGGATCGATGACTACGACAGTACCCGCTTCAGCGCGTCGTTCGGCGACCGTCGCTTCGAGCTCCTCCTCGGCAATGCGTTGCAAGTTGGCATCGAGCGTGAGCTCGACCGTGCTGCCGTGTTTCGGCGCCGTATCCCGCCCGCCTATCAACAAGATCTCACGACCACGAGCATCGCGCTGCACCGGTACCGAACCGGGAACGCCGCGCAGAGGTTCGTCGTATTTGAGCTCGATGCCTTCGAGCCCCTGTGTGTCGACTCCCGACATGCCGAGCACCTGGCCCGCGAGTGGTCCGTGCGGATAGTAGCGGCTCCGGCTCGACTCTGTTCCGATGCCGCGCAAGTGCAACGCCTCGACCGCCGCCGCCCGCTCTGGTGTCGTGGTTCGCAACAACCAGTTGAAACGCCCGGAACCGCCGATCTTCCCGGCGACAGATTCGACGGGTAGCTCCAGCGTTCGTGCGAGGCGCGGGATTTCTTCCGACCGGAACGTGGCCATTTTGGGATCGACGAAAACGACTGCAGATTCGACATTCAGTGCAAGGAAATCGCCGTTGCGGTCGACAATCGGTCCGCGCTCGGCAGGGAGCTTTACGATTCGCAGGTGCTGACTCTTGGCCTTCGCCTTGAGATCGTCACTTTGGCGAACGCTGAGATCGAATACCCGCAAGAGCGCGACGGCGAAATAGAGCCCAAAGACCGCCGCGATCACTCCGATCCGCAGTCGCTCGCGCCGTGCACTCATGGGAGAACCGCCTGCTGCCCGGGCGTGACACGGATCATGTTGAAGCGTGCGCGAGCAACTTTCTCGAGACGCGCCGGACTCTCGAGTGTCTCCACTCGGGCGGTTAGACCCTGTCCCTCCATTTCCAGTTTCTGGATGATCGAACGCGTTGCCGACCGTTTGTAGCCGAGCTCGAGGACACGCGTGCGCAGCCAGACGTGGCCAACCCCGATCAAGACGCCGAGGACAACCCAAACGGCCAGCCAGATCGCGAAGGCGCGGGTCTCAGTGCTCGTCTTGCGAAGGATATTCTGCGGCCGCAGCGTGACGATTGAGCGCTTGAGATCCCAACCGTCACTCCGCCAAGGCGCACTTTGCGTCATCGATTGAGGTAGCATTTCAAATTCCCAGATCGTTCAGGTCCTCGGGATGTTCGACAAATCGTTGCTCGACTTGGGCATAAGCCTTCGCCCACAATTCCGGGTTCCACATGCGAAACTTGTGGAGGGCGGCAGTAAAGCGTACATCTTTCTTGAGTTGGGCATGATCACGCAGGTTCGTCGGGAGTAGTATTCTTCCCTGACGATCGATTTCGCAGTCCTGCGCGGGTGCGATGTAGTAGTTGTGGAAGTTGAGGAACTTGAGGTCGAACTGCGGCTTGCCCTGTAGTCTTTCTTCGAGATCTGACCATGCTTTGTAGGGATAAACATCGAGGCACGGTTCGCCGCTGAAGCGGAAGCTGGTTATGACGACACGGCTGTCGCCTAGTTGTTGGAGAATGTCGCGAAAGCGAACCGGGAGACTGACCCGATTCTTCTCATCCATTGAATGTTCGAAAGTCCCACGGAACATCCGGCGCCCACCACCAAGTTCCCTATCATCCCATCATCAACCACAAAGCCCCACCACGGCGCAATATAGGTCCCGGTGCGGCTCGCTGTCAACAAAAAAAATGGCGAAGAAACTACGAAAATTCCAAGACTTACGATGGGTTGAAGGAGGCCTGTAAGCCGGATTCTGTGTCCTACCGCCCGTATGGGCAACAGGGTTCGGTCATTCCTCTAGGCCATGGGTTACCCCGTGGCTCAAGCGACACACCCGAAGGAACGCGGGCAACGTTATCCCTTCAGTTCGGTCTTGCTCCGGGTGGGGTTTGCCGAACGCATTCGTCTCCGAATGCGTTGGTAACTCACGTCACCTTTTCACCGACTCCTTCCGTTACCGGAAGGCCGTCTCTTTTCTGTGGCACTTTCCTCCGATTGCTCGGAGCCGCCGTTAGCGGCCACCCTGCCCTTTGGAGTCCGGACTTTCCTCTCGCCTGCGCATGACAGGCCAGCGACCGATCGACCTCCTTCAACCCAGGGCAATAGTAGCCTCACAGACCCGAGCTTTCCAGAGACTCGGCGCGCCAGAACAGAATGCGATGACAGCTAGGACACGACCGCACGTCTTCGCTGCGCTGCAACTCGTTGTAGAACTGCGGAGGCAGGTTGCGGTGGCACCCTGTGCACACGCCACCGCGGGCTTCGACGACGGCGACTCCGGCGCGCCTCTCGAAGATTTGCTCGTAGCGCCGCAGGAGTTGCGGATCCAATCCACCGGCGAGCCGCTCGCGACCACCCCGCGCGTCCTCGATTTCGGTTCGCAACGTCGAGATGCGTTGGCGACCGTTCTGGATGCGCTCAAGCGCATCGCTTTCGGACTTTGCCAGCGCCTCCTGAGCCTCCAGCTTGGTCGCGGTGAGGAGATCTATCCTTTCGAGCACGGACAAGACTTGCTCCTCGACTTGTTGATTCGATTCCTTGCCGACTTCGATCTCGTGGCGAAGGGCCAGCAGTTCTCTTTCGTTGCGTACGCGATTGAGTCGCATACGTCGGTCTTTCATCTTTGAGCCTTCACTCTCGAGCGTAGCTTCGAGCTCTCGACGCTTGGCTTCGGCTTCAACGAGCTCCGCCGTCGCAGCGGCCGTCGTTTCCTTCCGATCGCGGACTTCCTGTTCCAATTGAGCGATCTCCGCCTCCAGCTCTTCCACCGTCTTGAGTTTCTCGCGTCGAATCCGATCCAAGGACTGCAATTCTGCAAGCTGGCGAATCGCCGTAGCGACGGGGTTATTCACACGCGTACTTCCTTCATCCTAAAGCTTGGTGGGCCCACCAGGATTCGAACCTGGGACCTACCGGTTATGAGCCGGCGGCTCTGACCAGACTGAGCTATGGGCCCGTCACATTTCATCTTGATCGTTCTCTCTGCTCCTCAGCACCGCCATCAGTCCAACCTGTTGCTGATGGCAGTATCGACGCCGGAAATCAAGGACCGCCCGCCGCCTGTCGTGATTCAGTCTTGCTGAGCATCATCACGCTGCCGCAGTACGACAATCCGCTCGAGTTCCTTGCGTAACTCACTCGTGTCTCCACCTGCTTCCAGTTGACGTACCCGGGTCACAGCAGATCTCCGTTCCGCAACTCGAGCCCGTTGTTCGATTCGACGAATGCAATCGTCGGCGATCTGGTCGCGATCGGAAGCCAACGCACCTCCTCCAAGCAGGCCAGCAGCGATGCGGCCGGCGAGGACTTCGGGAAGTTGATCCACGGCCGCATCGCAAGACCCTTCGTCTACCCAAGCTCGAACCAGCAGTCTCGCTGCATCGGCCAACGTGGCGCTCTCAAATCGCTGCAACAGATCGCACTCTGCAACGCGTTCGGCGACATGCGGATCCAGCGCCATGAGCTCGACCAGGGTGATCTCCTCGGGGCGAAACTGTTCCGCTTGGGAACCATCCTCGGAATTACGGACCGCGAGTGAAGGCTTGTTGGGGCGTCGAGGCCGCCGCTGGCGGAATACCGATTCGTCGATCCCGAGTCTTTGCGCGGCACCCTTTGCGAGAATGTTGAACATCACGGGATCGTCTACTCGTCCGATCATGTCGCGTACGTGATCGGCAGCGCGGGCACGCTCTGGAACTGACGCACTCGGTCCTGGATCAACGCGCTCGAGGAAGAAATCCGCCAGGGGCTTGACCGTTTCCAACAGGCCCCTGACCGCATCAACACCGCGCGACCGTACATAGGAGTCCGGATCGACGCCCTCGGGAAGAAACGCTCCCAGTCCCCACACTCGGGCATCGAGGCAGACACCAAATGCACGTTCCGCAGCCTGCCGGCCAGCACGATCGCCGTCGAAGAAGGCGACAATCTGTGGTGCGAACCGGCGGGCCAGCTTGAGTTGTTCGACCGTAAGTGCCGTTCCGAGGCTGGCGACCACCCCTCCGATCCCGGCCTCGACCAATGCCAGCGCGTCCATGTACCCCTCGACAATTACAATCCGTTCCGCTTCGAGAATTGCTTGACGCGCCTCGAAGAGGCCGTACAGGACGCGACCCTTATGAAACAGAGTCGACTCAGGCGAGTTGAGATACTTGGGGGGATCGTCGCCCAAGGTTCGGCCACCGAACCCGAGGATCCGCCCGCTCCCATCGCGAATTGGAAAGGTCACGCGATTGCGGAACCGCTCATAGTGGGATCCGTCGTCTCGTCTACCGAGGATACCAAGATGAACAGCCGCATCGATAGCCCGTGGCTTCGAGGAGACGGCGGCGAGAAAACGCGACCCATTCCGCGCGCAAAAACCGAGCCCGTAGCGCTCGATCGTCTGGGGTAGCAGACCTCGCGTCTGAAGGTATTCCCGTGCAGCTCGCCCAGCGTCCGAGCCCAACGCCTCGGCGAAGAATCTCTGAGCGCTCTCGTTGAGCTGGAAGAGTTTCTGGCGATAGTCGTCATCTGGTCCGGATCCAGATCGGGGCGGCAGAGTGACCCCGGCCTTGCGTGCGAGAATCTCGGCAGCTTGCGGAAAATCGCAATGCTCGACACGCATGACAAACGAGAAGACCGTACCACCAGCGCCGCAGCCGAAACAATGAAACAGACCACGGTCATCACTAACCGTAAACGAAGCAGTCTTTTCGGAGTGGAAAGGACAAAGGCCAACGTGGTTGCGGCCCGCCTTCTTCAATGAAACGTATCCCGAAACGACGTCGACAATACTCACCCGATCTCGAATTGCATCCAGCGTCTCGTCGGGGATCCTACTTGCCATCATCCGAACTTCTAGGTTTTGTCTTGCGCCTCGGCTTGCGCGACGTCAATCAGCTCCCCCGCAGCTTGTACCAAGGGTCGACCGATAGTCGAGCTCATGATCTGCTCATCGAGCTCTGGAAACCGTTGAAACAGATGGAGACCGAAGAGCACGAGAGCAATCACGACTGCGCCCTTACCCGTTGCAAAGACAGCGCCGGCGACGCGGTTGATGCCCGAGAGGAAAATGGCTTTTGCCAGGCGATCGAACAAAAGACCAACGATGCTCAACCCCGTGTGGCAGATCACGAAGATCGCAGCGAACGCGACACCAGTCATAATCGGCGCCGGCAACGTCAGATACTGTGCCAGTAACTCTACGCCCTGAGGCGTCAAACGCACCGCAGCGAGCCCGCCAACAGCAAGGCCGAGCAAGCCGAACAGCTCACGGAAGAAGCCGCGCCAGTATCCGCGCAAGGCACACAGCGCAAGCACAACCACCAAAACGATATCGACAGCGTTCATCTCTACCCGCGCGCGATGGTCAATGAGCACCAGAAGTGTTGGGCGGGTTCTGCACCCGCACTCTATTGGATTCCCCCCAACTGTCAACTAGCCGAATCGGCGTCCGACCTCACAAAAACGTTCCGGATGGTCGCTGATGATGCCGTCAACACCGCAACGAAGTACCTCATCCATCGCGGCGACGTCGTTGACCGTCCAAACGATCACTTCCAACGCAGCTTTGCGCGCGTCGCTGATCAGGTCCGGTGTAACCAGCGCCCAGTACGGGTGTACCGATCGGGCGCGCAGTTCACGAGCAACCGCCAAAGTGTTCGAGAAATCCGCATCGTGAGTCAACAAGCCGATCGGTACCGCTGCATCGAGTGCACGCACCCGGCGCAATACACCGAAGTCGAAACAGGAGATGATCGTGGACTCGGTCTTGCCGAAGTGTCGCAGCAGTGCCAGCAGAGTGCTGGCGAGATGTTGCTCGTCGCCTGCTGTCGGCTTCACCTCGACATTCAAATTCGCTCGTTCACCGACGAGCTCGAACACCTCGGAGAGCGTGAGAATGCGTTCGCCATGAAACTCAGGAGAGAACCAGCTCCCCGCGTCCAGTTGCCTCAGGGCATCCAACGAATGTTGCCTCACCGTACCGCGCCCGTTTGTGGTTCGCTCCAACTCGAAGTCATGGATTACGATCAACTCGCCGTCCGAGCTCAATTGGACGTCGAGCTCGATCATGTCCACACCAATTTGAAGTGCCCTACGAAACGCTTGACGGGTATGCTCGGGAGCACTCCCCGACGCCCCGCGATGTGCGACTCTCAGCCAGTCTGCTCGCATGCCTGTTGAATTGCAGAAGGGCGACACGACGGTCAAGTGCAGGCAATGGCTCCCCGCAACGAACTGGCTGATTTGGCAGGGGCGACAGCCTGTGTCATAGGGAGCCCCGATGTCGTCTTGGTTCGAAGTAACGATCGAGGTACCCGACGAGATTGGTGAAGTGGCTGCGAGTCTTCTCCTCGACCTCGGCTCACCCGGACTGGAGTGCTCCGATCGTGGCGGCATGACGTCGCTGGTCGCCTACTTCCGCGAGATGCCTTCGTTCGACGATGTCTATCACCTCTGTCGCAACGCTGGAGGTAACCACGAGCGCTGGCCGCTCATTCGGAGCCGTACGATACAAGACCAGGACTGGGCAGAGGATTGGAAGCGTCATTTCCAACCGCTGGCGATTGGACAGCAACTTCTGATCAGTCCGCCTTGGAACGTGCCGGTCTCGACCGATCGCATCGTCATTGTAATCGAACCTGCTATGGCCTTTGGCACCGGGCAGCATCCGACCACCCGAGGCTGTCTGGAATTGATTGAAGAGGCTGTCTCGGCCAACCAAATCACCCGAGCGCTCGACGTTGGTACCGGGTCGGGAATTCTCGGCATCGCGCTCGCCAGGATGGGCGTGGAGCACGTCCATGCCATCGACACCGACATCGCCGCTTGCAAGGCGGCAGCCGCCAATGTCGAGAAAAACGGCGTCGCCAGCTCGATGCAGGTGACGGATGACTGGTGCGCCGTCGATGGACAATTCGACCTGATCGTCGCCAACCTTTTCACGAATCTGTTGCGCGATCTATCTGACGAGTTGCTACGCCGCCTTGCTCCAAATGGTTCGCTAGTCTGCTCGGGTTTTCTGAGTTCGGATGAAGCAGCGGTCGCCGCCGCGTACCCGACTCTGCAGACCCGGGGGCGCCGTGATCGCGATGATTGGACGGCGCTGATGCTGAGCCCGTCGGATACCTCGATTGCCCCCCGCAAGATTCATCGTCGCTAGCGGTGATCTCGACCGCGGCATTGTCCAGCTTCGCGGCGCCGAGCTGCGCCATTTGCGGGCGCGCCGGCTTGGCTCGGGAGCCGAGATCGTTCTCACCGACGGCGCCGGACGAGAGCGACGCGGAACGATCGAAGACATGACGCCGCGATACGCGCAAGTTCGGCTTCATCTCGCCGTCAGCAAAGACGCGTCGTCGGAATCGAGATTGCGCCTGGATCTCGCCCAAGCTGCCCTCAAAGCCGACAAGCTTGACTTCGTAGTTGAGAAGGCGACGGAGCTCGGGGTGAACAGCGTCACGGTATTCACCTCGACACGCTGCGTGTCGAAGCCAGCTCCGGGAAGGCTGGATCGCTGGAAACGTATCGCTCAAAGCGCAACCGCACAGAGTCAACGTAGCGTCGTCCCCTTGATCCGTGGGCCGATGACGTTCGCTGAGGTTCTAGCAACCGCCCCGGCAAGCCTCCGCCTACTGTTTTGGGAGCAGGCGGTCTCTGAACGATTGGATCCCGGACTCCTGAGTCCCGCGGCCAAGGTTCTGGCGGTGGTCGGGCCCGAGGGCGGTTTCGGGCCCACCGAGGTGGCGGCCGCGCGAGCGGCCGGGTTTCACATCGTTGGATTGGGGCCACGAGTCCTGCGCGCGGAGACAGCTGCGATAGTCGCCGTCACCCTTTGCCAACGCCTATGGGGGGATCTTTGATCGTGCACTCGGGTCGACTCTGGCTTGCGGCAGCAGCCGCCCCCTCCTAGGATACTGCGCGCATGACCGCTCCTATCACCAAGCCTCGCAGCTTGCGCCTACTCTTCATCATGGACCCGATCGAGCGCATCCTGCCGGACAAAGACACGACGTTCGCGTTCATGCTCGACGCGCAGCAGCGTGGGCATGAGGTGTACTACTGCGGCGTGCTCGACCTCTTCGCCGCCGGTCCGGTTCCGCATGGACGCACGCGGCGCGTCGAGGTGGTGCGTGCTGAGCCCCACTACGCCCGTTACGAGGAACGTATCGAGGAGCTGACGTGGTTCAATGGCATCTTCATGCGCAAAGATCCTCCGGTCGACTCATCATATCTCTTCGCGACGCACCTTTTGAGTCTCGTGGATACCCAGCGAACGCTGGTTCTGAATCGCCCGGCCGGGCTGCGCGACGCCAACGAGAAACTGTACGCGCTACAGTTTCCCGATGTAATCCCTCCGACCATTGTCACGGCTGATCACGCTCGCCTGAGGACATTTATGGACTCCCAGAACGGCGAAATGATCGTCAAGCCGCTCGACGGCTGCGGCGGCGCCGGTGTCTTTCATGTACATCACAAGGACCGCAACCTGAATGCCATCCTCGAGACGGCTACCGCCGGCGAAACGCGGCTCATCATGGCGCAGAAGTACCTGCCGGAGGTGCGAGCCGGCGACAAGCGTATCATCGTCCTCGACGGCGAGCCGCTGGGCGCCGTGCTCCGCGTGCCGCGTGAGGACGAGCACCGAGGTAATATCCATGTCGGTGGTACAGTACGCCGTGCCGACCTAACAACCACCGACCGGCGGATCGTTACGGCCCTGGCGCCACGCTTGCGTCAGGATGGGCTGTACTTCGTCGGGCTGGACGTCATCGGTTCTCACCTGACGGAAGTGAACGTCACGAGCCCAACTGGCGTCCAGGAGATCGATCGATTCGAGGGCTCGAACCTGGGCGGTCGAGTGATCCAGTTCACCGAATCACGCGTTCCATAAACCCCACCAACTGCCGAGTCTGAAGCTCGCCCTTCGGTCGCCAAAACGCAAAAGGGCGGGCCACCTTTGGTGGCCCGCCCTTTGTGCGAGAAAGCTGAGACGCTGAATTACGGGATGGTGATGATATCCGCCTCGGCCCGTGATCCTTGGTGATGCAGGTTAAACGCAGCAGATCTCGTCTCGGTGCCACCGACGTGGCGTTCGATTCCGATGCCGAGAACAGCGCTCGGAACGCCATCGAGTGCTGGTGAACGGATGGCTTGGACTCGTGTCTGACCCGCAACTGTTCCCATGACGTTCGCGTTGAAGATTGAGAAATTGCAGTTCGGCGTGTCGATGTTGCACAGACGGGTCTCATCGTAGCAAGTCACCGACTTGCTGGTCGAGAAGCGCTGCTCGAACTCGTTGAACACCAAGAACTGCAGAACCGCAGCGCCAGGAATCTGGCGGAGCAGATCCTCCGAGCACGGCACGACCACCAAGCTGGTCTCGATCTCCGCCGGCGCGTTCGGAACCGGCCGATCTACCTCTTCAAAGAAATGATTCATGATCAGGTAGTTCGGGCAACCGTTGTACTCGGGATCGGGACCACCGAGGATCAGCTCGTTGGCGGCCCCGGTTGATGCGCCCGTCGCTTGAATGCCAATCGCGTTGTAGCTCGCGGTGTCGTAAGGAGCGGAATGACCGTTAAACTCTGTCAGGATCGCTTCACCCTTGAGCTCGTTGCGCGGAACCGGGATGCCGTTCGAATCGATCGCGATGCACTTCAGCTCACCAACGAACGGATCTTCGGAGACCCGGGGGATGCGCGTTCCGACGTTGCTCTGGGTGCAGCGGCCGGCACTGAAGCGCGCGCAGTCCGCATCACTACCACAGCTGAAGAACGGATTGCCTGTGCACGTCCCACGCGGCAGCGGCAACCCCGGAGGGCCGCCCGCACCACCACCACTACCAGCCGCTGAACCATTGGAATCTGCGAGGCCCTCGGAGGCGAGCCACTCGATTGGCTGACCAGCGGTCAGGTTGATGCGAAAATCAGTCTCAACCCACCCTGGTCTGCAAATGCCACCGCCGGTGCAAGCCGCCGGGCTGTTCGTGCAGATGCCGCGATCGTTCGAACCACCGTGGCAATGTGAGTTTGCGTCGAGATAGAAACAGTGGACGAGAATCGCCTGGGTGCTATTCGTATTGGTCAGGCGAATCACCGTGTCCTTACCTGCGGTGCTGTCAAACTCGATCTTCGGATAGATCAGGAGCGCCGCCATCTTGTCCGAGGCAATATCAGCGAACGCCTGCCCCGCGGAGAGCACCCAAGCAGCGGCGAACACCACCGCCCAGCCAGCCCAACGAACCTGTCCCATGTTCTGTCTCCTTTCTGCCATCATCGGACCCCTCATCATCGGCGACGGATCGGTCACTGCTCCGGAATCTGGATCTGTTCTCCAGGGATCGTGACTATGTCGGGCCCAAAGACGTCTTCGAAGCTCGAGTGCGGGTTCTCAGCGTGGCGCGCGTACGTGGAGTCGACCGTGGTCGTCGTCTCGATCACTGAAACGATACCTCGGGTTCCGCCAACAACGCGAACTTGTGTCTTCAGGACGTCGCCACCGATTGTCCCCTGTTCGAAGGCCGTACTGATGCCGCCGTACGGATTGACACTGTCGGGTTCATCACCGTTCAACGTGTAGCTCGCCCAGCATTGGAATGTGGTTGAGGCGGAGAGCGACTGCTCGAACTCGTTGGTCACGATGAACTGCATCGTCACCGGTTCCGGATCCTGGGTTTCGAAGTTCTGCGTGCAAGGCACTACGGTCAACGTGGTGGTTGCGTTGCCGTCACTGGCGACTGGATCCTCAGCCCCGTCAGACGGGTGATCCAGGAACCACAGACGCGGGCAGGCTTCGTATTCGGCGCCGGTCGGACAGGCTTCGCTCAGATCGCCACCAAGGCACAGCGTGCCATCCATGTTGTTGGTGTCGAATCCCTTCAATCCGATTGCGTTGTACTTCGACACGTCGCCATCGGGGAGGGTTCCATTCGGGATGTCGACCAGTGTCGCTTCACCCTTGAGTGCGTTACCCGGAACCGGGAAGCCGCTCGCATCGACCTCGATGCACTTCAGCTCACCAGTAAAGTCTGGAGGAACGGGAGGAACGCGGCCCGGATCGATACCTGCGTCGCAGCAATCCGAGTCGTCCGTACCGACGTCGTTCGGATCGCAGCTCTCTTGTGCGCACGTGGCGTCCAGTGGGTAGACAAGACGACCCCTCGAAACAGTCCAGTGAGTCGGCTGCTGCTTCGTCAACCAGATGTCGAAGTCAATCTCCGTCCACAACGGCGGATTGGCAGCCTCGGTTGCTCCCCCACCGCTGCCCAGCGAGATTGGCTCGCCCGCACGCGTCGGCGCTCCGTTTACATAGAAACAGTGCGCATGCCGCATGTTGTTGGAGGTATTGGTAATCTGAATGATCGTGTCCCGGCTTCCGTTGGCAATCACCTTCGGAAAGATCAGGATCGACGCGCTCTCTTCGGTGGTTACCCTGGCCTCAGCTGGCTTCAGGCCGATTGCTGAAGCTACCAGCGCTGCCAGTGCAATGAGCCCAACTAGCCCTCGCTGCCTACGCATTACCCTCCTCCTTTCGGTCACGCCGCACAGGGCTCGCCAAGGCGAGCCCCTCTACCAAGTGTCGGCCTTATATCTGCGGTGGTAAAAGTTGTCAAGTCAAAAGGTCCTTTTTTTCGCATGCCTTAGGGCAGATACATGAAGTCGCTCTGCGGTCGACTGCCGTGAAAATGGATGTTGAACGCCGCCGATCCGGTCGGCGCTTCGCTGGGATCCTCGCTCGTCCGAAATTCCTCTGCAACCGCCAGCCAGGTGTATCCGAAACGCGGGTTGTCCCCGGCGACACCGCGCATCCGCGTCTGGCCTGTCAGGGTTCCATTGACCGCGGCGCTGAAAATCGACCGCGCCTCATTCGACCTGTCGATGTCGATCAGCTTGAACTCCTGGAAGCAGGTGATGATGCGACTGGTGGAGAATCGCTGCTCGAACTCGTTGAAGACGAGAAACTGGATCGGCGTGGTCACCGGTGCCTGGCGCTCAAAATCCTCGCTGCATGGCACGAGTGTAAGCTTGGTGTTCACTCGGTGACCCGAAACGGGATCGTTCGCCCCTTCGAAAAAGTGATCGAGGATCAACACATTCGGACAACCGTTATACTCCGCAACCCTGCACTCCCCGCCGGGACAATCCTCATCCATTTCGCAAGGCAGGTCGGCGCGTTCACCGCCGACACATCCCCCACCGCCGATCACCAGCGTCTTGTCGCCGTCGTTCCGCTCCGGGATGGCCGTCATCCCAATGGCGTTGTACTCGCGCACATCGTAGACGTCGACGTCCGGCTCTTCGTTCCGCTCGGTGGTGATGATCTCGGTCTCGCCAATCAAATCGTTACGCTCAACCGGCACCTCATTGCGATCAACGGCGATACACTTCAGGTAACCGATGAATGGGTTCTCCGGAACGGGCGGTACACGGCTGTCGAGATTGTCCTGCCCCTCAAACCCCGGCATGGTCTCGCCCAACGGGAAGCAAGGTGCGTCCGGATTCGCGGCTTGATCGCAAAGTGTCGCCCCTTGCGAAGCGAGCCACGCGACCGGTTGTCGCGCCGTGATGTTGACGACAAAATTGGTTTCCTGCCAACCGGGTATGCAAGGGTCGAAAGGGTCGCAATCGTTGTCGGCACCGATTGTGTACGGATCGCAGATCGTTCCGGGCGCCGCCCGACAATGACCATTCGTATTGACGTAGAAACAATGCAGCGTGATCGGCCGTGTCGACACATTACTGATCCGGATCAATGTATCGACGCGCTGCGTCTGCTCCGCCGCGGTTCTTACAATCAGTTTCGGGAAGATCAGAACTGCGGCCGGTTGATCCGCAGCCACTTGGGATTCGGCTGCCGAACCAATCGCCAGCAAGGCGATCGCAGCCAGAAAACTCGCAGCGCGAGAAACGACTCGGTGTCCCATCAACGCGCTTCCTGCACGGTTATGATGTCGCCGCTGGCACGTTGACCCTGGCCAAATAGATTCAATGCCGCGCGCGTCAACGGCGAGTCGGTCTCGTCACCGCTTTTGCCTAGTGGCGCGAAGTGGAACTCTTCTGCGACGCCGAAAAATCCAGGCTGCTCCGGAGGCGACGTCATCTGGGTCTGGGCAAATCGAGTCCCCAGGGTCGATCCGTCGAATATCGCAAATGGCACATCCCCGAGGAAGAAATTGCCCCAGCACTCTATCGTTGTGCTGGCCGAGAACAATTGCTCGAACTCGTTTGCGACCGCGAATTGCACCGTAACCTTGGGCCGAACGAGATTCTCGAGATCCTGAGTACACGGCACGAGCGTCAACTGCGTGAACACGTCGGACTTGTCGCTGAACTCGGTTGCCACCGGACTATCCGCACCCTCGACGAAATGATTGAGGAACACTTTCGCCGGGCAACCGTTGTACTCCGCGCCATTTGGACAGCCGGGCCGGACCCCGCCACCCAAACACAGGACTGAATCGCTGTTGTTCGAGTTCAGATCCGTATTGAGGCCGAGAATACCCAACGCGTTGTACTTGCTCACCTCGGTGCGCTCGAGATCGATCTCCGGCGCGTTCGCCTCCGAGATGATCGTCGCTTCTCCCTTGAGATGGTTACCGTTGATCGGCGCACCGGACGAGTCGACTTCAATGCACCTGAGCTCGCCTTCAAACGGGTCCGTGGTCAGCGGAATGAGCCCAGGATCGAATCCAGCGCCGGAACAGTCGCGCTCAAGCACCATGTTCCCATCGCCGTAGCACACGGGATCCGAGGGCGCCTGTGACCGCCCGGAACCGACGACCCAATGCGTCGGCTGCTGCTTCGTCAGGAAGATGTTGAAGTTGATCTCCTGCCAACGCGGCGGGTTGATCTCCGATGGCGGAAAACGCGGATCCTCCGGGATCGCGTTCATGTAGTAGCAGTGGGCAAAAACGATCGAATTCGACGTGTTCGAGATCTGGATGATCGTGTCGACTGGCGGCTTGCCGGTCACCAGACCCGAGTCGAAGAGAACCTTAGGGAAAACGATGATCGAGCTACCACGCTCGACCGTGACGTCGGCGGTCGACGGGCCGGCGCAAAGCGAAAGCAGAATCGCGATCGCCATGCTCCAGTGCCGGACCGTCCCGCTCATGCTTCCCTTCAATCCCACGCTCCTCGCTCGCATCACCCGTCGGGGGTCCCTGGCCTGGTTACACACCTCCAGCCCGCCTTTTGCGGTACATCCGCAAGTGGGCCGCTTATAAACCCCAAAGCCGCGAGTGTCAACAAAATTGCCTGGAAAATCGCCATCCAAGACCCTCAAAGCTCATCCAACAGGAGTGAGCCAATGATCGTATCGATCGTCCTCGCCACGGACGACAGCAGCATACTGTCGCTGCAGGGCTACGGTAATCGGTCCAGGGCGCCCTTCTCCGATCTGTCGCCCATCGATGTCTCGAACCGGCGTCACTTCAGCCGCCGTTCCGGTCATGAACGCCTCGTCCGCGATATACGCTTCGTCGCGGCTGAACCGCTGCTCTTCGGCCTCTACGCCGGCATCGCGGAGCAACTTGAGCACCGTGTTGCGGGTAATTCCCGGCAAGATGGATGTGTGCGGTGTCGTCTTTACTCGGCCCGCCTTCACGACGAAGATATTCTCTCCGCTGCACTCGGCCACAAAACCCTCTGTATCCAGCAGCATAGCTTCGTCGAATCCGCTGCTCTTGGCTTCGCGACTGGCGAGGATCGAGTTGACGTAGTTGCCCACGGTCTTCGATTTCGTCATCGAGGTGTTGACGTGCGGCCTTTGAAACGACGACGTCTTGAGGCGCACCCCCTTCTGCACCCCCTCTTCCCCCAAATATGCACCCCACGGCCATACGGCGATCGCGACGCGTACCGCATTCTGTGTCGCAGCCAGGCCCATCTCGCCGTCGCCAAGAAACACGAGCGGGCGGATATAGCCGGATTTCATGCGGTTGGCGCTGATCGTCTCGAGGCAAGCGGTGAATACCGTGTCGCTCGAAAAAGGAACTTGGATCCCTAGAATGTGCGCCGAAGCGAACAGCCGGTCGACGTGCTCAGGCAGGCGAAAGACCTTGGGCTTGCCGTCTTTTCCCTCGTAGCAGCGTATTCCCTCGAAGACGCCAAGACCGTAATGCAGCGTATGCGTAAGGACGTGGACGCGAGCCTCTTCCCAGGGAACCAATTCGCCGTCGAACCAGATTTTCTCCGTCTTTTCCAACGAACCGTCTCCCCGCGAGTTCGGTATCCGATGCCCCTCGGTCAGTCAAATGAGAATTCAAGAGAACGGACCGGTTTTCAACCACCGATCTCGACGGCGGCGTCCGGTACGGATCGCGACACCTCAAGTCCGTGTTCTTCGATCCAGCGGTCGAGGTCGTGAGCGGCGCGCTCGGCCAATCGCAGGCGCTTTTCATGCCCACGGGTGCGGGTTTCGAGCGGGGGGATGATGCCGTAGTTGGCATTCATTGGCTGGAAATCCCGGCGACGACGGTCTGAGACGTAGTGCAATAAGGAACCAAGGGCCGTTGTCGCCGGTGGTACGACGCAGGGCATCCCGTGCACGAGGCGCGCCGCATTGATCGCTGCCAGCAAGCCGGCCGCAGCTGATTCGACGTAGCCCTCCACGCCAATCAGTTGTCCGGCCAAAAATGTCGAGTGGCGATTCGCCAGCTGCAGTGTCGGCAAAAGCAACCGCGGGGAGTTGACGAAGGTGTTGCGATGCAAGCTCCCCAGGCGCACGAACTCAGCGTGCTCGAGTCCGGGAATGAGACGGAAAACCCGACGCTGCTCCGGATAGGTCATCTTCGTTTGGAAACCGACGATGTTGTAGAGCGAGGCACCAGCGTCATCTTGTCGCAACTGGACAACCGCGAACGGGCGCTGCCCGGTCTTCGGGTCGACTAGACCGACGGGCCGCATCGGACCGAATGCCAGAGTGTCCGGTCCTCGTCGCGCCATCTCCTCGATCGGCATGCAGCCTTCGAAATAGACACAACGCTCGAACTCGCGCGTAGGCACGACGGTCGCGGCGCGCAGCTCGTCGACGAAACGATAGTACTGCTCGCGCGACATGGGACAGTTGAGGTAGTCCTCACCTCCCTTGCCCCAACGCGAGGCCGGAAAGACAATGCCGCGGTCGATCGAGGGCTCGGTGACGATCGGCGCAATCGCATCGTAAAAGTACAAGTGCTTTTCGCCGAAGAGCTGCTGGAGCGCGGTCGACAATGCCGGCGAAGTCAACGGCCCGGTCGCGATGATCGCCACCCCGGCGGGTAACTCGCGTAGCTCGTCCCGGACGATCTCGACGTCTGGCAAAGCGCACACGGCTGCGGTGAGTTGCTCGGCAAAGCGGTCGCGATCGACCGCGAGCGCGGATCCAGCCGGAATCGCGGTGCGATCCGCCACCTGCATCACAACCGAATCCAAGCGCCGCATCTCGTTTTTGAGAAGCCCGACCGCGGCGGTGAGGGAAGCGCTCCGGAAGGAGTTCGAACACACGAGCTCGCCGAGCCAATCGGTCGAATGCGCCTCGGTCCGCCGTACCGGGCGCATCTCATAGAGCCGTACCCGCACACCCCGACGCGCCAGCTGCCACGCGGCCTCGCAGCCGGCCAGCCCGCCACCGACAACGGTGACAGGGGTCTCGTCGACGTTCGCCTTCATCGTGTTGCAATGCAGCGGATCAAACGACCCTGACAGTGAATTCAAGCAGGCTCAGACCGCCTCAGCTTCGGCCATCGTCTCCTGATACTTGCACCCTTCACTCAGACAACGCCGAACCGTCCCGGCACGCTTCGTCGTCTTTTCGACGATGAACGGGGCCGAGCATTCCGGACACGGTTCCGGCACCGGCCGCTCCCAAGTCGCGAATTTGCAGTCGGGATAGCGATTGCAGCTGAAGAACGTCTTTCCGCCGCGGGAGCGCTTCTCCATGATCTCGCCTTCGGCGCAATCGGGGCAGTGGACGCCGGTGGGAACCGGCTTGACCAGGGGTCGAACGTTCTTGCAGTCCGGATAACCCGAGCAACCGATGAATTTGCCATAGCGGCCGAAACGCACCTGCATCGGGCGGCCACATTTGTCGCACTTTTCGTCGATTGTCTGTTCCTCGACGACCTTGATGTTGCCTTCGTCGTCGCGTTCGAAGTTGCGGGTGAACTTGCACTCCGGATATTTCGGACAGGCGAGAAACTCGCCGCCGCGGCCCCACTTGATGACCAGCTTCGAACCGCAGTTGCCGCACGGAATGTCGGTCGGATGCCCCTCCGCCTTGATGTTGCGCATGCGCTCGTCGGCATGCTCGAGGTCGCGTTGAAACGGAGTGTAGAAGCGCCGCATCGCGGTCACCCACTTCTGCTTGCCCTCTTCGATCTCGTCGAGCGTCTCTTCCATGCCCGCAGTGAACTCGACGTTCAAGATGTCCGGGAAGGCTTCGACGAGCAGTTCGGTGACTAGAAAACCGAGCTCTGTAGGCCGCAAGCGTCGTGACTTGTCTTCGATCACGTACTCCTTGGAGATGATCGTCCCCATGATCGACGCGTAGGTCGACGGCCGGCCGATCCCCTTCACCTCGAGCTCCTTGATCAGCGTGGCCTGGCTGAAACGTGGCGGCGGCTGCGTGAAGTGCTGCTCCGGAAGCAACTCTTGTAGCGACAGCTTCTCGCCCTCGCGCAACTCCGGCAGTTGGCGTTCGGAGTCGTCCTCCTCATCGCCTTCCTTCTGGTCGTCGTCGCGGCCCTCGGTGTACACGCGAATGAAGCCGTCGAACTTCATGATCTGCCCGGTGGCGCGGAAGACGGTTTCCTGGGGCATGCCTTCGGCTTCGATGTCGACGCTGGTCTGGTCGAATACCGCCGGCACCATTTGACTGGCAACGAAGCGATTCCAGATCAGCGTGTAGAGCGCCAATTCCTCTTTCTGCAGATAGGGGGCAACCACTTCCGGCGGATTCTCCATCGATGTCGGCCGGATCGCTTCGTGCGCGTCCTGCGCGCCTTTCTTACTGGGATACGCGACCGCCCTCTCGGGGAGGTACTGGCTGCCGAACCTTTCCCTGATCAAACCGCGGACGGCGTCGATGGCGTCGGGCGAGATACGCGTCGAGTCGGTACGCATGTACGTGATCAACCCGACTGCACCTTGCTCGCCGAGCTCGATGCCCTCGTCGAGCAGCTCGTCTCGGGCGTCTCGATAGAGCGCCCGAAAGTGCCAGTCGAGAATGTTCCGGACCGTCTTCACCTTGACCTGACGCCCGTGGAACTTGCGT